>MDTD01167513.1_pt1 | contig 26384 bp, 22 predicted proteins | sample 811221 | NCBI WGS metagenome assembly MDTD01 (sample SAMN05326646, study PRJNA326480) | marine metagenome | isolation source: seawater | place: Pacific Ocean: South West | collected 2011 | reverse complement strand
GATCGCGGCGGCGGCGCGCAGGCCGTGCAGCCGGTAGCTGGGCAGCGGGGTCTGCCGCCGGGCGCCGGCGGCAAAATGCCGGCGGCCGCGGCTGAGCCGTTCCAGCAGCAGCACCAGGATCACCGCGGACAGCAAAGCCGTCGACAGCTGCGCGGCCACCACCGGCTCGCCATAGGAGAACCAGGCCCGATAGATGCCGGTGGTGAAGGTCTGCACGCCGAAATAGGACACGGTGCCGAAATCGGCCAGGGTCTCCATCAGCGCCAGGGCGAGCCCGGCGACGATCGCCGGCCGCAGCACCGGCAGCGCCACCCGGCCGAACAGCCGCCAGGGGCCGGCGCCCAGCGCGCGCGCCACGTCCAGCATGGTGCCGGACTGGGCCAGCAGGCCGGCGCGGGTGGACAGGTAGACGTAGGGATAGAGGACGAAGCCCAGCATCACCGCCGCGCCTTCCAGGGTGCGGATACCGGGGAACCAGTACTCCCCGAAGCGCAGGCCGGTGGCGTCCCGCAGCGCGGCCTGGACCGGGCCGTAGCTCTCCAGCAGGTCGGTATAGGTATAGGCCATCAGGTAGCCCGGCACCGCGAACGGCAGCACCAGCGCCCAGACGAAGAAGCGCCGGCCGGGAAAGCGGCACATCGTGGTCAGCCAGGCGCCGCCGACACCTAGTCCCCCCGCCAGGACGCCGACCGCCAGCACCAGAAGCACGGTGTTGGTGACGTAGCGGGGCAGCAGCACGTCGACGATATGCGCCCGCGTCCCGGCATCCGGGAACAGGGTTGCGGCGACCACCACCAGGATCGGCACCGCCACCATGACCGCGATCGCCAGCCCGGCGGCGCGCAGGCTGGCAGGCACGCGGCCGCCGGCCGGGCGCAGGCGTGGCGGCAACGTCGCCAGCGGTGCGGCCAGCGGTGCGGTCTGGGGCGCGCTCAGGGTGGCGGCGCCTGTACCCTCGGGGGCAAGGCCATGAAGCCGTTCGGTCATGTCGCTGATGGGCGTGGCGCTCGAAGCTTGCTGATGACAATGAGTGGCAGTAACGGTTCCAGCCTTACGCCATGGCGGTCGGCTTTGCCAGTCCGCGCCTTGCCGCAGGGGCGCCCAGTCGTGCATCGCCGGGAGCAGGCACACGGCGGCACCGCTTCCCGAAGCGCCGCTTCTCCGATACCTTTGGCACGTGGCGGAGCGGGGGCTGGACGGCCGTGCAGGACAAGACATTACTGCGATCGACGAACCTGCGGCCCTCGCCCGCGCAGATCCGCTACCTCAGCCGCGGCCTGGCCCAGGCCGGCGGCAAGCTGCCGCTGTTCGACGAGGATGGCCAGCGCATCGACGCACGGGTGATCCGCGGATGCATGGCGGCCGGATGGGCGGAACCCTGGTTCGACAACCCGATCAAGCCGGATTGGCTGGTCTGCCGGCTGACACCTGCCGGACGTGCCGCGCTCGACGACGCCCGGTGACGCCTCTCTCCCTCAGCCAACCGGGACCGTAGCCCCGTCATGATGTTCGTTCGACCTGCGGCCTCTCTGCCGGCCGCCTTCCTGCTGTCCCTGGTCCTCCTGGCCCAGTTCCTCCTGGCCCTGTTCCTCCTGGCCTTGTCCGGTGAGCCGGCGCGGGCGGCGGCACGACCCGGCCTGCAGGACATGCTGCAGGGCAGCCCGCTCGCGGCCCCGCCGCCGGACAGCACGGAGCGGCTGGCCCCGCTGCGCCGGGCGGCCGAGGCCGGCGATGCCATGGCGCAGTACAGGCTGGGCCTGGCGTTGCATGTCGGGGCGGCCGACCGCCCGGCGGACTTCGCCGCCGCGGCGCGCTGGTTCCGCGCCGCGGCCGATGGCGGTGTGGCGCCGGCGCTGACCTCTCTGGGGGTGATGCAGGCCCTGGGACAGGGCGGGCCGCGCGACCTTGCCGCGGCGGCCGAGCTGTTCCGGCAGGCCGCCGATGCCGGCGACCTGGTCGCCCTGGCGAACCTGTCCGTCCTGCGTCTGCTGGGGCACGGCCTGCCTGCGGACCCGGCGCGCGCCCGCGCCGACCTGATCGTGGCGGCGGAGGCGGGCATCGCCAACGCGGCGGTGATGCTGGGGCGGATCTACCGCCATGGCGATGGCGTGCCGGTCGATCCTGCAGAGGCCCGGCGCTGGTTCGACACCGCCCGCGCGCTGGGCAGCGCCGCTGCCGACACCGAACTGGCGGAGATGCTGCGCGACGGCGAAGGCCAGCCGGCGGATCCGGCGGCGGCTTTGCGCCTGTTCCGTCGCGCCGCCGATGGCGGCGACCGGCGGGCGATGAACGACCTGGGGCGGGCCTTCCAGTTCGGCGACGGCGTGGCGGTCGACGCGGCAGCGGCGCTGCACTGGTACCGCCGCGCGGCGGCGCTGGGCGCGGTCGAGGCGATGACCAACCTCGGCTACATGCACGAATACGGCGTCGGCGTGCCGGAAGACCCGGCGCAGGCCCGCAGCCTGTACGAGGCCGCCGCGCGCCAGGATTACGCGCCGGCGATCTACAACCTGGCGGTCATGCATGCGCAGGGCCATGGCATGGCGCCGGACTTCGCCGCCGCGCGCGCCCTGTACCGGCGCGCTGCGGAATTGGGCGATGCCGGAGCCCACAACAATCTCGGCGTCCTGCTGCTGCATGGCCGCGGCGGGCCGGCCGACCGCGCGGCGGCTTTGCGCCATTTCCGCATCGCGGCGGAAGCCGGCGATGCCAACGGCCAGGCCAATTACGGCCTCTCGCTGCGCGACGGGCGCGACATTCCGGCCGACCCGGCGGCGGCGGTGGACTGGCTGCGGCGGGCGGCGGCGCAGGGCCAGAACGATGCCCGGCATGCGCTGGCCCTGATGCTGGCGGAGGGCAGGGGCGCGCCCCCGGACCCGGCGGCGGCCGTCGACCTGCTGCGGGCCGCGGCGGAAGACGGCTACGAGGACAGTCAGTTCCGCCTTGCCGTCTGGCTGGCGGATGGCCGCCACCTGCCGCAGGACCGCCAGGCGGCGGCCCGCTGGCACCGGGCGGCTGCCGCGCAGGGCAATGTCTATGCGATGATGAACCTGGCGATCTTTGCCGCCAATGGCGTGACCGGGCCGCCCGACTTGGGCGAGGCCGCGCGCTGGTACGAACGGGCGGCGGCGGCCGGCAATCGGGATGCGCTTTTCGCCCTGGCCAGCTTCCACGATGCCGGCATGGGCATGGCGGTGGACAAGGCGCGGGCGGCAGAGCTGTACCGGCAGGCCGCGCTGGCGGGACAGGCGCAGGCGATGTTCAATCTGGGCGACCTGCATCGCACCGGGCAGGGCGTTCCGGCGGATGCCGCCGAGGCCTGGGCCTGGTGGCGCATGGCGGAGGTTGAGGGCATGCTGCAGGCCGGCGGCAACCGGCAGCTGCTGGAGCAGGCGATGCCCGCGGCGGTGCAGGAGCGGGCGGCGCAGCGCTACCGGGACCTGCGGGCGGAGATGGACGCTGCCCGCCGGCAGACATCCCGGCAGGAGGGGGAGGACAGGCCGTGACCTGGCTCATCGTGGCGACCATCTACTGGCTCGGCATCCACTTTCTGGTGGCCGGACCGCTGCGCCCGGCGATCGCCGGGCGCAGCGGCGAGACCGGCTTCGCCGGCCTGTTCTCGGTCCTCAGCGCGATCGGGCTTGCCGGGCTGATCTTCGCCTGGGCGGCCGCGCCCTATCAGGAACTTTGGCCGCCGGGCACCCTGCTCGGCTATGCGCCGCTGGTGCTGATGCCCTTCGCGCTGCTGTTCTTCGTGCCATCGGTGACGCAGAAGAACCCGACCTCCGCCGGCCCGCCGGCCGCCGGAAGCGCGCCGCTGCCGGTCCACGGCGTCACCCGGATCACCCGCCACCCGATGCTCTGGGCTTTCGCCCTCTGGGCGCTGGGACATCTGCTGGCGAATGGCGACCTGGCATCCCTGCTGTTCTTCGGCAGCTTCCTGGCGGTGTCGGTGAACGGCATGTTCTCCATCGACCGCAAGCGCCGCCGCAGCATGGGCGCGCGATACGAGGCCTTTGTCGCGCAGACCTCGATCCTGCCTTTCGCGGCCGCGGCCGCCGGGCGCCAGTCGGTCAGCTGGCGGGAGATCGGCTGGTGGCGGCCGCTGCTGGCCGTCATCCTTTATCTCGGCATCATCCACATTCATGGCGAAGTGTTCGGCATGCCGGCGATCCCGGGCATGACGATGGGCGGCTGACCGGCTTGGCGTGCTTCCTTCTGGTCCATGGCTCCTGGCACGGCGGCTGGTGCTGGCAGAAGCTGGTTCCCCTGCTGCAGGGGATTGGCCATGCCGCCCTGGCCTTCGACCTGCCCGGAAGCGGCGACGACCCGGCGCCGGCGGCGGATGCGGATCTCGACGGCTATGCGCGGCGCACGATCGAGATGCTGGACCGGGTACCGGCCGGGCAGCCGGCGATCCTGGTCGGCCATTCGCTGGGCGGCCTGACCCTGTCGGCGGTCGGGGAGGCGGTGCCCGAACGGCTTGCGGCCCTGGTCTACGTGACCGCCCTGATGCTGCCCGACGGGGTCAGTGCAGTGGAATGGCGCGCCGGACGGCCGCCCAACCCGCCGGCGCGGGCGCGGGTGATGGCCGCCGACGGCACCTCGACCATGCCGCCGGAGGCGGCCCTGGACTGCTTCTACGGCGACTGCGCGCCGGAGGAGGCCGGTGCCGCGGCCGCCCGCCTGGGTCCGCAGGCGATGCGACTCTACGAGACCCCGGTCCGCGTGAGCGCGGCGCGCTGGGGAAGCCTGCCGCGCTGGTACCTGTACTGCGACCGCGACGTGACCATCACGCCGGAGGAACAGCGGCGCATGGTGGCGGCGGCGCCGGGCACCGCGACCTTCAACCTGGATGCCGCGCATTCGCCGATGCTCTCGCAGGCACCGGCGCTGGCCGAAAGCCTGGCGCGCATCGCGGCGGCGATCGGCTGATCCGGCGACGGCCGGGTGGCGACGCGATATCCGGGGCACGATACCGACGAGGGAGGAGACAAGATGGCGGTCTGCGTACTGGTCCATGGCGCCTGGCATGGCGGCTGGTGCTGGGAGAAGCTGCAGCCCCTTCTGGAGCAGGGCGGGCATCGCACCGTCGCGCCCGACCTGCCCGGCAGCGGCCGCGACCCCACGCCGGCGGCGGAGGTGACCCTGGACCGCTATGTCGAGGCGGTCGTGGCGGTGATCGAGGCGCAGCAGCAGCCGGTGATCCTGGTCGGTCATTCCCTGGCCGGCCTGACCATCACCCCGGTGGCGGAGACGGTGCCCGACCGGGTCCAGGCCCTGGTCTACCTGACCGCGCAGCTGCTGCCGGAAGGGCAGAGCCTGCTGGACTGGCGGGCGGGCAAGCCGCCGACGCTGATCGCGCAGAACCGGGTGATGTCGGACGACGGCCTGACCTCCACGATCCGGCCGGAGGCGCTGGTGGAGATCTTCTACGGCGGCTGCGACCCGGCCGATGCGCAGGCCGCCATCGCGCGGCTGCGGCCGCAGGCGATGGCGCCCTCCACGGTGCCGATGCGGCGCAGCGCGGAACGCTACGGCCGGGTGCCGCGCTACTACATCGAATGCCTGCAGGACCGGGCGATCCCGATCGACGACCAGCGCGACATGCAGGCGGCGACCCCCTGCAAGCGGGTCTTCACCCTGGACAGCGACCATTCGCCCTTCCTGTCGATGCCGGAGCGCCTGGCCGGCTGCATCGACGAGATCGCCGGCGCCGAAGGCGGGAGATGAGCGGCGGCCGCGCGGAGATCCCGGTCCTGGACCTGGCGGACTGGCGGGGAGGGCGCGGTGCGGCGACCCCGCTTGCCGCGGATCTGCGGCATGCGCTGCAGGAGGTCGGCTTCTACTTCGTCACCGGCCACGGCATCGACTGGCCGATCGTCGCGGCGACCTTCGCGGAATGCCGGCGCTTCCATGCCCTGCCGGAGGCGGCGAAGGCGGCGCTGCCGGTGACCCGCCAGATCACCGGCTATGTCGGCGTCGGCAGCGGCACCACCCGCACCACCGCGCTCTACGACGGGGGGCAGGCGAACCGGGTCGCCGCCTTCCTCTGCAAGCGGGAGGAGGAAGGGCTGAACCACTGGCCGGACGGCCTGCCCGGTTTCCGGGAGCGGGTGCTCGATTACATGGCCGCGGTCGATGCGCTGGCGCAGCGCCTGCTGCCGCTTTACGAGCAGGCGCTCGGCCTGCCCGGCGGCTGGCTGGCACGGCGGTTCGCACCGGCGGACATGCATATGCGCCTGGCCTGGTATCCGGCCGAGCCTGCTGGAGACGCCGGCGCCGGCTTCGGCGTTGCGCCGCATACCGACAACAGCTTCATGACCTTGCTGCCGCAGAACGACCTGCCCGGCCTGTGGATCCGGCCGGCGGGCCGCGACTGGACGGAGGCGCCGCATGTTCCCGGCAGCTTCCTGATCAATTCCGGCGATGCGCTGCGCCGCTGGAGCGGCGGCCGCGTGCTGTCGACGGAGCATTACGTCCGCAACCGGTCCGGCCGCGAGCGGGTCGCCATCCCGTTGTTCTACGGGCCGCGTGCCGACACCCTGCTCGACGTCATGCCAGGGGCGGGCGGGCGGCCGCCGCCGGCCGGGCACCGCCCGGCCGCCGTGACCTATGGCGCCTATACGCAATGGTTTTCCGACCGCACCTATTGGGGCGACGACAGCCCGATGCCATAGCCCGGATTCGTCCGGACGGCGGAAAGTGAATGATCGTAAGACAAAGTTAAGGCGCCTGCGCCTATTCCGGTAGGTGGCTCCAAACCGTCGCGGAAAAAGACGTGAGACCCATCGCCCGGACACTCTCCCCTGGTGCCCTGATCCTTGTCGCCTTTCTGGCCGGCGCGGCCGTGCTGGTGATCTCCTTTGCCTATGACAAGTGGCACGACTACCGGAACCATCTTTCGGAGGTTGAGCGCGGCGTCCGAAGCGACGCCCGGGTCCTGGCCGAGCATACCGCCAGCACCCTGGAGGCGGCCCGCCGGACATTGTGGGCGGTGGGCCGCCTGCGGCAGGAGGCACAGCTTCGCGGACTGACAGCGGAGGAGGCCGCACGCCGGCTGTCGGTGCTGCAGCAGGGCGCGTCCGCCTTTCGCAGCATCGGCTGGCTGGAAAAGGATGGCGGCCAGCTCTGGAGCGACGGGCAGGAACGGCCGGACCCTTGGGCCCTGCTCGGCAGGGAGGCCTTCCCGGCCGCGGAGCGCGACTGGCGTGCGGCCGGAAAATCAGCGGTGCCGGCCCTCAGCCTCGCCGCGCCGGTCATGCTGCGCGGGGCGGGCGGCTGGCATCTTGCCGCCTTCATGCCAGCGATCGACGCGGCGCGATCCTTTGACGGCCTCCTGGTGGGCGATATCGATCCCGGATATTTCGGCCGGGTCTATGGCAGCGTCGCGCGCGGCGACAGCGACATCAAGACCCTGTTCCGGGTCGACGGCACCATCCTGCTGCGGCAGCCGGCGGAGGCGGGGCTGATCGGCACCTCGCTGGCGGGCCGGCCGTTCGTCACCGAGGTGCTGGCCGCCGCACCCGATGGCAGCTTCCATGCCTCCGGCCTGGGCGACCAGCAGGCACGGATCATCGGCTTTGCCACGGTGCCCGGCAGCGACCTCGTGGTGACGGTTGCCCGCCGCCGGGACGAGGCCCTGGCGGCGTTCCATGCCGCATTGCGCGACGGCGCCGTCCGCACCGGACTGGTGATCCTGGTGTTCGGGGCTGGGGCCTGGCTGCTTGCCGCACAGATGCGGCGGCGGGAGACGCTCGCCGGGAACCTGAAGGCCAACGAGGCCCGTTTCCAGGATTTCGCCGCCGCCTCCGGCGACTGGTTCTGGGAGACCGACACCGAGCATCGGCTGACCTGGGTGTCCCGCCATGCGGGGGACGCGACCAATCCGGCGGATCAGTCGCTGGGGCGGAACCCGATCGACCTGATCGATCCGGGCAGCGTGTCGCCGGAGGCGATCGCGGCGCATCTCGCGACCCTCAGGGCGCGGCAGTCCTTCAAGGGCTTCTGCTATGCGCGGACGATCCGGGGCCGCAAGCACTGGCTGATGGTGGCCGCCCGGCCGGTGTTCGACGCAGACGGCACCTTCCGGGGCTATCGCGGGTCGGGACGGGACATCACCGACCTGCGCCGTGCCGAAGCCCAGCTGCAGGAAGCGGTCGATGCGATCCCGGGCGACTTCGTCCTGTTCGATCCCGACGGCCGGCTGGCGTTCCGCAACAGCAGCGCGGCGCGGCAGACGGGGGCGATGGGCAGCCTGGCGCGCCTGGGCGACCGGATGGAGGATATCCTGCGCCGGGGCATCGCCGCGGGCGAGCTGCTGGACGCCGGTGACGACCCGGAGGCCTGGATCGCGTGGCGCCTGCGACAGCATCGCGGTCCGGGACACACGACCCTGGTGCGCTTTCCCGGTGGCGTTACGGAGGTCATCGAGCGGCCGACGGCGGATGGCGGCGTCATCATGCTGCGCTTCGACGTCACCGAGCGGGAGGCCGCGCGCGCGGCGCTGCGCGATGCCCGGGATGCCGCCGAGGCGGCGAACCGCGCGAAATCCGACTTCCTGGCCAGCATGAGCCACGAACTGCGGACGCCGCTGAACGCCATCATCGGCTTTGGCCAGATGCTGGAACTCGACCAGCCCGGCACCCTGACGGAGCGCCAGAAGGAATATTCCGGCATCATCGTCCGCAGCGGCAACCACCTGATGCGCCTCGTCGACGACGTGCTCGACCTTGCCGGAATCGAGGCCGGCCGGCTGACCCTGACGGACGGTTCGGTTGCCCTGTCCGAACTGTTCGCCGATGCGGTCGCGACCGTCCAGCAGGCGGCGCAGCGGCAGGGGGTCGTGATCGAACCGCTGCCGGCCGTCAGCCTGCCCGACCTGGCGGGCGACCGGCAGCGGCTGAGCCAGGTGCTGATCAACCTCTTGTCGAACGCCATCAAGTACAACCGCCCGGGCGGCTCGGTCGGCCTGGCCGCCAGCATGCCGGACGAGCACCGGGTCCGGATCACCGTCAAGGATACCGGCATCGGCATCGCGCCGGAGAAGGCGGCACAGCTGTTCACCCCGTTCCAGCGCCTGGGGGCGGAGTTCTCCGCGGTGGAGGGGTGCGGCATCGGCCTTGCCCTGAGCCGGCGGCTGGTGGAGATGATGGACGGCCGCATCGGCTATCAGGCGCGACCCGGCGGCGGCAGCCTGTTCTGGTTCGAGATCCCGGTCGCCGCCAGCCATGCGGCGGCGGAGATTGCCGCCGGCACGCCACAGCCGCGCCGCGGCAGCCGGGCACTGGCCGGCGGTTTCTCGCTGCTCTGCGTCGAGGACAATCCGGTCAACCTGGGGCTGATCCAGCAGATCATGGCGACCCTGCCGGGCTGCCGGATGCTCTCCACCCAGGACGGTGCCACCGGCCTGGACCTGGCGAAGGCGCACGGCCCGGACGTGATCGTCCTGGACCTTCACCTGCCCGCGATGGACGGCTATGCGGTGCTGCAGCGCCTGCAGGAGGATCCGGCCACCGCCGCGATCCCGGTGATCGCGCTGACTTCGGCCGCAATGCCGGCCGAGGTGCAGCGCGGCCTGGCCTCCGGCTTCTTCGAATACCTGACCAAGCCGCTGGATATCGGCCTTCTGCTGGCCGCGATCGACAGGGCCCTGCGCGAGCGGCGCACCGATTCCCTGGCAGGTTGAGGCCGCGGAACGCGGGGCTGCTGCTGACCGGCGGGCAAATCCGGGCTATAGGGCACAGCCGCAGGCCGTTCCGTGACACTTTTCGGAACGACATGGGCCATCTCCTGCTGCACGAAGAGGACTGCATGACCGAGAAGCGCATCGTGATCACCGGTATGGGGCTCGTCACGCCGCTGGGCTGCGGCATCGACGCGGTGTGGGAGCGCCTGATCGCCGGCCGGTCCGGGATCGGGCGGATCGACAGGTTCGACCCCTCCGACCTGCCGGCGCAGATCGCCGGCCAGGTGCCGCGGATCGCGGACGACCCGGCGGGGCTCGACCTCGATGCCGTGATCGCCGTGAAGGAGCGCAAGAAGATGGACCTGTTCATCGTCTATGCGCTGGCGGCGGCCGACGAGGCGCTGCGGCAGTCCGGCTGGCAGCCGCAGAGCGAGGCGGAGCGCGACCGTACCGGCACCGTGATCGCCACCGGGATCGGCGGCTTCCCGGTGATCACGGAGGCGAAGACCGTGCTCGACACCCGCGGGCCGCGGCGGCTGTCGCCGTTCGTCGTCCCCTCCTTCCTGGCCAACCTGGCGGCCGGCAATGCCGCCATCCGCTACGGCTTCAAGGGGCCGATGGGCTGCCCGGTGACGGCCTGCGCGGCAGGCCTGCAGGCGATCGGCGACGGCATGCGCCTGCTGCTGACGGGGGAAGCGGACGTGGTCCTGGCCGGTGGTTCGGAAGCCTGCATCGACCCGCTGGCGATCGCCGGCTTCGCGGCGGCACGGGCATTGTCGCAGAACAACGATGCGCCGCAGGCGGCGTCGCGGCCCTTCGACCGCGACCGGGACGGCTTCGTGATGGGAGAGGGCGCCGGCATGGTGGTGCTGGAAACCGCCGAGCATGCCGTGGCGCGCGGCGCGCGGCCGCTGGTGGAGGTCGCCGGCTATGGCACCAGCACCGACGCCTATCACATCACCGCAGGCCCGGAGGACGGCTCAGGCGCGGCGCGCGCGGTGAAGATCGCCCTGGCGATGGCCGGCATGGCGCCGGAGGCGATCGACTATGTGAACGCCCATGCCACCTCGACCCCGGTCGGCGATCGCGGCGAGATCGCAGCGCTGTCCAGCATCTTCGGCAACCGGCTGCGGGACGTGCCGATCTCCTCGACCAAGTCGGCGATCGGCCACCTTCTGGGTGCGGCCGGTGGCGTGGAGGCCGTGTTCACCGCCCTGTCCGTGATGCGGGGCGTGCTGCCGCCGACCCTGAACTTCGGTGCGCCGGACGACGGGATGGAGGATCTGGACTTCGTGCCGAACAAAGCCCGCGAGAAGCAGGTGGGTGCCGCGCTGTGCAACGGCTTCGGCTTCGGCGGCGTGAACGCGACCCTGGCGTTCCGGGCGGTCTGACGGACTGCCAGGAAAGCTCGGAAAGCCGTCACCCTCGCCCTTGAGGCGGTGATGTCCGGCTGAATGTTCTTGCGGGCCCGGCCGTTGGTCTCATGTCCCTACGGCAATCGTCATGCGCGGGCTTGTCCCGCGCATCCATCGCGCCGCGCCTCAATAGGACCCGGCCTTTATTGAGCCCGGCGGCACCATGGATCACCGCGACGAGCGCGGTGGTGACGATGGGGGTAACGCAACGGATCCGTGTCCAGCATCGGCGCCTCGAGCGTTCCCAACTTGGATGGAAGCAGTCACCCGACCACGGTCGTCATCCCGGCCTTGAGCCGGGATCCATTCCGCCAGCTTTGCGGCTTCTGAGCAGCTGTCGGAATGGGCTCCCGGGTCAGGCCCGGTAACGACGGATCGTGAGAGGTCGCTGGCGAGAGGGCCCGCGGCCTCAGCCGATCTCCACCGCCAGGGTGCCGGCGTCGACGCCTTCCTGGCCCTCGGTGATGTGCACCGCCTTCACCGTGCCGTCGGCCTCGGCGTCGTGCGGCACCTCGGTCTTCATCACCTCCAGGATGAACAGGGTGTCGCCGGCCTTCACCGTGTCGCCCTCCTTCACCAGGACCTTCCAGACATTGCCGGGGATCTGCGTCTCGACGTTCTGCGCCATGGCTGGCTCTCCTACTCGATGCTGTCTGCGGAAGCGATCTTGTCCAGGTCCCGGCGCAGGCTCTGCGCCTCCTCCACGCTGACCTTGCGGAAGCGGTAGATGTCGCCGGGCTTGGACTGGCCCAGCTTCCAGAAGGCGGCGGAGGGGACGGTATAGGGGTTGATGAAGCCGCCCATGGAGCAGCCGTCATTGACCAGGATGATCGGCGTCTGGCCGGCCAGGTTGATGGCGCCCAGCGGATAGCCCTGGTCGATGATGTTGGAGGGGTCGGAGCCGTTCTCCGGCAGCTTGTTGGTGGCCTTCTCGGTGAAGGTCCATTCCGGGCCCTCCAGCCGGTAGCCCGACCGCGCGCTCTTGCCCGACAGCTTCCAGTCGGTGGTCAGGAAGCGCTCCTTGCCGGCCGTGTCGATCCAGTCGTCGTTCGGCCCCTCGACCACCTCGATCTCCCAGCGCTTGTCGGTGGCGAAGGCGGGGCGGGCCGCGGCCTTCACCTTGCGGCCGGGCGTGCCGCGTCCGTCGCCCAGTTCCACCTTCTGGCCGTCCTGCAGGGCATGGCCGTCGATGCCGCCGACCCCGGCGGCGTGGAAGGTCGACTGCGAGCCCAGCCAGGGCTCCGAGGCGATGCCGCCGGCAAAGGCCAGGTAGGCGCGCGCGCCCAGGGTGCAGAACTTCATCTCCAGGGTCTGGCCGGCCTTCGCCGCCACGCTCTCCCACATCGGCACCGGCTCGCCGTCCAGCTTCGGCCCCATATCGGCACCGCAGATCGCGAACACGGTGTCGTCGTGGAACTTCAGGGTCGGGCCGATGAACTGCGCCTCCAGCCCGGCGGCGCCGGGCTGGTTGCCGACCAGCAGGTTGGCCAGGCGGAAGGACCAGGAATCCATCGGTCCCGACGGCGGGAAGCCCTGGTTCCAGAAGCCGATGCGGCCCGGGAAATCCTGGACGCTGGTCTCGAAACCTTTCTTGATGACCTCGAACATCGTCCCCTCCCTCAGAAGCGCTGGCTGGCGTCGATGCTGTCCACCCAGGACTTGTACCGGGCGACGGAGAATTTCTGGTAGTCGATCATGTTGTACTGGTAGGAGCCGTCCTTGACCCGGGCCTCGGTGTCCTCGAACTCCTCCCTGGTGACCGGATTGAACTTCACCCGGTCGCCGGGCTGGAACAGGCAGATCGACTTCTCGAACAGCTTGAACTTCGCATTGGTATCCCAGATCGGCACCGGCGTGCGGGCGAAGATCTGATAGCCGCCGGGGGTCGCGACCGGGTAGATCGCGGTGGCGGCGCCGCCCATGCCGACCGTGCCCTGCGGCGTCCAGGTGCGCGGCGGGTTGTATTTCGGCGCCGTCATCCGGCTGCGCGGGTCCAGCGGCATCATGAACGGCAGGCCCGGCCAGAAGCCCAGAGAGGCAACCCAGTATTCGGTCGAGGAATGCACCCGGACCAGCTGCGCGGTGTCGGACAGGCCGTTGATCCGCGCCACGAATTCCGGGTCCGGCTCCTTGTCGTTGATCTTCGCCTTGTAGTCGTCGACCGCCTCCTTGGTCCAGGGGTCGAGATACATGGTCTCGAAGACGAACAGCCGGCTGGGCAGCTCCAGATCCTCGCTCGGACCCAGGCTGCCCAGCAGGCGGGTCAATTCCTTCTCCACGTCGGCGAAGGAGATCTGGTCGGGATCGTAGTGCACCAGCAGCGAGGCGAAGCAGGGCGCCGTCTCGACGATGCCCTTGGTGCCGTCCTGCGCGATGGCGCTGGCCAGACCCTGCGCCATGAAGTTCAGTTCGAGATTCATCTCGTTGCCGAGCTCGACCAGGATGAACCGGTCGCCGCCCGGCAGGAAGCGTGGCTTCTCGTAGATCATTGGGCCCCCCTGCCTGGACTCTGCCGATGGGTCGGTGCCGCCGGCGGCCGGACCGCCGGCGGCACCCGTGTCATGAAGTCAGTTCCTTGATGCGCTCGCCGACGAACCCCGTCGACACGCCGCCCGCCCGGAATTCGGGATGCGCCAGCAGCCGCCGCAGGAACGCGATGTTGGTGCCGACGCCGTCGACCTCGAAGGCCGCCAGCGCCGCATCCAGCCTGTCGATGGCGGCGTTCCTGTCGGGGCCGTGCGCCACCACCTTGGCGATCATCGGGTCGTAGTAGAAGGTGATCTGGTCGCCCTCGCGGACGCCGGTGTCGATCCGCAGGTCGGCGGCGGCTTCCGGCGCGGCAAAGCGCTTCAGCGGTCCGGGGGAGGGCAGGAAGTTCTTCTCCGGCCGCTCCGCATAGATCCGCGCCTCCACCGCCGCGCCCTTCGCGGCGATGCTCTCCTGCGTCACCTCCGGCATATGCTCGCCGGCGGCGAGCCGGATCTGCATCGCCACCAGGTCCAGGCCGGTCAGCATCTCCGTCACCGGATGCTCGACCTGGATGCGGGTGTTCATCTCCAGGAAGTAGAAGCCTTCGTCCGGGCCGACGACGAATTCCACGGTGCCGGCGCCGCGACAGCGCTCCGACCGGGCCAAAGCCGCGGCCGCGTCTGCCATCGCCATCCGGGTCTTGTCGGACAGCCCCGGTGCCGGGCTCTCCTCGACGATCTTCTGGTAGCGGCGCTGCACCGAGCAGTCGCGCTCGAAGACATGCACCGCGCGGCCGTCGCCGAAGCCGAAGACCTGGATCTCGACATGGCGGGCGGGAGAGACGAAATGCTCCAGATAGACGGTGCCGTCGCCGAACGCCTTGGCGGCCAGCTCCTGGGTGCTGGCGACCACCTTCTCCAGGTCGTCGGGCGCATCCACCTTGCGCATGCCGATGCCGCCGCCGCCGGCTGCGGCCTTCACCAGCAGCGGATAGCCGACCGCGCGCCCGGCTTCCGCCAAGCCGTCATTGTCGCCGGGGGCGAAGCGGGCGCTGCCGGGCAGGACCGGCACCCCGGCGGCACGGGCCAGCGCGCGGGCGCGTTCCTTGTCGCCCATGTCGGCGATAGTCTTCGGCCGCGGGCCGATCCAGACCAGGCCGGCCTTCTCCACCGCCTCGGCGAAGCGCTCGTTCTCCGCCAGGAAGCCATAGCCGGGATGGATCGCGTCGGCGCCCGTCTCCTTCGCGGCGGCCAGGATCTTCTCGGCCACCAGATAGCTCTCCGCCGCCTTGGCGGGGCCGATGGCGACCGCCTCGTCGGCCTCCGCCACATGCAGGGCGGCGGCATCGGCCTCGGAATGCACGGCGACCGTGGCCAGGCCGAGGTCGCGGCAGGAACGCATCACGCGGCAGGCGATCTCGCCCCTGTTGGCAATCAGGACTTTCTTCACACAGGCCTCCGGCCGTCGGTTCCAGACTCTGGCCGCAGGCTGTCAGGCGGCCTTGCGGTTGAGATGCGGCTGGATCGTCTCGAACACCGCGCGGGCGACGTCCACCGCGCCGGGGGTGTCGGAATGCACGCAGACCGATTCCGAGCCGACGGGGATGTCGTTGCCGTCCACCGTGGTGACCATGCCCTCCTCGATCGCGCGCAGGGTGCGCTTCGCGGCGGTCGCCGGGTCCTTCGCCTCATGCTCGCGGGTGATGATCAGGCGGCCGTCGCCGGCATAGTCCAGGTCGACGTAGAACTCCGCCACGAAGGGGATGCCGCGGGCCTTGTAGACCTTTTCCTGGACGGTGTTGATCATGCCGAACAGCGGCACCTGGAAGACCTCCGCCGCGTCGCAGATCGCATTGGCGATCTCCTCGTCGCGGGCGGCCATGCCGTACAGCACGCCATGCGGCTTGATGTGGTTCAGCGGCATCTCCGCCTCGCGCAGGAAGCCGCTCAGCGCGCCGACCTGGTAGATCAGGATGGCGGCCAGCTCGCTGCGCTCCATCTTCATCTCGCGCCGGCCGAAGCCCTGCAGGTCGGGCAGCGAGGGATGCGCGCCGACCTTGACGCCGTGCCGCTTCGCCAGGGCGACCGTCTTGCGCATATGCACCGGGTCGGAGGCGTGGAAGCCGCAGGCGATATTGGCGACGGTGATGAAGGGCATGATCCCCTCGTCGTCGCCCATCTTCCACAGCCCGAAGGATTCCCCCATGTCGCAATTGATGTCGACGGCCATCGGTCATCTCCCTTTCCTGCGGCGGCGCCCTGCTGCGATCGCAGGTCGCCGGCGGCCTGTCCCGGGTATGCAGTCGGGCAGGTATATCGGGTCTGTCCGGCGCGGTCCACGGCATCGATCGAGCGCCGGCCGCTGCCGCGCGGCAGCGGAAAAAGGAAACCCCCGCGGGCGCTGCCCGCGGGGGTCCGGGATGCGATCCCGGCTGACCTCAGGTCAGTTCTGGACGCCGGAGAACAGGATCTCCATCGGCACCGGCTCGCTGATCGTCCACTCGCCGATATAGGCGAACTTGCCGTCGGTCGCCTCGACCAGCTTGTAGGTGGCCTGGTTCTGGTGGTGCAGTTCGCTGGTGAAGGTGCGCGGGCCGAACAGGGTCGGCTCGTTGTTCATCTTCTCCAGCTCCGCCACGACCGCCTCGGTCTCGGTGGTGCCGGCCCGCTCCACGGCCTTCGCCCAGACGTCGATCAGCACATAGCCCGGATAGGCATACTGGCTGGACGGGCGCTCGCCCCACTTCTTCTCGTACTTCTTGTTGAAGGTCTCGACGTTCGGGTCGGGATCGTCGCCGTAGATCGAGCCCTGCACCGGGACCACGAAGCCGGACAGGTCCGGGACGGCATCCAGCCAGTAATTGCCGTCCAGCGAAGAGCCGTTGACGATCAGGCTCTCGATGCCGGCGGCGCGCAGCTGCTTGGCGGCGCTGGCGCCACCGGGATTGTAGCTGCAGAGCATGATCACGTCGGGCGGGCTCGCCAGCGACTTGATCCGGGTGATCTGCGAGGCAATCGACGGGTCGTCGTTCTTGAAGGTGTCGCGGCCGATGATCTCGCCGCCCGCCTTCGGGAACATCCAGTCGAAGCCGTAGCAGATGCCCTTGTTGTACTCGATCGAGGTGTCGAGCAGGACATAGCCGGTCTTGGCCTTGCGCTCGTTGATCGACCATTCCGCCATCGTGGCGCCCTGCACCGCCGCCAGCACGGAGGCGGAGAAGGAGTAGGGGCCGACGCCTTCGATGCCGGCCTTCACGTCCTCGGCACAGAGGAAGAAGGAGATCAGATCGGCATCCTGGGCGACGTTCGCCGCCGGCGCGCCGAAGTCGTAGTCGCAGGAGACGACGACCATGTCGGCGCCCTCGTCGACGACTTCCTGGCCGGCCTTCACGCCTTCGTTCCGGTCGGTCTTGGTATCGGCGGTGACGACCTGGATCTGCTTGCCCAGCAAGCCGCCGGCTTCGTTGATCTCGTCGACGCGGACAAGCGCCGCACGGGTGGACGGCTGGTCATAGGCCTGCATCCAGCCGGACTCCGCGATCGCGAAGCCCACGATGATCTCGTCATCGTCGGCTGCAGCCGTCCCTGCCGGCAGGGCCACGGCCGCCACCATGGCGGCCGCGGATGCCCAGGTGGGAAAACGCTTCATCTCAATGCCTCTCCTGTATTTGTGGGGCGCTCGGTTGATGACGTCCCTGGCTTTGATTTTTTCCGGATTGTCGGCCGAACTGCAACCGCTTGCAACGGGTCAACGGCATTCACGGTGGGAATACCGTTCGGACCCGCAGGAAACCGCCGCAGAGCGGCCGACCCTCCGCTTTTTAGTTCTTCACGCCGCCGAACAGGATCTCCATCGGCACCGGCTCGCTGATCGTCCATTCGTCGACATAGCCGAACTTGCCGTCGGTGGCTTCGACGATCTTGTAGGTGGTGATGTTCTGGTGGTGCAGTTTGTCGGTGAAGGTGCGCGGCCCGAACAGGGTCGGCTCGTCGCGCATCTTCTCCAGCTCCGCCACCACGGCTTCCGTCTCCGTCGTGCCGGCGCGCTCCACCGCCTTCGCCCAGACGTCGATCAGCACATAGCCCGGATAGGCATACTGGCTGCCCGGGCGGGCGCCGTACTTCGCCTCGAACTTCTTGTTGAAGGCCTCGACCTTCGGGTCGGGGTCGTCGCCGTAGATCGAGCCCTGGACCGGCACCACGAAGTCGGAGAGGCCCGGCACCGCGGCCAGCCAGTAGCTGCCGTCCAGGGAGGAGCCGTTCAGGATCAGGCTGTCGATGCCGGCGGCCCGCAGCTGCTTCACCGCGCTGGCGCCGCCCGGGTTGTAGGTGCACAGCATGATCGCGTCCGGCACCTCCGGCAGCGACTTGATGCGGGTGATCTGGGAGGCGATCGAGGGGTCGGCGTTCTGGAAGCCGTCCTTGCCGACGATCTTGCCGCCGACCTTCGGGAACATCCATTCGAAGCCGTAGCAGACCGACTTGGAATATTCGACGGAGGTGTCGACCAGCACGTAGCCGGTCTTTACGTCGCGCTTGTTGTAGGCCCATTCCGCCATCGTGGCGCCCTGCACCGCCGCCAGCACGGAGGCGGAGAAGGAATAGGGGCCGATCCCCTCGATGCCGGCCTTCACATCCTCGGCGCAGAGGAAGAAGGAGATCAGGCCTTCGTCCTGGGCGACGCCGGCCGCAGGAGCGCCATAGTCGTAGTCGCAGGTCACCACGACGATGTCGGCGCCCTCGTCGACGACGGCCTGGCCGGCCTTCACGCCTTCGTTGCGGTCGGACTTGGTGTCGGAATCGACGATCTGGATCTGCTTGCCCAGCAGGCCGCCGGCGGCGTTGATCTCCTCGATCCGGATCTTCGCCGCATGCTCGGCCGGCTGGTCGTAGGCCTGCAGGATGCCGGACTTGCCGGTGGCGAAGCCCACGATGATATCGTCGTCGGTATCATTGCCGGCCCAGGCGCCGGCGGGCAGCCCCGCTGCGACGGCGAGCGCCAGCGCCGCCGTCCATGTCTTCCCTCTAGCCATCTTCGAAGCCTCGTTTGCTTGGCGGCTCCGGCACCCGTTTCGCGCGCCGTGGACCGCAGGCGCCGGCCACCCGCCGGCAGGGACACGAAACCGAACGCGAACGCAGGAAGCAGGACGGAGGGACCGGGCGGCAGGGGCGTGCCCCTGCCGCCCGGTGGGCCGTCAGTTCTGCACGCCGGAGAACAGGATCTCCATCGGCACCGGCTCGCTGATCGTCCATTCGTCGACGATCTTCCAGTCGCCGCCGGTCACCTCGGCGATCAGGTAGCGACCGGTGTTCTGGTGGTGCAGTTCGTCGGTGAAGGTGCGCGGCCCGACCAGGGTCGGCTCGTTGCGCATCTTCTCCAGCTCCGCCACGACCGCCTCGGTCTCCGTCGTGCCGGCGCGCTCCACCGCCTTCGCCCAGACCTCGATCAGGACATAGCCGGGATAGGCGTACTGGCTGGAGGGGCGGGTGCCGTACTTGGCCTCGAACTTCTTGTTGAATGCCTCGACCTTCGGGTTCGGGTCGTCGCCGTAGATCGAGCCCTGAACCGGCACCGCGAAGTCGCTCAGTTCGCCGCCGACGGCGTCCAGCCAGTAATTGCCGTCGTTGGTGCTGCCGCCGTAGATCGGCACGTCGATGCCGGCGGCCCGGATCTGCTTGATCGCGGCCGCACCGCCCGGATTGTGGGAGCAGAGCATGATCACGTCGGGCGGCTGCGGCAGGCTCTTGATGCGGGTGACCTGCGTGGCGATCGACGGATCGTCGTTGCGGAAGGTGTCGCGGCCGACGATCTTTCCGCCGACCTTCGGGAACATCCAGTCGAAGCCGTAGCAGACGCTCTTGTTGTAGTCGATCGAGGTGTCGACCAGCACATAGCCGGTCTTGATGCCGCGCTCCTTGGCGCCCCATTCGGCCATCGTGGCGCCCTGCACGGCGGCCAGGATCGACGGCGAGAAGGCATAGGGCCCGATGCCCTCGATGCCGGCCTTCACGTCCTCGGCGCAGAGGAAGAAGGAGATCAGCCCCTCTTCCTGGGCGACGCTGGCCGCCGGTGCGCCATAGTCGTAGTCGCAGGTCGCGACGACGATGTCGGCGCCGGCATCCACCACGGCCTGGCCGGCCTTCACGCCTTCGTTGCGGTCGGACTTCGTGTCGGCGTCGACGATCCCGATCTGCTTGCCCAGCAGGCCGCCGGACTGGTTGATTTCCTCGATGGCGATCTTCGCCGATCGTTCGGCAGGCTGGTCGTAGGCCTGCAGCACGCCGGATTTCGCAGTTGCGAAACCAACGATGATCTCGTCATCGGTGTCGTTGGCCGCCCAGGCGGCCCCGGAAGAGACGGTCATCAGCGCGGTGAGCGCGACCGCCGGAATGGTTGCATAACGCATAATCTACTCTCCAACTCGGGAAACAAACTGAGGTGGTCGACGATTCTTGTCGCAATCGAATTGGCGCAGCAACACGGCGGCCGCCGCGACAGGCCGCGAGAGTCGGAGAAATGCGCCCGAATTTGAGGAGATAGCCGAACAGTAAAGGACGACAGGGGTATGCGAAGCGGCAAAACCCGCGCCTCCGCAGTGCTTGCCGCGGACGGCTGTCATCAAGCGTGCATAATTCGACTTGGCAGGCCGGCACCGATCTCGCTAGTGTAGCCGCTCCAATTCGCAAGCGCAGCAACGGGCCGCTTCGGCCGGAAATCAAAGAGGCGCGGATTTGGACGCGGCCAGTGCGCGGGCGCGGGGCGGGAGCAGGGTTGCGCTTTCGCACTTGCGAGATGCGCGGCCGGCGGGAGGCATTGCCATCATGCGGACCATCGGCGGCAGTCATGCCGCCGTCCTGGGGGCGATGTCCTTGTCGGGCATCGGCCAGCGGTCCGGCATGTGCCGTATGGCATGCCGCGACCGCCGGTCCGGCGGTCGCGCCGGGCGGTGCGGCGCAGGCCGGCACCGCCGGCAGGTCCGCCCGCCCAGGTGGGGAAGTGCCGCAGGCATTGGGGCAGCAACGGAGTAGCTTATGGCAGAGGCGACAGCCCTCGACGGTACCGTCCCGGCGGCGACGGCAAGCCGGGCAGCCGCGATCCACGACCGGGAAAACTGCCTGGGCGGGTTCGAGATCGACGTCTACTTCCAGGGCCTGGCGGCCATCAAGGATGTCGACGTGGAGGTCGGCCGGAAGGAGATCCTGGGGCTGATCGGGCCGAACGGCGCCGGCAAGACCACGCTGGTGAACGTGCTCACCGGCTTCCAGCCGCCGACCAAGGGGCGCGTCTACCTGGACGGCGAGGATGTCACCGACTGGTCGCCCCATCATCTGCGGCGCAGCGGCGTCGCCCGCACCTTCCAGGCCGGCCGCCTGTTCCTGAACATGCCGGTCAGCGAGAATGTCGAGGTCGCGGCGGTGAACCAGGGGATCTCCCGCGCGAAGGGCCATGCCCATGCGATGGAGATCCTGGAGTGGATCGGCCTGGCCGACAAGGCGCATGTCCCCGCCGGCGTGCTGCCCTATACGGACGAGCGCCGGGTCGGCATCGCCCGTGCGCTGGCGATGAGCCCGCGCTACGTGCTGCTGGACGAGCCGGCGGCCGGCATGTCCGACCATGAATGCGACGAGATCATGCACCTGATCGGCGAGATTCCCGGGCGGTTCGGCTGCGGGGTGCTGCTGATCGAGCACAACATGCGGGTCGTGATGGGCGTCTGCCACAGGGTGCAGGTGCTGGACATCGGCAAGACCATCACCCACGGCACGCCGAAGGAGATCATGGCCCATCCCGAGGTCATCAAGGCCTATCTCGGCAGCACGGCGGAGGCCTGATCCGGATCATGCTGAAGATCGACAACATCACCGTGCGCTACGGCCAGCTGACGGCGGTGCGCGGGGTCACGATCGAGGTGGCCGAGGGCGAGTCCGTCTGCATCGTCGGGCCGAACGGCGCCGGCAAGACGACCACCCTGCTGACCCTGTCCGGCGTGCTGTCGCCGGCGGAGGGCCGCGTCAACTACCAGAACGGCGACATCACCGGCGTGAACCCGGAGAAGATCGCCCGGATGGGCATCTCCCACGTGCCGGAAGGGCGCCATGTCTTCGCCCTGCTGACGGTCGAGGAGAACCTGAAGATCGGCACCGCGATGCGGCAGGACCGCAGCGGCGTCGAGGCCGATATCGACCTGGTGCTGGAATATTTCCCGCGCCTGAAGGAGCGCATCAAGCAGCCGGCGGGCAAGCTGTCGGGCGGCGAGCAGCAGATGCTGGTGATCGGCCGCGCGCTGCTGACCCGGCCGAAGCTGATCACCGTCGACGAACCCTCGCTCGGCCTCGCCCCGAAGATCGTCGACCATGTCTACGAGATCCTGGAGCGGCTCCGGAAGGAGGAGGGGATGACCCTCCTGATCGTGGAGCAGAGCACCAAGCGGGCGCTGGAGAACGCGGACCGGCTGTACGTGCTGCGCAGCGGCTCGGTGCAGCTCGAGGGGCGAACCGCGGACCTCTCGGCGGAAGATGTCGAGCGGGCCTATTTCGGGTTCGACGACCATGCCGCGTAGGCCGTGCCGCGGGGCACAGCCGGCCCCCATCATCGTTTCCGGCATCCTTCCCGCCAGCCAGCAAGGAGCATCTGCAAGGTGATTGCCTTCGGCCAGAACCTGATCGATGCCCTGGCGCTCGGCAGCCTCTACGCGCTTGCCGCCCTGGGTATCGGCCTGATCTTCGGCGTGCTGCGCCTGATCAACTTCGCGCATGGCGACTACATCACGGTCGGCGCCTATTCGCTGATCATCCCCTCCACCCAGGTGATGGCGCAGGAGATGCTGGGGGCGCTGCCCTGGCCGCTGCTGATCATCGCCGTCACCGCCGTGGTGGTGATCCTTGCGCTCTTGTCGGAGCTGATAGTGTTCCGGCCCTTGCGCGCGGCCTCGGCGGCGACATTGATGATCGCCTCCTTCGCACTGGGCTTCGTCATCCAGTACACCCTGCTGCTGTTCTACAGCGGCCGGCCGAAGGCCTTCGGGCTCTGGCCGGAACTGACCCAGGTGGTGGAGTTCGTCGGCCTGCGGGTGCCGCTGCTGCAGCTGATCACCATCTCGGTCACCATCGTCCTGCTGGTCGGCCTGGTCGGCTTCCTGCGCTACACCGCCTACGGCGTGCAGATGCGGGCCGCGGCGGAGGATTTCCGCATGGCGCGGCTGCTGGGCGTGAAGGCGAACCGGGTGATCGCGCTGGCCTTCGGCCTGTCCGGCGTCCTGGCGGCGGTGGTCTCCCTGCTGTTCCTGACCCAGCGCGGCATCGTCGCCGTCGACATGGGCGTGCCGCTGATGCTGTTCGCCTTCGTGGCGACGGTGGTGGGCGGCATGGGCAGCCTGGTCGGCGCGGTAGTCGGCGGCTATGCCGTCGGCATCCTCAGCGTCGCCCTGCAGGTGCTGTTGCCCGAGGATCTGCGCGCCTTCCGCGACGCGTTCGTGTTCCTCGCGATCATCATTATCCTCCTGTTCCGCCCGTCGGGACTGGTCAAGGTCAAGGCCGTGGTGGAGCGCGTCTAGATGAAGCCCATGCAGCAGAAAAACTACCTGAGCGAGTTCATCGAGCGTTCCTGGCCGCTCATCCTGATGACCCTGATCCTGCTGGTGATCTGCCTGGTGGTGGATTTCACGGCGAAGGACGTGTTCGACTACCGCTCGCTGGAGCGGACGGTGACGGAGGCCCTGATCCGCATCGTCCTGGTCGTCGGCATCTACATCTTCATCGGCAATTCCGGCGTCATCTCCTTCGGCCATATCGGCTTCGTCTGCATCGGCGCCTACGGCACCGCGATGCTGACCGCCAATGTACGGCTGAAGAGCCTGAACCTGACCGGTCTGCCGGACTTCATCCGCTTCGAGACCTACGACGTGGTGACTTCCGCGCTCGCCGCCGGGCTGCTGTCGGCGGTGGTGGCGCTGGTCATCGGCATCGCCCTGATGCGGCTGTCCGGCATCGCCGCGTCGATCGCGACCTTCGCCTTCCTCGCCATCATCCAGACCGTCTATCTGAACTGGGACAATGTGACCGGCGGCGCCGGCTCGATCGCCCGCATCCCGCGCTATGTCGACATCTGGGTCGCCTTCGGCTGGGTGGTGGTGACGATGATCGCCGCCTGGTGGTTCCAGAGATCGAAATACGGCCTCTCCCTGAAGGCGAGCCGCGAGAACGAGGTGGCGGCGAAGGCGGCCGGCGTGAACATCTTCCGCGAGCGGCTGATCGCCTTCACCATCTCCGGCTTCTTCTGCGGCATCGCCGGCGTCCTCTACGCCCACTATCTGGGCACCATCACGCCGAACAACTTCTACCTGGCGATGACCTTCGTCGCCCTGTCGATGCTGGTCGTCGGCGGCATCAACAGCCTGTCCGGCGCGGTGATGGGGGTGGTGGTGATCACCTTCGTGATCGAGGTGCTGCGCCAGGCGGAGAAGGGTGTCGATATCGGCGAGGTGGAATATGCCCTGCCGTCCGGCGTGCAGGAGATCGCGCTCGGCGTGATCATGCTGCTGATCCTGATCTTCCGCTCCGGCGGCCTGACCATGAACCGGGAGATCTACTGGCCGTTCAAGTCGAAGACCGGCGCGGCCACCTCCGCGATGACCCGCGCCTCATAGCCGCTGCCGATACGGCGGATTGCAAGAGCCCCGGCCGGATGACGGCCGGGGCTTTTTCTTTGCCGCCGGCTGCGGCCGATGCCGGGCCGGCCGGGGCCTCGCGGCAGGGCGCCACAGAGAGCAGCCGCGGACGGCAATCAGGGGTTGTGACGCCTCTTGACAGAATTGAGAACATAACATAAACATCATGTTCGATCGAGCTGGGAGGATGGCAGTATGCGCTTGGCAGACATCGTTCGCAGCCGTGGCAACAGGCCCCCGCACCTGTTCCAGGTCGTGGACGGGCCGGCGGCAGGTGGCGCTTCCATGCCTCCCTCGTCGACAGCGACGGGCAGTGTTCCTGCCGGCGAGGATTTCGGCCCCAGCGCAGGCGGCTCGGGCCCTCGATACCGGCTCATGCGGGGTGCGCCATCCTGGGGCCGGTTGGGCGGCATGGGTGTCGAACCGCCTCCTGGCAGTCTGCCTGTGGTCAATCGTGCCGCCGATCGGATCGCTTCCATGGCGGCCGACACCCCGGCGCTTTTCGATATCGAAGGGGACGGCAGTGCGACACCGGAAGAGCCGTGGTACGCGGTCCCTGAATTCGGGCGCCGGGCGGTGAACGCGCATGAGGCGCTTATCGTGAAGTGGGCACAGCATGAGGGTATCGACCCCGACATGCTTCGCGCGTTGATCTACGCGGAGAACGCCCATGGCGCCAGCTATGGCTGGCCGGCCGACCGTGTCCAGGAGGCGATGGATTCGGACTTTGCTGAGTTCGTTTTCGGGCCGGATCTTCGCGAGCGGATCCATGAAGGTGATTGGCGCCTTGACCTGCTGCCTGACTGGCTGGGGGACGTGCCGCTGGTTTCCGACGGTCTGGATTTCGTCGACGACAGCCTGGAATGGGTGAGGGGCAAGCTGGGGGACCCGTCGCTGCTTCCGATGAATATCAAGCCTCGGACCTGGAACAGTCTCGGACTGGATTTTCGCAACGGCCTCGACCCGGACGCCAATATCCGCGCCGGTGCCATGCTGGTCCGGCGCATCCTGGAGCGCATTCCGGACCCTGATCCGGCGAAAGTCGGATCGATCTACAATTTCGCCGGCAAGGAGACCGTCAGCCCCTTTGGCGAAGCGGTCGACCGTGCTTATCGCGAGAAGCCATGGCAGTGAGGGCGGGCCGGTGACCGGGAACATCCACATATGCGGTAGGGGGCACGCGGGCGGCGAGGCGGCGCAATCGCTGCGGCGAGGGATGCGGTTCGGCGATCATGCCGGCCGGATCTTGCTGGCGGCCTGGCTGCTGCCCGTCCTCATCCTGTGCGCCATCGAGCCGGGCATCGGCATGTTCGCCTGCCTGCTGGGCGAGCTGCCCCTGGCCCTGCCATTGCTGGCGCCGCCGGTATTCGTGCTGGTCTACGGCCTGGCGCTTCTCTCCGCCCGGCTGACCGGGTGGCCCGGCGCAGGGTCTTCCGGGCCGGGCCGGCGCGAACTGGCATTCTGGGTCCTGGTCGCCGGCATTCCCTGCCTCTACACCTTGCCGCTGATCGTGCTGCCGTTCGGGCCGGACGCCATCGACAGTCCGGTCGGGCAGGACCCCGCTGCATTGGATCTGCCGGTTGCGCCGCTGGGCCACCGGACGGCCGCGGCGCTGCTGATCTCGCCGCCTCTGTCCTTCGCCGCGTTGACCATCGTCGCGATCTGCCGCTGCGTCTTGCATGCCGCGGCGCGCTGGGGCGGCAGAGAGCGGGGCGGCAGAGAGCGGGGCGGCATTGCGAGCGGCAGCAGGGACCGGAGCAACAGGGCGGTGCGCCACCGGTCCGGGACACGCCTCGGGTCGATCGCGCCTGCCCTGGCGCTCAGCTATCTGGTTGCCGTCGGGATCGGGTTCGGCGCGGCAATTGATTCCGGTCGGTTGTGGGACGGCAAGCTGGTCCTTCAGGCTGTGACCTTGCCCGTCTTCGCCAGTGCGGTCCTGTTCCCGCTGGCATGGCCTCTTGTCCTGCTGTCGGCCCGTTGGCGCGGCCGGCGCCCCTCAGACTGTTCCGCGGTTCCAGTCTGAGGGCCGCGTGCGACCGGGAACGCCGCCTATTCCGCCGCCTGCGCCACCTTGGCCCGCAGTTCGGCGGTGGCCGCCGCGTCCACCTTCAGGTCGTCGGTGATCGCCACCAGGTAGATGTCGCGG
>MDTD01114465.1_pt1 | contig 26389 bp, 20 predicted proteins | sample 811221 | NCBI WGS metagenome assembly MDTD01 (sample SAMN05326646, study PRJNA326480) | marine metagenome | isolation source: seawater | place: Pacific Ocean: South West | collected 2011 | reverse complement strand
AATGGCATAGATGAGCAGTTTTTCATGTGGGTACAGAAAGCAAAACAGAATGACAATCGCGACCACGCCACCTGAGGCTCCAACTGCACGGGTTGGTTCCGACCCCAGGTTTGTAACGACAAACACCAGCCCGCTAAAAACGATTGCCAGTAGATAAAACCTCAGAAATTCGGCGCCGCCATATCTCTGTTCGATAAATCGACCGAACATCCACAAACCAAAACCATTCATCAGCAGGTGCCAAATACCACCCGGTTCGTCCCAATGCGGAGAATGCATAAAGCCATAGGTTAATACTCGCCAGATCTGCCAGAATTGAGAATCGTCATTGGTAATCGATAGAGCAGAATAAACTGCTTCTGTGCGATCCGTTTGATAACATACTAACCAACACACGACATAACTGACGACGTTGGCGAGCAGTAGTTTATTGGTCACAGAAAGCTTACGAATATTGCGTACCATCTGCGCACGCTGAGGCGTTTCCTCGTCTCGGTAGTAATCGCGGTCATGAATACCCATGAAATGTATTTTACCCGAGAGCGGATAAACCGCGACCTGAAGACTTCTATTTATTCTTCCGAATTACCGGCAGCATTCTCGGCTTCTTCAGTCCGGGCATCAATCGCTTCTTCCAGCTGTTGCTGGCGATCCGTCAGAGTCTGAGCTAACGTCTGATTTCGATCGAAGATTTCAGCCAGCGAGGCTGTTAAACGTTCAACTTCCGCCTGCAAGGCCTGAGAGTATAGATCCGCTTCGTGCTCATCACGACGATGTAACTCCAGATCAAGTTCCAGTTCTTTCTTTTCCTGCTTGCGGTAGTTGATTTGCACCTGGGCATCATTTCTGGCAGCCGTGGTCGCTGTGATGTCATGTCGAGCATTATCATCACTGAACGCCAACGTCTGCAGGCGAGCTTCATAGGCATGAAACGTGTGGTTGTAATCGTGAAGCGGTCGTACAAAGTAATCCACGATTCTACGTGCTACAGGATCAACACCCTCAGCTCCGGAAACCAAAACCTCTACGGGGACGATCCGGTTTTCCTGAACGATCTTTTCGGCTGCAGCAATATAAGCAATGTCATTGACGTCGAATTCGATCGAGTCAGTCGCCTTGCCTGGTGAAATCTGAGTTGCGCCAGTCATTTCGTTGTAAGAGATCTCGGTTGGACTCTTATGGTAGAACAACGGGCTAATCGCTTCGCCAGCCTGGAAGACACCCGCCTCAGTTAATGCTGCCTGAGCGTCGTCTCCATTTACCTTTTGAGTCAGCGTTGTTTTCGTGGTGAACTGTAATTTGTACCAGATGTTTTTCGGATCAACTTCACGGCCATTCAGAGGCCGGCCATCTGCAACGAATTCTTCAACCAGTTTGTTCCCAAGTGGCAGCAGATTAATTGCTCGTTTGGCAAGAATCTCATTGTCATCATTAATAATGTGCTGATTTTGGACCAAGGGCTGCACAGCTGTACGGAATAACTGAGTGATGTTTTCGTTATCCATCTCTCCGAATAGTGGTTCCGAGTTGTCCAAACCACCCTGAGCTAACTGATCGTATTTATCTGCCGCTTGGGAAGCAAATTTGAAGTGAGAGTCCTTCGGCATTGAATCGTATAAAGCAACCGTCAGGCCGTTGGCCATATTCGCCGGGTTAAAGACACGTGGAGCAAATGCACATTTGATCGTGATCGCGGCGCCGTTGACTGTATCAACATCATATTCACCCAGATAAACGGCCGGGACTTTGATTTTCTCGGCCTGCGCCGGAGCTGCTGCCGGTGCCACTCCGGGGGGTCCATCTGTTGGCTCTGCAGGTGCGGCCGGAGCAGCCGCATGATCGATTTCCATCTCGGTAAACGCGAAGAGGCGAGTACCTGCTTCGATACCATGTGCATCATTGGGCAGCGTCACGGTCGCAGTCGTACCAGCAATCGCTGGATTTCCCTGAACGTCACTTAACGGTGCATTTTCCCAAACTCGTCCGCGACCTTCCAAAGCACGCTCGAGCTGGCGTCTAAGCGAGACTAACGAATCGCCACTGGCTCGCGCCTTATCTGCTTCTAGACCATGCAAAATAAGATTGATGTCATCTTGATGACCATCACGCTCATTGACTGCAGCCTGATAACTCGCCGCAGCTCTTTGACGGAAATCAAGCACATAGGATGAAACCTGGGTGAACAGGAGTGATGAGATTATTAACAGGAAAGAAATGAAGACATGAAACCATCGCCACTGTTTGATGGACAAAAACAGCATCACGGTGAATACAAAACCGTATCCGATGAATAAGATCTCTGCTGTTGACATGGTTTTCCCTGAATTACCTGAACTACTAGTACTAGGCTCTCATGAGGCTCTTATCGAGACTTTCTCGTCTTCTATATCTTCTCTTCATATAGAAGTTCGATTTACAAGATGTTTGCAATGCAACAAACATCTGCACTCACCCTCTAGTATCGACCAGTAAAGGCCTTGGCATTTACCACCTTTTAGGTCGTCCTATCAGTAAATCCACTAGTTTTTAACACTATTTTGGAATGTGGAACTCAGAACCACTCTATTTGATCCTGCGTTAGGCCTCCACTTGATGGTGTATTTCGATAGTACGAGTACTCACTGTCAAAAGCAAGTATTTTCATCGCTACACCTGCTCCGGCTATGTTTTGCCTCTAATTAAGCCCCGCTTTAGCCAAATATTAAGAACCGCGACCGGCGTATTACTCGACAGGAATGAATTGGTTTCAGCGTTTTTGCAGATTCGTTCAAGAACCTCCGAATCTCAGGCGATTCGTAAGCCATAGGCGTAGAGTCTACGCATGCGGTAAGTTTTCCCCAATTTACCTACTTTGCCAAATTAGTTATGCAACTATGCAATCCGCCGCTTCACTCGGGTACGAAGCTATCGGTTTGCTACCCGAAAAACAGATTCAATTCCCTCAAAGGCGAATAACGTGAAACTCAATCCCCGTAACCTCGAATGCCGCCGACCTATACTATTTAGTATCCTGGTATTAACGCTGTTGCTGACTAATTTGACGGGCTGCAGTCGTTCGTTCTACCGAAAACAGGCGGACCATGAAGCTCTCTATATCCTTAAGGAAAAAGGAAACGATGAGCGATGGAGCATGAAAGACTTTTCGATCAAGATTGATCCAAAGAGTCGAATGTATACCAACTATGACCCGGATAACCCACCGATGCCTCAGGACGATGAAGCGGCTTCCGCCTATATGAAGGAAGTCGATGGCATGGAAGGATTCGAAGGTTGGGCCGAGCAGGAAAAGGTCACTTCGTTCGAAAACCCCGAATGGCGAGAACACTTGCCATTAAGTGACGATGGAAAACTTTATCTAGATTCCGACAAGGCCTACAAGCTCGCCTTACTTCACTCCACCACCTACCAGCGTCAACTCGAACAAATGTATCTTTCTGCACTTGATGTGAGTGCAGAAAGATTTGAATTCGATACTCAGTTTTATGGTGGCTATGGTGGGAGCTATCGCAGCACAGGCCCAGCCGCGACTGGGAATGATTCAAGCAGCCTCGCACTCGCCACCCGTGGGATTCAGATGAGTCAAAAATATGCCTCTGGTGCAACGGCATTGGTCAACTTCGCGAATAGTCTAATGTGGCAATTCAGCGGACCTGACGACTTTGGCACATCGACTTTACTTGACGTCAACATCATTCAGCCACTCTTGCGATATGGTGGTAAAGATCAGGTCCTCGAACGGCTCACTCGTACAGAACGAAGCTTGCTTTACAACGTTCGCGAATACCAACGGTTCCGCAAGGGATTTTACATGGATATCACCACAGGCCAGGGCTCTGGCGGTGTTAACCGTATCGGTGGCCTCTTTGGTGGTTCGGGACTTTCAGGCTTCACAGGTGTTGGAAGTGGTGGATTTGGTGGTCTCGGTGGATTCCGTGGTGGCGGAAGTAGTGGTACTCAGGCACAAGGCTATCTCGGACTTTTGCAAACGCAAAAAAGTCTCATCAATAGACGCGCCGCTATCGTTGCCCAGAAAGGCTCACTCAAGTTATTTGAGTCCTACTTCGAGGCCGGATTTGTTGACTTTAATAACGTGCAACGGACGAAGGCTTCGTTCTATAGCGCGCTCACTGATCAGATTCAGCGAGAGGCTAATTACGATGGCCAATTAGATGGATTCATCAATCAGATTGGCCTGCCTCCAGATATCGAGGTAGTCATCGACGGAAAAGATTTGGCAAATTTTAATCTGATCGACGAAAACGTGCTGCAATTACAAAATGATATTCTGGAGCATCAGCAAAGTGTTGGTGAAATCATTAACAACTCACTACGCGCAAATGAGCCTCAACTGATGGCCATCGACTGGGGACCGGAAATCGAAGAGGGCCTGAAAAAACTGCGAGCAGAAGCGGTAATCGTCAATAACCTTTTCAATCAGGTTCGAAACGAGACCATTAAAGCACGTGACGATATCATTACTCTCCAGGAAATTGTTCCTGACCGCAAAAAGTCGATTGAAGATCTGCGAGCTGAACTGACGGACCATCCACTTGTTCCCAAATCCGCGTTGGAATCGAACTTACTCGATGGTAACTATCTTGACAAATTACCCGATCTGCTGAACGCGGACCTGGACGATCTCGACCGTCGACTGGAAAACAAGCGCGAAGCGATCACCGGCTTTACCGCTCGTATCGATGGCATGCTTAAAGATGGCCCTGGTTTGAACGACGAGGAACTTTATCAGGCTCTGGAAGAACGAATTATGTCTCGTATACCGGAAATAATACTCAATCTACAAAACGATGCCCACGAATTGAGCCTGGTTTTAACTAGTGCCCGAGCGGAGTCCATCAACCTAACCCCGATCGACATAACGGTGCAGGATGCCTATGATATTGCTTCAAAAAATCGGCTGGACTGGATGAACCAACGAGCTCAATTGATGGACCAATGGCGTCTGATTGCCTACAACGCCGACCGTCTTGAAAGCGATCTTAGCCTGCAATTACAGGGAAGCATCGGTAATACAGGAGACGACCCATTCCGCTTCCGTGACACCACCGGTTCATTGCGAGCGGGTCTGTCCTGGGATGCTCCTATCACACGACTTCGCGAAAGAAACTTCTATCGTCAATCACTACTCGAATACCAGCAAGCCCTACGCAATTATTACAGATATGAAGACGGCCAATTCCTGGCTATGAAACGAGCATTACGGGATATCATGCTCCAGAAAATTAACTTCGAGGCAAACCGAAAGCAGCTTCAGGTCGCGGTCAGGAATGTACTGTTTCAAAGAACGAGTATTCAGGAACCGCCGGGGCAACATGGTAATACTCTCTCACCCGAAACTGCTAGCCGTTACCTTAGCTCGGTATCAGGATTGTCGCAAGTGAGCGATTCATTATTGGGGGTTTGGGTTGGTTATGAAATGAATCGTGGGCAACTCGATTTCGCACTGGGTACGATGTCGATTGATGAAAATGGCGCCTGGATTGACCCCGGCCCGATCGGCCCTAAACACGGCTATCCCGCTTTACCTGAAGAGGAAACGCAGGACGAAACGGACGATACGGACCGTCCATCGGATGAAACGCCGGAAGAATCAAAAGATACTGAAGCTTAATTCGGCAATGATTAGCCTTTAAAGTAAGTGCTTTCTGGTAATTACGAGGAAACTTTACCACCTTCACGGTGTTGATATAAAATTACCAAAGTCGCAAACTTATTAGTTTTCGACTTACAAAAGATGTCCCCTAGACGGATAATCAATAAACGAAGCCCGTTTGTTGTATCCCCGCCAACATTAACCCCACCCGAGAAAATCATGTCTTCTCCCCGTCATACACGAAAACACGGAAACACAAATCTGGTTTTTGCCATCATTCTGACAGCGATTGGTGGAGTCGGCTGGTATGCCTGGAGCATGCTCCAAAGCGCTATTGAGCCCGAAGAAGTCCTCAGCTTCCAATTTAGTGAAGCTAAACAGGAGCTCTTTACCCATACGATCCGGGAAGTGGGAGATATCGAATCTGCTCAAAATGAAGAAATCAAGTGTGAAGTGCGATCCCCGGGTGGCGTCGAGATTATTACTGTTGTTGAGGAGGGAGTTGTTGTTAAAAAGGGGGATCTTTTAGTTGAACTGGATTCCTCCACTCTCGAAGATCAAAAACAAGCTCAACAAGTGTTGGTGAACCGAGCTGAATCAACCAAGATTTCAGCGTCCGCGGCTTTGCGGCAGGCCGAAATCAGTAAGCAGGAATACACGGAGGGAACGTTTAAGACCAATGAGCAGACCATCGAATCCAATATCCTCATTGCCAAACAGAATCTTTCACAGGCTCAGGACCGGGCAACCTTCAGTGAACGTCTGGCAGCCAAAGGATTTGTTACCCAGCAGCAATTGGCGGCGGACCGATTTTCCGTCCAGAGATCGTCATTGGAGCTTGCCCTACGCGAAACCGAACTAAAGACGTTGCGCGAAATCACTCGCGAGAAAATGCTTGTAGGATTCGACGCCGATATAGAAACCCGAAAAGCCGCGCTCGAAGCTGAAAATAAAAACTACGACGAAGAGTTGAAAAAACTCGAAGAGATCAATGACATGATCGAAAAATGTACGATTCGAGCTCCCAAAGCTGGTACTGTCGTACATGCGAACTGGCAAGCTGGGGACCGGTCATTCACTGTAGAGCAGGGAGCAACCGTTGGTGAACGCCAAACGATCATTCGCCTGCCTGACCTGAATCAGCTACAGGTTAAAACCCCTATCGCGGAAGGTAAAATCGCTAGTGTCCGGGAAGGACTGCCCGTCAAAATTAAAGTCGGCGCATTAGAAGATCGTGAGTTTACCGGAAGTGTTACTTCAATAAATCGATATGCTGAACCTAAACACTGGTCCCAAAAAATAAAACGATTTGCAACCTTTATCGAAATCACTGGTGACAGTGAAGGTGTTCGCGTTGGGCTGTCTGCCGATGTTGAAATCGTTGTAAGTCGGCAACCAGATAAATTGCAGATTCCCGTACAGTGTTTACACGAGGACAGTGGGCAGCGATTTGTACTCGTCCGTAAACCATACGACCCCAATGAACGTCTGCATAGTGAATCGCTTGGTAAGAAACATGGGGACGAAGGAAATGAATATTCGATAGAAGCTCGGATGATTGAATATGAAGCAAGTAACGATAAGATGCTTGTTGTCAGTGATGACTCCGATATCAAAAAAGGAGATTTGGTTGTCCAAAATCCAAGGGACAATCCCGACTTTTTGCGAAACCTGATTTCGCATCACCGGGCTCGTACAGCCATGAAACGGTTCTCAACCTCCAAAGATGAATATGGCAAGTTGTCCAAGGATGATGTCGCACAGATGAATAGGGAACTTGGTTATGAAGGCATTAGTAACATGGGCAATGCAGACCTAAACAAAGATTCTGCGATTGACGTCGACGAACTCACAGCGTTCATTACCAAGACACAGGATATCTTGATTCCGATCGAAGACCAGTCCACAATCGAATCCATCGATGGACAAGCACCTGAGACTGAAGAAGAAAAGAAGGCTCGCTATCAGAAACAGGCCGAAGAAGGATCCGCTAAAATCATGGACGCGATGGATAAAAACGGGGACGGCATAATTGACAGCGACGAACTTGCCATGGCAGGAGGTTTCGGAATGGCCATGAAACCCGCTGACGCCAATAAAGATGGCAAATTAACCAAAGAAGAGTTGATTGCCGCGGGAATCAAACGAGCCAAGGACCAAGATGCCAAAACGGCTGCTGGCGACGGTGGGCCTAAAGGATCTGACAACCGCGGACCTGGCGGCAAGCCGGGCGGAGGAGGAAAGTAAGTGCCCACAACTGCACTGACCGTTAAAGATTTAACGAAAGACTATATCACCAAGTCCGAAACAGTCCATGCATTGCGAGGCGTCTCTTTCGAAGTTCCTGAAGGGGACTACGTTGCTATCATGGGGCCCTCCGGATCTGGTAAAAGTACGCTGCTCAACCTGATCGGTTGTCTGGATAAACCCACGACCGGAAACTTATTGCTGGGCACCGACGACATCTTTTACATGACCGACAATCAATTGTCGGATATCCGTGCCAGTCGAATTGGCTTTGTGTTCCAAAGCTATAACCTGATCGCTCAGTTAAGCGTTGTCGAAAACATTCAGGTTCCACTCTACTATCAGGGCAAGCTCAATCGTCAAACTTATCGTCGCTGTGTCGAGTTGGCAGGTCTGGTGGGGCTTGGCGACCGACTCACTCACCGACCGACGCAACTCTCCGGTGGACAGCAACAACGCGTGGCAATCGCTCGTAGTCTGGTCAATGACCCATACTATGTCCTGGCCGACGAATCGACAGGTAACCTCGATACCAAAACAACGGAAGAAATCCTAACGCTTTACGAACGCCTGAACGACGAAGGCAAAACCATTATCATGGTGACGCACGAAGACGACGTTGCAATGCGTACCAAACGAGTCATTCGTTTACGTGACGGGTTAATCGTCTCGGATGAATTAAATCATGATCGACTGCGATTCACCGATCAAGAAACCGGTGAAGTGCTTCCCGAAAACAGCTGGGAAATCCTCGATCTTAATGCTGCCGTACAGAAAACGACTCCAACCGCTACTGCCTCAGGAGCTGCTCCCGAACTGGATCAGGACGATGAGCACATCGTCCTCGGAGACAACACTTAATGGCATATCTTAAAAGCTGGCTTCGAACGATTCAGCTGGGTATCAAGAGCCTGCTGCTTCACCCCATGCGGTCAATGTTGACTGTCCTTGGTATCTTCATCGGTGTAGCTTCCGTCATCTGGCTTTTGGCCATTGGAGAAGGTATCAGTCAGGAAGCTCAGCGACAAATCGAATCGCTCGGCGCTCAAAATGTGATCGTCCGGTCCGTTAAACCGCAAAACGTGGAGGGCCTGCTTGCCGAGTATGGTTTGACGGTTACTGAGTTTGAGCTGATCAAAGAAACCGTGTCTTCCGTGGTCAACGCTGTCCCTATTCGGGAAGTGAACTTTGGATTTATGTACGAAGGCGCCAAAATTGACGGACGCATCGTCGGTTCCACTCCGGATTACTATGACGCAACCAAGCTCGAACTGGATCGAGGTCGATTTCTATCCGGTAGTGACGTTGCCAAACACCGGGACTTTTGTGTTCTTTCGTATGATGTCGCTAAAACGTTATTCCCCTATCAGGACCCCATCGGCAAGTCAATTCGGCTCAAAGATAGGACTGATGTTTTTGAAGTCGTTGGCGTCCTTAAGCAACGAGGAACGTCAGCCGGGATTGGTGGTTCGCTGGCAGCCGAAGACTACACAAAAGACGTCTATATCCCATTTACGACATTTAACACGCGAATGGGACGAGAGATTTTCACAAACGTGGGTGGATCCTTCAGTGGTGAAAAAGTTGAACTCCATCAGGCTACATTCCAGATTTCCCATATTGATGAAGTCATGCCTGCTTTTAGTCTCATTCAGGACGCACTCCGTCATCATGACGAAGATCAGGATATCAGCATCGTTGTCCCTCTCGAACTCTTAGAACAAGCAAAAAACACACGTATTATGTTCATGGTCTTTATGGGGCTGATCGCTGGTGTATCTCTGCTTGTTGGTGGTATCGGCATTATGAATATCATGCTTGCGACAGTCACAGAACGTACTCGTGAAATCGGTATTCGACGCGCGTTAGGAGCTCGGCAGTCTGCCATCATCCGACAGTTCCTAGTGGAAACAATTACGCTCTCCATCGTCGGCGGTTTGGTTGGAATTGTTGCGGGATTCCTGGGCCCCACCATGGTCATTTGGGGCCGCCAATTGTTGTACAAGTATTTCCCCGATCAAATGTCCGGCCTTCCACCTGAGATTCAGTCAATGACGCCGCAAATCGTGGAAGCCTCCATTCCAATCTCCTTTGGAATCGCCGTCCTGGTGGGAACAATCTTTGGCGTGTATCCTGCAATTCGAGCCGCCAAAATGGACCCCATCGAAGCGTTGCGTCACGAGTAAATCCGGGCAATTTCATCAGCCAGCAACTCCAACTGCTCTGTTGAATGCTGACTACTTACACTGACTCGTAATAGGCTCTCACCGACCGGTACGGTTGGAGGGCGAATCGCGGGCACTAGCAAGCCAGCCTCTAATAACTTTGCTGAACAATCCTCGGCTCTGGCCGGACTCCCGATAATCACGGGCATGATCTGTGTTACAGCACTTGGCATTTTGAGTCCGGCGGCCCTAAAACGACCTGACAGATAGTCTACGTTTTTAAATAGTTGCTCCCGGCGTTCCGGTTCACTGACCACTCGCTCCAATGCATGTACTCCTGCTTGAGCGCAAACGGCTGGCATAGCGGTGGAGTAGATATAGGGCCGTGCTTTGTTGATGAGCAGATGGATCAGGTTTTTCCGACCGGAAATAAATCCGCCAATCGATCCGAGTGCTTTGCTCAAGGTACCCACAGAGATATCAATCCCATCTTCACAATCCAGATGTTCGGCGAGCCCCCGACCATTTCGACCAAAGACGCCCGTCGCATGGGCTTCGTCCACCATCAGCATAGCGTCAACCTTTCGGGCAAGTCCACTCAATTGAGCTAAAGGTGCTATGTCGCCATCCATGCTAAACAAAGAATCCGTAACAATCAGACGTCGACGGAATCCACGGGCCTGTGAACACAGTGTGGCCAGATGATCCACATCATTGTGTCGATACACCTGAACTTCTGCTTTCGACAACCTACAACCATCAATAATGCTGGCATGATTTCGAGCATCACTAAAGATAACATCCCCTTCTCCGGTGAGGCTCGTGATCGCTCCAACATTGGCTGCGTAGCCGGTCGAAAACGTGATGGCTGCCTCGGTATGTTTGAAGTCTGCTATCGATTGTTCTAACGCCTGATGACATTCGCTGCGTCCCGTAACTAAAGGACTCGCTCCACTACCCCAGACTTCATTCAAAACGGGGTCTTCAAGCAGGGCTGCCGCCAGATCATGTCGCAGCCCCAGATAATCATTGCTCGAAAAATCGATCCATCGCTTTCCATCTCCTTCGATGGTCTTCGATCCAGCGACATGCAAATGAGTCGTCAAATTGCGCAAGAGACCCGCTTCTTCTATGGCTAACAGTTCATTGTCAATCCAGCTCAAGGGGTCATTTATCGTCATTTTGTTGATCCGGGGAAGAACATCTCCGTTGGTTTGTAAAATAGATTGTAGACATTTCCGTTCCTTCTACAAATCACTCGCCGATATGCTAGACCTCACAAACAGGAATGGCTTAGAATACCTGTTGCGATGGACTGCTTGGCAGTACATCTATGCTTCAATTTCCTCCATATAGGTCCACTCTGATATGACAACTTCATTGCGAACCATCTTTCTGTTCTTATTTACTGCCAGCTTATTTTCGATGATGGGATGTACCTCAGAGGAAGCCCAAACGGAAGTCATGGTGAATTCAACCGATAGTGAAGCAACTGCCACAGAGTCAACCGATACCACTGAGCCAAAAGAATTTGAACTTGGCGATCTGATTCCCGACTTCACGCCACCCACATTCGAGCAAGTCAACGGCGACACCGAATGGCTCGATAAACCAGTGGTCGACGTTTATCAGTTGATGACCGATCGCAAGGAAAATGAAGTTGCAATGTTGACCGCAGCCGAGGCTCTGGCTTTGCGTAATAATACCGCCGAGGATAACGACAAAATCGTATCTGCCATGGGCACATTAGCTGTCGACGGAGAAGTGAATTACGATGCTCAATGGGTACGTCATACCGCAGCTGACATTCGAAGTACAAATCCATTAATGGCAAGTTCATCGGCCGAATTTGATGTCAGTGGGTTGCTTAATCTCTCCCTCTTTACATTCGATTGGAATTTCACGCCGTACGGAAACAAAGGCGCGATCACATCATGGCGAACATCCAGTAATGGTTTGATGGACATCGTGACAATCCGCAGCGACCTCACTTGGTCTGACGGAACCAAGCTGACAGCTTACGACGTTGAATACTCCTATCAGGTCATCATGAGTTCTGCCGTTCCGATCCCTGCCGTGCGTTCCGGTACAGATCAGCTCAAAGGAGTCAAAGCATATGATGAACACACCCTGATTTATTTTCATGCCGAATCTCTGGCAACAAATATTTGGAATATGTTGTTCCCTATTATTCCAAAACACAAATATGAAAATACCATCAGTGATGACCCGACATTAGCCTCCAGTACCGCTCACGTGGAATTGGATGAAAACCCGGTCACTGCCGGAGCTTATACCATTCAGAAACGCGAACGCAATCAGGAGATCGTCCTCAAGCGCCGTGATTCTTATTACACCTTCAAAGGCGAGCAGGTTCGACAGAAGCCGCACTTTGAAACCGTTCGATTTAAGATCATCGAAGACCCCAACACTGCCTTGCTTTCAATGAAAAAGGGCGAGTTGGAGGAAATGATGCTGACGCCTGAACAGTGGAAGTCACAAACTGACGGTGACGAATTCTATGAATTCAACACCAAGTCATATGCTCTCGAATGGGTCTACTACTATTTTGGCTGGAATTTCCGCTCGCCATTCTTTAAAGACAAGCGTGTACGCCAGGCGATGAGTTACGCCTTTAATCATCAGGAACTATTAGAAAAGCATCGATTTGGAATGGACGAGGCATCCACAGGGATTTTCCACCACACATCACCATGGGCTCCTGAAATCGCTCCGACTGCCTACCAGCAAGATCTTGATAAGGCTGAAGAGCTATTGGCAGAAGCTGGCTGGGAAGATACTGACGCTGATGGGATCCTGGACAACGTTGTTGAACTGGATAATGATTTCGATGGGGTATCAGAAGGAGAGGCTCGTCGACCGTTTGAGTTTACAATCCTCACAAGTAACCGCCCGGACCGAATTGCAATTTGTACACTTCTACAGGAAAACCTGGACCAAATCGGGATCCGCTGTAACGTGAAACCTGTCGAGTTTACGACATTGCAGGAAACCATGTTGGGGCACAAGTTCCATGCTGTTTTCGCTGGCTGGGGAACAGGCGCAGACCCCGATACTTCTGAAAACCTCTGGACAACCAAAGCAATCGACAATGGCCGTAACTACGGCTGTTATTCCAATCCTGAAGTCGACAAGTTGTTTGAGCAGGGCAAACGAGAACTCGACCTCGAACAACGTCGTAAGGTTTATCAACAGATTCATATGAAACTGTGGGAAGACCAGCCCTATACATGGCTCTTTTTCCGAAATGCCTATTACGGTTTTAATAAGTCACTGCGAGGGTACAACTATAGTCCCCGCGGCCCGTACAACTACGGCCCCGGCGAATCAACTATTTTCAAACCGGCTGCAATGCAGTAAGCTTCATAACCTGAATCTACTGTTCCTTCCCAACAAGGCGTATACGTGCTTGGTTATCTAATACGGCGTGTCCTCATCGGGCTTTTGACGCTGCTGCTAATAACGATGGCCATCTATGCGCTGGTTAGGTACATGCCCGGTAGCCCGCTCTCGACGGATCCGGCCATGATGAATCCGGAAAAGATGCCGAGCGAAGAGGATCTTGAACGAATGAAGGCTGCTTACGGCCTCGATAAGTCCATTCCTGTCGCCTATGCTCATTGGTTGGGCGACATGATCCAGGGAGACTTTGGAACGAGCTTCAATGAGAAGAAGCCTGTTCGAGATGTCATCGGATCACGAGTCGTTGCCACCCTGCTGCTGACGCTTCCCTCGCTCGTGCTGGCGTACATACTTTCCATCCCAATCGGACTGTATTCGACGGCCCGCAGTGGAAAACTGGACGAACGGATGGTCGGCGTCTTCCTTTACATGCTGTATGCGATCCCCAGCTTTATCGCTGCGTTGTTTCTTCAGCTCTTATTTGCCGTCAAACTTGATGGGACGGTCTTTGAGTTGCCGCTGATGGGCCTGAAAAGCGACGAGTACGAGATGCTTACTGACACCCAGAAAATATGGGATCGCTTTACACATATGATCCTGCCTGTGATCAGCTTTACCTATGTAAGTCTGGCCTACTACAGTCGCTTCATCAAAGCCAACATGGAAGAAGTCATTCGTCAGGATTACATTCGTACAGCCAAAGCGAAAGGACTGGGGCCGGTACGCATTATGATCCATCATGCGTTCCGCAATACACTGATTCCGTTTGTTACTTTGCTCGGCTTATCGCTGCCTTCGTTACTGGGCGGAGCGATCATCCTCGAAGGCATCTTCAACTGGCCCGGTATGGGGCAGTTATATTTTGACAGTATCCTCACTCGTGATTATCCCGTCATCATGGGACTCACTTTTGCCTTGTCCGTTTTGACGTTACTCGGACAATTAATTGCTGACTTGTTATATGCTTTTGTTGATCCACGAATTTCCTATAAATAACGACAACCGATGAACGCACCAGAGAAAAAAACCAAAGCTAAGAAATCGCCAGGATTCTGGCGACAGGCGTGGTTGCGTTTTCGTCGCAAGAAACTATCGATGTTTGCGTTAGGAATCGTATTGTTTCTCAGTGTTGTCGCCATTTGCTCGCCCATGATCGCGGGCACCAAGCCAATCGTTTGTAAGTACAAAGGCAATCTCTACTTCCCGTGCCTGTCGTACTTTAATCCTGCCTGGGAAAACCCAGTCTTCCACAAAGACAAATTTCGTAAACGCTACCCGAAAAACCTCAAAGAGAAGGATCCGGAAAGTTGGGCCGTTTGGCCGTTAGTCTTCCAGGACCCGCATCGGCCCGTCCGTGACGGTGAGTGGGAAGATCGACCCGGCAATCCTTATCAGGCAGGGTCACCTTCCAGAATGAATTTCTTTGGCACTTACAACACCGGCGTGGACGTTTTCGCCAGCATGGTCCATGGCACTCGAATTGCGTTGCTCGTGGGATTCGTTTCGACCGGTATCGCCGCAACCATTGGAATCATTGTCGGAGCTATCGCTGGTTACTTCGGAGGATGGGTCGACATCATCATCAGCCGAATCATCGAATTGGTGATGTGTGTTCCCAGTATTGTATTGATCCTGGCATTAATGGCATTTATTGAGAAACCGAACATCTGGATCATGATGGCGATTCTTGGTCTCACCAGCTGGACTGGTATGGCACGACTCACTCGCGCTGAATTCCTGAAACTCAAAGAGTCCGAATTCGTCGCCGCTGCCAAGAGTATCGGTGCAAGTCATTCCCGTGTGATGTTTCGGCATATTTTGCCTAATGCACTCGCGCCAGTTATCGTTCCCATCGTTTTTGGAATCGCTGCTGCTATTAAGGTTGAGGCGGGCCTCAGTCTCCTGGGATTTGGGGCGCCACCACCCAACCCAAGCTGGGGATCGATTCTTAAAGCCGGCACCAGTAACTATACCGAATGGTGGCAAATTGTATTTCCCGGGATCGCGATCTTTATCACTATCCTGGCGTATAACCTAATCGGAGAAGGCTTACAGGAAGCCACCGACCCTCGTCTGGCGGACCCAAAAGACTAAGCCATGGACAATGTAATTCAAATCGAGAATCTGAAAACCTACTTCAACACCGATGATGGTGTCGTGAAGGCTGTGGATGATTTGTCATTGTCGATCAAGCCAGGTTATACACTCGGAGTGGTAGGTGAATCCGGCTCGGGCAAGTCGGTGACGTCACTAACCATTATGAATCTACTGGCAGCCAGTGCTGAAATCTATGACGGCTCGATCTCCTTCCTGGGCAAAGACCTGATCAATATCTCCCCAAAAGAGATGCGTAAAATGCGCGGAAGCGACGTAAGCATGATCTTTCAGGAGCCGATGTCGTCATTAAATCCTGTGCATCGAGTGGGAGATCAGGTAGCCGAAGCCATACTCCAGCACGAGGATGTTTCTAAGAAAGAAGCGATGGATCGTGTCATCAGCCTGTTCGATGAAGTCGGTATTCCTGACCCCGAGCAACGAACCAAATATTATCCTCATCAAATGTCCGGTGGGCAGAAACAACGTGTGATGATTGCCATGGCATTAGCCTGCAATCCCAAACTGTTGATTGCTGATGAACCCACCACGGCGCTGGATGTCACAATCCAGAAACAGATTCTGGATCTGATTAGAGATCTGCGTGACCAGCGTCAAATGGCAGTCCTGTTTATTACCCATGATTTAGGAGTCATCGCCGAAATCGCAGACGAAGTCCTTGTCATGTACCGAGGCAAAGTCGTCGAGCAGGGTAACGTTCTTGATATCTATGAAAATCCACAGCACCCTTACACCAAAGGGTTGTTGAATTGCCGACCGCGGCTCGACACCACTTACAAACGACTACCCACCGTTTCTGACTTTATGGATTCGGTTATTAACAGCGACGGCTCGGCTACCATTACAGCGAAAGAGGTCGGTCCGGAGCGGATGGAGTACTTTGAAAATCACGGCCGTGGTCGTTTATTTAGTACGCCAACGGAATTGCAAGGCTACGGATTCGACAAAGATCCGGCTTCCTACGGTCAAGATGCAACCTGTGTTAGTGATGATCAGAAGCCGCTGCTAAAGGTCGATAACCTCAAAGTACATTTCCCTGTTCGGCGAGGCTTGTTACAACGTACCATTGGCTATGTCAAAGCGGTCGATGGTGTGAGCTTTAATGTCTACAAAGGCCAAACCCTGGGGCTTGTGGGCGAATCAGGCTGTGGCAAAACGACAGCCGGACGGGCCATCCTTCAATTGGTGCGTCCGACTAGTGGATTCGTCGAGTTTAATGGGCAGCAAATATCTTCTCGCAGTATTCATGAACTGCGGAAACAAATGCAGATCATCTTCCAGGATCCATTCGGCTCGATGAATCCCAGAATGACAATCCAGTCGATGATTACCGAGCCCATGAAAATCCAAAACTATGGAACTTCAAAGCAGGATCGTATTGATCGAGCGGCAGCACTACTTGAAGAAGTTGGCATGCTGCCTGAACACTTAAGACGATACCCTCATGAGTTCTCTGGTGGTCAGCGGCAAAGAATCTGTATTGCACGGGCGTTAGCAGTTGAGCCCGAGTTTATTATTTGTGATGAGTCGGTTTCGGCACTCGATGTCTCGGTTCAGGCTCAAGTCCTCAATCTACTTAATGACTTGCAGGAACGACGTGGGCTGACCTATATCTTCATTAGTCACGACTTATCGGTCGTCAAGTTTATGGCCGACATGATGGCCGTTATGAAGGAAGGCCAGATCGTTGAGTATGGCCCGGCCGAAGCGATTTATCAAAAACCACAGGAAGAGTACACTCGCACGCTCATCGAAGCGACACCGTGCGATGATTTAGAAAACATTCGACGGTTGGTTGATCATCGCAGCCAACTGCGAAGTCGTTAATTCCAGTAGTGCTGTTCGCCGCGCTCGACTCGCTGCCACTGCCGCAGCAATCGCTCAGCCAGCGTAATGTCCTGACCTACTCGAGGTTGCCAGTAGCCCTGCCAGCGATCCGGAATCTGAATGAGATGGCTCTCTACACTTGAGAGAATCGTTGTCGCATAACGACTATTTAAATCATAGAGCGATTCTAAATCGGTGATGACTGGTTGTTGGCTCTTATGAAACGCCTGCTTTAGGGATAGGTTGGTGAACTTTCTAGCGGCATGTTCCTGATCGGATTCTATTTGGAACTGCAGGTCTTCGATGTGATTGTCGATGCGGTCACGACGATAGCCAAAAGCCTGAGACCCTGCCAAATTGCCCATATAAGCGAGCAGCAAATCCGTCCAACGCTGACACTGGCGATTGAATTCCTTTAGCTTAAATTGATTTCGCGCTCCCGGAGTTTCCTCCAGCATCTTTTGCTTGAGGGCATGGTGATCTGCCTGCATAGCCAAATAGAGATTTCGATTTGGCTCAGCTTCCAAACCGATCGTCAGATCAGGCGTCGACAAATACCATGAGTTGACCGCTGTTGTCCAAATCCGAGTTAGGATTTCGGACATCATGACGCTCTTGGTTAACGCCAGCTGTTGTTCGGCCTCTGATTCCAGGAATTGCCGGAGATACCATTGGTGACGTCGACGCTGAGCGATGTGATACTGTCGCGCATGAATGGAGTTCAATGACTGCAACGAATTAACTAATTCATTGCTGGAAAAAGCAATCCATCCGGCAAGTCGAACTTGTTCGTAACAAAACACAGCAGGTAGCAGTAGACAAAACAAACGTATGGAAATAATTGGGGTAAGGAATTATTCGCGCGCAAACTCGATTGGGACGGATTATTCCAAAAAAAAGCCCCTGTCATCTCTGGTTAAAGACCAGAAGTAGCAGGGGCTTTAGAGTCTTTTCGAAACGTTATTTGGACAATAACCTCACGCCACTTTCCATAATGACAGCGTCATTACTATGCATTCCCGGCTCAACTCGGCCACGATCACTTACGAAATACAGGTCTCCCAATGTTCGTTCCTTAGTATCCCGCAGGAATACTACATGACCATCTTCAAATAGAACGTTTTGCCCAATGCCATCATGATTCAGACTGCGACGCCCGATACTGTCTCCAGTCGGTCGATCGGCGACAAGTGCAAAGTAGGAGCGGTTTTGATTTCGTACGGGAAGTAATCTACCCTCTTGCTGATGTCCGCTGTTGTAGCCATAAGTGCCTCCAATATGAGAGAGTTTGTCCAGTGCTTCCGGAGCCGCATCGACGACCGTTTGCACAGCCGGGATCCCCTGCTCTCGCCATGCCAGTGTTTCCGTAGCTGTGGGGCAAAAAAACCGTTCTTCTTCAACAAAGCTTTGGGCTTTCAAAATCGGAGCCTGAAACCCCGAAACGGAGACGTTTGTGATTGGGGCTGAGGGGAAGACTCCATTGTTTGTCAGTGAATACTGATTCATTCCCTGATATAGATGTTGCAGATTATCCTGACAAGCCAATTGTCCGGCGACAAATCGACTATTATAAAGTGCCGGTGCTACCAGCATCCCCATGCAGAGCAGTACAACACTGAGGACAAGAAAGTCTGTCATTCGCCAACTCATGCTTCTACCTGAGACTCGTTCCGCGGATGTCAGAGCCGAAAACGACTGCGTGCTGGCAGGCTGTACTTTGTGCAAATCCACTTGCTCAAAAACGTATTCAAGCGTTGCGTCCGCCAGACCTGCAGGAGGCTCGCAGTAACGATAGGATTCCAACGGCCCTAAAGCACTTTGGATCAACGCTACCTGCTTTTGTAGCTCGGCACTGCTTGCGATTGCTTCGTTTACTTCTGCGTGCTCATCCGCATCGAGAGCACCCATTACAAATCCAACTAGATCAAATTCCATCGTATCTTCTTATCTATACTTCGTTTTCTTCCGTATGAGTGCGTTGCCACACATCATGGAGTTTCATAACTGCTGCGTGCAGTCGGCTCTTTACCGTACCGACCGGGATTTCCAACACTTCAGCAGCTTCCCGATATTTCATGCCCTGATAATAAATCAGGTTAATGACGCTTCGCATTTGCTCGGACAATTCACTGATGGCCTGCTGTACCCACTGCCCTCGTTCCAATTGAGCGACATGATCCAGCGGGTCACCTTCGGTACCTTCGAGTAGATTTACCAGAGCACCGATATCTACAGAATCATCCGATTTTGTAGATCGGTCCAAACTTGCCATGCGATGACGTTTGTTTCGCCGCTGAGCATCGATCGCCTGATTAGTGGCGATCGTGTACAGCCAGGGGCGAAAGCGACGGCCTTCATCAAACTGTTCACACTTTAAGTGAATCTGCAGGAAGGTCGATTGAAACACGTCTTCAGCCATCTCAGCATTACCCATATAACGACGCAAATAACTGTATAGCTCTCGCTCATAACGTCGCACTAAGTGCGCAAACAACTCCCGATCTCCTTCTCTTTTATAGATCGCGAGAATCTGCTCGTCAGAGTAATCTGTACCCGTCATGGGTGTCACCGATGTTTCATGCATGAGTATGTATAGATATACGCATGATACCGCCATTGGTTCAGAAACCGGCCAAAAAATACGGGCCTGAATCCACGGCAGCTGAAAGTGGGGTTAAATTGCCTGTATTACCCGCATAATTGAAACATGAGGGATAGAAATTACTGGCCTTAGCCGGACACTTTTTGATAAGACTCAAAGGTATAATTATGGTCATTCTTTTCATCGGCAGTATGCCGTTCTGCGCTCACCAGTTGCCACTGGCTCCAGTCAACCTCGGGAAAATGCGTATCGCCGTCGACAGAGGTATGCACTCGAGTCACATGCAATTGATCGGCCAATGGCAGTGCGAGCTCATAGATCTGCCCGCCGCCGATAATAAACAGTTCAGAATCGTCTGCAGCAGCGGCACGTGCTGCTTCTAACGAGTGCACTACAACTGCTCCGTCCACCTGATAGTCGGATTGTCTGGTGATAATCACGGACGTACGTCCGGGTAATAGGCGCCCTATCGACTCATAGGTCTTACGGCCCATCACAATGTGGTGCCCCATCGTCAACGCTTTGAATCTTTTAAGATCGGCCGAAATGTGCCAGGGCAAATCCATCTCCCGGCCAATAATTCCGTTTTCGGCCATCGCCACAATGATCGAAATTGCCATAGTTACACTGCTACCGGAGCTTTGATGTGTGGATGTGGGTCATAATCCACTAACTCAAAATCTTCAAATTTAAACGCAAACAGATCATTCACCTCCGGATTGATAATCATCCGGGGAAGCGCTTTGGGTTCTCGTGAAAGTTGCAATTCTGTTTGCTCTAAGTGGTTGCTGTAGAGATGAGCATCACCCAGCGTATGAACAAACTCGCCTGGTTGAAGTCCACATACCTGCGCCATCATCATACAAAGTAGCGAGTAGGAAGCGATGTTAAAGGGCACTCCGAGAAAGACGTCTGCACTACGCTGATAGAGCTGGCAGGATAGTTTTCCGTCCGCTACATAGAATTGGAATAACAGGTGGCAGGGGGGCAGAGCCATTCGGTCGATGTCACCCACATTCCAGGCACTAACAATCAGCCGCCGAGAATCAGGATTCGTTTTGATTTGCTCAATCACCTGAGTCACCTGGTCAATCACTCGGCCATCCGCGGATTCCCAGTTCCGCCATTGATGCCCATAGACTGGCCCAAGGTTGCCTTGTTCATCCGCCCACTCGTCCCAGATGGTGACTTTGTTTTCGTGCAGGTATTGAACGTTTGTATCGCCGGTCAAAAACCAAAGCAATTCATGGATAATCGAGCGTAGGTGCAGCTTCTTGGTAGTTAGCAAAGGAAATGTCTTGGACAGATCAAACCGCATTTGATGGCCAAAAACACTCTTCGTTCCGGTCCCGGTGCGGTCCGTTTTTTCCGCACCTTCATTCAGAATACGTCGCATTAGATCTAGATACTGCTGCATCGTGTCGGTAATCCGTCCTCTGAGCCTGCAATCTTCTGAGAGTCTCTCTCAGTCCCTGAGTTTCATGACGTGTAGTGTACCATGAACTGGCTGATTGTTTAGTCACCCTTAAGCTTCATCCACCCAAGCTGTCCATGTCCAGTGGCGATCACTGGTTGCCCGAACCGTCTCAGCGTCAAAGCCCAGACTCAACACCATCTCGCGTATCTCTTGCAGGCTCAACGCCGCTCGAAGTGAATCGTCGAACATCTGACGCTGATGGTCGTTCTCTTCACCTGCATAGGTTTCCACCAACTGCGTTACTTCGTCTGATGTTTCCGGTCTCAGTAAATCCCTAAAAAACAACAAGCCTCCGGGGCGAGTGACCCGCACCGATTCCTGCAACACTGCCAACGGCTCCGGAATGTGGTGAATGATACTGTTGGACATGACACTGTCGAACATCGCCGATTCAAAGGCCATATCTTTGGCATCAATTTGTTGCAGGAAGATGCGCTGAGTGAACCCGTCTACTTCTATATTAAAGCGAGCCAGATCTAGCATATGCGATGCCATATCAATCGCCAACACTCGACAGTCTTCATGCTGACGGCATAGTTCGACCGGAATCTGGGCGGTGCCTGTACCGACATCCAGGACATCCGTTCCAACGTCTCCGGCTGCGAGAAAGTCTGAGACAAACAGAGTATTCACAGATTGATGATCCATGCTGTCATAGTCCCGAGCTTCCTCGAAGGTATCCATCACCTCTGGTTCTAATACACGCTCTAATGACATCCGTCCACTTTCCTCACGCTATAACTGTCTTGGATTGTTCGCCAGATAATTCCTGAACATAGCGAGGAACGGCATACCCGGGAAGCCGTTTTCTAATGGCAGCGATTAGCTCTTTTCCTCGCTCAATGGGCACATGGAAATGTGCTGCACCGGTAATCGGATCCATTTGATGTAGGTAGTAGGGAGTGATCTGCACGTCGATTAGACGCTTGCAAAGCTGATACAGAGCTTCCTCATCGTCATTCACTCCCTTTAGCAAGACCGCCTGATTCATCACTGGAATCCCGGCCTTACGCAACTGAGAGAGGCTCATTAACACCTCACCATCCAATTCATTCGCATGATTGGCATGAATGACAAACCAAATGTTGAGCCGGGTTGCCTGCAGCGTCTTGATTAGTGATGGTGTGATCCTTGCAGGGATGATGACAGGCGTCCGGGTATGAAAACGAACGTGTTTGAGGTGAGGAATATCGGCAAGTTCAGTGAGTAGTCTGCTAAGGGTCACATCTGCGAGAATGAGCGGGTCGCCGCCACTCAATAAGACCTCTTCAATTTGTCTGTCCGCTCGAATTGCTTCCAGAGACGGTTTCCATTGTTCGATACCGGATGGACTTTCGGAATAGGGGAAATGACGGCGAAAACAATAACGACAATGGACTGCACACCCACCGGTCGTGATCATCAACGCCCGGGACGAATACTTCTGCAGGACACCCGGGGCTAGCTTGGCAGCCTCTTCTCCGATCGGATCTGTCACATAGCCTTCAATTTCAAGCTCTTCCTGAGACTGAGCCAATACCTGTAGCAGTAATGGATCCAGCCGATTCCCAAGCTCCATACGCTGAGCAAACGAGCGTGGTACAAATACGGGAAAATCGTTGTCCTGTGCTCCCACTTCATGCGGAGCAAGCCCCAGAAACTCACATAATTCCGTCGCAGATCGAATCGCCTGCTTCATTTCGGTTTGCCAGGTATTCCCACTAGACGATGCTGTCGCAGCTCTTGGTTTGGTCTGTGATAAGTGGGAACTCATGGTTATAGTAAACACTGATTAGAGTATTGATGAATCACTCGATTGTACCAATCAAAAAGTAATCCAACTGAAAATCAACAAGGAAAAAGTACATCGTGGCAAGCTATAAAACAAACGATTTTCGTAAAGGCCTCCGAGTCGAAATTGATAACGAGCCGTATCTGATGATCGAAATGAATTTTGTGAAGCCCGGTAAAGGCAACGCACTTTATAAGTGCAAACTGCGAAATCTGATTCGCGGAACCGTACTCGACCGTACCTATAAAGGTGGGGACTCGCTGGAAGCTGCAGATGTCGAAGAAATTGATTGCCAGTTTCTGTACCGTCAAACCGATACTTTTTACTTCATGAATAACTCGGATTATGACCAGTACGAATTGTCCGAAGAGCAGGTTGGGGACTTCTGGAAGTATCTCAAAGAAGGCATGAAATGTCATGCTGTTCTCTGGAATGGGAATCCCATTACGATTACTCCGCCAAATCATGTCGAATTGACCGTCGAATTCTGTGAGCCGGGAGCCAAAGGGGATACAGCCACGAATGTCACAAAGCCTGTGAAAGTAGAAACCGGTGCTGAGATTATCTGCCCTGCATTTATCGAAATGGGCAATGTAATCAAAGTGGATACGCGGACCGGCGACTATGTTGAACGTGTAAATACCAAATAGTTCACCTAAGAGGCCGAGAACCTATGGCCTGCCTAATCATCACCAACGGACTCGATCAGGGACGACTCTTTCAGTTGCCTGAAGGCGAGTACATTCTGGGTCGTGATGAAACTGCTGATATTCAGATTGAGCTGAGTGCCATCAGTCGCAGACATGCTGCTTTTGAGGTTGGATCAACAGAAGTTATCTTGCGAGATCTCGAGAGTTCCAATGGTACCTATCATAATGGCGAGCTCGTAAAGAATTCTGTGACGCTTCAGGATGGAGACGCCATCCAGATCGCCGATCTGACACTCACGTTTCAGTTGGAATCGACATCTGATGTGCCTGATGCTGAAAACAAGATGCACAAGGATTTTGCTTCCACTGCAACAGTCGAAACGCTTAAGGCTCGCAGCGAATTGCTGAAGCGGTTGAGAAACTGTTTTTATGAAGCCGGCTTTGATGAAGTAGAAACACCTGCACTCTCTGCTGACACCGTCGTGGATCGTTACCTACATCCGATTAGTGTTGAAGTTGGCAGTCGGCAATATTGGCTGCAAACATCACCCGAGTTTGGAATGAAGCGTTTATTGGCTTCGGGTATGGAGGCAATATTTCAGGTGTGCCACGTGTATCGGGATGAAGAAGCCGGGCCATTTCATAATCTTGAATTCACTATGGTCGAATGGTACCGAGTGGGGGATACCACGGAGCAGGCGATTAAGTTTTTAGGCGAGCTGGCTATTACCTTGCTGGAATACGACCGTTACGAAGTCATTTCCTATCAGCAGGCGTTTCAGAATATTCTGGAATTCGACCCGCTGGAAGTAAGTGACCAGGAGCTCGTAGGAATCATCGCTTCGCTGGATTTCGATACGCCGGAAGATTGGCGAGGCATGGGCAAGGATGATTGGCTTAATCTATTATTAACTGAGTTTATTCAGCCACGACTCGGGCTGAAATGTCCCTGTATTTTGAGAGACTATCCTGCCAGCCAGTCAGCCTTAGCTCGGATTCACCCTACAAACCCTCTGGTTGCCGAGCGGTTTGAATTGTTTGTGAAGGGAGTCGAGCTGGCCAATGGTTATCATGAGTTACTTGATGCAGACGAACTCGAACGTCGAAATATAAAAGCCAATGCACTCCGTCAGCTCGATGACAGGCCGAAACTGCCAAGCGATAGCTATTTAAGTGCCGCAATGCGACATGGCCTTCCTGATTGCTGTGGGGTGGCCTTGGGCTTTGACCGCCTCGCCATGCTGGCACTCGATAAAACTTCGATCAACCAGGTCATCCCATTTCCATTCCCCCGTGCCTGACAGTTGTATTCAAGAAGGCTCGAGGCACAGGCTTAACAGCCGAAGCCAATACTGTGAATCTACACACAGGCACAGTTTACGCACCCCAACTTCGTTCTTCGAACTTCGTCGGGTAAACTGCGCCTGTGTGAAAGATCCCAGTTAAGACATTGGTGTGTCACAAGAAGCGAAGCCTTTTCACACATTAAAAACACGAGAAAGACACGGGTTTTCGTATTCTGCTCCGTCCGTGTGGATCGTGATATTCGGAGCTGGCTGGCATGTGCCTGGACTATGGGTGTGACCACACAGGACCGTTAAGTGGGTGGCACTGAATTCTGCTGCGATATCAAGGATGGCATCACCCACTGCCTTGCAGGTGAAATGAGGAGCCCATTCGTCATCAGCCACCTGACCTTCGTACCAGCAGGCTTCCCGCATCGGTGGCACATGAGTGACTAAAAAGACTTTTTCAAATCGTTGCATCGCGTCCGGCAAATTGTCATAGAGATGACGAGCGGCCAGGTCAGCCTGCTCTTTCATCAAGGCCCAACGCTCGAGCTTTCCAAACTCGGCCAACTCCTGAATGTGGCGATAGTCGTGCATCATCACCATGCTGGTTTCATAATTACCAATCCGTCCATCCGCCCATCCATCATGTCCAACCAATCCAACCGTTTCATTAATCTGTTGTACTGATGACTGACTCAGGTAGACCACACGCTCATCGCGCTGGCACAATTTAGATGCCAACGTTCGAACATCAGTAATACTGCCGAAATAGAAATCATGATTACCGAGGACAAAAGAAACCGGGACATCGACAGCTTCCAGCAGCTCGGTCAACAATGCCTCCAGATTGTCGGCCTCTCCGATATCTCCACCCAGCCAAAGCTGATCCAGAGACTGCTCACGAATCGTCTGATAAAACCGCTCGCGCACCTGGATCGCACAAACGCTGAGATGGATATCTGTAGCCCAGCCTATTTTCGTCATAGCATCTTACGAAAACTAGTTAGCGTTTAGCTGCCGGCGAGTTTCGGACAAAATCTGTCCTTCAAAATCTTCGCTCCATAAGGCCGGAAATCCATAGTAGGTATTGGAGCCACCACCCTCGTAGCCACCTTCGAGCAGCACACGAGTCGATGGAATATAGGCCATGACATCATTGGCATACCCGGCAACCCAAATCTTCTTGTCACTTACTGATGTTGCCGTCTT
>MDTD01193973.1_pt1 | contig 26396 bp, 24 predicted proteins | sample 811221 | NCBI WGS metagenome assembly MDTD01 (sample SAMN05326646, study PRJNA326480) | marine metagenome | isolation source: seawater | place: Pacific Ocean: South West | collected 2011 | reverse complement strand
TATAAATTATTTTTTAAAAACTTAGTATTTAAAAAAAATAGTAAAAAAATTTATTTTGAGTCTAAAGATAATTTTTTAGAAAACAATATTTATAATAAAGGTAAAACAAGTGAAATAAAAAATTTATTTTTTAAAAACATTCCAATAAAAAAATTTAATACTTTAATAATCGATGCAGAAGGATATGAGTATGAAATTTTAAAAAATCTAAACAAACTAGAAAAAATTAATTATATATTTTTTGAATTACATCCAAAATTATTAAATAAAAAAAAACAAAAAGAAATATTCAAAATTTTAAAAGTAAATAGATTTAAAAAAGAGTTAGATTTTTTGAATTCATATTATTTCAAAAAAATTTAGAATATAATATGATATAATCTTTTATAAATTTTATAAAAAAAATTAAATGGAATTATCGATAATTATACCATGTTTAAATGAAGAAGAAACATTAGGAACATGTTTAAATAAAGCAACAACAACATTAAATAAAAATAATGTGAATTATGAAATTATTGTTGCTGATAACGGAAGTCAGGATAATTCAATTCAGATTGCATCTTCTTTTAAAAATGTAAGAATTGTTAATGTGCAGGAGAAAGGCTATGGGATAGCAATTAGAACAGGAATTGCACAAGCAAATGGTAAGTACATTTTAATGGCTGATGCAGACGATAGTTATGATTTTAATGATGTGATGAAATTTCTAACTAAAATTAGAGAAGGATATCAACTAGTACAAGGTTGTAGATTTCCTTCAGGTGGAGGAAAAATTGAAAAAGGAGCAATGCCTCTTTCGCACAGAGTTTTTGGAAATCCATTTCTTAGTAAAATTGCAAGAACTATTTACGGTATCCCATTTAAGGATATTTATTGCGGGATGAGATGTTTTGAAAGGAAAATTTTCTTAAAAAAAGATTATTTTTCAAAAGGGATGACATTTGCTGTAGAAAATTTAATTAAATTATTTAGTTCTGATGCTAAATGTACAGAGGTACCAATAACACTATATAAAGACGGACGTATTAAAAACCGTAGTCACTTAAAAACTATAAGTGATGGACTTCAAACTTTAAAACTTTTATTAATATGTAGCCCAAAATGGCTTTATTTTTATCCTTCTCTAATTCTGCTTATTTTTGGATTAAATGAATTTTTTAGTTTTTTTAATAACATCAACGATTTCTCAAAGTTATCTGAATTTGAATATATTAAACTTTTAAAAATAAATTTTATTTTTATACTATCTTTACAAGTGTTTAGTATTGGAATATTTACAAATCTTATTGCCTACCAAATAGGAATTCAAAAAAAAGATATCATTATAAGAAGCATGAAATACTTTAATATAAATAAATTTTTAATATTAATATTAGTTATTCTCTTGATCATAATTTATGTTTTTAATTTTACATCATTAAATTTAGATGAAAGTTTAAAACGTTTAATTACTTACTGCTCTTTATTTTTTGGAATTATTATTTTTTTCAATGCATTATTTATATCTTTATTAGAACTCACAAAATTTGATAAACAATCTTGAGTAAAAAATTAATTTTTGATTAATTTTGAATTGTCTATTCTATATATATTGTCACTTAAATTATCAAAATCACTTTGATGACTTATAATTATAATTGTATAATTACCTTTAATTTTTTCTAACGTATTTTTTAATAAATTAATTGACTGCGTATCAAGAGCTGTTGTTGGTTCGTCGAGAACTAATATCTTTCTTTTGTTATATAAGGCTCTTGCAAGAGAGATCCTTTGGCGCTGACCACCAGATAAAAGCCCACCCTTATATCCAACTATTGTATCCAAATTATTTGGTAAGTTATTTACAAAACTAGTTAAATTTACTTGATCCAAAATGTCTTTCATCAAATTTTGATTAAATTCTGAGCCAAAAGTAATATTTTCTTTAACACTCTCGTTTAATAAAAAAGTGTCTTGAGGTATGTATGATAAATTACCTATAAGATTAATTTTATTGGTAATTAATTCCCTACCATCAATGATTATTTTACCGCCCTGAATATTTAATAAACCTAAAAAAATATGAATTAATGTAGTTTTACCTGTGCCAGATGGTCCTTTTATGGTTGTAAAAGTATTTTTGACAATTTCAAATTCGGTATTATCAAATATTAAGTTGTCTTTATAGCTAAATGAAAAGTTTTTAAATTTTATATTATGTTTAATTGTATGTTGTTCATCTATTATACTTTTTTTCTGATTTTTATAACTGTCAAAATGCTCTAACTCAGTAACAATTTCTCTCACTATATATTTTGAATTCCACAATTGAGTGAAAGATACAATTAATTGGTTTGAAATTGGAGCGATCCTTATGGCCACAAAAGAAAATATTGCTAGTGTTATCATTATATCTTCAAGATTTTTCTCAAAAGTAAAAACTAAAATAGCTGAAAATAATATTATAATTACAAATAAAACTTCAATAACATACCTTGGCACAATCTGCGATAATAAGAATTTTACTTGTGAGGATGCAAAATTTTTTGATGATAATAGAAGTTTATCTTTTAGAAATTCTTCTCTTTGAAAAATTTTTATCTCTTTAAATGCATTTATTGCTGTATCCGCATTTGAAATAATATCCTTAAAAGATAAATATATATTTTTACCATAATTAATAATCTTAGTTTTATAAATATATTTAAAAAACAAAAAAACAATCGAAACAAAAAATAAAAGCGATAATGTAATTTTAAAATTAAAAAAAAATAAAAAAATTATAATTGAGAGAAATATTAAAGAATCAGAAATAATTTTTAGAAAATACATTAAAAAAGTCTCAGTTGTCTTCCTGACTATTTCTGTAAGATTTGATATTCTTACAGAAAAATCTTTATTTAATAATTCCTCTAATGGTGCTGATAAATAATTATCAAAAATTTTTTTTCTTAGCAATATTTGCTCATTGAAGCAAAAATTAAATATTTTTTTTTGAATGAAGTAACTAATTATATTTTTAATGATAAAAAATATAATCATTAATATTGAAATAATAATTATAAGAGATGTACTTTTAAAATTTTCTATTTGAAAAAATGAAAAAAAATAAATTATATTCTCATTATTGAATTCGAAAATTATACTGATTAAAGGTATAATTAAACCTATACTCAATATATCTAAAAAAGATACAATAATTGACAAAATTACAAGTAAAAATATGTTTTTCTTTAAGTTAGAAAATAATTTAAAAATCATTATTTATAAATATTGTTAATAAAATTTTGGTATGAGCTATTTTTATTAAAATATTTAATAGATAACTCAGTTAAAATTGTTTTTATTCGTTCTTTTTCATCAATTTGAATATTACTGTTTTTTTCTAAATGATTTAATTTTATTTTTACATCAAAAATATTATTAAATTTATTTTCTACTAAATAGTTTATTATTTTATGACCTTTACTGCTTAAGCTTAAATTTAAAATATCGAACTTTTCCTCTAAATTTATATTCAAATAATCAAACACTTTGAAAAAACCTTTAATTAAAATATTTCTAAAAGTGAGTAAATCAGATTTTTTCATGTATTTACTGTTTATATCGATTGTGTCAATTTCAAAAAGCAAATTAAGCCATCTGAAATAATTAACAGAGTATGAAATATTTTTTTTATAGGTTTCAACTTGACTTAATAAAGAAAAAAACTCATTTTCATTTGAATAAACCATTTCAATTTGGGGAGGATAGCCTAACTTAAAAATATCTCCGTCCAAAACTGGAATACCAAACAATCCAAATTCTAATCCAGCTGTTGAGCCGTATGTAAGACACAAATCAATGAATTCAAGATAATTGTAAATTGAGTAATTATAATCTGGTAAATCTAGAAAAACATTTTTTTGATTTAAAACTCTTCTTTCCAAATTTTTAAAAAATTTAAAATTCTGACTAATCACATACTTGCTATTTATATTGGGCCAATCTCTTGGGTGAGGTCTAAAAATAAAATCTTTATCTAAATTGTTTTGTGCATAATTTAGCAACTTTTCTATCCATGACAATTGGTCCTTAAATACTCTTTTATAATTATGATTTGATGTAATATCGTTACCCGATTCAATTGCAGATAGATTTTCATCTGCACCACTTAAAATTACAAGTATTTTTTTATTTCCAGGGTTAAATTTAAATTTAAAGTCTACTTTTTTTTTAACTTTAGGTGAGTAAATCATTTTATGGTCTGATTCAAATAATGAAATTATATAATTTTTTAAATTATCAAAATCCTTTATTTTAATATGATTTCTATCTATTTGATCCCACTTTTTTACATGATGTTCTGTTTCATTAACTAAAATTGGTTTGAATATTGATATCTTGCTCAATCTATCAAAAAAGTTTTTTCCTGGCGCAATTGATAAACATTTAATGTTGTTAAGTTCAGCAATTTTCACCACACATTGATTTATGCTATATAGATTATTGGATGTAATAATTAAATCAAATTGATTATTTTTAATTAAATTATCAATACTTGATGTGACTTTTAAAGTTGATTTAAAATGCAGTAGATAATTATTCCAAAGTTTCTCATCAATTTTATTAATATCATTAAGCTTATTTAATAAAATAAAGTCGTATAGTGCTATTTTCCCTATGTTAATTTTTTTATAACAGAAATTTTTAATTTTTTCTTTACTTAAATTTTCTAATTTTTTACATAGATCATTATACTCATTTTTATTTAAATAATCAGAAATTTCAAAAATTTTATTCTTTTTTAAATTAATTTTTTTTTTATTTATACAATCATTACAATATTTTTTTCTCTCATTTTCATTTATTGTATTTATTTGTGTTTTTGAGTTTATATACATACATGAAAAATTAATATCAGTATTACAACCTACAAAAAAAACTTCATGTTTTTTTTTTAAACTATCAGCAACTACAATGTCTTGAATATAGTGTTTCCAAAAACCTGCATATGGTGAAAAAAATAATATTCTCATTTGAAAAACGGCCATCGAGGATAGTCAGGTTCTTCTAAAGACATACTCAATGATTTACTAATATTTTTTGAATTTATTTCTTTAAATGCTGGAAAAACTTCCATTACAATCAAATCTCTATAACCATTTTTTGGAAGTGTTGCTTTGTGTATTAAATTGTTATCAAAGCACATTACTGTGCCCTTTTTACCTGACTGTATTTTAAGATTATCTTCAGACAAGCTCTGTGCTAAATTTTGACAATTTTCTCTTATTTCGGTTGTATAGGATAAAAAACCTTTTTTTTTTAATAAGTCTGATATTTTCTTATCAAAAGTTCTAAAGGCACCTGAATCTTGGTATTGATCTGTTAAATAAATAAAAATTTTTTTAGTTCCGATGGGGTTATCATCAAAATGAAATAACTGAGCTTCTTTCTCAATATTGTTATGCACTGGGAAACTTCTTTGAATATTTGTAAAATAAATTTTAAAATTTGACTTAAAAATACTTTCTATTTGATCCTGAATTTTTAAAACAATGTCTGCAACTTCTTGATTTAAGTTTTTTACAACTGATGTCTTTAAAAATTTATAACCCTTTAAAGGTTCGCTATAATTATTTTGATCAAAAAATAATTCATTTATTTTGATTGAAATATCATTAACATCAATATTATCTAGTAAGATATAACCACTTTCATCAAATTTATTTGCAATTTCTTTTTTAATTTTTTTTTTTTGAAAAATAAAAAAAGTTTTAGCAAATAAATAAAATAAATAAAAAGATATATTTTTAAATCCTAAAGTATTTGAAAAAAGATTCAGTGAAAAAAAATTTCTAATACTTTTTAAATAATTGATCATTTAATAAATGTTAATGCGTTTAACCTATATATTTGGGCTAAGCCATTTCTAAACATTTTCCCTTCATTGGTCTTTATTACCCATGATCTTGTTGGGTCTTTGGTTTTTTTTAAATCAAATGATAGCCTAAAATTATATGATTTTTTAAATTTTAAACCTACATTTCTGCACAATTTCTTAATTGTTTTTTCAGAATGAATATTCCAGCCTTTATTAAAAATTTTTGTTCTAAAGTTATCTTTGTATCTTACAATTACATCAACATTAAACTGATTAAAATTATCAAAAATTATTAATAATCCATTTTTTTTTAATTGGTGACTACAATTTTTAATTATTGAATTGGGATTATCATAATATGATATTAAACCACTAATATTAATTACATCAAATTTTTTTTTAGTAATAAAATTTTCAGACTTTTTTTTTACAAATTTACAATTTGACTGAAAATCTAATTTTTTTGCTAAATTAATTAATTGTTGACTATAATCTACACCTGTAAAATTAGAATTTTTAATTTCTTTATCTAGATAATAAAGCCATTCACCTGCTGCACAACCATGATCTAATATGCTGAGATTATTTTTTTTTTTATTTTTAATAACAATGTTTTTTAAAAAAATAAAATTTTCTTTAGGTTTTTTTACTTTTTTTAAATATATGTAATCTTGATGCTTGGATTTAATTCTATTCTTCATTTTACATTACTTCCATATCGGATGCTTTAGCCTCCATTTACCATGTACTTTTTTCCATAAATGATTTGGCCTAGCTTTTTCTATAACTTCATTAAATTTTTTTGACGATATATTCATATATTCTAAACAATCTTTATAATATTTGTTTGGAAACTCGCCATCAAATCTTTTAACTAAAGAAATTCCCTCGTCTCTTGTTATTACACCTGATCTTATTTCTTGATCGGTAGCTGCTGTAGCTCTACCCATACCAAATTTGATAAAAAAAGTATAAAAGTGTAACCAATCTATCTTATCGTCCATTGAAGCATACTTATCGTAACTTCCCTCCAGTCGCGTACTAGAAGGTTTAAATGTAGAATTTTTCACAGCATAATAATAATTATCATGAAAATTCCATTTTTTATAATAACTAAAAAAATGAAATTCGACTTTTGATTTTTCAAATTTTTTACTTTCGATCGGTAAATAGGACTCTAAGTCATATTTTGTTAATTTATAGTCTTTTATTAAATCAGAAACCTTTGTACCTGATATATATAAATCTTTATAATTTTTTTTTGAAACAAAATAACTCTTATCCATTTTAGGTTCATTTTTTTTATTCATCATCATTCCAAATTCTGCATCGTGCTCTCCAAACATTACAAAACTAATATTGAATTTTTGCGCAAGCTTAGGTGCTAAATTTTTTTGTCCTATGATAAATGGTTGAAATGGATGCACTAATTTAGTGAAGGCTAATTTAGTTAAAAGTCTATGTGTTCGTAAATTTTGAAACATAGTATAATTTGGCATACCCAAATTTAAAAAAGCGTTAAAGTTATTCTTTCCAATATTTGTTATCATATTTGGTGCCCAAGTAACCAAAAGAGGGTTCATCCCATAATTATTTTTTAGTTGATGAGCAACATAAATGGAATCTTTTCCACCACTTCCAGGAATTATTACATCATACTCTCCTTTATTTTTTTTCCTAAATTTATTACATAATTCTCTTAGCTCTTTTTCTCTTAATCCCCAATCGATACTTTGTTTATATTCATAAAATTTACAGGCATCACATATGTGATTATTATTATCTAAAGAAACAAATTTTTTTGTATCTCTATCAGTTTGTTTAAACTCACCTACATTGTGTGGTCTCTGATTACTTCTAGTGCACCTAGAACAAAATATAACTTTTAATGGTAAACCATATTTGCCTAATTTTTTTTTCATTTAAGTTTAATAAAGTTATCTAAAAGTTTTAACCCAATTTCTCCACTTTTTTCTGGATGGAATTGTACCCCATAAAAATTTCTATTTTTAATAGCTGCAACAATTGATTTATTTGGATATATTACTTTTGCAATAATATCCCTCGAAAAATAGTTTTTTAATTCATATGAATGAGTAAAATAAAGTTCAGTTTTTTGCTTTATTCCACTGAACAATTTGTCTTTCTTTATAAATGAAACTTTTTTGAATCCCACATGTGGTAACTCAGGTAAATTATCAATTTTTTTTATTTGGCCATTTATCAATTTTAGACCATTTGTCTTTTTAAATTCAAATCCCTGATCACAAAGTATTTGCATACCTAAACAAATACCTAAAACTTTAGTTTTTTTTAATTTTTTAATTTCATTAAAAATTTTGTTTTTTTTTAGATTTTTTACTCCTATTGGAAATGAGCCAACTCCAGGAATTATTATCTTGGACATATCATAAATCTGATGTGGTTGTTTAATTATAAAGGTTTCAAAACCTAAATATTGAATGGCATTTTTTAAACTAAAAATATTTGAAATTTCTCCAGTGTATAAAATACCAACTTTAATCATTTAATATTTTTTTTATTTGATTAATTTTAACTATATTATCGTGAAGCACAGTTGATACACATATGCTATTTGGATTAATTATTCTTATAAGATCTTTTATATGCTTAATATTTCCAGCACCACTGCAGTGAATTAATGGAGTATTTATTTTAACTTTTTCTTTAATTTGACTAAATAGATCAATGTCAAATCCATTCAGAGAACCATCAAAGTCTACAGATTGTATTAATATTTCTCCAACACCTCTTTTTTCTAATTCCTTTATCCAATCAAAAACTGTTCTATTAGACAAAACTCTTCCACCATCAGAAAGACAAAACCATTCTTTATCAATCCTTTTTACTTCAAGATTTGATAAAATGCATTGACTGCCGAACTTTCTTGCAGCCCTATTTATCAACGATGGATCGGTTTGGATTGCATGAGTGTTTATTGAAACTTTATCAGCTCCTATCTCTAGTAATTTAGATATATCATCTAATTTTTTTATTCCACCAGCTACTGTTAAAGGTATAAATAATTCTTTAGAAATATTCTTAATTAAATCGTAATTAATGCTTCTTCTATATAATGAGGCTACAATATCCACTAAAAATATTTCATCAATACCATCAATATAATATGATTTTGCAATTTTATTTGGATTACCAATTACTCTTAGGCCTTCAAAAAAAATTGGCTTAACAACATTTTCTGATTTGATTTCTAGCTTAGCAATTAATCTTCTTCTCATTTGTTAAATTAAAGATTAACTGCTTTTATAAAGTTCAGAACTCGAGCTTTCAATGCAAGTTTGACAAACTTTATTAGGTTCATTATTCCTAAAGCCATCTCTAATTTTATTCATTTTAATGCCATTCCAAATCTCTTTCACTGTATTTTCTTTTATGTTTCCAATTGGATCATTTCTTCCTACTATATTACAGCACGGAGCAACACTACCATCAGAATATATTCCTAACTGACCCCAAGGTTCCTGGCAATTATATTTATCTAGTTTTCTCTCACCAACTTTTTTTTCAATTATTTTATCGTATGCAGTTACAGAAACCTCTCTTTGTATTTCTACTGAGTCCACAATTTTTAACCATTTATTTTTGAATAATTCAATTTCATGATGATTTTCTTTTAAGGCAACAAAAGAAGTTCTTACCAAAGGAAGCACTTTGTTCAAAGAATTTCTCTTATTCATAAAATTTTTAATATTATTTTCAAGGTCTTCTAACCTATCTGTTTTAAGTAATCTCTTACTTACTGGCACTCTAACATCATCATAAGATTTTTTTGTTGCTCCATCAATAGAAACAAATAATCGTGTTATGTTACTATTAAGTATCATTTCAGCATTCTTTGCATTTAAAAGAGAGCCATTAGTAAATAAAAAAATGTCCATTATGTTTGCCTCTTTGGCCCTATCTAATACTCTACTTATTCCTTTATACAATAATGGTTCTGAAATACTTATCATTAATGAGTCTAGACCATTATCTTTAAAGTCTTTGAAAAGTTTATCTAGTTCTTCATCATTTAATTGAGATTTTTTTGCATCATTTCTCCATCCTTGATAACACATTACACATTCTAAATTGCATCTATTTACTAATTCAAGAACAACTGTCATCGGATAATCATAATTAATTTTATGATCAGTATCTTTTAGATATTCTTCATATCTTTTCCTATACTGTAAAAATCTATTACCAAATCTATTAGTTAGCTCTTCCCTCAATAAAATTTCAGGATCTTCCTTTGAATGTTTAATTATATGATTTGGTATTGTCTCAGCGCTCATTGTATTTAGAAATTATAATCAAGTGTATATATATTAAGATAACATTTTCAAGCTTTAATCCTTAAAGTTTGACACCAATAATATAAAGTTTTTTATTATCTTTACATTTAATAAATGCATTTGGATAAGGATCGGTTAACATTCTAATTTTGTTGTAAAGATAAACTGAGCTTTTGGTTTTAATTTCTTTTAAAGTAATTTCACTTTCAGCCTCTTTTCTTCTTTTATAAATTGAACCTAATTTTAAAATTTGTTTTTTTTCTTTTAGTCTATTTTTCAATAATTCTTTTGTCATCAATAGTCCCTTTTCATAAATTTCTTCAAAAATGTTATTAATGTTTCCATCTAAACTAATAGGTATTTTTTTTAATATATTACCTCCATCTAAAATTCCATTCATTCTAAAAAGTGTAAGTTTAGTTTTGGTAATTCCTCTTATGATTTGATTTTGAATTGGACTGCCGCCTCTAAATTTTGGTAAATTGGATGGATGCAACATGTATGATTTATATTTTGTTATAATATTAATATTAACTTTTTTACTCCAACCATAAAATAATATTAAATCTGGATTAAATTTTTTTATTTCCTCTAATTTTAAGTTTTCATTTTTTTTAATAATTTTTACTTTAAATTTTTTATTTTTTTCAAGTTTTCTATATATTTTTACAGACCATTCTCTGTAACCAACACATAAAATTTTTTTTAACATATAAACTTATTTACTTTATATGCTTCTGAGAATTCTTTACCGATTTGTAAACCTCTATATCTAGATAATATTTCTATACCATAATTTGAACGGGAATGAGGTTTTGGTCTTATTTCATTTTTATAAATTTCCAGTGCTTTTATTTTTTTTTCTAAATCTTTTTTTGTGAGTTCAATAAAAAAATTAGGCTTAAATACTTTTGAAATATTCCATTCTGAACTACTCAATATTTCAAAATTTAAAATCAATTTCAAATTTTTTGTAATATTTTTTACAGGTCTAGTAGAAACTTTAACTGATTTTGAAATTGTGCAATGATCTAAATTTAAGTCATTTTCAGAATGAGTTAATATTATAGTGGGTTTGAATAAAGTAATTTCCTTTTCAATTAATTTGTTTATTTTTAACATTGGTATATTATGTAATTCTCCACATTTAAAATTGTAAAAATTAAAATTTTGAACACCAAGTAAACGCAATGCTTTTTTTGATTGATTATTTCTTTCAGTAATTTTTTTTTTATACTGTTTTATTGTTTCATTTTTTTTCATTCTGCAAGTTTCACCTTCTGCAATAAAAACTACTTTAAATTTATTATCTGAAGAATACTTTGCAATTAATCCACCACAACCAAGAACTTCATCATCTGGATGAGCAACAAAAATAATTATTTTTTCATTTTTAAACATTGGATGGATGATATTTTCCTGTCAAATATTTGTCTTTTAATCCTATTTTTTTAAATAAAATTCTACCGTACCTAAGTATACTTTTTTTTCTTGTTAAAGACATATTTTTTTTGTGCTTTCTAAATTTAAATAAAAATTTTTTATTTCTATAGCCTCTATAACCGCTTGATATAATTTTTAGTATAATTTCATAATTTTCTAACCCGCAATTTTTATATTCAGTACTCAAATATCCATATTTTTTAAGTATATTTTTTTTATATAAAGTACCTGATGCTAAAAAATCACCCCTCGAAATTATTTCTTTTCTATTGAACGTTGGTAAGAAAATTTTTTTTTTTATAAGTATTTTTTTCATTAATTAAATAATAATTTGAGTAAACAAAATCTATATTTTTATTTTTTAACTTTCTTATATTTTCATAAAGTATATCTTCTAAAAAAATATCATCAGAATCTAGACGGATAATAAATTTACCAAGTGATTTTTTAATAGCCAAATTTACCGATTTTTCTATTCCAATATTTTTTTTTAGATTAATAAACTTTATTTTTTTTTTATAATTTTTTATAATTCTTTTTGAATTATCTTTGCTGCCATCATCAACAACAATTATTTCATAGTTTTTATAATTTTTTTGATTAATACACGAATCTATGCACTGAGAAATATATTTTTCACTATTATAACAGGTTATTATTATTGAAGTTTCAATTTTCAATTAAAAAAATCTAATTTTAAATAATCACCTTTTTGCAGGTTTTTATTTATCTTTTTATTTATCACTTTATCTATTTCATTTATATTTAAAGCGTCTGATGGGCAAGGTCTTTGAAATTCAATATCATTCCTATTTAAAATTTCTCCAATTTTTTTATCATTGATTAACCTTATTGACCTTCTTTGTAAAATTACTGTCTCCTTTTCATTGCCCTCAACTTTTTTAACACCATCTCCTAGTGATTTTTCTACTAATCTTGTTCCATCAACCATTTCTTTCCAAGATGTTGGATTCATCGAAAAAGGGTGATCTGGACCAGGACGATCATTATCATCTGTAAAATGTTTTTCAACCGCATGAATACCCATCCCAACTGCTACTAAAACTGAGATAGATCCCAAAGTATGATCACTTAATCCGTATAAAATATTTGGAAATTCTTTTTTATATTCGTTAATTACTTTTAAATTTAGATAATTAAAATTTTTTTCATCTGCTGTATAGTTAGTATTGCACTGCATTAAACATATATTATTATTTATTTCTTCTAATATTTGCATACTTTTCCTAACTTCATTTATAGTAGAGGCCCCTGTTGCCAAAAAGACAGGTTTATTTTTACTACCAACTTTTTTTATCATCTCGTGCCATGCTAAATCACCTGATCCAATTTTATATGCTGGTACAAAAGCATCTAAATGATCGACCATTTCTAAATCATAAGGTGTAGAAAAAAAATCGACATCTAAATCTTCAGAATGTTTTTTTAATTCCTCAGTCCAATTTATTGGAACCTCAGCGTCTTTATAAACTTCAAATATAGACTTATTCCAACTTTTTTGGTGACTAAATTTTCCACCTAAATTCTTAAACCCTTTGTCACTTACATACTTTCTTACATCATGATGTTGGAATTTTACTGCATCTGCTCCAGCTTTTTTTGCGGATTCAATTAAACTTTTAGCTCTATTAATATCTCCATCATGGTTAGCAGCTATATCTGCTATAAAATATGTAGGACAACCTTCCCCGATAAAATTATTATTTATCTTAAATTTCATTTTTTAACTATTAAACAATCATCCAATAGTAGTCCATCTAAATTTGAATTTATAAAGACTGAACTTACTTCATCAAATTCATTTACAATTGGGTATCCGTGAAGGTTAAATGACGTATTTAATAATCCATAAACTCCGGAAATATCTCCAAATAGTTTAATTAAATGTTCGTAAGATTTATTTTGATTTTTATTAATTATTTGAGGTCTACAAGTTTTATCATATGGATGAATCGCTGCTTTTAACAATTTTTTTCCTAGATCTGTAGTTTCGACACAGTTAGTCATATAATTATAACTTTCATAATCAGAATTTAATATAAAATATTTTTTTGATTTATTTGCTAATACACTGGCAGCAAATGGCATCCAAAAATCTCTATTTTTAACATTTTCATTAATCTTTATTTTTACTGAATTAGATAGAGGTGAAGCTAAAATAGATCTGTTGCCTAATGCTCTTGCACCAAATTCGGCTCTTCCACAAAATCTAGCAATTACTTTATTATTTAATAAAAGTTTCGCTGCAACATTGTTTATATTTTTTTTGATAATTCTATACTTTTTTTTCATTAAAATTTTTTTTTATATTAAAATTTATTTCTGCACTAGGTCCAAGGTAAGCATCTTTTAAAGGTTTTAATTTTTTTATTTCATTTTTGTCGTATAATAAATAATATGCATAACACGCCCCCATAGCTTGTGATGAGTCATCTGGAGAAGGAGGAACAAATAAATTAACTTTTTTATTAATTTTTGAAATTAAAAGGTTTGTTTTAACATTCATTGCTACTCCACCTGCCAATGTAATACTTTTTAGTTTTGTCCTTTTAATACAGTTTTTTACCCATTTAATTATAAGATCTTCAGTGTAGGATTGTAATCCTCCCGCAACAGCATCAAATCTTTGTCCATCTAATTTTTTTTTAACATCAAAATATAAATCTTTTGGTTTTTTTATATCAGTAAATTTTAGTCCTCTAACATGTTGAAATTTTTGAAAAATTTTTTTTACATTAATAAAATATCTATCCTTACAATATGGTGCTAAGCCCATAACTTTGTATTCATGCTCATTAGGTTTGAGACCTAAGATTAAGGTAATATATCTATACAATCTACCAATAATAAAATTTCCACCCGATACAAATTTTTTATATTTTAAAGTTCTTTTTGTAGCTGTAAACTTCCAGGCAGTATAATTAACGTAATCCCCAAATGCATCTAAGGTTAAAACTAGCGAGCTTTCTCTTTTTCTTCTTGAAAAATAAGAAAATGCAGCATGACCTGTGGAATGATCAATAAAAAAAATTTTTTCTTCGAGTACATTTAGATGATTTTTAATTACTTCTGAACGTATTTTTTTTCCTACTTCTATAATTTTTTTATTAGAAACATGATCAATTTGTTTTTTTGTTTTATTAAGAATTTTGAACCAGAATTTTTTTCCAGGATATTGGTTTAAATCAATTTTATTTTTAAATACATTTACCTGGGAAACTTTCTTTTTATTATAAATTCTTTGATACCAAACATCTTTTTGTTCTTTTATATAATCATCTATTGAAAATTGAGTGTAATGTCTTGTTAATATATATCCAGGCGCCCAAACATCGGAAATAACGCATATCTTGGAAATATCCTTTTTTTTTATATCAAACTCTGAAATTAACCAATCTATAGCTTTTTTAGGGTATCTTTCGTCATTTTTAACTCTAGAGAATCTTTCCTCACTTACGCATGCTAAAATTTGACCGTCAACCATTAAAGCTGCAGTAGAGTTTTGCTCCCAATTGATTCCAATAACAATATCTTTTTTTTTCATTTAAATGTCTCTTATCATTTTATTAATCTCTTCAAAAGGAGAGTTTAAATTTATATGAAATTGTTTTTTGAATTTACTAGAGTCCATACACATAAAATTTGGTCTTTTTGCATATAAATTTTCTTTTTTATATGACGATTTATTCAAATAATTGCTGTCTAAATTTAATTTTTTTGCAATGTAAAATGCAAATTCTGATTTAGTAATACATTTTGACGAACCAATATTGAATACACCTTTGGGTTTTTTTTTTAATATTAAAAAAATATAATGACATAATGTTTTAATATATAAAGGAGAAAAGTAAATATTGTCAAAAACATTGATTTTTTTCTTATATCGAAGAGAATGAATTATCCAGCTTGCTAAAGAAGTTCTTGTGTCAGATAGACCAAAGAAATTTGTTCTTAAAATACAGCTATTTTCATAAATATATTTTTCTCCTAAATATTTTGTTTTAGCATAATTGTTGGTTAAACTTATATCTTTTTCTTTATTTCTACCTTTTGTATTATAAACTTGGTCTGTAGATATTTGAATAATATACCCTTTTGGATTTAATTTTTTAACAATATATGAAATATTTTTAATTAGTTTGATGTGAACACTTTTTGCTAAATTAATTTTTTTTTCACAAAGATCTACATTCGTGATCGCACATAAATTAATTAAAATATCAAAATTTGTTTTTTTAAAAACTTTTGTAAGTTCTTGTTTAGAATAGCTTGTTAATTTGATGTTGTTTTTTTTATCCCTCCCTATAGTAATCAATTTTACTTTTTTTAATCTTAAATAATCAGATAAGAAAGTACCTAGAAACCCACTTCCACCCAAAATAGCAACTTTCATTTTAGTTTAGTCTTTTAAAATTATCGTGACAAATTTCACCTAACAAATGTTTTTTTAAATTCTTTGATGTTTTCAATATTTTTATTTTTTTAAATACTTTCTCTAAATTTTTTAAATATAAATCTATAATTTTTTTTGAATGCTCTGTTGAGAGATAAATTGCATCATCAGTCAAATAACCTTTTTTGAGCATTTCTTGTGTTATATAAGTTTTAAAAATAAGTTTTTCTTTATAAAGAAAATTAATTTTTGGCATAGCATCTAGACCAGAGATCGTTGCTTTTATTTTGTACTTATTAATTAAAGTTTTCCATTTTCTTTTTATGTACCTACCTTTTGAAGAGATTACTTTCCATGATTTTTCTTTTTCCATTATCTCAAGTGTTTTTAAAGCGGCTACATAACCCAACCTTTCTGTCCAAAAAGTGCTACTTATAAAAGTTGATTGAGCAGCATTCATGATCTCTTTTTTTCCTAATATAGCATTTATGGGATAACCATTTCCCATTGCTTTACCAAATATAGCCATATCAGGATTTACATTATAAAACTTATGAATTCCTCCAAATGTTTGTCTAAAACCTGAAGTACACTCATCAAAAATCAAAACCAAATTTTTTCTGTTGCAAAGATTTCTGACTTTTTGTAAAAAATTTCTGTTGGGTGGTACATTTCTGTAAACTTCCATTTTAACTGTCCCTATATTTTTATATTTTGTGATTATTTTAATTAAATGCTCATAATCGTTAAATTTAAACGGATAAACGGTTGATTTTAAATTTTTTGGTACTCCCGAAATATTTAAATCCGATAATAAATGTTGATCTAGACCACTTTTTTTTTTCAAGTTTGCAGCAAGATACCAGTCATGCCAACCATGATACCCACATATAGCAACGCCATCTTTTTGAGTAAAGGCCCTTGCAATTCTTATTGCTACTGCATTAGCCTCTCCTCCAGACCTAGTAAATCTAGCCATATCAAACCAGGGATGCATTTCTATTAATTTTTCTGCTAATTTAACTTCCTCATAACTGTTCAAAGTTGAAATATTTCCTTTTTTAATTGCACTTAAAACTTGAGTATTGATTTTTGAATTTGAATAACCAAGAATATTAGTTCCAACACCCATCAGAGACATATCAATGTATTTTTTTCCAGATAAAGTCCAAATATTTACCCCTTTGGCTTTATTAAAATATGTGGGCCAAAAACCAGGCAAAAATCTTTCTGGTCTTTTTGAAAACAACATATTTCCACCAGGAATTATTTGTTTTGCTCTCTTCCAAATTTTTTGCTCCTTGCTTAACTCTGATCCTTCGTCTCTAATTATGTTTGAATTTATATCAAAAATACTTTTATTTTTTTTATATGTTTTTTTTACATCTGCATAATTAAAATTTTTTTTTGTTTTAAAATATTTAGACATTTTTATCAAAAATTCATAATCTTTTTTTTCATCAATAGTAAGTCTTAGATTAGAAAAATTTCCATCACTTTCAATATTCATTTTTTTTATTTTTTTTTTTCTTATTAAGTATGGTACAACATGTTCTTTATCATAAGGTGTTTTGGCGTGCTTAAAAGCATCTTTTAGCTGTTCAAAAGTTGAAATTGACAAATCATACCCATCTGGAAAAGTTGGAGGATTATAATTGCATAAAAAATCTAAATTTTTTTTATTAAACAAATCAATGGCATTATCAATTAATGCTGGATCATGAAAAGGACAATCTGCTGTCAATCTGATAATTTTGGTAATATTAAATTTTTTTGCAGCATGATAGAATCTACTTAAAACATCATTTTCTTCACCTTCGAAAATGTTATAATTTTTATTTTCTAGATATACTTTTAAAGAATCGTTAGCAGGACTCTTCGGTATTGCAACCACTACTAAATCAACTTTTTTACATTTTTTTAATCTATCCAACAAATGCGATATAATTGTTCCATTATATAATTTTAACAAAGGTTTATTTGGTAATCTCAAAGATCCTAATCTTGCCTGAATAATTATTCCTGTTTTTAAATTTTCCATAAAGTTGGCTTAATTAAATTTTTTTTATTTTTAGTTTTAAATGAAGGTATTTTTATTTTATTTATTTTTGTATTAACAATTTCTTTTAAGTGACTAAGACTATTAATTCCTATTATAACTTTATCAATATCTTTAGACATTAAAAACGATAAATTTGCCTCAAGCTTTGTCATATTTGAATGGTCAAGCCAAGAATAATACTTTGACCAAATGTTACTCCATTTTTTAAAATAATCATTCAAATCGTCATAATTTTGTAAAAGTATTCCTTGCAAAAAAATCGATCTCGCATGCTTTTCTATACGATAATTATCCATTATTTTTAAATTTTTCTTAAGTGCAAAATTTGTATCAAAAAGGTTTAATGGAAATTGCACTAATTCAGGATTAAATTTCTTCAAAATTTTATTAAGATAGTTCATCTCATATACTGAACAGCCTATTTTTCTAATAGGGTATTTAGCCTTCAAACTAAAAAGTAAGTTAAAGATCTTTTCAACTTTTCTTAACGGGTATTTTTCTGGATTGTGAATCAAAACATAGTCAATTTTAGAAATTTTAAATTTTTTCATTGTTTCTTTTATAAAGTTATTCAATTGTTTTTCAGGATTTTTTTTCATTATAAGTTTGTCAGGAATTTTTGTTCCAATTTTAAAATTTGATAAGTCAAATTTACTTAGAACATTATAAGAGTTTTTATAATCATAAGCTGTATCTAGATTTAAAAATTTTTTTGTTTTAAAATAATTAAAAATTTTTTTTGTTTCATTAAAAGATAATTTTTTCTTATTTGTTATGCCGTATCTTTGTCCAAACTGAGCTGTTCCAAATGAAACTTTGTTTTTAAAATTTATTAACTTCACACCAAGTTTAATTTTTTAATCTCTTTTAAACTTAAAAAATCTGGATTATTTTGTGATGTATAAGAATAGTTTTTTGGTACCTTTTTCCCTACTTCATTTAAGTAATTTTTTTTATACTTGCTTAACTTGAAATTAATCAAGCTTTGTGGTGTTAACGAAAAATGATCTTTAAATTCTAACAAATAATCACTTTCCTCACTTGAACATAAGGATTCATGAATTTTTTCTCCTGGTCTAATACCTATAACTTTAATTTTTACTCTATCATCTAAAGATTTTGCTAAATCAACAATACGAATTGAAGGTATTTTGGGAATTAAAATTTCTCCACCTTTCATTCTCTGAAAACCTTTAAAAACAAAATTAACACTTTCATTCAAGGTAATCCAAAATCTAGTCATTTTTATATCTGTTATTGGAAGTGTGTAATTTTTACTATTAATCAATTTCTTAAAAAAAGGTAAGACGGATCCTCTTGATCCAACAACGTTCCCATATCTTACAACTGATAATTTAGTTCTCTTTTTACCAACCATATTATTAGCGGCTATAAAAAGTTTGTCCGATGATAATTTAGTTGCTCCGTACAAATTTACAGGATTAACAGCTTTATCAGTTGAAAGAGCTATAACCCTATCAACATTATTATTTAACGCGGCATTAACTACATTTTGTGCACCATGAATATTGGTTTTTATAAATTCAAATGGATTATACTCTGCAGCAGGTACTTGTTTTAGAGCAGCTGCATGTATAACAAAATCTACGCCTTCCATTGCTTGAGATAATCTCTCAAAATCTCTTACATCTCCCAAGAAATATCTCATAAAAGGTTGGTTGAATTTTTGTCTCAATTCAAATTGTTTTAGCTCATCTCTAGAATATACGATGACCTTTTTGGGCTTATATTTCTTTGTTAATACTTTCAAAAAAGCGTTACCAAAAGATCCTGTAGCTCCAGTGATAAAAATTGTCCTATTATTAAACATATTATTAAGTTTTATTTTTAAAATTCTTAATAGACTAAAAATTTGTTAGTTTAAACCTCAAACTAATTGTCGTAACTTAAATTAATCTAATTATCTTTCTTTTATAGTTAATATCTCGTCACTTTTAAGCTTTTTTTTGACAAAATTAATAATTTTTTCCTGTTTTCTTGAAAATATATTTGAATTAATTTTTTTTTTAAAATCACATTTTGAAAATAATTTATCTGACGGAATATTTTTTCTCATAAATCCAGCCAAAAAGAAATCTAAAGGATATTTTTTAAAAAAAAAATCTGTAACAGCATCTACTGCCTCTGAACCGTAACCCTTGCCCCAATATTTTTTTTCACCAACCAATATTGCAATTTCTGAAATTTTTTCATCCCAAAATATTTCTCCTACTCTAATGTTACCTAGATGAATATTATTTGATTTTTTGATTATTTTTAAAAAAAAATTATTATGAGATCTTTGAAGATATTTATGTAAAACAATACAATCCTCTAATTTTAGAGATTTATGATCTTTATCTTGATCAAGATATTGATTTACTTTTTTATCCTTTAACCAACTAAGATATTTTTGGTTTAAATCCTGTCTATTTAAATTTTGTATGATTAAATTTTTTGAATAAATATTTGTTTCTATCTTCATGTAAACTAAATAAAAAAATATAAATTACTACAATTAAAATAAAAATTTACTATTAAAATTATCTCTTGCGTGAGATCTAAGTTTTAAACATTTAAGATAAAAGTCATTAAGATTCATTTTTTCTTTAATAGCATACTGCGCATAATTACTTGTAACATTAGTTCTGCCACTTATCATGTTATAAAGTATAGCATCATTTTTTAGATTTAAGTGTTTTTTATTAATTTTAATAAATTCTAACAATTCAACAAAATTTTCATTAATAATGACCTCTTCCAATTTTAGATTTCCACCACCTTTTCCCAAACCTAAGATTGAAGTATCGGTTATATCTATTTTTTTTTCTTTCATAAAAAAATAATTTAACAACGCTCTTCCTGTATTGTTATGCAGATGATAACCAAAATTAATTCCATAATCTTTTATTTTATAAATAAAATTCTCATGCATATTATAATCCTCTATTAAGTTTAAATTACCGTGACTGTCAGCAAAATAGACATATGCTAGTTCGTTATGTACTAATTTATTTGTTACATTCTCAAGTTCCTTCTTGCTATAATTTGTTACATTTATAACTTGTAATGAAATATCTAATTCAGTTTTGTCTCTTAGCTTATTTGCAAAAATTATTGCTTTATCTATATCTTCTTTTCTCGAAGTAATTCTAATCATGCTAATTGGTGTTTGATTTTTAATTGGATAAGATTTTAAATCTTTTGTGCAATAATGATAATCTATAATTATACACGCATTTTCTGAAACAGCATTTTTAGTAATTTTATCAACCTCATTAATTCCCATATTGTAAAATGGATTTTTGCTTTTTTTGGTCTGTTTCCAATAACCTAACTCAATATAGTGTATTTTAAATTTTGACATTAGATCATAGTATTTTCTTGCAAATTCAATGTCCCAATTAAAGTCGTTTACAAATCCACCATCTCTAAGAGTTGCGTCTAAAATTTTCATATCTATATTTTTTTAGAATAAATAAGCTTTTTTAAGATAAATAACAAATCATTATAGTCAGATTTAGTATTATCAAGATTAAAAGAATTCATTTCATCTGTTAAAAAGGAAAATTGAGATAAATAATCCATAAATTTTGTATTTTTATTATAGTCAACATGATTTTCAGATAATATCTTTTTTAATGTGATATTTAAATCCTCATGATTTTCAATTTTAAATAGACCTTGCATTCCAAATAAGGAGGAAGATCCAAACATTAACACTGGTTTATTTCTAAACAATGCAATCAAAGAATTTTTAGAAGGTTGAGTTGCTATTGCTATTGCATTATCCATCAACTCGCTTTCGCTTATTTTTAAATTTATTAAAGATACATTCTTAATTTTGCTTATTATTTCATACACCTTATTTTGTCTTGTATATGCTCCTTTGACCCAAGCGTGAGATGAAAGATTAAATATATCCTCATGTTCTTTCATATATACTTTAAAATTATATTTATTTTTCGCTAATAATTTTATTACATCAATTATTTCGATAAAATTACCACCAAAAGGATACGTAGACGCAGATGGCTGATACCATGTTGGAAAATAAATATATTTTTCACTTAATTTTGGATCAATTGAAATTTTATTGTAAGATTCTATTAGATTATATTTTTTTAAATCTGATTTAAAAGAAAAATAATTAATATTAAAATTTGAATTAATTGTTTCATTTAAATTTTTATTTTTAACTTTTAATTTTTCTTTTGAAAAATATACATCCTTTACTGATCTATATTTACTTAATTTAAAAATAGCTAAAATTATTTTTAAAAAAACCTTAAAGTTATTTAAAATTAAGTTAAATAAGGTACGAAGAAAAAAGAATAATTTATTTATTTTTTTTTCAGTATTTAAAAACAATAAATAGTTATTCTGCCATTTGTTTGTTTTTTTTTCAATTTTAATTTCTTTTTTAAATATTTCTTCGTAATTTTTAATTATATTCAAAACTTTTAAATTTCTTTCACTAAAGATTTCGTTATTTAAATAATACTGAATTAATGGTGAGTTAGAGTAAAGTTTTGATTGAACTGTATATATATTAGGTAATCCAAAATGCCTTATAAATAAATGATCTATTTTTCTTATTTCACTTACTTCAGCTAACATCACTTCAAAATAATTATGAGGAATATGTAAATTTACGATTAAGTCTGGTTTAACCTGCTCTACTAAATTAATTACAAGATTAAGTGTTTTTTCAAATAAATTATTTTTTTCATTTTCTGTATACTGTTCTTTATCAAACGAGTGAAAATCAAGCATTTTTAAAAATGTTTTTTTACAAAAGTTATTCTCAATTAAATCTTCGTTGGTTAATTCTCTAAAATTATGAAACAATCTTACATTCAGCTTTTCAAGATCGGAATGTTTAATAAACTTGATATTGTTATACTCTCTAAATAAATCAACATTATCATCAGCTAAAAATACTAAACTTACTTGAAAATTTTTATCCTTTTGAAAGTACTTAATGAATTCCAGCGATTTTTTATCATTATTTGATAATAAGATTATTTTTTTCATTTAAATAAAAGTTTTTTTTTGGCTTCGAAAAAGTTTTTTATTTTATTATTTTTATTTATTTTTATTTTCTTTGATAAATAGCCTTTTGATATCAAAAAAAAATCTACACCAAGTTTTTTTGACATTATCCAATCGACTTCACTGTCACCAAAAAAAACACACTGTTTTTCATTAATTTTGTAAATATCTAAGATTTTTTTTAAATGTTTGGGATTGGGCTTATTGAATTTCAAAGTATTTACCCCAAAAACATTATCAATGTAGTTGCTTAAACCCAAAGTTTGAATAATTTTTTTACTTAAATATTTTGGTTTATTTGTTGAAATGACATTTATAAATTTTTTACTAGACCATTTTAAAAAAAACTTTACACCAAACCTGGCTTTTGTTGTTTTCGTACAATTTTCTCTATAATAATTTTGAAAGTCTATATTAATTTTTTTTAATTTATTTAACTCATTTTTTTTTAGATTTTTTTTTATAAAAAATTTACTTCCTCTATTTGCGTTTTTAATAAAATATTTTTGATCTATACTTTTGCATTGGTTTTTTTTAAAAGATTGATTGAAACTTCTTATAATATCATTCTTTGAATTTATTAAAGTACCGTCCAAGTCAAATACTAATAACTTTTTATTCATTAAAATATTTTGAGATTTTACGAGCTAAATCTAGGTCTACTTGATTATCTATATCAATATATTCTGGGAATTTTAGATCGTAAAAATAATTTTTTTTCGATATTCTTTTTAATCCATTGTTTAAAAATATATTTTTTTTAATTATAAAAAAAGCACCATTTAAGTGAATTATTTTTTTTAATGTTTGTGTTTTTTGTATTACTTTATCATTAAAATTTATCGGATTATATTTTGATTTTGAAAATTCTAAATAAGAGAAATTTTGAATTTTTTGAACAGAGCTTACACTATCATAAATTTTCATTTTTTTTAAGGCGTTATTAATTGTTGTGATTTTTACAAATGGAGATGTCACATGTGAAGTTATAATAATTTCGTTTTTTTTTTCGGTATAATTATCTAGGAAATTTTTAATCATTAATGGAGTAGGACTTTTTGATTTACTTTTTTCCATTTCTATAAATTTTTTGTCCCTTAAATATGAATAAACGTGTCTTAAATTTTTGTCTGTTTTACATGATTTTATAATTCGCTCACTATCCGTATCAACAAATACCTTAAAATTTTTAAACTTATAAAGGACTTTTTTATATAACTCTAAATTTAATATTTTTTTAAAATTCTTATTTTTAATCCTCTGTGAATTATGTTTTATTATAAAAAAAACTTTCATTTAATTTTTTTTAATTAATTTTTTTATATCACTTATTATTTCTTTTGAATAATTTATAGAATAGTGCGAGTAATCTAAATATTTTATTTGATTTGTTTTTTCATTAATGACTTCACATTTTGAAATTTCTTCATCACAAATTTTTTTTGATTCATAAAAAAAAAATTTTTTTCCATCCGAAATTTTCCTTAGGTACAAATTAATAGTTTTTAATTGGTTTTTATTAAGATAAAATTCTTGATTAATTTTATCTATATTTTCTGATCTATTTAAAATTTGATCAAAATTTGAGAATGTCTCTCGCATAGCAACAATATATAGTTTTTGATTATTGGCATTGTCAATAATTTTAATGGCATCATTAATTAAAGTATAATTATACATTTTCCAATGATTGATCAAAAATATTGCTTGAAAATTATTGCTTAATATAATTTTCTTTAAATCATCTATTTGCAATTCACAAGTTCCTTTTTTTTTTACAATCTTTCCTAATATTGGTCTTTTGTGTTTTATATTAAAACAAATTGTATCTACATGAGCTTTGTAAACTCGACTTTTATTTATTCTGAAAGAATCATCTTTTAATCCCAGAAATAAATCATCAGCAAAACTATCGCCAATAAATAATATTGAATTTTTATCAATATTATCTAAATCAAATTTAGGTATATTTTTTTCCTCGCCATATCTTAAATATCTTTTTTCTAAAACCATTTTTTGAAATATATTTTCCTCTTTACCTCCAACTTTGTTAACGAAAAAAAAAGTAATCAATAAAATAATTAAAAATGAAATTAATAGAAAAATATTAAATTTTTTATCTGAATATCTAAGAGTATTTTCGTAAGTATGGAATAAAATTGAAGAAAATAAAATTGAGGTTATAAATATTAGTATTTTATATACAATTGTTATTTCAAAATAAAATCCAGAAAAAATTATAATCGGCCAATGAACAAGATAAATTAAAAAACTGATTTTTCCTAAATAACTTATTGAATTTGAGTTGATAAAATTATTAAAGATTGCGTTTGGTGTTACTAAAATGATAGCAATCGCTAAACATGGAAAGATTATTTGATATCCAGGTATTCCAGCATTTTTTTCAATAAAAATCATTGATAAAATAAAAAGCAATATGGCAAATAAAGACAAATAATTTTGATATTCTAATTTTCTGTCCTTATATAGAAGATAGGCAATACAGCCTATTCCAAATTCAAATATTCTGATAGGAGTTAAATAATAAAAATGATTGATCTTAGAAAGATCTAAGCTTAATAAAAAACTAATTAGTGTTAGTGTAAAAATAAAATAAATTTTAAATTCTTTTAGAAAGTAATTGAATAAAATAAATATTAATAAAAATATTAAATAAAAATGTTTTTCTACACTTAAAGACCAAATATGCAAAAATGGATTTGTTGTACTTGATGGTCCAAAGTAATCTCCAGATTGTATTATAAAATTTATATTCGCAAATCCAAATATACTTGAAAAAAAATTAATGTATAAATTATCTAGGATATAATTTGGTAATAATTTTATAGATATAAAAAAAATTAAAACACAAATTAAAAAAAGATTAGGAATTAATCTCTTTATCCTGCTTAATATAAATTTTTGAATTTTTTTTTTGTCTAATTTTTGATTTAGAATTGATGTAATAAAATATCCACTAATTACAAAAAAAATATCTACACCTATGAAACCATTTTGAAAACCTGTTACAGATAAGTGTGATAGTAAAACTAATAGAGCAGCAAAAAATCTTAAGCTGTTGATATCATGTCTAATTTTTTTTAACTTCATGTCGATATAATTATTAATACTTTATTAAACTACATCGTCAGTTAAATTGTATAAAAATTTTTTTCAGTGCATAAATCAAGCCAATTGAGCTATTAGTACTGGTCAGCTGCACGCATTACTGCGCTTCCACATCCAGCCTATCAACGT
>MDTD01175861.1_pt1 | contig 26399 bp, 23 predicted proteins | sample 811221 | NCBI WGS metagenome assembly MDTD01 (sample SAMN05326646, study PRJNA326480) | marine metagenome | isolation source: seawater | place: Pacific Ocean: South West | collected 2011 | reverse complement strand
TGGAGGGGTGGCCGAGTGGTTAAAGGCAGCAGACTGTAAATCTGCCCTCATTTGAGTACGTAGGTTCGAATCCTACCCCCTCCACCATAAATCCTTCAAGGGGTTATACATCAGCTAAATTAAAAAATAGAAGTCAGCTTCTATCTAGAGATAATTTATAGTTTTAGTTTAATCAATTATTATTAAGTTATATATAGTTTCATGACATATTTTATTGCGTAGTAGTTTGTTTAGGTCTTTTAAATTAAATATATATAATTAAAAAGGAATACCTTATCTAAATTATCAATATTAATAATATAAATTATTGCCTATTTGTTTTGAATTATACGGACACTTTTATCCGTAATTTTAATTTCTTATTTTTCTTTTACTGTAGTATGGTTAATACAGAGATTTACTTAATATCTCTGTATTAATTATTTTTTATCAGCTGTCTTAGTTTTAGGATTAATAAATATAATAAGAGTATTAAAAATAATTATTAGAAAAGTTTATTAACTTTTCATCGGTTACTTTATTTTTTGCTTTTACTAAAGAATTTTTTAGCATTTTGCCACTTATTTTATTATAGTTATTATCATCATATTGTCCCAAAAACTCTAATCTTTTTGTTAATTTTCTCTTAATATTTAGATTCCAAACTGTACCTTTCATGTCAATTACAAGTATTGGAAGTGAGGTTGTCAAAGCAAATCCAAATGTTGTAGTTGTAGTGTATGTAAAAATTAGAGCATCCGCAGATTTCCAAACATTTTCAAATTTTTTACTAATACACTCATTTGCTTCGTTGCGAATAAGGTCGCCTATTTCAGTAGCTCGATCTGGATGAGTTTTATAAATAGTATAATAGCCAACCTCTTTTAGTTTTCGTAATATTTGAATTTCTAGCCTCAGTTTGTAATAAAAAAAACAGAAAGCATCATCAATGTATCGATTAGCGTTCATTGGAAAGCCTATAAGCATTATTTTTTTAAGACCTCTGTTTAAATTTCTTGGCATATCTTGATTATTCCTTTTTAGTCCCATACCATTATTTATTGAAAAGAAATTTGTGTTTTCTTTATATGCTAATGTTTGTCCAAAAAATCTTTTTTTAACATCATTACAAATTTTTGTAGTTTCTAATAGAAAATTACCTACTTGTGAATAAAATAAATTTTCAGCCCATTTTTGTTCAACTAGCCCCACATTATTTCCATGAGAAAAGTTTATTACTTTGGTTCCTTTTTCTAAAAGTGCGCTAGATATAAGTTTATGATAAGGATGTGCTGACTCCGTTATTAGTATTTCTTTTGGCGCTTTAATTTTTAATAGTTCATTGTAAATCTGAACGGCCTGATTTTTTCTTTTTTGGGCTATCTCTGCAATTTGGCTTATATTTAAACCTTTAATAAAAAGATAAAAAGATTTATTTTTATATACTTTTTTAAGTATTTTTGTAATGATTTTTTTTTGAATTTTATCTTTGCTAGCCTTATTTACATTTTTATTTTTAATAATGTCATACCAATCTATATGTTTATAAAACTTTTTAGAAAATTTAATATAGTCTTTTTTATTTACATCATTGCTCCCCAAAGACAGGTTTTCTTTTATTTTAAATAAACTTACAGCTAACTGTATAAGCCCTATGTGTTTATTAAAGTAAAATAATTTAATAAATTTTTTGACTTTTCTATTCCATGTATTACCTATAGGAGTGTAAAATCGCTCATACAAGCTCTCGATTTTTTTCCAATCTGGGTATAGAAACTCTTTAGAACTAACGCTATATTCAAGAGTATATTTATTTTTTTTTGCTAGATTTTTTAAATAATTAAAATGCATTATTTTAATTAGCAGATTTAAAAATCTTATCTCTAATACAGCTATTTTATAGTTTTTACCTGTTAAATTTTTTATTTCATTTATATACTCTCGTGATACGAAGTTTACTAATTTAAAAAACAATGTTTCGCTAACTGGCCATCTCATGCCGGAAATTAAAAGCTCTAAATTTTTTTTCTTTAGAGCTAATACATCACAAATAAGCGTTTTTTTATGCATAATTTATCCAAAACTCTATTTTAAGTAAATTATAATATATTTTTTATATCCCATGATATAAAATTATGTTGTAATTTTATCTTTGAAATAGTTTGATACTATTTAGAATAATATTATATAGCTTTTAATCAAAAATAGTATTGAAATTTAAATAATATTTTTCATAAGTAGTTTTTTACTATTATAACAATAAATAAAGCTTATGTTTAAATATGCTTATAATTTAATTATTTAAATATTTATATTAAGATTAAAATGTCCTAATATTAGATGGTTTTTTTAATAGCTTATTAAATAAAGATTATGAAAAATAACGAACAAATTTTTGATTTATCGTCATACAGAACACTATTAAGATATTTATTAGCCTCTAAACTAGATATAAAAAATTTTAATGATGACTTAAGTAAAGGAAGAAATCTAATTATGAGGCATGACATTGATTTTTGTCCGGCTAGAGCTCTTGAGTTAGCCGAGTTAGAAAGAAGAAACAATATAAAATCAACGTTTTTCTTTTTAGTAAATACAGATTTTTATAACCTAAACACTAATGAAAATATAAATATAGTGAAAAAGATATTAAGTTTAGGACATAAAATAGGCCTTCACTTTGATGCAGATATTTATACAGATTATGTTAGTATGAATAAGGCTTGCAAAAATGAATTAAATATTTTGGAAAATATTATTTCTAGAGATATTGATATAATCAGCTTTCATCGTCCTTCAAAAAGCATTTTAACTTTAAATAGAAAATTAGCAGGGAAAGATCATACATACATGAAAAAATTTACGAAAAGCATTAACTATTGTTCAGATTCTCAAGGCAGATGGCTCTACGAAAACCCTAAAGATATTATTAGCAAAAATATTCATAATAACTCATTTACTCTACATTTATTAATACATCCAATATGGTGGACTACCCCAAAAGATTTAGCGCCAGGAGAAAAAATTGACTATCATCTAAAGAGAATGTTTAAGAATATTAATATTCAAGCCGCGAAAAATTGTAAACCATTCTCAAACTATCTTAGAAAGATCTAAAACTTATTTTGTCTTAATAACTTCATAAGAGGAAATAAGATGTTACATAATAAAGTTTCTAACTTCATTTAAGTAACGATATCTTCGACTTAGTTACTCTTTCCCCTATTTTTACATTTTTAATTACTTTTTTACCTATTATGTCATTGTAATATTTTGGAGCTAATCCAAAACCTGGCCTTATTCTTTTAATATGCTGTTCAGTTATAATCTCCCCTTTTTTAAGGTCCCTAACAAAGTATATTGATCGCCTAAATGTCTTATTATAATTTTCTATATTTGATCTTAGAGTATTTTTACTTCCTAAAGACATAAATGCATTTGAGGTATCTTGCACTAATGTCTTCATTTCAATTGGGTCTATAGAAAATTTAGTATCGACACCCTTTATAGACTTAGAAATTGTGAAATGCTTTTCTATTACAGACGCGCCTAATGATATTGCCACTATACTAGCTAGAGTTCCACTTGTATGATCTGAAAGACCTATCTGAAAGTTAAATTCTTTTTTAAGAAGTTTAATGCCATTCAGATTAGCTTGATCTATTGGAGTAGGGTAGCCACTAATACAATGTAATATAATAATTTTATTGCTGCCTTGGGATTTTATTGTATTTATAGCCTCTCTTATTTCTCTTATTTTTGCCATACCTGTTGACAAAAAAATAGGTTTTTTAGTTTTAGCTATGTATTTTATTAAGGGTAGGTCTACTAGTTCAAAAGAAGAGACTTTATATGCTGGTGTTTCTAAAGACTCCAAAAGATCTACAGCGCTTTCATCAAAAGGGGTAGAGAATAATGTAATTTTATTTTTTTTTGCCAAATCAAAGAGTTCTTTGTGCCACTCATAAGGCGTATATGCCTCTTTATACAAATCATACAAACTTCTATTCTTCCAAAGTCCACTATTTATGAAAAAGTCCTTATTCTTAGAGTCGATAGTCATCGTGTCTGGAGTGTATGTTTGTATTTTAACTGCATCAACTCCTGTTTTTTTTGCAGCAAGAATTGTATCTTTTGCCATTTTAATAGATCCGTTATGATTTGCAGATATTTCAGCAATTATATAAGGCTTAGTTTTATTAGAAATAATTCTATTGTTTACAGATACTTTTCTAGGCATATTATTTTACTAACTATAAAATTTTGTTAATTAATGTACAGTGTATATTCTTTATTCAAGATAGAGTTAATATTTTATATTTAACACTATACTTATTAAAAAAAATATATTCATACACTGTATAAAGTAATTTATAATAATTTTTTTAAACTAGTAAAGTAAAGTTTAATCAAGAGAAAACATATCTTTATATTCTTTTTTATGTTTGCTGTCTTGTTCCTCCTTATACAATATAAAATTACCTATCACTAAAACATCCATATCAGTTCCCATCAAGCATCTAAAGGCATCAGTAGGAGAATTAACTATTGGCTCACCTCTTATATTAAAACTGGTATTTATCAAGACCGGACATCTTGTTTCTTTATAAAAAGCATTTATTAACCTATAATACATAGGGTTCATTTTTTTATCAACAGTCTGAACTCTAGCAGTATTATCTACATGTGTTATAGCAGGCAAATCTGACCTTACTTTATATATACTTGAAATTTTTGAATTATTTTTAGTTTTTTTTATTCTACTCTTTTTTACTTTGTAAACGAACAACATGTAAGGACTAACTTGTTCACTGTCAAACCATTCACTAATTCTTTCTTCTAAAATAGAAGGTGCAAATGGTCTAAAGCTCTCCCTAAACTTAATTTTAAGGTTTAGATTTTTTTGCATATTTGCAGATCTAGGGTCTGCTAGTATAGATCTGTTTCCGAGTGCCCTTGGACCAAATTCCATTCTACCCTGAAACCATCCAACCACTTTTTGCTTTTTTATAGCTTTTACAGTTTCTTTGATTATAGATCTTTCTTTAAGTTTTTTTACTTTTGCACCAATGCTTTTTAATTCTTTTTCTATATTATTATCTTCATATACTGGGCCAAGATAACCCCCCTCCATATTGTCTTTAAAAGTTCTTTTTTTTTTCTCTGATCCATTATTTTTATAAAAAGCTAATAAAGCAGCCCCTAAAGCTCCGCCTGCATCACCTGCAGCAGGTTGTATCCAAATATTATCAAATATACCCGTTTTTGATATTTTACCATTCGCCACACAGTTTAATGCTACACCTCCAGCCATACATAAATTTTTTTCATTAGTTTCTTTTCTGATACTTTGACATATTTTAAGAACTATATGTTCTAAAACATTTTGTATTGAAGAAGCTATATCCATGTAAAACTTAGTTATCTCAGTCTCTTTTTTTCTTGGAGGAAAACCAAATAAACTATCAAAGTTTCTATTTGTCATTCTTAGTCCAGTACAATAATCAAAATATTTTAGATTTAGTCTAAAAGAGCCATCTTTTTTTACATCAACTAAGTTATCTAAAATCCTTTTTGTATATTTTGGTTCCCCATATGGTGCTAATCCCATAAGTTTGTACTCGCCTGAGTTTACTTTGAAACCAGTGTAGTAAGTAAATGCCGAGTATAATAAACCCAACGAATGAGGAAATTGAATTTCTTTAATTATATCAATATTTTTGTCTTGCCCTAAACCTATGGTAGAGGTAGCCCACTCTCCTACTCCATCTAATGTCAATATCGCAGCGTTCTTAAACGGGGAAGGATAAAATGCCGAGGCGGCATGACTTAAGTGATGTTCTGAAAAAAGTAGTTTATTTTCTATATTTTCATTTGCTCCTAGCTCTTTAAGCTCTTTAATCAATAATTTTTTTTGAAAAATTTTTTGTTTTACCCACAAAGGCAAAGATGCTTTAAAACTCTTAAAACCAAAAGGTGCAAATGATAAATAGGTTTCAAGTAATCTTTCAAATTTAAGAAATGGTTTTTCATAAAAACATATATAATCTAAATCGTTTATATTCAAGTTGTTATATTCAAGACAAAAACTAGATGCTTTCTTAGGAAAACTTGCGTCGTGTTTAATCCTTGTAAACCTCTCTTCTTGAGCTGCTGCTTTTACAAGACCTTCATCTATTAAAGCTGCAGCGCTATCATGGTAGTATGCTGAAATGCCTAAAATCTTCATTACAGATTTTAAAATATGGTATAAATGAATGGAGCCAAAACACTCCCTTGACTAATTATAATTAGTAATCCAAATATTATTATTATTAAGACCGAAGGGATAAGCCAAATTTTTTTTTTTGACAATAAAAAATTAAAAAGTTCAATTAAAGTAGACATTTTTTTTTTAAAAAATAGATATAATAAAAGTATATTTATAATACAATAATTTTCACCATAAAAAAAGTTTTAGTTAAAATAAACGTCGTATAGAAATTTATACTTTTCATTTTTCTAGTAAATAATTGTATTTAAATTACTAATAATGTAATTAGATATAAGTTAATTATTTGGAAAAAAATGCCTAAACTAATTAAAAATAATATTGCTATTCTACGTTATTGTAAGATCTCTGTTAAAAGAATTATTTGTGTTTATCTTCTAAGCTTTATTATTTCTATACTAGAGGCTTCAGGTATAGGAATGTTTCTTCCGATAGGAGAATATCTATTGTATGCAGAAGAAAAAAAAGCTCTAAACACAGCTTCTTGGCAATTAATTTATAAGACTTTTGCTTATATAGGATTAGAACCATCAATTATATATGTAATAAGTATAACAATACTGCTCATTTTGATGAGACAAATATTAACTTATTTGAAGTTAATTTTATCTGCAAAAATACAATATGAGATTGCGAAAACACTAAGAAAAGAATTTTTCTCTAGTATATTAGAATTAGACTTGAAACATAGTAGATCCTTTAAAACAGGCGAAAATACTAATTTAGCAACGAATGAAATACATCAAACAGCCATATCAGGAATTTCCCCTTTTGACATAGTAACTGGGGCTTTTTTGCTTACTGCTTATTTTATCATAATGGCATTCTTATCTTTAAAAGCAACCTTATCAATTATTTTAATTGGCATAGTATTAGGAGTATTTATAAAAAAATTAAATAAAATATTAGATGTTTTGTCTAAAAGACATATCAATTTTAATAATATTTTTACTCAACATTTTGTAGAAAGGCTTAGAGCTATAAAACTTATAAAGTTGAATAGCTTACATAATAAAGAATATTTAACCAATAAGAACATCTTAGATAAACAGTATAGGATAAATATAGACTTTACCAAAGTTCAGGGCATTACTTCAACAGCTTTTGAACCATTAGTTTTAGGAATGTTACTTCCTGCTTTAGTAATAGCAGTTCAACTTGGAGTAAATTTATCTATTATAGGTATGTACGCTATTATTTTAGCAAGATTTGTTCCTACTTTTAAAGCCATAATTGGTGGTATACAAAGTTTTATAAGATATAATGCTTCATGCGAAAAAGTTTTAAATAGTTTAAAAACCTTTTCCAATATGAAAGAAGTTAGAAATGGAGTAGAAAGTTTTCCTTTAAAATTTAAAAAAATATCATTTAAAAGAGTTAATTTTAGATACAAAGGAAGTAAGAACTTTATTCTTAGGAACTTTTCATGTACATTTAAAGCTAATGAAGTAAATGCTATAATAGGATCATCTGGAATTGGAAAAACAACCTTAATCGATTTACTTTCTCTTTTAATAGAACCTTCTAGCGGAAAAATATTTATAGACAAGCTAGATATTAAATTAATTAATATAAAAAGCTTAAGAGAAAATCTTGCATATGTTGATCAAAAGCCCTTTTTTTTTAAGGGTAGCATAATGGAAAACTTATGTTATTCTCAAAAAAAATATAATAAATCTCTTTCTATTAAAGCAGCAAAAATGGCCAAAGCTCATTACTTTATTAATAAGCTACCAAAAAAATATAATTATATGTTGGGCGAGACAGGTGTTGGTTTATCTGGAGGACAACTACAAAGACTAGAAATAGCGAAAGCACTTGCTACTGGAAGAAAAATCATAATTCTTGATGAGCCTACTAGTAATCTGGACAGCAAAAAGTCAAAGGAGATTCTTGAAACACTCGTATCTATAAATAATTTAACAAAAATTACCATTATAATAATTTCACATAAATCAGACATAAAAAAATATGCTACAAATTTAATTAAGCTTTAAATGTTTGCTTATTTCATAAAAAAAAATAGAGGCAGCGTTAGATACATTTAAGCTAAACTTTTTATTAACTGGAATGCTTGCTAAAAAGTCACAGTTCAGTTTAGTTAATCTCCTAACTCCACTTCCCTCCGATCCTAAAATAATAAGTAATTTTTTTATATCAGAATGTAATGAAAAAAATTTATTTATTGACAATTCTGCATTTACATCAGCTCCTAAAATCCACCAACCTTGGCTTTTAAATTTTTTTAAAATAGATATTAGATTTGTGCTATAGTAGCTATCTATAGCTTCAAATGCTCCGCAGGCACTGCTAAGTAAGGTCGACGATTCCTTTACTGCTCCTTTTTCTAAATTTAATATAAAATCTATTTTGAAACAATTTGCTGATCTATAAATTGCTCCTACATTATTAGGATCAGTAACTTTATCTAGGACTACTCCCACTTTGTAATCAACCTTTTTAAAAATTTCCTCTGCAGAATTTTGCCTCAGTTTATTTGCTATTAATAAAACACCTTGATGTTTTACCTTTTTACCAATAAGTTTTTCTATCAATTTATTATTCACTCTTTCTATGTTTGCTTTCCCTTTTGTCAAACTTATAATTCTGAGAATGCTTTCTTCGATAGAATTATTATTCTCTGTTAAATATATTTTTTTAATACATCTATTTTTGTTAGACAGGGCAGCTAGTGCAGAATGTTTCCCATATATTAAAATACTGTTCTTTAGAAATTTTTTATGGTTTGTACTCTTATTTTTCAATACTTTTCCTACAAAATTATCTTCTCTAAGCAGTATAAATAAATTACTATATTTATTTAAATAAAACACATTTTAAATAAAAATGCTAAATTATCCTTTCACAAAAAAGTTTTCAAAAGAGTATTTAGAAAATTATTTACTTAAATTAGCTAAAAAAACAATACAATATATAAAAGAAAATGATATAAATAAACTTAGTAATAAATTAGATGGGTCAGAGTTAAGTCAGGCAGACCTAGAATTAGATAAAATTGTTTATCAATCATTAAAAAAGCTAGATATAACTGTACCTGTAATTAGCGAAGAAAGAAAGGTTGAAAAAGAAGAGTTTTTGAACAGAAAATATTGGTTAGTGGACCCTATAGATGGAACGAGAAACTATGTTAATGGTGGTGATCAATATACAGTAAATATAGCTCTTATTTTGAATGGTAATCCTGTTATAGGTTTAATTGCACACCCTCCAAGTGATAGGGTATGGTTAGCTATTGAAAATAGTATCTCTTTATTTAATGTTAAACAAAATACAAAGCATAAAATATTTAAATTTAAATCGCCTGTCGAGAATCCTACTATTCTGATTTCAAGAGAGAAAAATTTTAGGACTGATGATTTTATAAATAATATAAATAATAAAAAAATTGCATTTATATCTTCTTCTTTAAAATTCTGCTACCTAGTTATGAATAAAGCGATACTTTATCCTAGATTTTCTAAAATTAAAAAGTGGGATATAGCTGCAGGTCACGCATTGTTAAGAGCTAGTGGAGGTGATCTAGTCGGTGTTAATGAAGAAAAATATACATACGATTATCCATCTGAGTTTTCTGAAGAATTTTTAGCATTCAATTCTAAAAACTGGAAAAAATATTTTTCTTTTAAAAAACCTATAAACTCCAATTTTATTATTTAAAGAATGTCATTTTTATCTAGAGATAATATAAAGAATTTTAATCTATATTTTTTAGGTTTAAGTATTTTTCCAATATCTGTTTTTGCTCCTGTAGGCATGTGGATACCTTTGGTGTTGAGTTCCGTAGTATACTTTTTTTTAGAAAAAAAAAAGTCAGTTTTTTTTCAATTAGAAAATCCCCGTTCAACTTTACCTTTACTATTAATGATATATTTAGTTTTAAGTTTATTTTGGACACAAAATATCAGTCATGCCTATATACATCTGTTACATTTGATATTTTTATATATTGCTTTTAGAATTGTATTAATAAGTACCGAAAAAACTAAGATAAAAACAAATATAAAATATGTATTGTTTTATTCATTTATTTTTTGTTGTTTCACTACCACCATAGATATTTATTTTAACTTAGGAATAAAATTATTTTTTTCTAATTTTTTTGAAAATCTGAGGTCTTTTAACTCTTCAAATAATTCTTTAGAAAATACGGATTTGAGATCTGGCATGTATTCAGGACTCTATAATAGAGGCATAAATGTTTTACTAATATTCTCTTGTATTTTGAGCTTTATTTTTTTAAGACAAAAAATTTATTTGTTTATCATTATTTTGTTTTGTTTATTTCTAATTTTTACTGGAGAAAGTCAAACTTCCAAACTTTTAGTCTTTTTATTTATTTTCATATTTGCAGCAGCAAAAATTTTAAAAAAATTTCTATCTTTGTTGTTAATATCCACAGTAGCTTTCTATTTTATTTTTTCTCCACTATTATTAAATTTAAATAATATTGATAAATGGGGGGAAAATCATGTTTCGTTAATGAAAAAAATAGATGATAATAAGAGTCAAACACTATTGTCTTTATTAAATACTGGTAACTTAAGTGATGTTTTTACATATTTAGAAAATATTAAAAATAAGATACATTTTAAACTTTTACACAGGCAAATGATTTGGAGTTTTACTGCAAATAAAATTAAGGAGAAACCGTTTCATGGACATGGCTTATCGAGCTCAAGGGTGCTTGATAAAAAAGTTGAAGTTTTTATAATTGAAAATGGAGTAAAAACAAAAAAATATTTTTCTTTATTACCATTGCATCCACATAACCATGTACTTCAAATATGGCTAGAATTGGGTTTAATTGGAATTATATTATTTATTTCAATTTACTTTACCTTATGGAAAGATCTTATCAAGAGATTAGGTCAAAATTCACAAACCAATGTTGTCTTAATTTGTGCTTTTTTTGGCGTATTTTTAATAAATCAATTAAGCTATGGTTTATGGCAAACTTGGTGGTTGGCTTCTATTGGATATTTTATTATATTCATAAATCTTTTTTTAAAGAAAGTTAATTGACTCCTTTGAAGGAAATTATCATTATTCCCAAACATATGAGAAAGGAACCTATCCAATAATAATTTGTGACTGCTTCTTTAAAGAGATAATGACTAGCTATTGGAATTATTACCATAGCTAGTGCAGTAAAGGGGTATGCCAAACTTAAAGGTATTTTTTGTAAAATGTATAACCAGTAAAATGTGGCAACTGCATATACAGCTAAGGCAAGGAAAAAGTATGGGATTTGAATAGCATTTAACAATGTATTTAATAAATTATTAGAATATACTTTATTTGAAGCTGATAATAAGGTTGCTGTTTTTTTAAACAAGATTTGTCCTAAACACATAATAAAAACAAATAATGATAATTGTATAAAATAAGAGATTTTCAATTTTCTTCCTTCAGTATATTAGTTTATGTTTTGTCTGGTGCCCACTCCCGGACTCGAACCGGGACGTCTTTACAGACAAGGGATTTTAAGTCCCTTGCGTCTACCTATTCCGCCAAGTGGGCATTTTTTAATCTTCTAACAAATACTGAATATTAGCTTCTGATAGATTTTGAGACAATACTTTTATTGCTTTTTCTAAATGTTTTTTATTTGCGCTTCTAAAAATAACAGTAGTACTCAAAAAAGGTGGTGTTGAATATGGATAGCTTCCTATGTCTATTTCCTTAAACTGAATTTGAATTTCTTTTAAGATTTGAGCAATTTCTCCTTCTGGCTTTTTTACTTTTATGCTGATAGATATTATAGGTTTTTCATTTTTTATATGAGGTTCTACATCTTCTAAAAACATCGCCTGCATAATTTTAGGAACACCTGCCATAACCCAAATATTATCAATTTTAAATCCAGGAGCTGCACTTACTGAGTTTTTTATAAGTTTTGAATTAGTTGGAATATAAGCCATTTTAAGTCTGCTTTCATTTAAAGCATATTCAGTCTTTGAATAATGTTCTTTTAATAATTTATGTGCTGTTTTGTTTAACTCTAATTTTTGTTTACAAGCTTTAGCTATAGCTTCTGAGGTTATATCATCATGCGTAGGGCCTATACCTCCTGTAGTAAAAACATGATCAAATTTTTCTGATAGTTTCTTTACATTTTCAATAATTTCTAATTCATTATCTTCAATTATTCTTACTTCTTTTAGCCTGATACCAATTTCTGAACAGCGCATGCCAATAAAAGAAATATTCTTGTCTTGAGTTCTACCTGACAGTATCTCGTTACCTATAATTAAAATTGCTGCTGTTTCCATTTTTTTGTATTATAAAAAAATAGAGTATATAATCAATTTAAAATATTGTAAGAATATTATTATTTTTCAATGTTAAACACTTTAAAAGGACTTATCAAATTATGATGGAAATTAGAAGAAAAACCTTTGATGAATTTGATAATCCAGTCACACTTCACAGTAATGAAGACTTCAAATATATGAGAAAAGCTGGAAAGCTAGCTTCTGAGGTTTTAGACTATATAGGTTCTTTTATAAAAGAAGGCGTGACTACTGATTATTTAGATAAGCTCTGCTACGATTATATAATTTCAAACAATGCCGAACCTGCTCCTTTAAATTATAAAGGTTTTCCAAAGTCCATTTGCACATCTGTTAATCATGTAGTTTGCCATGGCATACCAGGTCCTAAAGTCTTGAGAAATAATGATATTCTGAACATTGATGTTACCGTGATTTTAGAGGGTTGGTATGGTGATACGAGTAGAATGTTTTCTGTAGGAAGTCCAAAAATAAAAGCAAAAAAGTTGATGGAGACAACATTTTCTGCAATGTGGCAAGGAATAAAAGAAGTAAAACCTGGAAAAACTACAGGAGATATAGGTTTTGCTATTCAACAATATGCTGAAGCCAATGGATACTCTGTAGTAAGAGATTTTTGTGGACACGGAATTGGAGAAAAGTTTCATTCTCCTCCAAATATTTTGCACTTTGGAAAAAAAGGTCAAGGAACCTTATTGAAGCCAGGAATGTTTTTTACTATTGAGCCTATGATAAATGTAGGGAGAGAAGAAGTTTATGTACTAGATGACGGTTGGACAGCAATCACAAAGGATAGGACACTTTCTGCTCAATATGAGCACACCATTGGAGTTACTGAAAGTAGCTATGAGGTTTTTACATTATCAGCTGCTGAAAAATCTTCACCACAGTAAAATGTTGTTGTTACAGAAAAAAAATAAGTTAATATATAATTATGACTTATCATCCTTTAATGGGCATCAGCATATTTCTTCTCGCTATAATAGTTTCTTTTTTTCTAGGAAAATCTCTTATAAGAAAGTCTTTAAAAAATAATGGAAGTAAACTTAAAATGATAAAAATGAAACCAAAAAAATCAGCACCGCCAAAAGGAGAAATTACCTCTCCTGACGCACCTTGGTTAAAAGATAAATAAAAATTGCAAAGTAAACGCTAGAAAAATTGCAGCAATGAACTATAGTTAAAGCATGAATAAATTTATACTAATAATTTTTTTTATCAGTAATCTATCTCTAGCTAATTCTAGCAACTTTGAAAAAGCTAATGAAGCAATTGAATTGCGTAAGTCAGCTATGCAGAGCATATGGCTTCGCATAAAAAGAATCGCGCCTTACCTTGAATTAGAGAACGATTTGGAGTATGGACCTGAAATAGCAGCACAAGATGCCAGAGAAATAAATATTCTTCTTAATAAAACCAAATCTTTATGGCCTGAATATAGTAATTTGTCTGGTAAGGCTCTTACGAATGCTACTCCTGCAGTTTGGGCACTACCTGATTATTTTAGCAAACTTTATCAACAAGCTGAAGAGTCTGCAAAAAAATTAGAAACATCCTTACTAGAAAATGATTTTGATCAGACTGACATTGCTATGTGTAACTTAGGAAACGCTTGTGGAACCTGCCATGCAAGCTTTAGAAGACTACTTACCAGTCAGCTAGCTAATGAAGCCTCAGGATGGTCAGGAAAATACTTAAAAGAGTGTAGTAACAATTAATTATTGTAGATTTGAATTTTTCAGGACGTACTTTCCATTAATTACACCATCGAAAACAGACTCTATCTGAGGATGTGAACACGGGTCTAAATTCTCGTCATGTAAAAGGTTTTGTTGAGAGACATAGGCAATGTAAGGACCATCGTCATTTTCGGCGAACAAATGATAAAAGGGCTGATTCCTTTTAGGTCTTATATGGGCGGGAATTGACTCATACCATTCCTCGCTATTCATAAATTCTGGATCTACATCAAAAATAACTCCTCTGAATGGATAATATCTATGCTTTACCACTTCCCCAATTGTAAATTTTGGAGTATCTAGTTTTGTTTTTTTTATATTAGGACTTAACTTTTCAGTCATATTGCACTTTTTAATATTCTTAGTATATAATTTATTATAAACATAATTTCAATTAAGTTAAGACGATTTATTAATAAATATTTATAAATTTGTAAATTTGGTGATATTAAGTGGGTAAATTCGGTATAGGGCAATCTATTCTAAGGGTTGAAGATGAAAAACTACTCAAGGGAATGGGTAGTTATACAGACGATTTAAGCTTTAAGAATCAATCTTATTTGCATATTGTAAGGTCTCCTTTTGCTTCTGCCAGAATAAAGAAAATAGATATAAGGCAAGCGCTCAAAAGCAAAGGAGTAATTAAATTTTTGATGTATGAAGACTTAATAAGTCTTAATATTGCACATATGAAAACTGGCTTCTTATTAAAAAATAAAGACGGCTCTGATATGACAGAAACAACTCGCCCCGTTCTTGCAAATAAAATAGTAAGGTTTGTTGGTGACCCTGTTTTAGCAATAATTGCAGAAAGCTATAGCCTAGCTGAAAAAGCAGCTGAGCTGGTAGATATTGAATATGAAGAGTATCAAAGCATTTCTAAAATTGAACTAGCCTTAGAAGATAATGCTCATTTAGTTAGAGAGGAATTAGAGAACAATCTCGCTTTTGATTGGGAAATGGGCAATCTTAAAGAAACTGACGAAGCCTTAAAAAAATCTAAATATAATGTAGAAATAAAGCTTATAAATAACAGAGTAGTACCTAACCCGATGGAATGTAGGGGTGCTATTGGCATTTATGACATAGAAAAAGATGAATATACATTACACTGTTCTAGTCAAGGAGTACATAGTCTTAAGAAAAAAATATCAAAAATTATTAATATTCAGGAGTCTAAATTGAATGTTTTCACAGGTGATGTAGGCGGTGGCTTTGGAATGAAAATTTTTAATTATCCAGAGTATATCATCTCGCTTGTTGCATCCAAAATTGTAAAAAGGCCTGTAAAATGGATGGCGTCTAGATCCGAAAGTTTTATATCTGATAATCATGGTAGAGACCATTTAAGTTTTGCCAAGATAGGTTGCGATGAAAAATTTAGATTTACTGGTTTAAAAGTAGAAACTAAAGCAAATATGGGAGCTTATTTATCAGATTTTGCAGTCTTTATACCTACTTATGCAGGAACAGGTATGTTAACTGGTTGTTATAAAATTCCAAATGCATATGCTAATGTTAAAGGTGTTTATACCAATACTAATCCTACTGATGCCTACAGGGGAGCAGGAAGACCTGAAGCAGCTTATCTAATAGAAAGACTAGTTGATAAAGCAGCCAGACAGCTAAATATTTCTTCTTTAAAATTAAGGCAAATAAACCTAATAGAAAAGTCAGATATGCCCTACAAAACTGCCTTAGGTCATAGCTATGACAGCGGTGATTTTAAAAAAAATTTAGAAGATGCGCTAACAATTTCTAAATTTCAAAGTTTTGATACAAGAAAAGCAAAAGCAATTCTAAATGATAAAATCAGAGGTGTTGGGATATCTACCTACATAGAAGCCTGTGGAGGAGGAGGAACAGCAGACTGTAGCATAAAAATTGGAAATAATGGAAATGTAGCTGTAAAAGTAGGTACCCAATCTAACGGACAAGGACATGAGACATCATTTGCACAAATTCTAACAGAGGTTCTGGGCGTTGGAATAGATCAGATAGATATTATTCAAGGAAATAGTAAAGAAATAAAAAAAGGATCAGGAACAGCCGGATCGAGATCTACTCCTGTTGGAGGAAGTTCTTTATTTTTAGCAGCACAAAACCTTATAAAAAATGCAAAAAATTTTTTAGCAAAAGACTTAAAAATTGATAAGGAAAAAATTTCTTTTGAAAATGGATCATTTCAACTTAATGATAGAACTCTCTCTCTAGCCGAGGTATCCGTTTCAATGGAAAAAAAGGGAGAAAGTTTTGAAACAGATAATTCCTGGGCACCTGCAACAGGGACATTTACATATCCCAATGGAACTCATATTTGTGAAGTTGAAATTGATAAATATACAGGTTTTGTGGAGATAGTCTCTTACACAGTAGTAGATGACTTTGGTAAAGTTATAAATCCACTTTTGCTTGAGGGTCAAGTACATGGAGGTGTAGTTCAGGGAATAGGCCAGGCTCTTTTCGAGGAAACTATCTTTGACAAAGATAGTGGACAACTCCTAAGCGGTTCCTTTATGGACTATGCTATTCCAAGGGCAAGCGATATCCCAGAGATAAAATTCAAATATAATGAAATTCCATGTGCTAATAATATTTTAGGAGTAAAAGGTGCAGGTGAGGCTGGAGCCATAGGCGCACCTCCAGCGGTTATAAATGCTATTTGTAATGCTTTAAATATAGATCATATCGACATGCCTGCTAAATCTGAAAAGATTTGGAAGATATTAAAAAATGTTAAGCCTTAAAAAGACTCAGCTATAAAAGAGTTTTTATTAGAATGTACTAAGCTATCCTTTAAAACTAAAGGTATGATCAAGAAAATGCTTCTTCCCAAGTCCCTTTTGTAGCTGCCTTTGAATACTCTGTTGCTCTATTTTCAAAAAAGTTTGTATGCTCAACAGCATTAAGCATTTCATCCATCCAAGGTAATGGATTAGTTGCTATATTATGTATGGGTTGCAACTTGAGTTGGGTAAGCCTAATATCAGCTATATATCTGATATATTCTTTAACCTGCTCTGGTCTTAGACCTTCTACACTTCCTAATTCAAAAGCCCTGTCAATAAATGCATCTTCGTGACTTAAAATTGTACTACAAGCTTTATAAAGCTCTCTTTTAAGAGCATCATCATTTACTTCTGGATTTTCTTCTAAAAAATGATGATACAGCTTAATTATAGATTCGGTATGTAGACTTTCATCCCTTGCAGACCAAGTGACAATTTGACCCATACCCTTCATTTTATTAAATCTTGGAAAGTTCAATAAAATAGCAAAACTAGCAAAAAGTTGGAGTCCTTCTGTAAAACCACCGAAAACTGCAAGTGTAAGGGCAATATCTCTTTTTGAAGACGCGTCGAACTGTTGCATATAATCGTATTTGTCTCTCATTTCTTTTATTTGTAAAAAAGCCTCATATTCTATCTCCGGCATACCTATAGTATCTAAAAGATGTGAGTAAGCTGCAACATGAATAGTTTCCATATTGGAAAAGGCGGATAACATCATACAAATTTCCGTAGGTTGAAATACTCTTGAATAGTGACTCATGTAACAATTGTTCACTTCTATATCAGATTGTGTAAAAAATCTAAAAATTTGAGTTAATAAGTTCCTTTCTGACTTAGTTAGCTTTCTATTCCAATCAGAAACGTCATCCGCAAGAGGTACTTCTTCAGGAAGCCAATGAATTCTCTGCTGTTGTAACCATGCATCATAAGCCCATGGATAGCTAAAGGGTTTGTAAATTGGTCTGGCATTTAATAGTGACATTTTTTTCCTTTCTTAAATTTATTGACAAGATAAGCATTCATCATAATTGAGTTCATTTTCATAAGACTCTTCATTTGCATTTATGCTTCCTTTTAATGGTATAGAAGTAGTTTTTTTATTGTGAGAAACTACTTCTGCTCTTTGCAGAGACAATGACCTAAGGTAGTACAAGCTCTTTACTCCTCTTTGCCAAGCCATGAAGTGAAGTTTATGTAAATCTCTCTTATGGATATCTGATTTTAAAAATATATTTAGCGATTGAGCCTGACAGACAAAAGGAGTTCTATCTCCTGCGAGTTCGACTACACTTCTCTGATCTATTTCAAAGGCGGTCTTAAAAACTGCTTTTTCCTTTTCATTTAAGAAATCTAAGTGCTGAACAGAGCCTTTATTTATTGTAATTGATGACCACACGCTTTCTATATCTTGCCCCTTTTCAATCAATAACTTCTTAAGATGAGGATTTCTGACATTAAAAGATCCCGAAAGTGTTTTCTGTACGAAGCTATTTGCAGCTATAGGCTCTATACCTGGGGAAGCCCCTCCACATATTATAGAAATCGAAGCTGTGGGTGCTATAGCAATCTTATTCGAGAACCTTTCATTAACTCCATATTCCTTTGCGTCGGGACAAGCTCCCTTTTCTTCTGCCAAATCTATAGAAGCTTTATCTGCTTGTTCTTTTATACTGCTAAAAATTCTTTTATTCCAAACTTTTGCCATTACCGACTCAAAAGGAATACCTTTTTTTTGTAAAAATGAATGGAACCCCATTACGCCCAAACCTACACTTCTTTCCCTCATTGCAGAATATTTTGCGCTTTGCATTGTATTTGGAGCTCTGACAATAAAATCCTCCATAACATTATCCAAAAATCTCATAACATCAGGAATGAAATCTTTATTATCTTGCCATTTTTCGTAGTTTTCTAAGTTTAATGATGACAAGCAACAAACTGCTGTTCTTCGTTTACCGTCTTTATCTTCTCCAGTAGGTAAAGTTATTTCACTACAAAGGTTTGACATTTTAACTTGAAGACCTGATAGTTTTTGATGATTTGGAATAGCTTCATTAACTTTGTCGATGAAGAGAACATATGGCTCTCCAGTTTCTATTCTAGTGGTTAATAGTTTTATCCATAATGTTCTGGCTCTAACTGTTTTCTGGACAGACCCATCCTTAGGACTTCTTAATGACCAGTCCCCGTCATTTTCAACAGCTCTCATAAACTGATCGGAGACTACTACCCCATGATGCAAATTAAGTGCTTTTCTATTAGGGTCTCCTCCTGTAGGTCTTCTCAGATCTATAAATTCCTCTATCTCTGGATGCCATATTGGGAGATAACAAGCTGCTGAACCTCTTCTTAAGCTACCTTGGCTAATTGCCAGAGTTAAAGAGTCCATGACTCTAATAAATGGAACAACACCAGAAGTTTTTCCTGCTTGCCCTACTTTTTCTCCAATGCCTCTTAAGTTTCCCCAATAAGATCCAATACCCCCACCTTTTGAGGCTAACCAGACGTTTTCGTTCCAAAGTTCTAGAATACCATGCAGGCTGTCGTTTGCTTCATTTAAAAAACAAGATATGGGAAGGCCCCTGTTAGTTCCTCCATTTGATAAGATTGGCGTAGAAGGCATAAACCAGTGACTTGACATGTAGTCATAGAGTCTTTGCGCATGATTACCATTATCAGCAAAATAGCTAGCTACTCTAGCAAACATTCCTTGATAGTCTTCTTCAGGAAGCAAATATCTATCTTTGAGTGTTGCTTTACCGAAATCAGTTAGTAAAACATTTTTATCCAAATCTTTTTTAACTTTAACTCCTGGTTTTATTTGCACAACACTCAGTATGTCTGAGTCCTTCTTACTAAGATTTTCTTCTTTCACATCGATTGAATGCATCAGATTTTTACTAAGGCTTTGTTTTTCTTTTTTATTGTTATCATAATCTTGTTTTTCTTTTCTATCATTGTTAGTTTGTGTATTTAACATCTTAAAACCTTCTCTTAGTTATCCACAACTGTTTATAATAACATGGGGATAAGTTACTATATGTTGTAGTATGTAATTAATTAATATCTAAATATTGCGTATAAGTAGTATATAGTCAATACAGAAAAATAAAAAAATTAAACTAAATAATTTAAATTATAGAACAAAATAAGAACGGATGTCAAAACATTTTAGTTTTTTAGTTAAAAAAATTTTTATATTTAGTATATTGTTTCATTATGATTAAACTAAACAAAATTTACACAAAAACAGGAGATGCGGGCCAAACATCTTTAGGAGATGGCTCTAGAATAGATAAATCTAGCAAAGTGATTATAGCAGTAGGAAGTTTAGACGAATTAAATGCATTTCTGGGTGTTTGTATAATTTATTTGAAGGGGAAAAATAAAGTATTTCTTCAAAAAGTTCAGCATGATATATTTGACCTAGGGGCAGATTTAATAATGCCTAGGAATAACAAAAATAGGTCTTCTTTAAGGATATCAAAGGAGCACATAGTTAGATTAGAGAAAGAAATTGATTCAATAAATAAAAAAATTCCTAGTTTGAATTCTTTTGTACTTCCTGGCGGAAGTTTGGGTTCCTCAAATCTTCACGTAGCAAGAACCATTTGTAGAAGATGCGAACTAAATATTATTAAACTTAATAAAATAGTTCCTTTAAACAAACTATTGTTACAATATATAAATAGATTATCTGATTATCTTTTTGTTTTAGCAAGACTAGTAAATCAGTCTACAGGAGAAGAGATATTGTGGAAACCAGGAAAAAACATAAGCAAAAAAAGGAAACCTAATGGCAATAAAAAATAGAATATCAAAATATTATGAGGAAATGAAAGATTGGAGACACCAATTTCATAAATATCCTGAACTGGCTTACCAAGAATTTAATACTTCTAAAAAGATTGTTAAACTATTGAAAAGTTTTGGTGTTGACCATATTGAAGAGGGGATTGGTAAAACTGGAGTTGTTGCTGTTATTAAAAATGGAATAGGAAGAAGTATTGGACTCAGAGCAGATATGGATGCGTTACCAATTTTAGAGAAAAATACTAAAAATAATTATTGCTCTAAAAATAAAGGTATTATGCATGCTTGCGGACACGATGGGCATACTTCAATGCTTCTTGGCGCAGCAAAATATTTGGCAGAAACGAGAAATTTTAAAGGGCAAGTGGTACTAATATTTCAGCCTGCTGAAGAAGGTTTTGCTGGCGCTAAAGCAATGATTGATGATGGGTTATTAAAAAAATACCCTATAAGTGAAATATATGGCATGCATAATATGCCTGGATTGCAAGAAGGTATGTTGGCTGTTCAAGAAGGGCCTAGATTAGCTGCTGCGGATAACTTTGAAATAGAGGTAATTGGAAAAGGGGCTCATGGTGCTATGCCTTCAAACTCTATTGATCCAATAGTTTGTGCCTCTGCAGTAATTCAGAACATTCAACACATTGTTTCTAGAAATATAGATCCAAAGAAAACACTCGTAATAACTATTGCAACTTTTAATTCTGGTAATGCTAATAACATAATCCCTCAAACAGCAAAATTGACTGGCACAATGAGGTATTATGATGAAGGTGTAGGTAGTTTTGCAAAAGATAGATTCTTTAAAATTGTTAAAAATACCTGTAGTTCTTTCAATGCTAAATGTAAAATTAACTTTCAAAAAGGCTACCCAGCTACAATTAATCATAGTGAACCGAGCAATTTTGCATATTATTCTGCTAAAAAAGTTATAGGCTTAAAAGCTTCTAATAAACAGAATCCTATGATGGGCTCTGAAGATTTTTCGTTTTTTTTAAATAAAGTACCAGGAGCTTTTGCTTGGATAGGAAATGGTAATTCTGCCGAACTACATAATCCAAATTATGATTTCAACGACGATATAATGACCACTGGGGCAAGCTTTTTTTCTACAATAGTCGAAGATAGACTGTCATAAGTTCATAAAAGAAATGTTTAAAAAAAAAGATAACTAATAATCATTATCATTGATAATAATTCCTATTTGCAATTGTTTTTTTTTTTGATATATATATTTTTAATGACATTTGATTACTATAATTTACCTTATGGTGGACAATTATTACTATGGACATCAAGACTTTTTCTATATGGGAGTTGCAAGTCTAAGCCTAATAAATATGAGCTAATAGATATGGCATACCTTAAATCAGGGATAAAGAATGGTAACTCTTTAATTGGGCCAATTATGGAATTATTGAAAGAAAGTGAAAACTTTAGCCTGCAGAGAATGTGCGTTAGAAAGTTAAACCACAGTGAAGTAATGTTGACTAATTGTGTTGAGTCTTTTAAAACAAAATTCACTAGTAATAGATTCTATATCAAAGCATGGGATCAAGAAAAAAACAAACAAATATTTATAAACAAATTTGAAAAATTATCATATGCTTATAAAAAAGCAAATCTAAATACCAGTTATCATCTAAATGGAGGCATTTTTATAGAAAAGTTTTTGTTTAATAAATTATCTAATACTGTTCACTGAGGTATGGTAATTAAACCAGAATATTTTTTCTCTTTAATTTCCTCACTTAACTTTACAATATGCAATACTTGCTTATTCATAAAGTATCATACTTTTTTTACATTTCAGAATGAAAGGAAATAATGATGTACTACCATCCAATAATAGGAATAACTATTTTTTTTGCTAGTATTCTTCTTGCTTTTTATATTGGTAAAAATATAAAAATTAAAAAGAAGTTTAACAAAAATAATTTTATAGTTTTTTCCAATAATAAAGAATCCCTATCAATGAAAAAACAGTCAATTTCTCCAGATGCAAATTGGATTGAGTAAGTTAAAATTGAAAAAATTGCTTTGCATTAAATAATATAAAGAAATAATATGCTTAGGAAAAAACCTTTATTAGATCAATAGGATTTTTAAAATATGCTATTTAACATTACTAACATTATCAACTAGTAATTTTTATTTATTATAAAACTTATATACTTTATTTGGTTTTATCTTTCTTTAATTTATATCAACTAAATCTTTAAAATAATAGGATACATAGAATTAAATAAATCCTAATAGTAAAATATATTATTTGTATATTTAACTTTAAATTAGTATATAATTTATTATATTACTCTATGGTTTTTATGTGTTAATAAAAAATAAAACAAGTATTCTTGTTATTCAAAATTTTTTAGTTTTTGTCTTATTTGTTATATTAATAGAGTTAGCAAGTTTTTCTATTTTATATATACATAAATTAATAATTTCAAATAAGACATCTAATATAGACGAAACCTATAAAAAAAAATTTGGAAAAGGAAAATCTTTTAAAAACTCTAAATACTCAAGCGATGAACTTGAGAGAGAACTGATTAAAGCTAGATCAAAAGAGAACGAACATTATCAATATTCTTCTCACTTGGTTTATAAAAATAAAAAGTTCTCTTCTAAATATATTAATGTAGACTCAAGAGGTATTAGACTTAATAAAAGCAAAAAAGATAAAAATAAAAATAATTTAAAAGAAATAAATATTTGGTTTTCTGGCAGTTCAAGCATTTATGGAGTTACAAACGCCGACCATCAAACGATACCAGCTTACTTAGAAAGACAATTAGAAAATCATTATCCAAATACCTATTTCAATGTCTTAAACCTTGGAGTAGTTGGATATACCTCTATTCAAGAGTTACTAAATATTAGATTTAACATGCTATCAGAATTAAAAAAACCAGATATTATTATAGTCATGAATGGCTTAAATGACTATCATCACGCATTTTTGTCCAAAGAAGATCATTTTGACGGTTTATTAAGGACGGGAATTGGTTCAGATAAAATATTAAAGTATTATTGGTCATTTCATAATGAAAAAAAGCTTTTCAACAAAGAAGCTTTTTTAAGAATTCTAATTTATACTTTTTCAAACACAATAAATTTATCAAACAAAGTAAATAAATATTTTCTATTAAAAAAAGCTAATAGCAACATTAAAACTTTTACAAATTCATATTTAGAAAAGAAACAAAACTCATTTGAGTTAGTAGAAAAGAATTTGGTTAGAAATAAAAAATTCTACCTTGGTAATATGAAGCTTATAATCTCACTAGCAAAAGAAAATAACATCAAGGTCCTGTTTATCCTACAACCTACATTATATGAAGCAAAAAGGATAAAAAATTTGGTTGAGCAAGAGGTAACTGAATACATTCACTCTCAAACTGGGTATTTTGCAATAAATCAAGAAAAAATAACAAAGTTAAAAAAAATTAGCAGTGAACTTGTTATGAATAAGTATTTTTGGGACCTAGAACAGTATGTATCCAATTATAAAAAACTTAGAGAAGAACTTAACATTCTTTGTTTGAAAGAAGATGTTCCCTGCTTAGATATTATGCCTACCATTTTAAGAAATAAAGACAAGCCAATCTTTTCTTCTCCTTGGCACTATACATATATAGGAGCAGAAATATTTGGTAGTGAGATAAAAGATGAGTTAGCGAAAAATAAATATTTTCAATTAAGTCCATAGTTAACTTTATTCTGTAAAATTGTATCAAGAAAATAGTCAGATAAGGTTTAAATTTTTTCACCAAGATTATTTTTTAGTTTTTTGACCTTGTAGGTTGAGATAAATTGAATTATTGTATATATGAATGGGGTGCTAATAAGCTGAGAACAAACCCAAAGAACCTGTCCGGTAATTCAGAAAGGGAAAAATGGAAAGTATAAATATATTAAGTCAATATAATGCAATAATAATTACATTAATAATAAGCATTGCTTTCTTAATAATAGGAATAGTCTGTTCTAAAAGTTCCTCAGACCTTAATAATTATCTGGTAGCTAACAGGTCAATAGGTACTTTTTCCTTATCAACCAGCTTCATATCCTCAGCCTTAGGCTCCTGGATTTTATTCGGACCTTCCTCTGCGGCTACTTGGGGAGGCATAGGAGCAGTAATAGGTTATTCGCTAGGAACAGCGTTTCCTCTATTTTTTTTAATTCACTTAGGTAAAGAGTTTAGAACCCAATATCCAAAAGGACAGACTCTTTTTGAAGTAATAAATTTGAAGTTAGGAAATAATTTATTTAAATTAATTTTGCTTTTATCTTTTTTTTATATGACGATTTTTTTAATTGCAGAGGTAACTGCTGTTTCTTTATTAATTAGATATCTATCAGGTACAGATTTGTGGATTACTTCTCTAATAATACTATCATGTTCATTGACTTACACTTTGTATGGAGGCTTGCGAGCGTCAATAATTACCGATAATATTCAATTTTTTATGTTTTCAATAATACTTTTAATTAGCTTTTTTTATTTAATATCATTAAAGGGAATTCCTTTTGACATTAGTTTTATTAAAGAAAACAAGCCTGAATTGCTTAGCATTAATTACACTTCTAATTTTACCTCTGGGCTAACGTTTTTTATTGCCGTTGCTGCTACAAACCTTTTTCATCAAGGAAATTGGCAGAGAGTTTATGCAGCTAAAACAGATAATGTATTAAAAAAAAGCTTAATAGTATCTTTTATATTTATAATTCCTGTTGTTTTTATGATGGGATTTTCGGGATTAGTATCTGTATCAATAGATCCAGGCGTATTACCAGACCTAGCTTTTTTTGCTCTTCTATTTAAAGAAGGAAACCTTTATTTACTATCAAGCATTATAATATTTTTAGCCATTTCGTTAACTATAAGCACCATAGATACAATTATAAATGCTATTTCCAGTCTGGTAATTGTAGATGGAAATAAATTTATAAAAGTTAAAGGAGATTTTATAAAATTAGCTAAATTAATTATGATATTATTATGCATAATTACTTTTATAATAGCTTCAAAAGGTTTTAGTATATTGTATTTATTTTTATTGGCTGATTTATTTTGCTGTGCTGCTGTATTAAGTATATTTTACAATTTTTATAAAAAGCCTTTAAATCAAAATAATATTTATATATCTATAATTTTAGGATTAGTTGGAGGACTCTTATTCTTTCCTAGCCCTGATTTTTCTAAATCAATGCTTGTAGGAGGTTTAATACCTAGCAGTTTTTTTCCTGAACTTGTTAAAAATTCTCTTTTATTTTGGTCATTCTTAATCGCAACATTTCTTCCCATATTATTCTGGAAAGTAGATCTTAAAAAATAAAATCTTATTCAGCTACAGTCAAAAGTTGTATATATGGCTAATTGAAGGGGCATTGAACTTGACTCTTACGAGGTGCCCAGGGGTGGGATTGAACCACCGACACTGCGATTTTCAGTCGCATGCTCTACCAACTGAGCTACCTAGGC
>MDTD01040510.1_pt1 | contig 26405 bp, 32 predicted proteins | sample 811221 | NCBI WGS metagenome assembly MDTD01 (sample SAMN05326646, study PRJNA326480) | marine metagenome | isolation source: seawater | place: Pacific Ocean: South West | collected 2011 | reverse complement strand
GGCGGGCGCGATCATGTCCCCGGCTACGGCGAGCCCTTCGGGTATCCCCGCCTGCGCGCGGCGATCGCCCGCCAGCTCAACGCCTCGCGCGGCATCGTCTGCGAGGCCGACCAGATCTTCATCGTCAACGGCGCACAGCAGGGGTTCTCGCTGATCAGCGCGATGCTGGTCGATCCGGGCGAAACGGTGTGGTTCGAGAATCCCGGCGCGATCGGGGCGCGCAATGCCTTCATCGCGAATGGCGCGCGGCTCGCGCCGATCAGCGTCGATGCGGAAGGGCTGTGCGTGGACGAGGGGCTTGCCAAGGCGCCCGACTTCCGGCTGGCCTTCGTCACGCCCTCGCATCAGCAGCCGCTCGGCCACGTCATGAGCCTGGAGCGCCGGCTGGCACTGCTGCAGGCCGCGCATGACGCCGACGCGATGATCGTCGAGGACGATTACGATGGGGAATTCTACTATGGCGACCAGCCCCCGCCGACGCTGAAGAGCATCGATACCCGCGAGCGGGTGATCTACGTCGGCACGTTTTCCAAATCGCTGTTTCCAAGCCTGCGGCTGGGTTTCGTGCTTGCGCCGCGCGGTCTGGTCTCCGCCTGCGAGCGCATCTGGGAAGCCTGGCTCAGCGGCGCACCGACGGTCACCCAGGCGGTCGTCGCCGATTTCATGGACGAGGGGCTGTTTGCCACGCATATCCGCACCATGCGCCAGCTTTACCGGGAGCGGCACGACGCCCTGATAGAGGCCGCCGCGTCGCTCAGCGGACGCATCGACGTGCAGCCCACCGCGAGCGGGTTTCACGCTGTCGGACTTTTGGCAGATGACTTGACGGAAGACGAGGTGGTATCGAGAGTAAGGGCGGACGGTGTCGTCATCTCGCCGCTTGGCCGCTACGCTCTTTCGTCACTCGCGCAAAAGGGAGTCGTTCTCGGGTTCGGCAGCGCGGGTGTGGAGGAAATCCGAAAGGGAATTGCGGTTATCCGCAAGATTGTTTCACCGAAGGTGCGATTGGACTGATAAAATAACGGTAATGGATATATTTTGCAGTCCAATCGAGCCATAGACTTTTTCACGATACTGTCATGACGGTCATGTCATTTCGGGCGTGTTGATTGCGTTATAGGGAGGAACTGATGCGCACCAAGACAACTATCGCCAGCCTGCTGGCCGCGACCATGCTGGTTGCCGCCGGCACGGCGCAGGCGGAAACCCTGCGGCTCCTGACCTGGGGCTCCTACGCGCCCGAGGAACTGGTGCAGAAATTCGAGGAAGAGTATCCCGACATCGACGTCGAGGTGACCTTCTCCAACAACGAGGAAATGATCGCCAAGCTGCGCGCCACCGGCGGTGCGGGCTTCGATCTCGCCCAGCCGAGCCATGACCGCATCTATGCCGCCCAGCTGGAATACGACATCTACAAGCCGCTCGACCTGTCGAAGATCGACACCGATGCGATGCAGCCGTCGCTTCTGGACGGCGTGAAGGCCAACACGACGATCGACGGCGAAGTCTATGCCGTGCCGCATCAGTGGGGTACCTCCGGCCTGATGGCCGACGTGACCAAGGCCCCCGACGTCAAGGGCTGGGGCGATCTCTGCGATCCGGCCTACAAGGGCAAGACCTCGATGCGGCTGCGCCGCACCATCCTGCTCGGAATGGCCTTCTCCATGGGCGAGGACCCCTTCGCGACCTATTCCGATCTCGACAAGTACCAGCAGCTCCTCGACAAGGTCGCGGACAAGCTCATCGAGTGCAAGGACAACATCAAGGCCTACTGGAAGGGCGGCGACGACCTCTCCGCGATGATGCTCTCCGGCGAGATCGTGGCATCGGAGACGTGGGATTCCACCGCCTACAAGCTCTTCGACCAGAACAAGAACATCGTCTTCATTCCGCCGGAGACGGGGGCGCTTGCCTGGATCGACACCTTCGCGATCCCGCGCAAGGGCGAGGCCGACGATGCCGCCTACAAGTGGATCAACTTCGTGCTGCGGCCGGAAAACGTGACGATCATGTCCGCAAGCACCGGTGCCATCGCTTCGATCAAGGGCGCCAAGGAGCTGCTGCCGGAAGACAAGAAGGCTGCCGTCAACGCCGCCTTCACCGACGCGGACATCGACAACCTGAAGTTCTTCGCCAACATCCCTCCCGGCGTGGAGGACATGGAAGGCAAGACGCTTGAGAAGATCAAAGCGGCGACCGGCGGCTGATTGCCGCGCAAGCCGACCCTGACCTTGCGGGGCGCGCGCGCAAGATGCGTGTGCGCCCCGCCCAGGCTCGTGACCTTCACAGGGTGACGCCTCGACCCGGCTCGGGACATCGGGGCTCCTCGATGGTGCCGGCGTGCTCTCGCCCGCCGCCGCTTGTCCGCATGTTTTCCAGTTGGCGTACTTCATGACCGAAACCCCGGCCTACGATCTTGAGTGCCACGGCATTTCCAAGTCCTTCGGATCCGTTCGCGCGGTGAAGGATGTGTCCTTCAACATTCCAAGCGGCTCGTTCTTTTCCATTCTCGGGCCGTCCGGCTGTGGCAAGACCACCTTGATGCGCATGATCGCCGGTTTCGAGGAACCGAGCGGCGGGGACATCCGCATCAAGGGCAAGTCGGTGCTCGGCACGCCGCCCAACCGGCGCAACGTCAAGATGGTGTTCCAGCATCTGGCGCTGTTCCCGATGATGAATGTCTTCGAGAACATCGCCTACGGCCTGCGTTGCCGCGGAGCGAGCAACGACGAGATCAAGCGCCGCGTGCAGGATGTGCTGGAGCGGATCGCGCTGCCCGACGTTGGCGGCCGCGAAATCCACCAGCTTTCGGGCGGACAGAAGCAGCGTATCGCGATTGCCCGCTGCATGGTGCTCGACCCCGACGTGCTCCTGCTCGACGAACCGCTCGGCGCGCTCGACCTGAAGCTGCGCGAGGCGATGAAAATCGAGCTGAAGCTGCTGCAGCACCAGTTCAACACCACCTTCATCTACATCACCCACGACCAGTCGGAAGCGCTGGTGATGTCCGATCACGTCGCGATCATGAACGACGGCAACTTCGAGCAGATCGGCACGCCGCAGGCGCTCTACCACCGGCCGAACACGGCCTTCGTCGCCGGCTTCGTCGGCGACAGCAACCGCTGGTCCGGCAAGGTGACGGCAAGCGACGGCACGGGCGGCACGGTGGAGACGGCGCAGGGCCTGACCATGCAGTTCACCGCCGGCGGCGGCTTGCGCATCGGCGAGGGCGAGGCTGTCGAGATCTTCGTGCGGCCGGAGTTCATCAACACGGTGAGGGCAGCCGATGCGGCCGCCGCGCCGGGCGACAACCACATGGACGGCGTTGTCGACAGCCTGCTGTTCAACGGCGCCAACAGCCGCGTGCTGGTGCGCAGCCAGACGGGCGAGCTGATCGAGGCCGACGTGACGCTGACCGGCGACGGCGACCTGGCGCCGGGCGAGGCGGTGCGCCTGTCCTGGTCGGCGCAGCACGCCATGTGCTTCCCGCGAAGCGGGGATGCGTGATGGTGCAGAAGGATGTCCGCCGGCTGACGCTGATCCTGCTCTTCGCGCCCTTCGCGATGTGGATCGCGCTGCTGATCATCGTGCCGCATATCGGCATGGTCGCGCTGTCGCTGCGCGAGAAGGTGGCGCCGCGCGTCTATGAGTTCGGTCTCGGCAACTATATCGATTTCATCAACGAGCCGATCTACTGGAACACGCTGCTGCGCACCGGATCGATGTCGCTGCTGGTGACGGCGCTGGCGCTGCTGATCGGCTTTCCGATCGCCTATTACATCGCCAAGATCGCCGGAAACCGCACCCGCGGCGCGCTGTTCCTGTTGTGCCTGATCCCGCTGTGGGTGAGCGACCTCATCCGCGCCTTCGGCTGGATCCTGCTTCTGCGCGAGACCGGCGTGATTTCCACCTTCCTGCAGTGGTCGGGGCTGGTCTCGGGGCCGATCGAGTTCCTCTACAACGACGTGACCGTGATCATCGGTCTCGTCTACACGGTGATCCTCTTCATGATCGTGCCGCTGGTCTCGACGCTCGACGGCATGGACGACAGCCTGGTGGAGGCCGGCTACAACCTCGGCGGCAGCGGCTTCACCGTGCTCAGGCGCATCATCGTGCCCTATGCGATGCCGGGCATCGTCTCCGGCTGCATCGTCGTCTTCATGCTGACGGCCGGGTCCTATCTGACGCCGATTCTGCTCGGCGGCAAGAACTCCAGCTGGTTCACGGAGCAGATCTACGACCAGTTCATCACCCGCTTCAACTGGGAGTCGGGTGCTGCCTTCGGCTTCCTGCTGTTGGCCTTCACCTCCACGGTGATCTGGCTCGGGCTGAAGCTCAGCGGCCAGACCCTCGCCAACACCGTCGCCAAGAGCTGAGGAGGAGGAGCACGATGGCCAGATCCGCACCCGCGCCCTTCGTCTGGGGCTACCGCGCCTACGTGTTGGCGTTTTTCCTGTTTCTTGCCGCCCCGCTGGTGGCAGCCGGCACCTTTGCATTCAACGACAGCCTGTTTCCCGCACTCCCCTGGCAGGGCTTCACGCTCGACTGGTTCTTCAACGACACGGAACCCAAGCTCGGGATGTTCCACGACCGGCGCCTGCTGCGCGGGCTGTATTACTCCTTCGTGATCGCGCTCATGGTCTCGGTGCTGTCGGTCTTCGTCGGCACGACGAATGCCTTCCTGTTCGTGCGCGGGCAGTTTCCCTTCAAGAACGCGCTCTACATCGTGATGGTGATCCCGTTGGTCATTCCCGGCGTGATCCTCGGCATCTCCATCCTGGTGATCGCCAGCAACATGGCCAACTACTTCGACCGCAGTCTGGGGATCGATCTCGATTTCCTGCGCCCGGGCATCTTTCTCGTGGTGCTTGGCCAGTTCTCCTTCATCACCACGATCACCTCGCTGGTGATTACCGCGCGGCTGAAGAAGTTCGACGCGACGATGGAGGAGGCCGCGCTGAACCTTGGGGCGGGCCGCGCGCGGGTGCTGCGCACCATCACGCTGCCGTTCCTGCGTCCGGCGATGATCGCGGCCGGGATCGTCGCCTTCCTCGTCTCCTTCGAGAATTTCAACACCACGCTGTTTCTCGTCGGCTCCGAGGCGCCGTTGACAATCACCATGTATGACCGCATGGCCAAGGTCGGGTCCACGCCGGTGCTCAATGCCGTGTCCTTCGTCCTGATGGTCGGCTCGGGGCTCCTGGCGCTGGTGTCGATCGCTGTCCAGCGCGACAAGAGCGTTCGGTAGGGCTTCCATGTCGGACTATGATTTTGTGGTCGTTGGCGCGGGGTCTGCCGGCGCGACCCTTGCCGCGCGCCTCAGCGAGAGCGGACGATATTCCGTCTGCCTGCTGGAGGCGGGCGGATCGGACCTGAATTTCTGGATCTGGATGCCGATCGGCTACGGCAAGGCGTTCTACAACGCCTCGATCAACTGGATGTACAGGACCGAGCCGGACCCCGGCCTCGCCAACCGCTCCGGCTACTGGCCGCGCGGCAAGGTGCTGGGCGGCTCCAGCTCGATCAACGCCATGGTCTACATCCGTGGCCAGCATGCGGATTTCGACGACTGGAAAGCAATGGGTAATCCCGGCTGGGGCTGGGACGACGTGCTGCCCTTCTTCAAGCGCGCCGAAACCAATGACGCCGGCGGCGACGACTTCAGGGGCGGCGACGGTCCCTTGCATGTGGCGACCATGCGCCGGGATCTCCATCCCTTGTGCGATGTCTTCCTGGAGGCTGGGGAACAGGCGGGCTTTGCGCGCAATGTCGACTTCAACGGTGGCGACCAGGAGGGGGTGGGCGTCTATCAGAACACCGCCAAGGGCGGTTTCCGCATGTCGACGGCGCGCGCCTATCTGGCGCCGGCCCGCCGGCGGGCGAACCTGAAGATCGTCACTCGCGCCCACACCACCCGCATCCTGATGGAAGGAAAACGCGCGGTCGGCATCGCTTACCGGCAAGGCGGCGCGGAAAAGACCGTTCGCGCCCGCCGCGAGGTGATCCTGAGTGCCGGTGCGGTAAACTCTCCGCAGATCCTGATGCTGTCCGGTATCGGACCGGCCGCGCATCTGAGGGCCAAGGGGATCGAGGTTCTGGAGGACCGGCCGGGCGTTGGCCAGAATCTGCAGGACCACCTGGGGCTCGACTATCTCTATCGCTCGAAGGTGCCGACCCTCAACAACCAGCTCTATCCCTGGTGGGGCAAGCTTCTGCAGGGCATGCGCTATGTCGCGACCCGGCGCGGGGCGCTGTCGCTCGGCGTCAACCAGGCCGGCGGTTTCGTGAGGAGCAATCCGGATGCGCCGCGCCCGAACATGCAGCTCTATTTTTCACCGGTGAGCTATACGAAAGCGCCCAAGGGCAAGCGCCCGCTGATGAACCCGGATCCGTTTCCCGGTTTCCTGCTCGGCATGCAGCCGACCCGCCCGACGAGCCGGGGTCATATCTGCCTGCGCAGCGCCGATCCGTTTGCCGCACCGCAAATCCATCCCAATTCGCTCAGCACCAGTCAGGACCTGACCGAGATGGTCGAAGGGTGCAGGCTCCTGCGAAAGATTGCCGCGACGCCCGCCATGCAGACGGTGATCGATACGGAGATCGTGCCCGGTCCGCTGGTGCAAAGCGACGAGGAGATGCTGGAGGATGTGCGCAACCGCTGTTCCACGGTGTTTCATCCGGTGAGCACCTGCCGCATGGGGCCCGATCCGGCGGTCGATGTCGTCGATGCAAGGCTTCGGGTCTACGGGGTGGAGGCCTTGCGCGTCGTCGATGCCTCGATCTTTCCGACCGTGACCTCCGGTAACACCAACGCCCCGGCGATCATGGTCGGTGAAAAGGGCGCGGACCTGATCCTCGCCGATCATTCGAACGCCTGAGAAAGGCCGTCATGCGTGCCACCGACCTGTTCACCGAGGATTTCTCCGCAACGCCCTATTGGCAAGGCGCGACGCCACAGCCGGCTCTTCCCCCGGTGAACCTGCCGGGAGAGGCCGATGTGGTCATCGTCGGCGCGGGCTACACCGGCCTCAATGCCGCGCTGCAGACGGCGCGCGCGGGCCTGTCGACGCTTGTGCTCGATGCACAGCAGCCAGGATGGGGATGCAGCACCCGCAACGGCGGACAGGTTTCCACCTCCATCAAGCCGTCCTTCGCCGCCCTGACGCGCCGCTACGGCGAGGCACTTGCCCGCGAGCTGCTGGAAGAGGGACAGGCCTCGCTCGACTACATGCACGCGCTTGTCTCTGAGGAAAAGCTCGACTGCGATCTGAGGACAGTCGGCCGGTTCCACGGGGCGCACAAGCCGCATCTCTACGATGCGCTTGTGCGCGAATGCGCTGCCGGCCACCCGGTCTGGGACACGGGCGCCTATGCGGTTCCCAAGGCGGAGATGGCAAGCGAGCTCGGCACCGATGCCTATCATGGCGGGGTGGTCTATCCGCATCATGCCTCGATCGATGTCGGCAAGTATCATCCCGCCCTGCTTGCGCGCGTGCGGGAGTCCGGGGCGCTGGTGAAGGCGCATTGCACGGTGACCGCGCTGTCGCGCGTTGGTGCGGGCTTTGAGGTTGCAACCGCGCAAGGAGCGGTGCGGGCCGGCAAGGTGATCCTGGCGACGAACGGCTATTCGGGACCGCTCTCGCCCTGGCACCGCCGTCGTATCATCCCCATCGGCTCCTATGTCATCGCGACAGAGGAGATCCCGCGCTCGGTGATGGACAAGATCATGCCGACGGACAGGGTGCTCTCCGACACCCGCAAGCTCGTCTATTACTACCGTCCCTCGCCGGACCGGAAACGGGTGCTCTTCGGCGGACGGGTGTCGCTGAGCGAGACCGATCCGCGCAAGAGCGCGGTGAAGCTGCACCGCGATCTCGTGCAGCTGTTTCCGGAGCTGAAAGCGACCCGCGTCAGCCAGTCCTGGATGGGGTTCGTTGGCTATACGTTCGACACGATGGCCCATTGCGGCGAGGATCGCGGCCTGTTTCATGCCATGGGCTTTTGCGGTTCGGGTGTCGGCATGGCGAGCTATCTTGGCATGCGCACCGGCCGGGCCGCCGCCGGCCTTGACCGGAAACGCTCCGCCTTTTCGCGGATCGCCTTCCCCACGCGACCGCTTTATGCCGGAAATCCCTGGTTTCTGGCGCCGTCTGTGCTTGTCTATCGGCTGCGCGACCGGATCGGCATCTGAAGAGTGTCGGGCACGCGCCCGTGCATCTGATTGGCGGGTATCGATCGTCAGGGGGTGCGGCGGTCAGGCGAGGGTTGTACACAGGAGCAGGGGGCAAAGGGGCGCGACCGACTCGCACCTCCGGCGACACGTGCCGCGAGACCTGGTGGGAGACTGAATGCAATGAATGACGACGCGCACGTCGCCTGGCTTTGCGACGCGTCCGACCGCTGGACAGAATGGCTGCTGGGCTCGGCGATGCCCCTTTGGAGCAGGATTGGCGTCGATCCCGCCAATGGCGGCTTTGCGGAAGAGATTGCCCTTGGCGGCGCGCCGGGTCTGATGGTTTCCCGGCGCAGTCGTGTCCAGCCGCGGCAGATCTATTCGGTGATTGAAGCCGGGCGGCTTGGCTGGTCGGGAGACTGGCCGGCAATCGCGGGCCGGGCCCTGGACTGGTATCTCGACTGCTTCCGGTTGCCCGACGGGACATTCGCCGACCTGGTTGCACCCGACGGAACGCTGCTTGAGGGGCGTTTCGACCTCTACAATCAGGCCTTCGCGCTTTTCGGGCTGGCGCATGCAGCCGCAGCGCTGCCCGGACGGCGCGCGGAGCTTGAGGCGGTCGCGGCCACGCTTCTCGACAGGCTCGAGACGGACTACCGGCATCCGGATGCTGGGTTTGAGGAGAGCCGTCCGCCAAGCCTGCCGTTGCGCGCCAATCCGCATATGCATCTTCTTGAAGCCGCACTCGCCTGGGAGGAGGTTTCCGAGGACGCCGCGTGGAGCAGGATCGCCGACGAGATCATGGAGCTCGCGCTTGCCCGCTTCATCGATCCGCAGACCGGGGCGTTGAGGGAGTTTTTCGCAAGTGACTGGCACCCCATGCCCGGCGACAGCGGACGCCAGGTCGAGCCGGGACATCAGTTCGAATGGGCTTGGCTTGCGCTTTTGTGGTCGCGGAGGCGCGGGCGTGCGGATGCCGCCATCGCCGCCCGTCGCCTGTTCGCCGTTGGCGAGACATGGGGTATTTGTCCCCGGCGAAAGGTTGCGGTTCTGGAGCTGAATGACGATTTTTCGGCGCGTGCGCCGGTCGCGAGGCTTTGGGTGCAGGCCGAATGGATCAAGGCGGCGCTGGCGCTCGCCCATGCGTCCGCAGGGCCGGAGCGGCTGCATTATCTCGCCGCCGCCCGGCAGGCCGTTTCGGCGCTGGAGATGTTTCTGGTGGACGACCCGGCCGGGCTGTGGCGTGACAAGCTCGGCGACGACGGCCGCTTTGTGACGGAACCCGCACCGGCAAGCTCATTCTACCACATTGTTTGCGCGGTGTCGGAGTTGGCCAAGGCCTGCGGGCAATACCGGCCCGCCAAAAACAAATAGAGATCCTGCGGTCCTCTGGTCGCACGCCAGCCATGTGTCTGTTCGGATGGCCTCGTTTGCTATATAGCAGCGGTGGAGGGTGGTCTTTCATTGGATGCCGCGACAGGTGTGGTTAATGAATTTTCCATTTTTTAAACAAAAAGTTGTTGAATGAGACCTCGAGACGCATCTTGTCGACTCTCTGATGGTGACGGAGCCAATGTCTGAAAAATCTGACGTGAAGCTTGCTGCGCCTGAAAAGAGCAAGGCTGCCATTTCCCAACCAAAGGCTGAGGACGCTGTTTCCGGGACGGCCAAACAGGTCAAGGAGCAGAAAGAACCTCGGGTGATCCCGCTGCGCATCGATCGTGCGGCGGCAGCGATCGTGCGCAAGACCGATCTGAACATGCGGCCGCGTCAGTGGCGGCGGTTGCTTCTGAAGCTGTCTTTCGCTCTGTGTGTGCTTCTGCCTGGACTTTTGGGTGCGCTGTATTTCTTCGTGATTGCGTCGGATCGCTACGCGGCCAGCGCGAGTTTCTCCGTTCGCAGCATGGATGCGACGCCTGCCGGGGGCGATTTTCTGGGCGCCATCGCCGGCCTGTCGAGCGTCGGCACAACGACGACGGATTCCTTCATCCTTCTCGAGTACCTGAAAAGCCGCGAGCTTATCGAGAAAGTGCAAAGCGAGTTCGATCTGCGATCGGCCTTCAGCGATCGCAATATCGACTTTCTGTACCGGCTAGATCCGGATGCTCCCATTGAAGATCTGGTGAGCTACTGGAATTCGATGATAACGGCGTCTTACGAAAACACCTCGTCGATCCTGACCTTCGAGGCTCAGGCGTTCACTGCGGAAGATGCGGAAACGATCGCGAGCCTGATCGTCAAATATTCCCAGGAGTTGATCAACAAGCTGTCGGAAAGCGCCAGACAGGATGCCGTCCGGTTTGCGCAAAAGGAAGTGGCGACAGCCGAAGTCAGGCTGAAGGTCATCCGGGAGGAGATGCGCAAGTTCCGCTCGTCCTCTCGTGCCGTGGACCCGACGGCCTCCGCCGCAGCCCAGGTTCAGCTGGTGACCGGTATTGAAACGCAATTGATCGAACTCAGGGCCCGGCTCGGAACGCTCCTGGCCTCGCTCGACGAGGACGCGTTGCCAGTCGTTCAGCTTCGCAAGCAGATTTCCTCACTGGAGAAGCAGCTGATCGAAAGGGAAACCGAGGTCAACGGTGAGGCACAAGACGACAGCCGCATAGGCCGGGGCTTGTCGAGCCTGCTCGCCGATTACGAGAAGCTGCAAGTCGACATGGAGTTCGGACAAAAGAGCTATGCCGCCGCGCTCGCTTCTCTGGAGCGGGCTCGCGCCGAAGCGGACCGTCAGCAGCGCTTCCTGGCCGTGTTCGTTTCGCCCGGCATTCCCCAGACGGCAATCTATCCCTATCGGTTCATCGGTGCCGGGCTGACGTTCGTCATTGCCTTGATCCTGTGGTCCATCGGTGTGCTTATTGCCTATTCCGTCAGGGACAGCATGCGGTAGCGCCCGAAGGGCAGGGATCGTTCAATGTCGACAGCAATGGACCGCATCGAAAACCCGCTGCTGGTAAAGGGCCGTGTGATATCGGCACTTGTGCTGCGCGAGGCGCGTGTCACGTTCGGGTCGGTCAAGCTGGGCTATTTCTGGGCCGTCGCGGAGCCGATCATCGGCACTGCGATCCTGACATTGATTTTTTCGTTCATCGCGCGCCATCCCCCGATCGGGACCAGCTTCGCGCTGTTTTATGCGACGGGCATTTTTACCTTCCAGCTTTACCGCAAGATGTCGGGATCGCTGATGTCCGTGTTTTCGGCCAATCGCGGTCTTCTGGGCTATCCTCTCGTAACGGAGCTGGATGTCGTTTTCGGGCGGTTTTGTCTTATTTTCCTGACATATATCATGATATTCACGATCTTCTTTGCCGCGCTGATCCTGCTTGGACTCGCGCATTTTCCGCGCAGGCTCGATATCGTGTTGATGGCGATCGGAGCCACGGGGCTGCTCGGCCTGGGCGTCGGTTTGACCAATGCCGTAATCGTGGTGCTCTGGCCGACCTGGAAGCGGATCGAGGGGATCATCAGTCGCCCGATGTTCTTTATTTCCGGCGTTTTCTTCGTGCCGAGCCAGTTTCCGCAGGACGTGCGCTACTATCTGTCCTGGAACCCGTTGTTGCATGCGATTGACTGGTTCCGGGCTGGATATTATCCGAACTACGATAGCTCTGTTCTGGACCTTGGATTTCTCTGGTTCTGTATTGGCCTGTTTCTCGCCATCGCTTTGTGCATGGAACGGCTGTACCGCAAGCACAGGGTTTGACGCGCGGGCGGCAGATCGTGGACGGCATCAATCCGGATGACCTTCAAGCAAGGAGACGGACCAACGCCGCCTGATGAGGCGGCTATCCGGCAACCGCAATGATAAGTTTCAATGGGGTTCGCAAGAGCTACCGTGTCAACGGCCACCGGAAAGTGGTCATCGATGACCTGACGCTCGACCTGCCGTCGGATCGCAATGTGGCGATCATCGGCCGGAATGGTGCGGGCAAGTCGACGCTCATGCGTCTGATCGCCGGGGCGGAGTTGCCGGACGAGGGGCGCATTATCCGCCGGGGCAAGGTCTCCTGGCCCTTGGGCTTCAGCGGCGGCTTCAACGGCGACATGACCGGGATCGAGAACGCCCGCTTCGTTGCCCGGATGTATGGCGAGGACACCGAGCGCGTCGTTGCGTATGTGGAGGATTTCGCGGAGCTTGGGGAGTCGATGTACCTGCCGATCCGAACCTATTCAAGCGGCATGAAGGCCAGGATGGCTTTCGGGGTCAGCATGGCCATCGACTTTTCCTACTATCTGATCGACGAGGTGACCGCCGTCGGCGACGAACGCTTCAAGCGCAAATGCGCGGCGGTATTCGAGGAAAAGATCGAGAAGGCCCGGATCATCATGATTTCGCACAGTCTCGGCACGATCCGCCGGTTCTGCCAGAGCGCCTGTTTCATGGAAGGCGGTCACCTGCACTATTTCGAGGATATCGAAGACGCGATCGCCGCCCATCAACGGGTCCAGAACGAGTGATTCCCCCGAGGGAGCGATCGTCGACGGTGTTTGTGACGCGGCCCCGGTCATCCTCGCGGGAGGGGCATTCACGAAGGGAAGGAACGCTCCGCAGATATTGTTATTTTTATCGATCTAGAAGGGCTGAATCGGAAGATTGGGTTCGGAGTATTACAGTATCGTTTTCGCGCTTGCCTGTTTCCACCCCTCTCTTTCCAACAAAGCCGCCCATTGGGTTTGCTCGCTCTGGCCTGATGGGGTAAGCGGTTCACCGGGGTGCCCGGACGGCATTGGGAGCTCGGTTGCTTGAAGCGCGGAATCATTGACGGGGAACACAATGTTTGACGACAAGTCGATATTGATTACAGGCGGCACCGGATCTTTCGGAAAGAAATATACCGAGACGATCCTGTCCCGATACAAGCCGCGCCGGATCGTGATCTATTCTCGCGACGAGCTGAAGCAATATGAGATGGCGCAGAGCCACGACGATCCCGCGATGCGCTATTTCATCGGCGACGTGCGCGATCTCGGGCGCATTCGCCAGGCCATGCAGGGGATCGACTATGTCATTCACGCAGCCGCGCTGAAACATGTTCCCGTCGCCGAATACAACCCTATGGAGTGTATCAAGACCAACATTCATGGCGCGCAAAACGTCATCGAGGCGGCCATCGCGGAAGGGGTGTCCAAGGTCATTGCACTCTCGACGGACAAGGCTGCCAACCCGGTCAATCTCTACGGTGCCACCAAGCTGGCCTCCGACAAGCTGTTTGTCGCCGCCAACAACATGACGGGTGGCAAGGGGCCGATCTTCGGCGTCGTGCGCTATGGCAATGTGGTCGGGTCGCGCGGCTCCGTCGTGCCCTTGTTCAAGCGGTTGGTGCAAGAGGGCAAGACACCGCTCCCGGTGACCCACGAGGACATGACGCGCTTCTGGATTACCCTCCAGGAAGGCGTCGACTTCGTCCTGAAGAATTTCACCCGCATGTATGGCGGCGAGATCTTCGTGCCGAAGATCCCGTCGGTCCGCATTATGGATCTCGTCGAGGCTTACAGCGGCACGCGCGAAGCCAATGTCATCGGCATTCGTCCCGGCGAGAAGCTGCACGAGATCATGTGCCCGGCCGACGACAGCCACTTGACGCTGGAGTTCGCCGACCACTTCGTTCTGCGCCCGACGATCCAGTTCCACGATCTGAACAACGACTTCACCACCAACGCAATTGGCGAGATCGGCAATCCGGTCGAGACCGGATTCGAATATCATTCGGACTGTCATTGTTCTGCTAACACATTGCATTAAAACAGTTTTATGTCTGGTTTGGAAGGAATATCATGAGCGGTTTGGAATGATGCAGTCAGGATTTCTTGCTGTTCTGGCGCTTGTTTCCGGCTGATTTTGCCATCAGTTTTCGGCTCGCTGCCCGTGTGTAGGTGGCCGCCTGGCTCGGGTTGGTCCAGCCGAACATCGACATCAGCTCATGATCCGTTGCGCCGCCTTCTGCGACCTCTTCCGCTGCGGACTTCCTGAGCCCGTGCGCCGCGAGTTCGTGTAGTCCGGCTGCGTTGCATTTCTTGCGAAACCAGTTGCCAAAGCCGGACGAAGAGAAGGGGTGACCATAGCCGGTCACCAAATATGTATCCGTGCCCACAGGCGAGACATCGAGCACCGCCTGCAGCTCGGGCGAGAGCGCGATGTAGGCGATTTCCCCGGTCTTGGCGGTTGAAATCTGAATGGTGCCGTCGTCAACGTGTCCGGGCCCCAGACGCACGATATCCGAGCGGCGCAAGCCGGTGTGAAAGAGCAGCTCGAACGCGAGACGCTCCCGGGTGCCAAGCGGCCAGCGCGCGCGATACTGCCTGATATCGGCGGCCGTCCAGGGCCGAAAGCCGGCAGACTTGACCTTGATCTGATCGACGCCGGCCGTCGGGTCTTGCGTGACTTCATCCAGTTCGCGGATCGCCCATTTGAACAGGGCGCTCATGACCTTGAGGAAGTGGTTGGCCGCATGAGGCCGCTCTGCGCGGTCGTCCCGTCCCTGGCGGATCACGGCACTGGTGATGGCGTCAACCGGTTCGTGACCGACCTTGTCGGAGATCTTCGCCAGCATGTTGCTGCGGTAACGGCGGGTGGGCGGTGCCAGCGCGCGGAATGCATGGCTGGCCTGGTAGCGCGCGAAGAGCCAACCGATCGTGTTCTTCGAAAACCTGGACTTCGGCAGCTCGACACCCGCAAGCGCCGCCCGATACGCGGCCATGAACTCCGGCGAGCCGTATTTGCCGGGCAGGACAACGCGCTTGCCGTTGCCCTTTCTGAAATACCAGCGCGGCTTTCCATGGCGGTCCTTTTCCCGGACCATGTACATCTGCCGCTTCATCAGATGCGGATCTCGCGCGGCGCCGGCGGCAGGGTAACGGTGTCGGCGATGACGCGGACCGTTCCGTCCTTCGTGACCTCCACCGCGCCGATGGTCATGCCGGCCTTTCGGGCGCCTTCCACCGCGCGTTTGATCTCCGCCTGGGTTGCGGTGCTCATCGTGGGTTTCCTCCCTCGACATGGTCCGGTGTGTTGGCCCGTTCCATGGCCTTGACGTTGCGCCGGTTCCCGGTCATCCCGCGCCTCGCCCGTCAATGCCGTAGAGTGCGAGACGTGCGGCGAATTCCTCGGCCGCCTTGTCCGGTCCCCACGGCTTGATCCGGGTCTTCAGCGGCTCGGCGAGCTTTCCCCACGCGCCGGGCTTTTCGCTTTCGGCGCAGAGGTCGCGTACCTCGGTGGCCAGCAAGCGCGCGTCGAGCGCGTCGATCATGGGGCGGTAGGTCGCGGCTTCGTCCGGGTGGATGCCGGCGGCGGCGAAGATGGCGCTGTCGAGCCGTCTTTTTGCGACATGGATAAGCATCGAGACCGCCCCGGTCGCTCCGTTCGGATAGTCAAGGAAGGAGACCGCGCCGTTTGCGGTGTTCAGATAGTCAAGAAAGTCATTGGTCGGTGTGGTGATGTCTCCGATGAACGCTTCGTGCGCGTCGTGCAGCAATGCGAGCAGCCTGGCGACCGGGGGGCCGCTGGCGTTGTCATGGGCGAGGCACGAATGCTGGGCCACGACATAGAGACAGTTCGACGTCGCGGCGTCGTATCGCGCCAGACCCGACAGGGCGGACACGATATCCGGCCAATGGATGTCGTCGGCCGTCAGGTTTGCCAGGTCGACGATGCGCCCCGAGGCCATGTGTTTCCAGACCGGGGCGGGGCGGGTAACGGGTGCTTTTTGTGTGTCGAGGCTCGTGGTCATGGGCGATCCTGCAGTTCGGGGGCTGCCGACGGGGCGGGAGGAGAACCCCGCCGGCAGTGTGCCGCGCGCCGGATAAGGAGCCGCGCGCGAAGGTGTCTCAGAGCCAGCCGTAGCGGGCGAGGGTGACGGCGAGGATTCCCAATGCCGCACCAGTCGACATGGTGAGCGCCAGACAGGCGGCCAGGAGTGGCGGGGCGAGGGGGCTAGGGGCGTCGGGCATGGAGTCCTCCCATCGGGGTGATGAAAGGGAGTTTGCGGGACAAAAATGTCCCGGTCAATATTGAATTGATAAAATATGTCCCAATCAGATGCCGTCAGAACGTGTAGGTGGCGTAGCGAAGAAATCAAAAAGGCCGTTGTGCCTTTGCATCTCTGGCCAGACGCTATCTCAGATTGTGGCGAGCGGAGAAGGGAGGTAGCAGTATGAGTAAATTACGTATTTTTAAAAAGTGCCTTGGCTTGGCGTCGTCTGACCTAGACCTTGTTTTGCGGCTCGCTGGTCGACTCGAGCAGGGAGTTGACGACCGCTTCGACGGTCGCGGCTTGCGCAGGGGTGAGCGCAGCGATCTTTCTGGCCAGGTCATCAAGACGAGGATCGTCCGGGACGCCGTCGATAAGCGTCGATAGGGGGATATTGAGTTCCGCGCGAATTTTTAAAATGGAATCAAGCGACGGTTCGGCGCCATTTTTGAGTACATGTTTCATGTAACTCTCACTTTTTCCGATCCGTGCAGACAGACCGCGCATGGAAATTCCACGCTCAGCCATAATCGCCAATAATCGTTCGCGCCACGTAGTCATTCCGTAAAAATACCGGAACGCATCACTAATGCACGGGACGGAAATGTCCCGTTGACGACGGGACATATATGTCCCAATATGCGTGCCATGAATGATATTCGCCAAACCGTTGAGCAGTTCATGCTCAAAACCGGAATGTCCGCGCGGGCTCTAAGCGCAGCGGTGGGGCATCCGCACTGCGCACGACGAATTTTGGCAGGCCGTGATGTAAGAGCGAGTACTGCAAAGAAGCTCTCCGATTTCATTGCTGCCTACCCTGTTCAGGTTGACGATCGCGAGGACACCCCCTCATGATCTCACATCACCTGCAGGCTCATCTTCGCCCTCAAGAGTTCGCCAATCCGCGCCGCCCGGCTGACAAGCTGGATGCGCGCCACGTGTGCGGCGTGTCAGCCGGGCGGCGCGGGCATTGGTCATCTGCCGTGCAGAAGCTTGCGCACATGCGCAAGGTGTCCTTCCACCTTGTGATCGTCCGGATAGATGCGTCCGCCGGCTTCCTCAACGGCCATGACAAGATCCCGCGCGAAGCGGTCCCGGTCCGGGGCGGTCTCCGCCATCATGGTGATCAGGCCGTCCAGGATCACATTCTGTGCGATCACACGCTGCCGCAGCCATTCGAAATAATCGCGCTCCGTTTCGTTCATTTCCCTCACCTCCCTGAAGTTGCACAGGGAAGCTCAGCACAGCCGGGTTCGCGGCGGCAAGCGCGTCGATTAGCACCCGCCGGCGCAGCGCAGTGCGCAGTCTGTGCCGGCGCGGGGTTTCGGGCCGGTTTCCTTTCATCATGGGGCAAGTGTGCGCGGTCAGCGCCCGCGCGTCTTTTCCGCATGCCCGCGCAAATTGGGGAGATCCGGTTTCGTGTGGTCATGGCACGCGGCGGCGGTTTGCAGTGGGCGGGTGCGCCTGGCGCTGGTTCCGGCGCTCCCGGTCGGCGCCTTTGGCGGGAAGGCCGAACGTCTGCAGAAACCAGCGCTCAACCTCGTTGCGGCGCATCTCGATCATCTGCCCGAGGAATGCGTCTACCGGGTTCTGGGACGGGCGCGCATTGGCGGCCTTTTCCAGCGTTGCTTGCATCGGGATCAAGGCGTCAGCGGACTTCAGGGCTTTCGCCTTCCAGCGGTGCAGTGCGGCGATGCGTCCGTCCTGCGCGCGGTCCGCATCGCTCTCTATCAGCTCGGCCAGCAGATCCAGAAGCGCGCTCGAGTTTTGGGTTTGGGGCATCGTCCGTCCCGCTTCGTCAAGGTTGTTTCATCTACATCAACACAACCAGTTTTACGCCGTCCAGTGTGGTTTTTCCGGAGGTCCGCGCATGACGCTCCCGCGTCCAACCACTGATCACCAGCGCGCCGCGATCAAGGGGCTCGTGCGCCGGCAGGTGAAGGCCTGCGGCGGGCAGGAATCCGCCGCCACGATCACGCGCGTCGGACCGAAGACGCTGTCGGACTACGGCAACGCGCACACCGAGAAGTATCGCGACATCCAGATGCCGGTCGATGTGCTGATGGACCTGACGCTCGACGGCGGGCCGGTGGCGCTGATCGGCCTGTGCCGCATCGCCGGCGGAGCCTTTGTGCCGCTGCCCGATGCCTCGGCCGGCACAGCCTGGGCGATGGAAGTGGGCGAAGCGGTGCGCAAGGGCGGCGATGCCGCGGCGCGGATCTGCGCCGCGCTCGCCGATGACGGCGAGGTGAGCGCAGACGAGATCGCCGAGCACGCGATCATTGAACATCTGTCGGAAGCCATCGACGCGCTGGTGCGGCTGCGCAGCCATGCGGCGCAAGTGCTGGAGGAGGACACATGAGCGCGCGGGACCTGAACGAGGCGGCGCGGCTGATCGACGCCTGCGACCGCCACCTGGCGGCCCTGCGGGCTGCGCATCCGGGCGGTGTGCCGGTTGGTGACAAAGTCGCGCCCGCACCGCACGTGGCGCAACGGCTCGCCGACGCGGAAAGGGCCGGATCATGACCGCGCGTGTGCTGATCATGGATGCGGGGGCCTTGCAGTGCCGGCGTCCGCTTTGGGCGGGGATGGTGCCGCTGTCTGAAAAATTCGTCTGCGGCGCGCCGGTGCGCAAGGCCGGTGAAAGCTGGTGCGCAGACTGCCGCAAGCAGCTGTTCGACCCTTTGCCAATGCGCCGCGCGGACCGTAGCGCCAAGGGCGGGAGCGCGCCTCGCCCTGCTCGGGTGCCGCGGTTTCAGGCGATCCATTCCTCGAACTGGAGTGCGGGTTGATGGACGCGCGGCTGACGCCAGCCGAGCGGGCGCATATGCTCTGCGTGCTGCGGCTGTTCGTGTCCGTGCGGCTCGACAATCTCGCGCCGCGCGACGTGCCGCCGGTGGTCCGTGCCCTGGCGCGCGGGAGGTTCGTCTCAAATTCCGATCTCTGGCGCGTGGGCGCTTGGTGCGGGCTGTCGGAGCGCGAGCTTTACAGCGCTGCGCAGGTTGCGACCCGGCGCGACGGGAGGGTGGCGGCATGAGCGGTGGTCTTGCAAGCCTCGGCGACGGCCTGTCACGGGTGTTCCTGCGCGAAGTCATGCGCGAGCGGCGCATGTCGACCGCCGATCTGGCCGCGTGGCTTGGCTGCGACGAGGGCGAGATCTGGAACCTCTTCGCCCGCACAGATGGGGGCGGGTCATGAACCCCGACTATGCCCATCTGCTCGGCCGGCCGCTGGCGCTGGACTGGACGTTGTTCGGCCAATTTCTCAAGCGCGAGATCTGTGCGCGGGGCGCGACGCTGGAGGAGGTCGGTCGCGAGACGCGGCTGTCGCGCGCGACGGTGTCGCGGGCATCGACCGGTTATGCCGTCTCGCTCGAGGCGCTGATGAAGCTCTGCATCTGGGCCGACCTGAACCCCTTCGAATTGCTGCGGCCGGCCGATCGTCGGCCCGAGGAATACATCGGTGATCGGGCACAAAGGGGGTGTTTCACGTGACCATACCACTGAAACGCTTTGAAAATGTTCATGCTTTTTCCAAAGGGCTCTCGCTCGATGATCTGGCGCGTGATCTTGGCCGGGCGCGGGCGGCGCATGAACGCCGGCCGGACGATCAGCGCGCCTATGTGCGGTTTCTTGAGGCGGCGCTTGCGTTCGAGAAGGCGCGGGCGCGTGCCGAGACGCAGGATCTCGGCGCAAGGAACGCGCGGCTGCAGCGCAGCCTTGCGCTCGCCAAGTCCGAGCTGACGCGTCGCGTCGCGCAGGTCGAGACATTCGGCGATGCGCTGCGCGCGTCCAGGCCGCGACGGCGGGCGGCGGCGGTGCCCTGTGTCAGGGATCTGTTCCAGGGGGAGGCGGGGTGATGCCGGCCTATCGCAGCGCTGCCGAAGCTGAGGTTCGAGAGGTTGTTGTCGAGCATCTGCGCGCGTGTCGGCCCAGGGCCCGCATAATCCATGAAATCAACGTTTGTCAGGGCGGATGCCGTGTCGATGTCATGGCGGTGGATCGCGAGGAGATCGTTGCGGTCGAGATCAAGTCCGAGCGCGACAAGCTCGACAGGTTGCCGAACCAGATGGCCGCGATGAAGAGCGTTGCGCACCATTGCGTCGTCGCCCTGCACGAAAAGTTTCTTGTTGAGCGTGAGACCAATGTCCATGCCGCTCACTACGAGCGCGGCGGGGTGCACTACCGCGAGGGTCTGCCGGACGAGCCGTTGCGGCTCGACGGGGAGATCACTTGGGTGTTTCCGCAGCGCCAGCGCGCGCGGCGTGGCGCTTACGACTGGCTCGGGAAATGGTGGAGCCCTGATCCGGCGATTTGGATCCCGCTTCCAGATTCTGCGCTCGAAATGCTGTGGCGCGACGAACTTGCGGCGTTGTGCGCGGCGCAACGACTCTCGACCGATCGGCGTGCGACCCGCTCGAGCATGATGCGCAGCCTGCGCTGGATGTGCTCCGGCAAGGACCTGACGCGTGGGATCTGCTCTGCGCTGCGGGCGCGGGACTGTATCGAGGCCGATCCTCCGATCCGCGAAGAAGAGAGGGTAGCGTGATGCCGGAAATCATTGACCCACTTGGAAACGGGCGCTGCCGCATCTATCTGGGCGACGTGTTCGACCGGCTCGCGGACATGGATCAGGACAGCGTTGATTGTGTCGTAACTTCGCCGCCGTACTGGGGCCTGCGCGATTACGGCGTGGACGGGCAAATCGGGCTGGAGCCAACGCTGGCCGAGCATCTGGCCATCATGGTGCGGGTGTTCGAGGCGGTGCGGCGGGTTCTGAAACCAACCGGCACGCTGTGGCTCAACTACGGCGACTGCTACGCCACCGCGCCGAACGGGCGCTCGGCGGCTGACTATAAGGCGAATGATCGCGACGACCGGACGTTCCGCGACAAGCCGTTCTCGACCGTCGGCGGGACGCTCAAGCCCAAGGATCTCTGCATGATCCCGAACCGGCTCGCCATCGCGCTTCAGGATGCCGGCTGGTGGGTGCGATCCGAGATTGTTTGGGGCAAGTCGAACCCCATGCCAGACAGTTCCGGAACGGCGCGGCCCGCGACGGCGCACGAAAAGATTTTCCTCCTGACCAAGAGCGGCGACGGCGACGTCTGGCGCGCCCGTGATACCGGCGAGATCAGTTATTGCCCGGATCTCTCTGAACGCTGCGCACTGATCACCGACGCGGCGCGCGATGGCGCGCGGTGGTTGCGGCTCGGCGCCTACTACGATGCTGCGGCAGTGCGGGTGAGCCGTGCCGGTGACGAGGACGCGGCGACCTATCGCGGCGGCTCCTATGTTGGCGGCGCTCCCGGTGGGCGACGGGTCGTCGGCAACAAGTGCGTGGGCAAACAGCGCGGGCATTCCCGTCGTCACGACGGGTTCAACGGTCGATGGGACGCCATGTCCAAGGCGGAGCAGACGGTCGGCGGGCGCCTGCTGCGCAGTTACGAGGACGCGCCTGAGACCTTAGATCCGAGGGTCGCGGACCTGACTGTCTGGCGGATGGCAACAAAGCCTTTCTCCGACGCTCATTTCGCGACCTTTCCTGCGGAACTCGCGAAACGCTGCATTCAGGCGGGGTGCCCACCGGGCGGGCTTGTGCTCGATCCGTTCGGCGGGGCCGGCACGACGGCGCTCGTGGCGTTGCGGCTTGGACGGCGCGCGGGGCTGATCGAGCTAAATCCCGACTACGCCAACATGGCCGGGGAGCGGATCCGCCGGGACTGGATGGGGCCGGATGAGCGGCGGCGGGCCATAGCGTCCGCAATGGGCGGCATCGATGCCGGGCCGCTGTTTGGAAGGGCTGGGACGTGAGGGCGCTTCGGGTTCTGATCGGCTGCGAGAAGTTCGGGCGGATGCGCCGGGCGTTCGCCGCGCGCGGGCACGATGTGTGGTCCTGCGATCTTGAGCCTGCCGAAGACGGCAGCAACCGGCATATCCGCTGTGACATTCGAGACATCCTGGGCGATGGCTGGGATCTGCTCGCAGTGATGCATCCACCCTGCACACGACTGTGCCGGTCCGGGCGGCGCTGGATGAGCGGGCCGGGCAAGTGGACCCCGCCCAAGAAACTCCCCAGGGGCCGCACGGTCGAGGATCTGCGCGCGGAATTCGACGACGCCGTCGATTTGTTTGTCGCGTGCTGGCGCGCGCCGATCGAGCGGGTCGCGCTTGAAAACCCGGTGATGAACGATCTTGCGACGGACCGCATGCCGGCGGATCTGCCGCCGCCGCATCTGGTGCAGCCGTTCTGGTTCGGAGATCCAGTCTACAAATCGACGGGCTGGTATTTGCGTGGTTTGCCGGAGCTGCGCCCGACGACGCGCCTGAGCGAACCGGTGCGCGGCTCCGACGAATGGAAACGCTGGAACGTGATACACCGAATGCCGCCGGGGCCGGAACGGGCGCGGCTGCGTGCAAGATCCTTCCCGGGCATGTGCAGCGCTGCGGCTGAGCAATGGGGCGATGCGGCGCGCATGGAGGTGGCGGCGTGACCGCGCCCGTCATCGTTTCACCAGCCGATCCCGCGAAGATCGCGGCCGTTTTGCAGGCCAAGCGCGCCCGCGAGGCGGCCAAGGCGCTGCGGGTCGTGCAGCGGCGGTTGATGCACGGGCGCGGGCTTTCGGCGACGCACAGGGTGATTGCCTGCCGCGCGCCAGCGGAAGCGCCGCCGGCGCCGGATGGGCTTGTTCCTGTCACGCAAGAGGTGACCATTGTCGATGTCGAGGATCTGATCTGCGAGGTCGCAGCCCGGTGCGGGCTGACGCGGGCCCAGGTGGTGGCCGGCTCGCGGGTTCCGGAAATCGTTGATGCGCGCCACGAAATCTGGTGGCGGCTCCACCATGAATATGGGCTGTCCTATTCGCGTATCGGGCGCGTTTTCAACCGCGATCACACTACGATCCGGCACGGCGTGGATCGTTGGCGGACGCGGATACGGCGCGCGGATCCGCGATCCGCAATCCGTATCGACGCGTTTCTGGACGCCGTGCTTTCGGAAAGCAACTGCACGCGCGAGGCGCTCGCTAGCGGTGCGCGCGGGGCGCAAGCGCGCCGGGCGCGCCGGGTGGCGATAGAGGCCTTGACCGATCGAATAGGGCTGTCGGCGGCTGAAGTCGGCAAGGTGCTGGGAATGACGCGAGACGCGGTTCTTCAGCGGTTGTCGTGCTGGCGCCGCGCGGACGGGGAGAGCGCGGGATGAGCCATGAGGCCACCACGTGGGCGATCCGGCAGCGCGGTCTGCCGCCGGCGGCAAAGCTCGTCCTGTGGCACCTGTGCGACCGCTATCACCCGGACCATGGCTGCTTCCCCCGTCAGGACACGCTCGCGGAGGACTGCGAAATGTCGCGCTCCAGCATCAACAATCACCTCAACGTGCTTGAAGAGCGCGGGCTGATCCGCCGTATCGCGGAGAGGGATGCGCGCACGAAAAAGCAGCGGGTCACACGGTACCGATTTGCGTTCGAAGAGGGGTTCGCGGAGGTTGGTGACAGGGAAAATCCGTGTCCAGATATTGGACACGGCGGCGGCGGTCCGGCGGCGAGCCGTGTCCAAAATTCGGGGCGAGCCGTGTCCAACTGTTTGGACACTACTGGTGAACCCTTAATTGAACCCGTAACTACCCCCCAAAGCCCCCCAGCCGAAATCGAGCCGCAGGGAGCTGGTGGGATCGCTTCGGTAACGACACGGTCGCTTGGGACCGGATCGACCGATCGGGAGCAAGGCGAGGCAAGCGCGGGTGAACCGGGCGACGACGGCGACGGGGCTCGGGAAGGGGAACGCGGGTCGGACGCCGGAACGGATCGCAGCGCCGCGGCGCGAAAGGCGGCGGAAACCAGGACGTTCGACAAGCTGGTGCGCGAATGGCCGGGCGGTGCCAGCGAAAGCCAGAAACGGATCCGGGTAGCCTGGGACGCGCTGTCTGCGCAGGAAAAGCGCGACGCGGCGGAGCGGGCGGAAACCTATCGACGCGATGCGACGAAGGCAGGACACAAACGGCCTCGGCTTGGAGCCTATCTGGCCGAGCGGCGGTTCGCTCATGTTCGCGCTCCGGTGCGCCGGACGGCGGCGGAAGATGGCGGTCCGCCAGCGAACCGTCTAAAGGCCGAAGTCGTCGAGGCGTTTCTGGCTCATGAAGCGGCGCGCGAGGTGTTGGCGCTGGCGGCGCGCGACGGGCTGGTGTCGTCGTTGGCGGATGACGTGGCGAAATGGCACCGGCTGACGTCGGTTGCCCGCTACCGCGAAAAGCGTGGCGAATGGATCGCCACCAGGGAGAGAGTTCAGCAACCCCTCGACGATGATAGCCAGGTCAACATAGCGCTGCGGACACTCGCCCGATCTTTCGAGCAAAAGGCCGCGAAATGGCAGGCCTTCGCCGATGGCGTGCTGGGGTGGTCGGCGCGCGACGGACCAGGAGGCGAGAGGGAGACCGGTGTGGCGAAGCGGGCGAACGGCTGAGGGCAAATGCGCAAGACAATCGACATCGAGAAACTGGTGACCTGGGCCTATCGCGATGAACTGCCGAAGGCCGTCGGCGGTAGCGGGGGCATCGCGTCAATACGGAGCGGGTACGAGTCGATCACGCAATACGGCGAGCTCCTGACGATGATCGATCGTACGAACGTCTATGGCATGGTGCCGGCGTTTGCCGCGGATGACGACGGGCCGCACGCGGATGCGGTGACCGTGCACCGGGCTGTGGTCGCGCTGGACGGGTTCGACCTGGATCTGCCCGACGACTGGACGCCGATGCAGGAACTCGGGCAGTTCGGCGATCTCGGCGTGCAGGCCGTGGCGGTGGCGCTTGACCGGCTGACACGGGTCACCGGCGACGGGCGGCGGGTGTTGCGGCGCGGGCCAGGCGCGTTGGTGCGTCATCACGCGATCATGGGTGGTTGTCCAGACTGGCACGGCGAAGTGCCGGAAATGTGCGAGGTGCGCGGGCCGAACGGCGGGCCGCTGTGGTTCCGCCGCAAGGTCGAGCGGTATGACGATGCGTTCGGAAATCCGGTCGAGCACGCCTATGAGGATGCTGACGGTTGGGACGTCAAGCGCAAGGTCGCCAAGCGCGGTGCCTATCGCAAGTACCGGCTGGTGCCGGACCCGGTACCGGCGCTGGTGGCGCGGGCGGAATATGAGGTCTGGCATGCGGCGCTTGCCGTGCTGGTGGAAGATCTGGCGGGTGTTCTGGAGGCGCATGAGGTGCGTGACACGGTCCGCCCCGCGCGTCCATGGGAACCGCATGACGCCCGCGCCTCGCGCATCCTGAAGGCGGTCTCGCTCGAAAATTGTTGACCGGAACATTTGGTTTGACATACAACATGCATGGACAAGAGTGACAGAACCCCGGCTCCGCCAGCGACCGGGGTTTTTTCGTGTCGAACGAATTTAGGGACCGTATCGCGTCCAAACACAATACTGGCGGACTTAGCGTTTGGGTCCGCCAGTCTGACGGCGAATCTAAAGCCGCAACAAACGCAACAGTCTTGGCGCAACACCGGGCGCCAAACTCAACACATCCGCAACACCGAGGCAATTGACGATGGCAACGCAGACCGTGCCAGCAGACGATCGTGCTGTGTCGGCTGCGGAGTTCGCGCGTCTGCGCGGGGTGCATCGCAGCCAGGTCACACGGTACGTGAAGGACGGCAAGATCAGCGGCGAGGCGTTGGTGCCATCGGATCGCGGCGTGAAGATCCGGGTGGATCTCGCGATGGCGCAGCTGCGCGAGCGGCTCGACATCGGACAGCAGATCGGAAACGGCATTGACGCGCGAACCTCGATCGTCCCGGACGAGATGCGTGGATCGTCGGCATCGAGATCCGAGGGCTCGCTGTTTGCGGAAGCAGACGACCAGGCGGGATCGGCTAAAGCGGGCGAGCGCGACATGTCGGTCGAGGCGCAGATCAAACGCGAGCGGTTGCGCAGTGCGCAGTTCGCGAACCGCAAGGCGGCCGAAGAGGAAGAGGCGCGCAAGGGGCGCCTCATGGAAACCGAGGCGGCGCAGGCGAGGATGGCAGGGCTTGTCTCCCAGACGCTTCAGGCGTTCGAGGGCGGTCTGGCGGACATGGCGACATCGATCGGCGAACGGTTCGAGATCCCGCAGCGCGACGTGCTTCACCTCCTGAAGGGCGAGTTTCGCAAAGTGTGCGCGGCGGCGGCCGAACGTGCACGCAAGAAACTCAGGGAAACCCCGGCCACGGTCGAGACCATCGTGCAGGTCGAGGGCGAGGACCCGTCATGACGCACATGATCGTTGAGACGGCGAAT
>MDTD01169410.1_pt1 | contig 26411 bp, 36 predicted proteins | sample 811221 | NCBI WGS metagenome assembly MDTD01 (sample SAMN05326646, study PRJNA326480) | marine metagenome | isolation source: seawater | place: Pacific Ocean: South West | collected 2011 | reverse complement strand
TGTAAGTGTTAACTCTTTGCCTTTAGGTGCTGCTGTTGAGATAGACGCAATTTTTGAAATTATATAATTATCTTCCTATACTAAAGTACTTTATTTTATCCTTTTTCATTTTTTTCGGTGAGTAAATATTTCTCATGTCATAAATCTTAAAATTATTTTTTTTAACCAATCTTCTAAAATTAATTATCTTAAATTCATTCCATTCAGTATGAAGTATAATTAAATCACTTTTATAACAAGCAGATGAAATATTATTAGAAAACTTTACATTTTTTATTTTGTTTAGTATGTGTTTACTTCCTGAGGGATCAAAGTATTTAATAAAAGCTCCTTTTCGAGCAAAATATGGTATCATTTTTAAACTTGAAGCTTCTCTCATATCATCTGTATTCGGTTTAAATGTGACTCCTAGAAATGTTATAACTTTATTCTTTACTTTGTTCTCAAGTATTTTTTCTGCTCTTTTAATAAGAAGCGTTTTTCTGTTTTCGTTTGATTTAATAGTACTTTCAACTATAGGAAGTCTAACTTGAAATTTTTTTGCTGTTTCTACGATTGCTCTTGTGTCTTTTGGGAAGCAAGATCCTCCATAAGCTGGACCCGGTCTCAAGAATCTTTCTCCTATTCTTTGATCAAGTCCCATTGCGGTAGAAATATCTTTTATATCAGCACCAGTTTTTTCACATAAATTAGCTAAATCATTTATATAAGTGATTTTAGTAGCAAGAAAAGCATTTGAAGCATATTTTATGAGTTCAGCTCCTCGTCTAGATGTAAAAAACAGTCTACTATTTTTTTTAATTATAGGTAAATAAAGAGATTTTAGAATTTTAATCGCTTTTTTACTTTCAGTTCCAACAACTACTCTATCAGGGTAAGTGAAGTCTCGTATTGCTTCACCCTCTCTTAAAAACTCAGGATTTGAAACTACTTCGATTAATTTCTTATTTTTTTTAGTTGATAGTATTTTCTCAACTTTATCTCCAGTTGTTACGGGGACAGTTGATTTTACAATTATAATTTTATATTTTTTAATATATTTTCTTATTTCTTTGACAGCTTGAAACAAGTATTTTAGATTAGCAGCATTAGATTTTTTATTAGTTGGTGTTCCAACACAAATAAAAACTATGTCAGAGTCAGATACTGCTTTTTTTAAGTCGCTAGTAAATAATAATCTGCCAAGCTTATGATTCTTTGATATTATTTCCTCTAAACCGGGTTCGTAAATAGGTATTATTCCTGAATTAAGTTTTTTGATTTTTTCTTTGTCTTTATCAACGCAATAAACCTTGTTTCCTAAGTCAGAAAAACAGGTTCCACTTACAAGTCCAACATAACCAGTCCCTATCATGCAAAGTTTCATATATTTATTTAATTTTAGAAATTTCAATACCAGACTTGGTATAACCACTTAGTGTCCCACAATCCAAATATTTTCCTTTAAATATGTTTCCGTAAAAATTTTCACCTTTATAAATTTGATTTTTAATTGCATCTGTAATGTGTACCTCTTTACCTTGACCAGGTTTTAATTTTTTTATTTCACTTAAAATTGACTTGGACAGAATATATCTTCCTATAATAGCATAGTTGGATGGTGAATTGTTAATTTTTGGTTTTTCAACTACATCTGTTATCTTGAAGTAATTTTGTTTTCTAATTTTAAAGGATAAAATACCCCATCTTGAAACTGTTTTTTTTTCAACTTTTTTTGTCGCGATAATTGAAGATTTAAATTTTTTAAATAATTTCATCATCTCTACAGAACAATTTTTTTTAATTATTAAATCATCAGGTAACAACATTAAAAAATATTTACTAGTCAAATATTTTTTACATTTCATAACAGCATCTCCGGTTCCCTTTGGTTTGTTTTGATAAACAAATTTGATCATTTTTTGATATTTTTTTAATTTTAAAAAGTGACTTTTGATTTCTTTATTTTTTTTCTTTTTTAATATTCTTTTATAAAACTTATCATTAAAGAAATACTTTTTGATACTCATTTTGTCCTTTGAAATAATGAAAATAAATTGTTTAATACCAGCTTGCAGACACTCTTCCATGATATATTCTATGTTCGGTTTTCCATTAATAGGTAGTAATTCTTTAGGCATTACGCTAGACAATGGCAGCATTCTTGTACCCAAACCAGCAAGTGGAATTATAGCCTGTTTTATCATATGTTCTTTTACTTATAATTATCAATTATTGCAAACATTTAAAAAATGAAAATATTCAAAAATAAAAAAGAGTTAATAAAAGATATAAGTCAAATAAAAAACTTAGCATTTATTCCTACAATGGGTTTTTTACATGCAGGACATTTAAGTTTGATAAAAAAAGCAAAAAGAATGTCAAAAAATGTTTTAGTTTCAATATTTGTAAATCCTAAACAATTTGACTCTTTTTCTGATTATAAAAAATATCCAAAAAATTTATCACGAGACTTAAAAATACTTAAAAAACTAAAAGTAAAATATATCTTTATTCCAAAATATAATGACATTTACTCTTTTAAAAACAAAAATAATTTATATTTAGACAAATTTTCAAAATTTCTTTGTGGCAAGTATAGAAGAGGTCATTTTAAAGGAGTTCTAAACGTTATAAATAGATTTATAGAAATATTAAATCCAAAATTTATTTTTTTAGGTCTTAAAGATTTTCAACAATTAACTTTGATTAAGAAACATTTTTTAAAGAAACAAATTGGAGTAAAAATTATAGAATGTCCTACTGTCAGAATGAGAAATGGTCTAGCATTATCATCGAGAAATAAAAATTTAACTCAGCGACAAATTAAAATTGGATCTTCTATATTCAAGTATCTTAAATCAAATAAGAGGATTATTTTAAACAAATATATTTCTGGAAACAAAAAGATAATTTTTAAAAAAATTTTAGATCTTGGTGCTACAAGAGTTGAATATCTTGAGTTGATAAATTTAAAGACACTAAAATTTTGCAAAAATAAAGTTAATAAATTTAACATTTTTATAGCTTATTATTTAGGAAAAGTTAGATTAATTGATAATTTATAGAAAAATTAGCGATCCAATTCCTAGGAAAGACAAAAAACCTATTACATCTGTGACTGTAGTAACAAAAACACTAGAAGCTAAGGCCGGATCAATGTTAAATTTTTTGAGAGTAACAGGAATTAATATACCAAATAATCCTGCTACAATCATATTTAATACCATTGAAGCAAATATAATTATAGAGAGATCCGTTTGTTTAAACCAAAGCTGAACAATCACACCAGCTATTATTGCAAAAATAAATCCGTTTAGAACACCAATAAAAAATTCCTTTGTAATAATTTTATTTAAATTACTGCTTGATAGTTCTTTTGTAGCTATCGCTCTTATCGTTACAGCTAAAGTTTGCATACCAGCATTTCCACCCATCGAAGCTACTATCGGCATCAAGAAAGCAAGCGCTACTACTTTTTCAATTTCTGCTCCGAACATACTTATCACCCATGAAGCTAGTAGAGCTGTAAAAAGATTTATTAATAACCAATTAAATCTTTTTTTAGTTTTTACCGTTACTGTATCAGTTATCTCTTCATCTCCAACTCCTGCCAATCTCAAAGCATCCTCTTCGGCTTCTTCTTGAACTACAGTCACAACATCATCAGCAGTTATCATTCCAACTAGTTTGTTATTTTTATTTACTACTCCAGCTGATACCAAGTTATAATTTTCAAAAGTATGACCAACTTCCTCTTTGTCCATATTTACTGATATTAAAACAGGCATTTCTCTCATAATTGAATTCATTTTTGAGTCTCTTGGTGTACGTAATCCCCTAGAAGAAGGAACTATTCCTATGGGTTTGAAATCATTATCTACTACAAAAATTTCTAAAAATTCTTGTGGTAAATCTTTACTCTCACGAAGATAGTCAATAGTTTGACCAACAGACCAATCACTTGGTATAGCGGTGAATTCTCTTTGCATTATTCTTGCTGCAGAGTCCTCGGGATAACTGAGACCCTCCTCTAAAAGAAATCTATCTTTTGGGGGTAATTTATCTAGAACTTCTGATTTTTTTTTGGAATCTAAATTTTCAAGAATTTTAATCGCATTGTCAGACTCGAGTCTTTTTACAATATTGGCAATAGACTCTAATGATAAAACTTGTAAAACTTCAGTTTGTATAGACTCGTTTAGCTCAACAAATATTTCTGGTGCTATATTGAAAGATTCAATTTCAATTAATTTTCCTCTTGTTTCCGGTGATAAATTTTCAATTAAATTTGCAACGTCTGATGGATGAAGATCTTTAAGCGTTTGATTTATGAATTTCAGGTCACCTAAATTAATTTTATCACTAAAAATCGTGATAAAATCTTTATTAAAGTCCAAGTTTACCTTTTTACTTCCTATAGACTTTATTAAATTCATAAAAACCTCGTTTACATTATTTGTGAGACTAATAGTTTATCTAATGATAAAATTCAATTTAAAATGACCATCGAAATTAAAATAAGTAGACGATTAATTCCTTATAAATACGCTTTTAAAGTTCTTCAGGAGAGAGTAATTGAAGTCCAAAAAGGAAGAAAAAATGAATTATTGTGGATACTTGAGCATCCTCTGACTTTTACAGCTGGTATAAAATCCAAAGATAGTGAAATTTTAGACAAAAGAATACGACTAATTAAAACTAATAGAGGTGGAAAAATTACCTTACATAGTCCGGGTCAAAAAATCGTATATTTTGTTTTAAATCTTAACAAAAGAAAAAAGGACCTACGAAATTTAGTTAATACTATTGAGGCTTCTATAACTGAGTTTTTAAAAATTTATGGCATTAAGTCTTCACCAGATAGAAAAAATATAGGTATATGGGTAAAAGAAAAAAAAATTGCAGCTATAGGATTAAAAATAAGTAAGTGGGTAGCTTATCATGGATGCTCAATTAATATATCAAACGACCTTAAATATTATGAAAAAATAACCCCTTGTGGTTTAGATAATAAAAAAGTTACTTCAGCTGAATTTGAAACAAATAAAGTAATTTCAAATGTTAATAGTAATTTAAAAAAAATTTTTTTGAAAAAATTAGAAGGTGTTTAGCTTTTTTTTTTCTAAAAAGTCTTTAAAATTTTCATTTGGTTCTGCCTTGAAATTATATTTTATGCCATTTATCATAAATTTGATTTTGTATGCATGAAGCATTAATTCTTTATTTCTTTTTTTGTTTATGTCTCTTTTGGTAAAATATTTATTATCACCAACAATTGGGTTGCCTATTATTAATAATTGCTTTCTTAATTGATGTTTCCTACCTGTAATAGGTTTTAATTCAAGAAATGAATAATTAATTGAGGTTTTTAGAATCCTTAAATATGAAACTGCTTTTTGAATTATTTTTCTATTATTTTCAAAGTTTATCAAATTATCTTCGAGAATTTTATGCTTTTTAGAAACCTCCCCGTGAGATATGGCTAAATAAGTTTTGTGAATTTTTCTTATTCTAAATAAAGACGTGAAAAGTTGTGCATATTCTCTGTTTTTTGCAACTATTAAAACTCCTGAAGTTTCTTTGTCTAATCTGTGAACAATATAAGGTTTTAAATTTTCAAAATATTTACCGTTTCTTAAAATGTCTATAATATTTCGGAATGAATTAGTTCCTGATTGAACTGATATTCCTGAAGGTTTGTTTACAACTATAAAATTTTTATTATCCTCAATTACAAACTTGTTATATTTATTTTGTTCTTTTTTTGATGGTTTATAAACATCACGTTTATTTTTTTTTTCAGCTTTAATTTTATCTAAATTATAAATCTCTACTATATCTCCCTCTTTAACACGATAAGAGCTTTTAGTTTTTTTCTGGTTTACTTTGGCTTGATTTTTTCTTATTAATTTTTCTATTAAACCTTGAGGAATATCTAATACTTTATGTTTAAACCATCTATCAAAACGTGTATTTTTAAAATCATTCTCTACTACAAATTTTTTGATCATTAAAATATGTATTAGTTGAAACTATTTAGCTACAGCTTTTGTTGTGTCTTTTTCTTTTGTTTCAACTTTTTTTGGCTTATCAACTTTTTTAGCCTTTTCATCTCTATCAACTAATTCGATTACCGCTAATGGCGCATCATCTCCATATCTAAAACCAGCTTTGAGAACTCTTGAATAGCCACCTTTTCTTTTTTCATATCTTGTTGATAATACTTCAAATACTTTTGAAACTGAGGTTTTATTTTGAAGTTTTGAGAAAAGTCTTTTTTTATTACCTAAATTTTTGGTTTTTCCAATTGTTATAACTTTATCTATTAGTGGTCTTAACTCTTTTGCTTTAGGTAATGTTGTTGTAATTTGCTCGTACTTAATAAGCGAGTTAAGCATATTTTTAAATAAAGCTTTCCTGTGCTCAGAATTTTTATTTAATTTTCTGTAACCAAACCTATGTCTCATCTTTAATAGTTATTATCCTCTAATTTTTTTGACATTTCTGCGATATTATCTGGGGGCCAATTTGGAATTTCCATGCCCAAATATAAGGACATAGTGCTTAAAACCTCTTTGATTTCATTTAAGGATTTTCTTCCAAAGTTAGGTGTTCTAAGCATCTCTGGTTCGGTTTTTTGAACTAAGTCACCGATATAAATTATGTTGTCATTTTTTAAACAATTCATTGAACGAACTGAAAGTTCAAGCTCCTCGACTCTCTTTAATAAATTTTTATTAAATTGTGGTTCAGAAGATTTAACTTCCTGAACTACTTCTTTTGGATCTTCAAAGTTAACAAACATTGATAATTGATCCTGGAAAATTCTAGCGGCGTATGCTACTGCATCTTCAGCATTTACAGTACCGTTAGTTTCTATTGTCATAAGAAGCTTATCATAGTCTAAAGTACTTCCTGCTCTAGTATTATCAATTGAAAAAGAAACTTTTTTAACTGGACTAAATAAAGAGTCTATTGCTATTAAACCCAAAGGACTGTCTTCTTTTTTATTTTTGAGCGCAGAAACATAACCTTTTCCAGTATTTACAATTAATTCCATATGAAAATTAGTTTTCTCATCAAGATTACAAATTACTTGGTCGGGGTTAAGAATTTCTATTTCAGGTGTTAGTGTAATATCTTTTGCTTTAACTTCTTTTGGTCCCTTGACGTCTAGAATAATTTTTTTTGGTGAATTAACAGATGACTTGATAGCTAAATTTTTAACATTAAGCACGATATCTGTTACGTCTTCTCGAACACCTTTAATTGATGAAAATTCATGTAAAACTCCATCGATTTGGATAGCGGTAACAGCCGCACCTTGAATTGAAGAAAGTAAAATTCTTCTTAAAGAATTTCCAATCGTTTGCCCAAAACCTTTCTCTAATGGTTCTGCTACTACTTTAGCTATTGATTTATCGTCATTACTTGTGATTTCTAATTTATTTGGTTTGATTAATGCTTTCCAATTTTTATCTATTATATTGCTTGAAGCTTCCATTTAAACTCTCCTTCTTTTTGGTGGTCGTGTTCCATTATGTGGCATTGGCGTAGTGTCTTTAATTGATGTTATTTTAAATCCTTTAGATTGAAAAGCTCTTAATGCTGTCTCTCTTCCAGAACCGGGTCCTTTTACTTGAACAGTTAATGTTCTTAATCCTTGCTCATAAGCTTTTCCGCCCGCGTCATCAGCGGCAACCTGTGCAGCATAAGGAGTAGATTTTCTTGAACCCTTAAATCCTTTAGAACCAGCGGAAGACCAAGAAATTACATTTCCACTTTCATCCGCAATAGTAATAATTGTGTTATTAAAAGTTGAGTTAACGTAAGCTATACCTGAAAGAATATTTCTTTTTATTTTCTTTTTTTTCTTTAAATTTAATTCTTTAGTTACTGGTTTTTCAGTTTTAGCTTTCTCATTTTTAACTTTTGTTTGCTCTTTTTTTAAAGGTTTTGAGTTTTTCTTTTCATCTATATTTTTATTCATACAAAATTACTTTTTCAATGGTGTTAATTTTTTACCTGCTATCGCTATAGCTTTACCTTTTCTTGTTCTAGCATTGCTATGAGTTCTTTGTCCTCGCACTGGTAATTTTTTTTTATGTCTTGTTCCTCTAAATGTTACTAAATCAACAAGACGTTTTATATTTACTGATACTTCTCTTCTTAAGTCTCCTTCTACTTTGTGATTAGTATTAATATATTCAGTAATCTTAAGTACTTGGTCCTCAGTTAAATTATTAACCCTTACATTTTCAGCTATATTTAATTTTTGACAAATCTGCTTTGAGGAATGTAGTCCTATCCCATGGATATAGGTTAAAGCAATGCTCACTATTTTATTTGGAGGAATGTTAATTCCGGCTATTCGGGCCATAGTTTATTGGGTATAAGTTTTAAAAAGGTATTTATATTGCCTAATCATTTAAAGTCAACTCTATATAAGGTTAATTATATCGCTAATTTCGTTATTTATTTGATGAATTGACCTCTCACCGTTGACCACTTTTAATAAATTCAACTTTTTATAATATTCTATTACTGGTTCTGTAGATTTTTCATAAGTTTCATATCTTTTAACCGCTATTTCTTCATTGTCATCTGGTCTGTTCTCTAAGCTCCTTCTTTCAGAAATTCTTTTTTTTATCGTTTCTAGTGTTACTGATAACTTTAAAACAATGCCTATTTTTTGTTTATATTTGATTAGTAAACTATCTAAATTTTTTGCTTGGGTTAAACTCCTTGGATAGCCATCAAAAATAATTCTATTAAAATTCGTTTTATCTTTGATTACTTTTTCAATTAATTTTGAAACTATATCGTCAGAAACAAATGTACCAGAATTTATTATTGGGGAAATCTTAATTCCTAATTCTGTTTTTTGTTTAATTTGATCTCTTAAAATTTCACCTGTTGAAAGTTTTAAAAGATTAAATTTTTTAGAGATAAAATTTGACTGTGTCCCTTTACCAGCTCCAGGAGGTCCAAAAATGATTACGTTCATTTTTTACTATCTTCCAAATTTTGTTTTTTTAATCAGTGCCTCGTATTGAGAGCTCATTAGTCTAGTTTGAACTTGGGTAACCGTATCCATTGCCACAACTACAACAATTAAAATTGAAGTACCACCAAGATAAAATGGTATAGGATATTTTGAAATTAGAAACTCTGGCATAAGACAAACAAATGTTAAATAGATTGAACCAATCGTAGTCAATCTAATAAGAATTGTTTCTATGTATTCCGCAGATCTCTCCCCAGGTCGAATTCCTGGAATATAACCTCCATACTTTCTTAAATTTTCAGCTGTTTCTTTTGGATTAAAAACTATTGAAGTATAAAAAAAAGAAAAAAATATGATACCAGAGGCACACAATAGCATATAAAGAGGTTGGCCTTGAGTAAACATTGATGAAATATTTAAAAACATTTCAGACTCTGAAAAACCAAAATTAGACAGTGTAACAGGTAATAATAATAAAGCTGAAGCAAAAATTGCTGGAATGACTCCTGCGGTATTAATCTTTAATGGTAGATGAGAAGAGTCGCCACCATAAACTTTGTTTCCCATTTGCCTTTTTGGATAATTTATCAAAATTTTTCTCATCGCTCTTTCAAAAAAAACTATAAAAAGAACAGTAAAAATTACTAAAATAAAAATAAATATTATCAACGTGGCTGATAAAGCTCCCGTTCTTCCAAGTTCAAATGTTGAAGCTAATGCTCTTGGGATTTCTGCTACAATTCCAGAAAAAATTATTAAAGATATACCGTTTCCAACACCCCTTAATGTTATTTGCTCTCCTAACCACATTAAAAAAGTAGTTCCTGCTACTAATGATATAGTTGTTATAATCCTAAATGATAAACCAGGCTCGACAACAATATTTCCAGCATTTTCTAAACCAACTGAGACTCCATAACCTTGTAAAACAGCTATACCAACAGTTCCATATCTAGTAAGTTGCGTAATTTTTTTTCTTCCAATCTCTCCTTGATCTTTCAAATTTTTAAAATAGTCTGAAACTCCCGTTAGAAGCTGAATAATGATAGCTGAAGAAATGTAGGGCATAATTCCTAACGCAAAGATTGCCATTCTTGTTACTGCGCCACCAGAAAACATATTAAACATCCCAAGCAAACCCTTTTGACTATCTGCCATTATTTGCGCTAAAGCTGTTGGATCAATACCTGCCAGAGGTACGTATGTGCCTAATCTATATATTATTAATATAAAAATAGTAAAAAATATTCTGTTTTTAAGATCTGTTGCCTTTGCAAAGGCTCCTTGATTTAAATTTTCACTAGACATTTTTATTTTTTAAGAATGTTAAGAGTTCCGCCAATTTTTTCTATTTTTTCTTTAGCTTGTTTTGAAATAAAATTAGCAGAAATATTTAATTTAGTTTTCAAATTTCCATCACCTAATATTTTTAATCTTAATTTCCTTTTATTTATTATCTTTTTTTCAATCAAAGTTTTAAGATTAATAGGTGTTGAGCTATCTAATTTTTTGTTATCATAAAATTTTTGAAGTGATGATAAATTAATCGTTGCTATGTCATCTTTTGATAGAGATTTAAAACCTCTTTTTGGTAATCTTCTGTACAAAGGGGTTTGTCCACCTTCAAATGCATTTATAGCAACACCTCTTCTAGACTTTTGACCCTTAATTCCTCTACCGCCAGTTTTTCCTTTACCTGAACCAATGCCTCTTCCGGGCCTAATTTTTTTTGAGTTTGTTTTTATCAAATTATTCAATTTCATTTTTAATTTTCTCTTTTTGATATTATTTCAGATATTTTCTTACCTCTCATTGTAGATAATTGTTTTGGAGAGTTTTGTGATAACAGAGCGTTAACAGATGCTTTTACAACGTTATGCGGATTCGCTGAGCCAATAGACTTGGCAACAATATCTTGTATTCCAAGAACATCACACACTGCTCTTATCGGCCCTCCAGCTATAATTCCTGTACCCGCTGGTGCAGATCTTAATAAAACCTTACCTGAACCATTTCTGCCTTTAACGTCATGATGTAAAGTTCTGCCATCTTTTAGAGAAACTTTAATTTGATTTCGTGTTGCATCTTGCGTAGCTTTTTTTATAGCATCTGGAACTTGTTTTGATTTCCCTTGCCCAATTCCAATGGACCCCTTTTGATTTCCTACGACAACTAAAGCTGCAAAACCAAATCTTCTTCCTCCCTTTACAACTTTTGTGATCCTGTTTATTCCTACAAGTCTTTCCTTTAAATCACTTATTTTTTTTTCGTTTTCTGCCATCTAAAACTCCAATCCATTTTTTCTTAAAGAATCTGCGAAGGTTTTTATTCTTCCATGATACTTATAGCTTCCTCTATCAAAATAAACTTTATTAATTTTTTTCTCAGAAGCCCTTTTGGCCAAAATTTCACCCAATAAAACTGAAGTTTCTATTTTCTTTTTCTTTTGTGATTTAATGTCTTTTTCTGTAGACGAAACAGAAATTAAAGTTTTCCTGTTTTTATCATCTATAATTTGTGCAGATATATTTTTTAAAGATTTAAAAACAGAAATTCTGTATCTATTTCTCGAGAATTTTTTAACTTTCTTTCTATTTCTAAATAACCTTTTTGTGTCTTTAGTTAATTTTTTCATTTTACTTTTTCTTTCCTTCTTTTCGAAGCACATATTGGCCTCTCTCTTTAACACCTTTGCCTTTATATGGCTCTACAGGTTTGAGAGCTTTTATGTCTGAAGCAATTTTTGATACAAGTTCTTTATCGATACCAGTTATCGTAATAATTGTTTGTTTTTCAACAGTTATTTTAACATCTTTAGGAATTTTAAAATTAATATCATGACTTAAACCAAGTTGTAAATTTAACATTTCTCCCTTTAAATTTGCCCTGAAACCTACACCGTTAATTTCTAGAATCTTTTGATGGCCTTTAGTAACGCCTAAAACTGCATTGTTAACTAAACTTCTATAAGTTCCCCACATAATCGATGTCTTTTTATCTACATTTTTGCTTAAAGGAGTTATTTTAAATTCATTTTTTTCATTAATTTGAGAGGAAAAAATTTTATCATTTATAGATAATTTCTTAGATCCTTTAGGACCTGTGACAGTGATAAATCCATTCTCAGCCTTAACACTTGAGTCCTTTGGGATTGATATAATTTTTTTTCCAATTTTAGACATTTAAAACACCCTACAAATTATTTCTCCACCAACATTATTTTTTCTTGCTTCAACGTCTGACATTACTCCCTTTGTTGTCGATATTATCGCTAAACCTAATCCATTTTGAATTCTCGGAATACTGTTTGCTCGAGAATAAACCCTTCTACCTGGCTTAGAAATCCTTTTAATTTCTCTTATAACTGGAACACCTTCATAGTATTTTAAATTAACCATTAAAGACTTCTTATTATTCTCTTTTTTCTCTAAGTAATAATTTGATATAAAACCTTCATTTTTTAAAACTTCTAAAATTTTTAATCTGAAATTTGATGAGGGAATTTCAATTTCAGAGAGTGATCTCATCTGACCATTTCTAATTCTAGTAAACATATCTCCTATTGGATCCATTAAAGTCATAATTTTCTCCTTACCAACTTGATTTTGTCATACCAGGAATTTTACCTGATGATGCCATTTCTCTTAAAGCTATTCTTGATATTCTTAATTTTCTATAAACTCCATGAGGTCTTCCTGTAATCTCACATCTGTTAACAATTCTTATTTTTGCAGAATTTTTTGGAAGTTTATTTAGTTTCAGTTGTGCTGCAAATCTCTCAGCTAAAGGGGTTTTTTTATCCTTTATTATTTTTTTTAGGGCCATCCTTTTTTTTTCATATCTTTTGCTCAACTTTATTCTTTTAAGATTTCTTTGAATTGCACTTGTTTTTGCCATTTTAGTTCTTTCTTTTTTTTGTTAGTGGAAAATTGAATTCCTTCAAAAGTTCAAAAGTTGCATCTTTTGAAAGACTTGTTGTTACTAGTGTAATATCCATTCCTCTTACTTTCTCAACTTTATCAAAATTAATTTCAGGAAAAATAATATGCTCTTTTATTCCAAAACTATAATTACCAAAGCTATCTATTCCTGATTGGCTCAGTCCTCTAAAATCTTTAATTCTTGGTAAGGCTATATTAACTAGTCTGTCAACAAACTCATACATTTTTGCTGATCTTAACGTGACTTTTACTCCAGCTGAAAAACCTTTTCTCGATTTAAAATTAGCAATTGATTTTTTAAATTTCGTGATAACGGCTTTTTGTCCAGCAATGGAGGTCATATCGTCTTGACATGATTTCACTTTTTTTGCATCTGATGCGTCCTCACCCAAGCCCATATTTAACACAATCTTGCTTAGCCTTGGCACCTGATGTTTATTTTTGTAGTTTAATTTTGTCATTAATTTAGGCAAAATTTCCTTATCATAAATATTTTTTAGCCTTGGTGTCATTATTTTTTAGTACTTTCCTTTTTTTTTGTTTCTAAATTTTTTACATTTGAATAGTGAATGAAACTTTCTTTTGAAATAATTCCACCTTTGTTTTCTTTTGTTGGTTTTTGGTGTTTTTTTACTAAATTAATAGCTTTTATTTTTACCTTATTAAGCCTTCTACTAATTTCAATAACCTCTCCTGTCTTACCTTTGTCTTTACCAGTTGTTATTTTCACTTGATTTCCTTTTTTAATTTTCATTTTAAATTACCTCCGGAGCCAGAGAAATTATTTTCGTATGCCCTGCTGCTCTCAATTCTCTTGTTACTGGACCAAATATTCTTGTTCCAATTGGCTCTCCTTTTTCATCTGTTAAAACTACTGCATTAGTATCAAATTGAATTTTTGATCCATCGTCCCTAAAAATTTCTTTTCTAGTCCTAACAACTACTGCTCTATGAACTGCACCTTTTTTCACTTTTCCTTTTGGTATAGCGTCTTTAACACTTATAACAATTATATCCCCTACTCCTGCATATCTCCTTTTAGAACCTCCGAGCACCTTAATACACTCTACTCTTTTAGCTCCTGTGTTATCCGCAACCATTAATTCTGTTTGTATCTGAATCATCCGTTTAAAACCTCCCAAGACTTCTTTTTTGAGATTGGAGCACACTCCGTAATCTTTACTTCGTCACCCTCTTTAAATTTGTTTTTCTCATCATGAGCATGATATTTTTTTGTTCTTGAAATTACTTTTCCAAAAAAAGGATGTTGAAATTTTCTTATAACTTCCACAACAATTGTTTTGTTGTTTTTAGCACTTACAACTTTTCCTTTTAAAATTCTTTTACTCATTTTGAGCCTTTAGTATTTATATTTGTGTATAGCCTTGCTATACTTTTTTTAATTTCATTATATTGGGCAGGATTTTCAACTTGCCCATTAATTTTTTTAAACCTTATATTAAAAAGATCTTTTTTCAATGTTTGGATCTTTTTAAGAGCTTGTTCACCGGTTAATTTCTTATCTTCTTTTTTTTTATTTACCATATTATCTCTTTATAAACTTTGTTTTAATTGGAAGTTTAGCTGATGCTTTATACAAAGCCTCTCTAGCCACTTCTTCAGTAACACCATCAACTTCAAAAATAATTCTTCCAGGCTTTACTCTGCAAGCATAGTATTCTGGGTTTCCTTTTCCTTTTCCCATTCTTACTTCTGTTGGTTTCTTTGATATTGGGATATTAGGGAAAATCCTTGTCCATACTCTACCAGTTCTTTTCATGTGTCTTGTAAGAGCTACTCTAGCTGCTTCAATTTGTTTTCCAATTATTCTTTCTGGTTGAAGCGCCTTCAATCCAAAAGCACCATAATTTAAAACAGCTGCTCTCGTAGCATTTCCATGAATTCTTCCTTTAAATGCTTTTCTAAATTTAGTTCTTACTGGTTGTAGCATTCTTCACCCTTTCTTTTTTTTCTTTTTCAACGTCTTTATCAAATAGCTCTCCCTTATAAATCCAAATTTTAATACCTATTATGCCATATGTAGTTAAAGCCTCTGCAGTCCCATAATCAATATTTGCTCTGAGTGTGTGAGATGGTATACTTCCGTCTCTTTCCCATTCTGTTCTAGCGATTTCATTTCCAGCTAAACGACCACTTACCATTACTTTAATTCCTAAAGCCCCTAGTCTCATTGCTGATTGCATGGCTCTTTTCATGGCCCTTCTATATGCTATTCTCTTTACTAATTGAGTAGCAATATTTTCGGCGACTAAATAAGCATTTAACTCTGGTTTTTTAATCTCCTTAATATTAACTGTAACTTCACTGTCTTTTGATATTTTTAAAATATTCTTTTTTATCTTTTCAATGTCTGCACCTTTTTTCCCTATAACAAAACCTGGTCTTGATGTGTGAATTGACACAACACATTTTTTACCAGATCTTTCAATTACAATGTCCGAAACCCCAGAATTAACAATATTTTTTTGAATATATTTTCTTATTTTGAAGTCCTCAATTAAATATTTTCCAAACTCTCTTTTTTTAGCAAACCAAATAGAGTCCCATCCTCGATTTATTCCTAATCTTAAAGCAACTGGATTAATTTTTTGTCCCATAAATTATTTTTTAACCTCTTTTTTTTCTCCAAGTATAATCGTAATTCTACTAAATGGTTTTTTTATACCACTGGCACGACCTTTTGCTCTAGGCCTAAACCTTTTCATTACCAAAGATTTTCCCACGAAAGCATCTTTGACATAAAGATTATCGATATCGTATTGATAATTATTTTCTGCGTTAGCTATTGCTGATTTAACAGTTTTTTTTACATCGTGCGCGATTCTTTTCCTTGCGAATTCTAAATCTCTTATCGCTACGTCTGCTTTTTTTCCTCTAATATAATCTAAAACTAAAGCAATTTTTCGTGTGCTTGATCTTACGTTTTTATTTACTGCCTTAATAATAATATTATTTTTTTCCATCTTTTTTTGCTTCCTCTTTAGGGCCTGAACTAGTTGCTTCTGTTGCAGCTTTTTTGTCAGCTGGAGTATGACCTCTAAAAACTCTCGTAGGTGCAAACTCTCCTAGTTTATGACCGACCATTTCTTCTGATATTGTAATTGGTATGAAAGATTTTCCATTGTGTATTAAAAAACTATGTCCAACAAAATCTGGAATTATAGTTGAGCTTCTTGACCATGTTTTAATTGGTTTTTTAACTCCACTGCTTTCCTTAAGCTTGTCAATTTGTTTCAACAAACTAGGATGTACAAAAGGACCTTTCCAAACTGCTCTAGCCATATTATTTCTTTCTTTTCTTCCTTCTTAAAATTATTAATTTATCACTTCTTTTAGGTTTTCTTGTTTTTAAACCCTTAGCTGACTGACCCCAAGGTGAAACTGGGTTTCTTCCTCCAGAGGATTTACCTTCACCTCCACCGTGTGGATGATCCACAGGATTCATAACAACACCTCTAGACTGCGGTCTCTGACCTTTCCATCTTGTCCTTCCAGCTTTTCCAATTTTTATATTTTTTTGATCAGGGTTAGATACAACACCTATTGTAGCCATACATTTGCTACTTACTTTTCTTGTTTCTCCTGATCCAAGTTTTATAATAGCGTGCTCATCATCAAATCCGGACAAAGTAGCAGACGATCCAGCAGATCTTGCCATTTTACCTCCGGTCTGAGGTACTAATTCGATATTATGTATTGAACTTCCTGGTGGAATGTCTTTTAGTTCTAAACAATTTCCTATTTTAATTTCAACTTTTTTTCCAGCTTCTATCTTGTCTCCTATTTTTAATCCTTGAGGACATATTATATATCGTTTTTCATTATCCTCATATTTAATAAGTGCAATATAAGCTGTTCTATTTGGATCATACTCTATTCTTTCAACTACTCCGGAAATATTTCTTTTTGATCTATTAAAATCAATTATTCTATATTTATGTTTATGTCCTCCACCTCTATGTCTAGATGTAATTCTTCCTAAATTATTTCGAGCTCCAGTAGAGTGTTGACCAACAGTTAATGGTTTATATGAACTACCTTTCCATAGAGATTTTTTTTCAACTAAAACTGTGCCACGAACTGATTTTGTATAAGGTTTAAAAGTTTTTAATGCCATAATTATATTCCAGTTGATAGATCGATACTTTGACCTTCCTTGAGCGTAACAATTGCTTTTTTATATCCAGGTTTGTGTGAAATTCTTCCTTGCTTTAATTTAGTTTTTCTTTTCGCATTTATAATATTCACTTTAATAACTTTAACCTTAAAAATTTTTTCAATATTTTTTTTTATACTTTCTTTATTTGCTCCAGCATGGACTTTGAAGACAGATTTATTTTGTTCTGATAAAGTAGTTGCTTTCTCAGTGATAATCGGATGAATAATTGAGTCTATAAAATTAATTTTTTTCATTTAATAATCTTTCCTCAATTTTTTTAATTGAACTTGAAGTAATAATCACATTTTTGTACTTAAGCATATCATAAATATTTGCTCCTTCGTCGCTAATTATCTTTAAATCTTTAATATTTCTTGCTGATCTTTCAAAATTTTTTTCAGAATTTTTGTCTGAAACTATTAAAACGTTTGAAATTTTATTTGTAATTAAAAACTTATTAAAATCTTTTGTTTTTTTAATTTCTTTTTTTACATCTTCTAAAATATGTAATTGTTTATCTTTATTTTTTTTTGAAAGGGTTTGTGCTAAAGCTAATTTTCTTACTTTTTTATTTATTTTCTTAATCTTATAAACTTTTCCTTTTGGACCGTGTGCTATACCTCCACCCACAAATAAAGGAGCTTTTTTACTTGCGTGTCTAGCCTGACCTGTGCCTTTTTGAGAATATATTTTTTTTGTTGACCCTCTTATTTGATTTCTTTGTTTAGTTTTTGCTGTTCTAGGTTTTAAATGATTTAATTGCCAGTCAATTACAAATTTTATAAGTTTATAATTTACTTTTAATGCCATCACTTTATCTGAAATATCAATTGATCCAGCCTTACCACCATCAATTTTAAGAATATTTAATTTCATTTTTTCTTTTTTCCCTTACTGCTTGCCGCAAGTTTTGCTTTTGCTTCAATTTTTTCAGCCAAAGTTTTTCTTTTGACGTCTTTAACTGACTCTCTCAATAAAACTGTTGAATTTTTTGAACCTGGAATTGACCCTTTTAAATATATTAAATTATTGTCTAGGTCAGATTTTATTATTTCCAAGTTTAACATAGTCCTAAATTTATCACCCATGTGGCCAGCCATTTTTTTTCCCTTAAAAACTCTACCTGGATCTTGTCTTTGACCAGTAGACCCATGTGATCTGTGTGATACTGATACTCCGTGAGTAGCTCTTAGACCACTAAAATTCCATCTTTTCATCACACCAGCAAAGCCTTTTCCAACAGTTTTTGATCTCACGTCTACATATTTTTTATCTTTTAATATTTCTAATCCAATTTCATTTCCCTCTTTATATTCATCTACCTTGTCCAACCTAAATTCTTTAAGTATCTTTTTAGGCTCGGTGTTTTTCTTGGCAAAATAACCTTTCATTTGTTTTGTTAATTTAGAATTTTTGATCTTAAAGAAACCTAGTTTTATTGCTGAGTAACCCCTTTTCTCCTTAGTTATAATATCTAAAACACGACCTTTCTCTACTTTTATAACAGTCACAGGAACTGATTGACCGGTTTTTAAAAACTCTCTTGTCATTCCTAGTTTTGTTCCAATTAATCCTACAGTCATTTTAAATCTTTATTTCTATATCTACTCCTGAAGCTAAATCTAATTTCATTAATGCTTCAACGGTTTGTGGCGTTGGTTCAACTATATCTATTAGTCTTTTGTGAGTTCTTGACTCAAACTGTTCTCTACTTTTTTTATCGATGTGAGGTGACCTTAAAACAGTATATCTTTCTATTTTTGTAGGTAGTGGAATCGGGCCTTTTACTTGTGCGCCAGTTCTCTTAGCGGTGTTTACGATTTCCTCAGTTGATAGATCGAGAATCTTATTATCGTAAGCCCTTAAATGTATTCTTATATTTTGTTTATCCATAAATTAAGCTAGTTTTTTTGTTACCTCGTCTTGTACATTTTGAGGGACTTTATCATAATGGCTAAATTGCATAGTGTATTGAGCCCTCCCTTGAGTCGATGATCTTAAATTATTTATATATCCAAACATATTTGCTAAAGGAACTGTTGCATTAACTGCTGTTGCGTTCCCTCTAGGTTCGGTTGAAGCTACTTGACCTCTTCTACTGTTTAAATCCCCAATTACATCACCCATAAAATCTTCAGGAGTAACAACCTCCACTTTCATAATTGGTTCTAATAATTTTAATGTCGCTTTTTGACAAGCTTCCTTGAAACACATTCTTGATGCAATTTCGAAAGCTAAAACACTTGAGTCAACATCATGATGTAATCCATCTATAATTGTAACTTTATAGTCTATTAACGGAAACCCAGCTAAGATTCCACTCTCGGCGACGCTTTCTACCCCTTTTTCAACACCTGGGATAAATTCTTTCGGGATTGCTCCACCTTTTATTTTATTTTCAACCTCTCTACCTTTGCCAGGTTCTAATGGTTCAACATTTAATGTGACTTTAGCAAACTGCCCTGCACCTCCACTTTGTTTTTTGTGTATATAAGTTACTTCCGATGAACCTAGAATTGTTTCTCTGTAAGCAACTTGAGGAGCTCCTATATTTGCCTCAACTTTAAATTCCCTTTTCATTCTATCTACAATAATATCTAAATGTAATTCTCCCATTCCTTTAATAATAGTTTGACCTGACTCTTCATCTGAGGTCACTCTGAAAGAAGGGTCCTCTTTTGCCAGTCTGCCCAATGCCTCTCCCATTTTTTCTTGGTCTGCTTTTGTTTTTGGTTCTACTGCAATTTCAATAACAGGATCTGGGAATTCCATTGGCTCTAACAAAATTGGTTTGTCTTCATCACAAAGTGTATGACCTGTAATTGTATACTTAAGACCTGCTAATGCTACTATGTCTCCAGTGTTAGCCTCTTTAATATCTTCTCTACTGTTTGCATGCATTAACAACATTCTTCCTACTCTCTCTGATTTTTCTTTTGAGGAATTATAAACTGCTGTTCCTGCCTTTAAAGTTCCTGAATAAATTCTTATAAATGTTAAGGATCCAACAAAGGGATCGTTCGCTACTTTAAATGCTAGTGCAGAAAATGGTTCTTGATCTCCAAATTTCATTTCAACCTTGTCTTCTGAACCTAACTTAGTGCCTTCTATAGAACCAATATCATTTGGACTTGGCAGATAATCTACTACCGCATCTAAAAGAGGTTGGACACCTTTGTTTTTGAAAGCAGATCCCGTTGTTATTGGCACGAAATTAAAGCCCAAAGTACCTTTTCGAATACATTTTTTTAAATCACTTACACTAGGCTCTTTTCCCTCTAAATAAGCTTCCATCATTTTTTCATCTTCTTCTACTGCAGTTTCAACTAGGTCTTTTCTATATTTCGTTGCTTTTTCTTTAAGATCATCAGGTATATCAACTTCATCAAACTTTGCTCCCAAATCCTCATTTTGCCAAACAATAGCTTTCATTTTTACAAGATCTATAACACCTTTTAATTCTGACTCCATTCCAATTGGAAGTTGAAGAACAAGAGGTTTACATCCTAGTCTTTCTTTAATCATATTTACGCACATATAAAAGTCTGCACCAGTCCTATCAAGTTTGTTAACGAAACAAATTCTTGGTACTTTGTATTTATCTGCTTGTCTCCAAACTGTTTCTGATTGAGGCTCTACTCCTGCAACTCCATCAAAGACAGCAACAGCTCCATCTAGAACTTTTAATGATCTTTCAACTTCAATTGTAAAATCTACGTGACCAGGTGTATCTATGATATTAATTCTATGATCGTTCCAAAAACATGTTGTTGCAGCAGAAGTTATAGTTATACCTCTTTCTTGTTCTTGCTCCATCCAATCCATCGTTGCTGCACCATCATGAACCTCACCAATTTTATGACTTTTGCCAGTATAATAAAGTATTCTCTCTGTAGTCGTTGTTTTACCTGCATCAATATGGGCCATGATACCGATGTTCCTATACTTTTCTAAAGGATATTTTTTCCCCATAATTTTTTACCATCTAAAATGAGCAAAAGCTTTATTTGACTCTGCCATTTTGTGTGTGTCCTCTTTTTTTTTGATTGCTGAACCCTTGTTTTTAGAAGCATCTAATAATTCGTGATAAAGTCTTTCTGCCATTGTTTTATTTTTTCTTTTTCGAGTTGCATCCATTAGCCATCTCAAAGCCAAAGCTTGAGCTCTTTTTGACTTTACTTCAACAGGTACTTGATAAGTAGCACCACCAACTCTTCTTGATCTGCATTCAACATTGGGTTTTACATTACTTATTGCTTCAGAAAATATTTTAATCGGATCTTGTTTGCTTGTTTCTTTAATCTTTTCTAATGCATCATATAATATTTTTTCTGCTGTTGATCGTTTACCGTCATACATAATTGAGTTTATAAACTTTGAAACCATTTCTGAATGAAACTTTGGATCAGGGAAAACTTTTCTTATTGGCGCTTTTCTTTTTCTAGACATTTTGAATTATTTTGGTTTTTTGGTTCCGTATAAAGATCTTCTTTTTTTTCTTGCAGCAACACCTTGTGTGTCTAAATTTCCTCTAAGAATATGATATCTAACACCGGGTAAATCCTTTACACGTCCACCTCTTATTAATACCACAGAGTGTTCTTGTAAATTATGTCCCTCTCCAGGTATATAAGCTGTTACTTCAAATCCGTTTGATAATCTAACACGTGCAACTTTTCTTAAGGCAGAATTCGGTTTTTTTGGAGTTGTAGTATAAACTTTTAAACACACTCCACGTTTAAGTGGTTGTCTTTCAAGTGCTGGTACTTTATTCCTCGATAAAGGTTTGACCCTTGATTTTCTTATTAATTGACTAATTGTCGGCATAAGCTAATTTTGAAGCAAAAGATAAAGGCAGGCCTTGATTTCAAGGTTTCTATCAGTCAGTGTTTAAGGTTAAATACTACCTTACTTCTAACTATCAAAATTGCGCTAAACTAACATTGAAAAGATAAATGTCAATGAATAATAGGTTAAATAAACCTTGTTTTTAAAGGTTTATTCTGTAGTTGAAGGGTTTTCCAGCTGCTCTTTTTTAATTTCCTCAAGTCTTAATTTATCTTGCTTTCTTGCTTCCTCATCCCAGCCCATTTTTGTTAATCCTGTTCCAGCTGGAACTAATCTTCCTACTATTACATTTTCTTTTAATCCCTCTAAATAGTCTACTTTACCCTTAATTGATGCATCTGTAAGAACTCTCGTTGTCTCTTGGAATGAAGCAGCAGATACAAAAGACTTTGTTTGTAATGAAGCCTTAGTGATACCTAATAATATTCTTTCATAAATAGCAGGTTTTTTATTTTTTGCTTTTAATTCCTCATTAATTTTCATCATGTCTAATAGGTCTATCGTTTCTCCCAATAATAGATCAGTGTCACCAGGCTCTTTGATCTCAACTTTTTTTAGCATTTGTCGCACTATTGTCTCTATATGTTTATCGTTAATCACAACCCCTTGAAGTCTATAAACTTCCTGTACCTCATTAACGAAATACTCAGTCAATTTTTCTACGCCTAATATTCTTAAAATATCATGTGGAGCAGGACTTCCATCTAGAAGATATTCACCTTTTTTAATTTTTTCACCCTGATTAAAATTTACGTGCTTACCCTTTGGTATTAAATAATTTGAGGTCTCTCCCTTTGAAGAAATAATTGAAATTTTTTGCTTTCCTCTTACCTCTTTACCAAATTGTATAATTCCATCATTTTCTGCAATTATAGCACTATCTTTTGGTCTTCTTGCCTCGAAAAGCTCTGCCACACGAGGAAGACCTCCGGTAATGTCTTTTGTTTTTGAAGTTTCTTTCGGTAGTCTAGCCAAAACATCTCCTGCAGAAACTTTTTGACCATCTTTTACCGACAAAATTGAGTCAGGAACTAAATAATATCTCGCTACATTTCCATCCGCTTTTTTAATAACTTCACCTGTATTATTTCTTAATGTAATTCTTGGCTTTAATTCAGTGTTTTTTGAAAGAGACTTCCAATCGGTAACAGATTTAGAGGAAATACCAGTCGCATCATCAAGTGTTTCTGCTAAAGAAACCCCTTCAACTAAATCCATATAATTAACTGTTCCGCTAGTTTCTGCAATAACAGGGAGTGTGTACGGATCCCATTCAGCTACTTTTTTTCCTTTGTCAATTAAATCCCCGTCTTTAAAGAAAAGTTTTGACCCATAGTTAACTTTATAAATTGCTAATTGTCTTCCATTGTCGTCCTCTATAGATAACTGTGTATTTCTTCCCATGACAATTATGTTCTTTTTCGAATCTTCGATTAAATTTTTATTAATTATCTTAAGGTTCCCTTTAACTTGGGAAATTATTTGAGACTCTTCTTTTATCTGCGCAGTTCCACCTACGTGAAAAGTTCTCATAGTTAATTGTGTACCAGGTTCTCCAATGGATTGAGCGGCTATCATTCCTATAGCTTCTCCAATACTTACTAATTTACCTCTAGAAAGATCCCTTCCATAACAAACCTGACAAACGCCCCTTTTAGCTTCACAAGTTATTACTGAATATACGTTAATTGATTTTACTCCTGCAGAGTCAATTAGTTCACAGTCTGTTTCGTCTAACAATTTTTTCTTTTTGATTATTACTTCACCTGAAATAGGATGTTTTATATCATGAGCTGGTGTTCTTCCTAAAACTCGCTCAGATAAACTTACTAGCACATTTCCACCTTCTATAATTTCAGTAAGGTTTATTGATGACTTAGAATTACAGTCTTTAATTGTCACCTGTAAATCTTGTGATACATCACATAATCTTCTAGTTAGATAACCAGAATTAGCTGTTTTAAGAGCAGTATCAGCGAGCCCTTTTCTCGCTCCGTGAGTAGAGTTAAAATACTCTAGCACAGACAAACCCTCTTTAAAATTTGATATAATTGGTGTTTCAATAATTTCTCCTGAGGGTTTTGCAATCAGTCCCCTCATTCCAGCTAATTGTTTCATTTGAGCTGAAGATCCTCGTGCACCAGAGTCCGCCATCATATAAACTGAATTAGTTTCTATTCTACCATTAGAATAAATTTTTTGAGCAGAGGAAATTTCTTTCATCATTTCATTTGCTACAGTGTCAGTACACTTTGACCAAACATCAACTACTTTGTTGTATTTTTCTCCTCTAGTAATTAGACCGTCCGCATACTGTTTTTCATATTCTTCGATTCTTTTTTTGGTTTGATTAATTAAATTTTCTTTTGTTTTTGGAATTATTAAGTCATCTTTTCCAAATGATATTCCTGCCTTAAATGCATGTTTAAATCCTAAAGTTTTAATTTTATCGCAAAAAATTACCGTTTCTTTTTGTCCACAATATCTAAATATTGTATCAATAACTTCTGAAACATTTTTTTTAGTTAACAATCGATCAATTAATGTAAATTTAATTTTTGTGTTTTTAGGAAGAACATTTGCCAGTAAAAACCTTCCAGCTGTACTTGAATACTTTTGAAAAACCTTGTTTCCCTTCTCATCAACAGTTTCAAAAACAGAAATAATTTTTGTATGGAGACTTATTGATTTATTTTCTATTGCTTGTTCAATCTCTTCTATATTTGAAAAAATTCCCTTTGGTTTCTCATCTTTTTCACTTGATTGAGAAAGATAATAAATTCCTAAAACTATATCCTGACTTGGAACAATTATAGGCTTACCATTAGAAGGACTTAAAATATTATTCGTTGACATCATAAGAACTCTGGCCTCTAATTGAGCTTCTAAACTTAAAGGAATATGAGCAGCCATTTGGTCTCCATCAAAATCGGCATTAAACGCTGCGCATACTAAAGGATGTAACTCGATTGCGTTACCCTCAATTAACTTAGCTTCGAAAGCTTGAACTCCTAACCTATGTAAGGTTGGAGCTCTATTTAATAAAATTGGATGTTCTCTTGTTATAAATTCTAATGCATCCCAGACTTCACTCACCTCTTTTTCAACTAATCTTTTTGCTTGTTTAATTGTTGTAGCTAAGCCCAACTTATCAAGTCTTGCATATAAAAAAGGTTTAAATAATTCTAAAGCCATTTTTTTTGGTAAACCGCATTGGTGTAACTTCAACTCTGGACCAACAACAATCACCGATCTTCCTGAGTAATCAACTCTTTTTCCTAATAAATTTTGTCTAAATCTCCCCTGCTTACCTTTAAGCATTTCAGCTAAAGACTTTAGCGGTCTTTTGCCAGTTCCAGTTATTACTCTTCCTCTTCTACCGTTATCAAACAAGGCATCAACAGATTCTTGAAGCATCCTTTTTTCGTTACGAATTATTATGTCTGGAGCCTTAAGATCTAGTAATCTTTTAAGTCTATTATTTCTATTAATAACTCTTCTATATAAATCATTTAGATCCGAAGTGGCGAACCGTCCACCGTCTAGTGGAACTAAAGGTCTCAACTCAGGTGGTATTACTGGAACTGTAGTTAATATCATCCATTCAGGTTTGTTTCCTGAGTCAATAAAGGACTCGATTAACTTTAATCTTTTGATAGTTCTTTCTTCAGTAACTTTAGATTTAATATTTTCAAGTGAAGCTCTTAATTTTTTTTGTTCTTTAACTAAATCTAAGCTAATCAATATGTCTCTAACTGCCTCTGCACCTATACCAGCCTGAAATGCATCTTCTCCATATTCATCTTGAGCCTTTGTAAGTGCTTCCTCAGAAATCAGCTCACCTTTTTTTAATGGAGTTAAACCAGGTTCGATTACTATGAAACTTTCAAAATACAAAACTTTTTCTACTTCTTTAAGTTTCATGTCTATTGCTAAAGCTATTCGACTTGGAAGTGATTTTAAAAACCAAATGTGAGCGACTGGGCAAGCTAAATCTATGTGCCCCATTCTTTCTCTTCTTACATTAGATTTTGTTATCTCGACTCCACATTTTTCGCATATTATACCTCTGAATTTCATTCTCTTATATTTTCCACATAAACATTCATAATCCTTAACTGGACCAAATATCCTAGCACAAAATAATCCATCTTTTTCAGGTCTAAAAGTTCTATAATTAATTGTTTCTGGTTTTTTTATTTCTCCATAGGACCAAGATTTAATTTTATCAGGACTAGCTAAGGTTATCTTAATGCTGCTAAAATTTGTTTCAGGTAATGTGTTATTATTAAAATTTTTAGTGATATTTTTTTCCATATTAATTCAATTCTATATTTAGTCCTAAAGCTCTTATTTCTTTAATTAAAACGTTAAATGACTCAGGGACACCTGACTCAAAATTATTATTTCCTTTAACTATAGTTTCATAAACTTTTGTTCTTCCAGCAACATC
>MDTD01057305.1_pt1 | contig 26417 bp, 22 predicted proteins | sample 811221 | NCBI WGS metagenome assembly MDTD01 (sample SAMN05326646, study PRJNA326480) | marine metagenome | isolation source: seawater | place: Pacific Ocean: South West | collected 2011 | reverse complement strand
GCCAACGTAATGTGTCCTTCCTTTCGTGCTACCGGCGACGAAAAACACCTTACTCGTGGACGCGCTAATACTCTTCGACTCGCATTATCAGGACAACTCGGGAAGGACGCTCTTGTAAGCGACGAGATGGCTGAGACAATGGCACTTTGTATAAGCTGTAAGGGCTGTAAACGTGAATGCCCGACCGGGGTGGATATGGCACGAATGAAAATCGAGTTCCTCCACCATTATAAAAACCGACACGGCTTCACATTCAGGGATAGACTGATAGCTTACTTACCTGCATATGCACCATATGCTGCAAAATTGCCGTGGCTATTTAATTCTCGAAATTGGATACCTGGCGCCGCATTGTTAGCCGAGGCTGCTACAGGGATAAGTTCCCGCCGCAAATTACCCCGCTGGCGCACTGATTGGTTTAGAGTATCTAAAAATACAGTTGGCCCGTCTAATGGCACGCGAGTGGTGCTCTTAGCAGATGTTTTCAATTCGTATTTTGAACCCGAGAATCTTCAAAGTGCAGTAAAAGTGCTGACAGGAGCAGGATATAGAGTTCATATACTTGGCAAAGATAATGGGCATCCACTTGACGACGGCCGGACACTCTTAGCTACAGGCATGATTAAAAAAGCTAAAAAGCGAATTCAAGAGATGATAAATAAGCTAAAACCCTTTGCTGAGGATGGGGTGCCAATCATCGGACTTGAACCCTCCTCAATATTTATGCTTCGCGATGAGTATATAGCCCTATTACCAGGGCCTGACACCGAGATAATTTCTAAGAATGCGATGCTTTTTGAAGAATTTTTGGCAAAAGAATCTGATGCAGGAAATCTCAAACTTCGGCTACAACCGCTTCCGCATTCAAAAGCACTTCTACATGGCCATTGCCATCAAAAAGCATTTGCTACGATGAGTTCAGTGCAGAAGGTATTGGGTCTTATCCCTAACCTCCAAATCACCACCGTATCTGGCAGTTGCTGCGGAATGGCCGGAAGTTTCGGTTACCAAAAAGAAACATATGACCTCTCAATCAAAATGGGTGAGATGTCGATACTACCTGCCGCAAGGGAAGCAGAAGACAACACCCTGATTATAGCTGATGGTACTAGTTGTCGACATCAAATAGTCGATGGAGCGCAGAAAAAAGCACAACACGTGGTTAGGGTGTTGGATCAGGCAATGATGCAATAATGCCGAGCGATAGTGATGTTAATTCCCTCCACGACAGTCTTGTCAGAGACATTCGTGAAATGGTACTCGATGGTACTCTTGCACCCGGCCAAAGAGTTCCTGAACGATTTTTGACTGAACAATTTGGTGTTTCACGCACACCTTTAAGGGAAGCTATCAGAGCGCTCGCCTCTGAGGGAACGTTAGAATTACTTCCAAATCGTGGAGCTCGCGTAACAAAAGTTTCTGCGAAAGAGGTTGATGATCTTTTTGAAGTTATGGGGGTGCTCGAAGCTCTGTCTGGAGAGCTAGCAGCAAAAAAAGCGACAAACTCTGATATTGCAGAAGTAAAGGCATTGCACTATCAAATGGTTCTTCATTTTACTCGAAAAGAGTTAACTGCTTATTTCCACTTGAACCAACGTATTCACGAGAAAATCCTCGAGATAGCGGGAAATGAAATTTTAATGAATATGTACCAAACACTCGCATTTCGTATACGTCGCGCACGCTACGTGGCGAATATTTCAGAAACACGGTGGTCGACTGCGGTTAAAGAACATGAAGAATTGTTAGCTGCATTGGAGTCTCGTGATGGAGAAAAACTCGGGCATCTTCTGCGCCGCCATCTTGCGAACACCTGCGAAATAGTTCGCAAAGCGATTGAGGACAGGCCCACTTCACATTAAAGTGGGAAATAATCTCACATTTATTATTTTGGGGTAAGCCATGAATATAACGAGACATGATCAAAACGACATTATGAGCAAGGTAGTTGAACATAATGGTGTTGTTTACGTATCCGGAAATACTGCGGATGATAATTCAGTGGATATCAGGGAACAGACGGCACAAATCTTAAAAAAAATTGATGGCTATCTTGCTCAAGCCGGAACAGATAAGTCGAAATTACTTTCAGCAACTGTTTATGTGGCCGATATGTCGCAAAAGCCGATGATGAACGAGGTTTGGCAGGCATGGTTATCTCCTGGAAATCACCCAACACGTGCTTGCGTTTGCACTGGACTTGGTTCACCTCAAACCCTAGTTGAAATCGTGGTGACTGCAGCAAAATAATAATTGCTATCAAGCAAGGTCCGGGACAGGTCGGGTTGTAATTTCATTCTCTGATAGTGATTTCTCAAGTACCGATGCAGCACCGAGAATGAAACTATCAGAAAAATGAGGGCCGCAGATTTGTAGCCCAAATGGCATTCCTGTGTGATCCAAGCCGCACGGAAGGTCCGTGATAGGGTTACCCGGAATAGTTAAGCCCCACGTGAGAGCCATCCATTCAACATAATTATCGAACTTTGTATTGTTTATTTGATTGCAATAACGCTGTTTTATTGGAAATGGTGGGACAGCATTCGTTGGGCAGATCAGAAGATCATAATCCTCAAAAAAATTACTCATAGAACGAAAAATATTAGTTTGCTCCTGAAGCGCCCAAGTTATGTCCATTGCATCGAGCTTTAATCCGGCCTGATAGTTGTCTATTACGTTTTGCCCCAATTCATCACGCCGATTTTCATAACGGTCACGATGCTTTGATAAAAAATGCACAGCGCGCAAAACCCAATTACAACGACGCACGTCGAGTAGATTAGGTGCAGCATCAACCCAACTTTTGAATAAGGGCTTAAGGTGTTCCACTCGCTCCCAAAAAATTGAACGCAAACCATCATCTACCTCAGCGAAACCAAGATCATCACAGAACGCAACCTTTAGATCTGATAGGTCGACGCTAACAGACTTTTTAAATCTTTCTCGAGCCCAAGGGGTAGATAACGGATCACGATCATCGTATCGCGCCAATGTCGATAACATAAGCTGGGTATCAGCAACCGTTCGGGCCATAGGCCCCTGCACAGAATAGTTAGTATAGCCGATGCTGTGCCGCTCTGTCGGGACAATGCCTGGCGTGCTACGATGAGCAACCACACCGCAATATGCAGCAGGGATACGAAGGCTACCCCCGGAGTCTGAACCACTCGCCAATGGCACCATATTTGCCGCTAATGCCACTGCAGAACCGCCTGATGATCCCCCACACGTGCGATTAGTATCAAAAGGATTACCTGTAGCACCATAGACTTTGTTAACGGTATGTGCGCCAGCACCAAATTCCGGTGTATTGCTTTTCCCAAGAATTATCGCGCCTGCTTCACGAAGCACACTAACATTGCTTTCGTCCTTTTCAGGCACATGGTCTTTGTAAAGCAGAGATCCATATGTAGTCCTCAAATCTTTGGTATCTTGCAAATCCTTAATCAGAATGGGCAACCCATGCAACGGACCTAGCTTGACCCCGCTTCCCACAGCACGCTCCGCTTTTTTTGCTTCATCTAGCGCACGATTAAAACAATTTGCCACAACAGCGTTTAAAGATGGATCCACCCGTTCTATTCGACTGATACAACTACTTACGAGCTCCACTGGAGATAGCGCTGATTTTGATATTGCATCCCTTGCGGCACAGGCATCCAATTCGTAGGGTTCTGTCATTATAGGCTCACTTGAAAGATATTAAAGATCACTTTTATCATAATGAGACCGTGCTAAAATCTCGATAAAATAATGATAAAGAGGAATTGGCATGGAACTGCAGTTGCACGGTAAAACTGCTCTCATAACGGGAGCTTCCCGAGGGATTGGGGAGGGCACAGCTAAGGTATTGGCAATGGACGGCGTCAGATGTGTTGTCAGTGCTCGACGTCTCGACTTGTTAATTGAACTTTCTGATAGCATTGAAAAACTTGGCGGAGTACGTCCAATTCCAATCTCTAAAGATTTGTTTAAAGAGAATGCGACAACCGAACTTGCTTCGGAGGCTCTACAGGCCCTCGGCAAAGTTGATATTTTGGTTAATTCCGCCGGCCGTAGTAAAGACCCAGCCGCCCCTAAAAACCTGCCGCTAGACTATCCCTCAAAATATTGGGATCAAGAGATGCATCTAAATTATGGGGCTATTAGAGAGATAAGTTGTGCAATTTTGCCAGGCATGATCGATCAAGGGTATGGCCGAATTGTCAACATAACAGGCAAATCTGAACCTGAAAAACCGCGCACTGCGAACCCAGCTAAAGCAGCAGTGCATGCTTGGTCCAAAGGTTTATCCAGAGAGGTCGCAAAATTTGGTATCACGGTAAATTGTATTCCGCCTGGAAAAATTGTTAGTGAACAGATACTTAGGAATTACTCGCAGAAAGAGCGAGCAACCTATGAGGACTATGATATCGCGCTAGGCACCTTTGGTGATCCCTCTGATATTGGCAACCTGATTGCTTTTTTAGCATCACCACTTGCAAGTCAAATAACAGGCTCTGTAATCCCGGTAGACGGTGGTTTTCGTAAATTTACTTTTTAAGGACAGTTATGATGGCTAGGAATTGGGGTCTCAAAGATAAAAAAGCACTCGTTACTGGAGACAATGAAGTTGCAACAGCTGTAAGATCGGCGCTCTCCGCCGAAGGTACCCAAATTGCAAATTCAGGGGATACAAATGTGCACATCGTAGTGAACGCTTCCGCTGACATTCGTAGTCCATTTTCAACCGACTTAGGCGCAAGCTCAGAAACCTGGAATGCAGATATGGTACATCATTTTGATGAAACGAGAAAAATTACTCACAGTGCATTACCGTTCATGATCGAGAATGAATTTGGCCGTGTCGTCAACGTGATAGGTAGTTTTGAACCCATGCATTTTAATAGTGAATTTGCAGCCTGGGGGGCAGTCGCAGCTTGGTCGAAAAGCCTCACGAGAGAAGTCGGAAAATACGGCATAACGATCAACTCTATCCAGCCAAGTCTTATTGACTGCGATACAACACGCAAGAAATGGCTAGACGAGGAACTCAAAGCTTATGTATCTAAACGCATTCCAACTGGTCAAATGTGTAAACCCTCTGATGTTGCGAATATAACGACATATTTATGCTCCTCGTTTGCGAGGTACATTACTGGGACCGTAATTCCAGTTGACGGTGGCATGAGTAGGCACCAGCATTAAAAGTGCGAATTTGGATAAACTGGCGGGATTGGATCAACATTATCCATCTGCAATCCCAGGTCTTGCTCTATCTCATGCATCGATTTTAAAAGAGAATCAAAACGCAAACCGATTTCGGCGCTATCACCATCAGGAATTTCAAGACCAATCAATTTTCCAAGATCCTGAATATCAGTTCTCACGTCACCTGAAATTTCATTCTGCTCAATTTTCTCTTCAGTGGTCGCTTCAAAGCCAGACAATGTATTTTCAAGTTTGGGGTGTGTTTTAAACCAACCTGCCTCTTGCTCGTAGGCATATGCAACCCTGTAAATCATCTGTTCGTTATAAGGTTTTGCGGCTACTTGAAATCCCATTGGCAAACCACTGCTAAAGCCACACAAAACATTCATCGCAGGGACATTCGCAATGTTGAAAGGATAGGATAGCATTCGCCTAGCATGGGCTATCTTTTTGCTAAAATCCTCTGGCCTATTTAACGTTGATCGTGTTTCACGAATGAGTTCCGGTGGAACTATGTGACTAAGTCCGATCAATACGTCATAGCAGTCAAAAAGTTTTATTAGCTGATCCCGTACCAAAACACGAGCTCGCATCGCGCGAGAGTAGAAGGTACCTGGCACAAGGGCAGCTGCCGCTACGCGGGCGCGAACACCACTATCTACTTTACTCCAATGCTTACGCAACGCGCTTCGCAATAACATAGATGCAACTTCTACATCTGATGTTAGCATCTGCAGCGGAACACTATATTTTCCAAGCGGGTGCGACGCTTTATCTATTGTGGCGCCCTTGGATTGAAAAATACCCTGAACCTGATTAAACGCTTTTTCCACATCTGGGTGCATATCGAGATCAGTACTAAGCTCTTTAACCAAGCCAATGCGTAAGCCGCTTATATTCCCGTCCATATAAGACGGGTAATCGGGAACCGGGTTTTTGCCAGTTAAGGGATCATTTGGATCATGACCCGCTATATTCTGGAGAACCAAAGCATTATCTAAAACGCTGCGCGTCAACGGGCCGAAGGTATCTTGCGTGTACGCATACATGAACCCGCCATATCGACTAACTCGCCCAAAGGTCGGCCGGATACCTGCGAGACCTCCTGCCCACGCGGGCCCGCGTATGGAGCCGCCCGTATCTTCCCCAATTGAAAAACTACACATACCTGCAGCAGTCGCGATACCAGAACCTGATGACGAACTAGCTGGCGTATGATTCGGGTTCCATGGATTACGTGGTTCACCGAAGTGGAAAGTATTAGCTCCTCCTTTGCCAAATTCATGCAGATTCTGCTTCCCAATGAGTATCGCACCAGCATCTTGCAGCTTTCTAACGACTGTGGCGTCTCGGTCCGAGCCGAAGTCTTCTCTGATAACGGATGCTAGACTAGTTGGCACACCCTTTGTCATCATTTGATCTTTTACGCCGAATGGAATGCCGTGCAAAACACCGCGATATTTGCCGGCCGCGATCTCATCCTGCATTGCTTTTGCTTGAGCAAGTGCTTGTTCACTACAAATGAATGTCCAAGCACAAAGAATGCTATTCCATTTCTCAATTCGTTCTAAATAAATTTCAACGAGATTAACAGGCGACAATTGGCCCGATTTTATCAAGTTAGCCTGATTGCTAATATCTAAAAATGCTATTTCTTCTGCATTCATTTTATAACTCCCTACAACTCCCTCTTTACCACAATCATAATTAACCGATACACTGCATACTGATCGATAAGGAGATAATAATGGACTTTCAGCTACCAGAGGAACAAAAGCTATTTCAGGAGTCAGTTCGTGGATTCGCTGAGCGGCATCTTTCGAGTGGCGCACTCAAACGCGCCCATAACCATGAGTATCCCTATGATGTCGCTAAGTTGATGTCTGAGCAAGGCCTCTTAGGTATTACAATAAAAGAAGAAGATGGTGGCATAGGGGGAACTTTACTAGATGCAGTTCTCGCGATAGAGCAGGTTAGCCAGGTTTGCCCAAGGTCTGCAGATGTTATTCAGGCAGGCAACTTCGGGGCCATTCGTACCTTTGCCGAATATGCCACGCCAGAGCAAAAAGAGGAATATTTACCTGGACTTTTGGCGGGTGAGAAGGTTGTGGCTGTCGGCATGACAGAGCCGACCGCCGGTTCGGCTACAACAGATCTTCAAACAACGGCTACCCCAGATGGAGACGGGTTCCGAATTAATGGTGAGAAAGTATTCATCGGTAATAGTGAATATGCCGATGTTATCGTTCTTTACGTTCGATTTGGCCCTGGGCTTGGCGGAATCGGGTCGGTTTTGATTGAAAATGGAATGGAGGGTTACACCAAAGGTGCTCCTACACCCTACCTAAATGGTGAGCGTTGGGTCTCAATGTTTTTCGACAATGTTTATGTGCCGAAAGAAAGGGTCTTGCTTGGTCCAGGTGGATTTAAAAAGCAAATTAATGGCTTCAACGCCGAGCGCATCGGTAATACGGCACGTTCGATCTCCCTTGCCAGACATGCATACCGCCTCGCTCGTGACTATGCACTTGATCGCGAGCAATTTGGTCGATCAATTTGTGAATTCCAGGGACTCCAGTGGAAATTTGCTGATATGAAAGTGAAGCTTGATGCTGGCCAGTTACTTCTATATCGAGCAGCGACTAATGCCGATCGCGGATTGCCCGATCCGCAAGAAACCTCAATCGCTAAGTTGTTTTGTAACCAAGCGGGATTTGAGATCTGCAATGAGGCAATGCAGGTGATGGGTGCGCTCGGTTTTTCCCAAGATTCACTTGTCGAGTACTGTTTACGCCGTTGTCGAGGTTGGATGATTGCTGGCGGTTCATTGGAAATGATGCGAAATCGAATAGCAGAGGGAGTATTTGAAAGGCGATTCTCTCAGCGTCCCCCACGCGCAGCTACGGCAGAAGCAGCGGAATAGCCGATGCCTCGTAAAGCAAGCTTAGCTAATGCACTGTTCCGACCACGCTCAGTAGCGATGATAGGTGCCTCTGATGAGGGGCGCCGTCATCATGCAATGGCGCCACTCTATCTGGAAAAACACGGTTATAAAGGGAGAATAATTCCGGTAAATCCTAAGCGTAAAAAAGTTTACAACCACAAATGCTACGCCAACGTCTCAGATGCCCCGGGTCCTATAGACCACGCCTTGGTGATGACGCCGGCACGGACCGTCCCTACAGTAATACAAGACTGTGCAAAAGCTGGGGTAAGAGTGGCAACAATATTTAGCGCTAATTTTGCTGAAGCCGGACCAGACGGCATTAGGCTCCAAGACGAAATGATGCAAATTGCAAAAGAGGGCAACGTACGAATTGTTGGCCCGAATTGCATGGGTGTCTACTGCATGGACCCACCGGCAATAATATCACCGAATCGGATCATGCAAATTCCCAAGATTGAGAAAGGAAGTATCGGGGTCATTAGTCAGAGTGGGAGCCTTACAGGAACTTTTGTTTCCCGGGGACAGCATCGTGGTCTCGCCTTTTCAAAGATTGTCTCAATCGGAAATGAATGTGACGTATCTGTACCTGAAATCACTGAGATTATGATCGATGATTCAAAAACAAAAATTATTCTTATGTTTTTGGAGACTATTCGTGATTACAAAGCATTTGCTGCAGCGGCACAGCGAGCCTTTTCTGAAAACATTCCTATAGTGGTTTATAAAATTGGAAGGTCCGAGGCAGCGGCGGAGTTCACTGCATCGCATACAGGCGCAATAGCAGGAACTGATTCTGCAGTCGACGCTTTTTTTAAACAGCATGCCATTATAAGAGTGCGGCATTTCGAAAGCCTTTTCGAAATGACCTACCTTGCAATGGGCCGAAAGCCAGTCAAAAATAAAAACATAGCAGTAATAGCATCTACCGGTGGTGGTGGTGGAATGGTTGTTGATAATCTTGGCATTAATGGCCTTTCACCCACACCGCTTCCAAAAGATGCGGAACGCCGAATATTTAATGCTGGAGGTACATTTTCAAATGGACCATTAATCGACGTAACCCTTGCCGGGGCTTACCCCAAAAATGTTAAACAAATACTACAAGAGGCGTTTAATGCGCGTAATAATGGTGCGGTAATCATGACGCCGGGTTCGTCAGCCGAGTTCAATCCTGAACGGACTGTCATGCCTTTGAAGGAATTTCTTGGTCATGATAAACCTTTCGGAGCGGCTTTGATCCCGGAAGCTGCCGACACAGCTCGACTAATGAGTTCACTGAAAATTCCCGCCTTTAAATCACCTGAGAGCTGCGCAGATGCAATGCGCGGCTTTCTAGAATGGGAGGCTCCTCGGGCTTTACCAAAAAGAACAAGTGTAGATTTATCTCGAATTTCAAAAGCAATCAGGCGCACCGAGGGTTCAGTTCTGAATGAAAAAGAGTGCCAGAGCATTTTCAAAATGCTGGGCATTAGCCAGGTGAAATCGGTTTTTGTTACCACAGCGAGCCAAGCATTGTCTAAGGCCAAAGGAATAGGGTTTCCTTTGGCTGTGAAGGTTGTTTCTGCGGACATACCACACAAGACTGAGGCTGGCGGCATTGAGTTAGAGATAAAGTCTCTTAGTAATTTAGAGGCCGCAATTAAACGCATCAAACGTAATGTTCATAAGGCTTTACCAACAGCGAAAATCGATGGTTTCCTTATGCAGCGTATGGAAACCGGCTTAGCTGAAATTCTAGTTGGCTTCCGAGTTGACGATATTGTTGGACCTACTGTTGTGGTCGGTTCTGGTGGTATAATGTCAGAGATTTACAATGACGCGGCGGTTCGGTTAGCGCCGGTCACAAAAAAAACCGCGTTGGAAATGCTTCATGAAGTAAAGGGGTTAGCCCCAGTCCGAGGGTACCGCGGACTTCCGAGGGGGGACCTTCAGGCGGTCGCAACCATAATCCATAAGCTTTCACAGTTAGCCTTCCTGGTTGATGAGATTACTGATGCAGAAATAAACCCAGTGATCATTAAAAAACGAGGGGCTGTTGCAGTTGATGGCTTAATAATAAAAACCAATTAACGTCAAAGACAAGAGGAAAAAATGGCCAGCTCACGCTTAGCAAAAGCACTCTTTGAACCAAAAAATATTGCATTAATCGGGGCATCAGACGACAAGGGACGCAATAATTCACGTCCACAACAATTCCTTGAGAAGCACGGCTACAGGGGTAAAATCTACCCGATAAATCCAAGACGAAAAAAAGTCTATGGTGTTAAAGCATATCAATCAGTGACCGAAGTCCCTGATCGGATTGACCACGCGTTCATAATGACTGGACCAAAAGCAGTTCCAGCCGTGATGCGAGACTGCGCGCAAGCTAAGGTAAAAGTAGCGACGATCTTCACCGCCGATTTTGCTGAATCCGGCACTGACGGTGCAAAACTGCAAGCGGAGGTTGTTCAAGAAGCAAAAAAAGGTAATGTTCGTGTGATTGGGCCTAATTGTATGGGTATCTACTGTATGGATCCACCTGCAATGATCTCACCCAATACAGTATTGCAATTACCAAAAATATTTAAAGGTAATATTGGCGTAATCTCTCAGAGCGGCAGCCTTACTGGTACATTTCTGTCTCGCGGCCAGCATCGTGGTATGGCCTTTTCAAAAATGGTCTCTATAGGCAACGAATGTGATGTTTCTGTTGCTGAAATCGGGGAAATCTTAATAAAGGATCCAAAAACAAAATGCATTCTGCTCTTTTTGGAGACTATACGACATGAGACGGCGTTTACAGAAATGGTGCGTCGCGCCTTTACCGCGAAAAAACCCGTAATTGTATATAAACTGGGCCGGTCTGATGCTGCCGCTGAGTTTACCGCTAGTCATACCGGTGCCATTGCCGGGACAGACAGTGCTGTTGATGCTTATTTTAAACATAATGGCGTAGTGCGAGTGGATCAGTTCGAAACGCTATTAGAAATGCCCAATTTGTTAATTGGTCGGAAACCTCGACCTGGTAAGAACGTATCAGTCATCACAACAACTGGTGGTGGAGGTGGTATGGCCGTTGATCGTCTAGGGGTCGCTGGATTAAACGCTGTGCCTCTGCCGGAAGAGGCCGTTGCACGTATCGAGAAAGCAGGGGGATTAATCTCAAATGGCCCGTTGTTAGATCTAACATATAAAGGTGCAACAACGGAAAACACGGAGCGAGTGCTCAAAGAGGTAATGAATTCAGATGCTAATGATGCAGCGGTCATGGTTGTGGGATCATCAGCTCAGTTCAATCCCGAGGTTTCGGTACAATCCCTAATAAAATTTGCCAAAAAGGCTAAACCTCTTGGTGGTTTTTTAGTTCCAGAAGCTGCAGAAAGCGGCCGGCTTCTGACCAAGGCGGGAGTGCCTTGCTTCCGAACACCCGAAAGTTGTGCGGATGCCATGCAGTCATTCCTTCACTGGAAAGAACCTATACCATTCCAAAAAAGCCCTCAGTTTGATCTCAAAGCAGCCCGAAAGGCGCTAGGTAATAGAAGCGATTGCGCACTTAGCGAACGAGAATGTCGCACGGTTTTAAGTAAACTTGGCATAAAGCAAGTCGCGGCTGCATTCGCGAAAGATACAGAAAAAGCAGTGCAAGCAGCTAAATCTGTTGGTTTTCCTTGTGTTGCTAAAATTGTATCGAGAGATATTCCCCACAAAACGGAAGTTGGAGGTGTATTAGTAAATATTGAAAACTCCAAACAATTAAAGACCGGAGTACGGGATATGGAGGCGCGGGTCTCAAGATCACTTCCTCGGGCAAAGATAGAAGGATTCTTAATCCAAAGTATGGAAAAGGGCCTAGCTGAAGTCCTAATAGGGTATCGAGTTGATGAACTCGTAGGTCCAACTGTTGTGCTCAGTGCCGGTGGCGTCTTATCTGAAGTTTATGGCGATGCCGCCGTACGTATGGCACCCGTTAGCCATGCAACTGCTTACGATATGATAGATGAGGTAAAGGGTTTGGCCCCTATCTGTGGTTATCGCGGATTGCCGAAAGGGGATCTTGGAGCAATTGCTAATGCATTGGTAGCCTTGTCGCAACTTGCATTTATTAAGAGGCCAAAGCTTACTGAGGCCGAGATCAATCCACTCATCGTCAGAGAAGATGGCAAAGGCGCGGTAGCTGCGGATGGACTCATAATCTTAAAATAATACAAGGAAGCCTGGCATGCCTTGCGACAAGGAACCTCATCTTAACTAAAATGAAAATTGACTACAATTTAAAGGAGTTTTGTGATGGTAGATAAAAAAAACTTGCCGGTCGGACTGAAAAATAAGAAGGGCCGCAATACCCAATTGCGCAAACTTTTACAGTCTGATGGAATATTAGTGGCGCCTGGTGCTTTTGACTGTATTTCAGGGCGTATCGTTCAGAATTCCGGCTTTGACGCACTATATTTGACGGGGGCTGGTATTTCTATGAGCCTAATGGGTGCCCCAGATCTCGGCATGCTATCATATGGAGAAATTATATCTCACATTCGCAGGATTGCCGATGCAGTTGAGATACCTATTATCGCTGATGCAGATACAGGGTATGGAGGACCGCTCAATGTAGTTCGGACTGCCCGCGATTATGAAAAAGCTGGTATTTCATGCATTCAAATAGAAGACCAGCAATGGCCCAAGCGCTGCGGACACATGATGAACCGGGTCATTGCATCAGTTGATGAAATGTGTGGCAGGATAAAAGCTGCAGTTGATATTCGTGACGATCCAGACTTCGTTGTGATGGCGCGAACTGATTCTCGGACCGAATTCGGAATCAATGAAGCTATTGACCGTATGAATGCTTACGTTGAGGCTGGTGCCGATGTAGCCTTCGTAGAGAGTCCTGAAACTATTGACGAAATGCGGATGGTCAATGAGCAAATTTCGGCACCTACATTGGCTAATATGGTTGAAGGGGGCCGCACACCATTTATAAAAACCACAGAATTGCAAGAGCTAGGGTATGACCTAGCTATATATCCAGGCTCGATGGGGCGAGTTCTTGGTAAGTCCGGCACTCGCGTTCTTGAACATCTTAAGAAAGAGGGCACGACAGAGGGAATGACAGATTGGATGTTTGAACAACCTGACTTATTCGCCTTATTTGATTATAAAGATTGGACGGACTACGAGGCAAATTTTGGGGAGCGCTAAAAGCGCCGGTCTAATTAATATAGCCAAGGCGCTTCAATTTGCCTTTTCTTCTCATAAGCGCCTAAAGCCTCTTCATGTTCAAGAGTTAAGCTTATATCGTCAAGTCCATTTACCATGCAATGCTTGTGCAAAGGATCAATTTCAAAGCTGTAATGAGTTCCGTCAGGCCCAACGACTACTTGGTCTAAAAGATTTATAGCAACCCGTGAACCTGGCACCTCACGAATCTGTTTTCTAAGAGTATTACAATCTATAATTGGTAACCGGACGGGTAGCATGCCATTCTTCATTCCATTATTGTAATGAATATCTCCAAAACTGGGAGCAATCACTGCACGAATACCATTCGCTAACAATGCATAAACAGCTGCCTCTCGCGAGGATCCGCAGCCCCAGTTTTCATCAGCGATGATTATTTGACCGTGCCGATATTGTTCTTGATTCAAAATGAAATCTTCTTTCTCTGAACCATCATCATTATATCGAGCGTTGTTAAACAGGAATGATGCATAGTCGGGATCACTCCGCTGTTTCCGTAAAAACCGCGCCGGTATTATTTGATCGGTATCAACATTAACTTGATCAAAGGGAATTGCAATTGCAGTCAGGGACGTAAAAGCCTCCATTTTACCGTCTCTCCATCAAGGTACGAACGTCAGTAAACTTTCCGGTTACAGCAGCAGCGGCGGCCATAGCGGGGCTTACCAAGTGTGTCCTAGTTTCGGGACCTTGCCTGCCCTCAAAATTACGATTAGACGTAGACGCTGAACGCTCGCCCTTATTAAGTAAGTCACCATTCAAACCAACACACATTGAGCATCCTGAGTGGCGCCAATCAAAGCCGGCGTCGGTAAAGATTCTATCCAGGCCTTCTGCTTCAGCCTGTTGCCGGATTTTCCCAGACCCTGGCGAGATCATTGACCAAACCTTAACCTTTTGACCTTTAACCACCTCTGCAGCCAATCGTAAATCCTGTATGCGACTATTAGTACATGAACCTATAAAAACACGATCCACGGAAACATCTGTCATTAACTGACCTGGTTCCAAGCCAGTATAAGTTAGCGCGCGCTTCATTGCCTCACGTTTTTCATTATCAGGCTCTGCCTCTGGGTCAGGAATTGGCTCAGTTATACGGATGGCATGTTGCGGGCTTGTACCCCATGTAATCATTGGAGCAATAGTTGAGCCATTTAATGTCACTTCCTTATCAAACTCAGCACCCTCCTCTGTCGGCAAGTCCTTCCAGGCTTCAACAGCGAGCTCCCATTTACTGCCTTTCGGCGCGAATTCTGAGCCCTCTAGAAATTTAATTGTCTTATCGTCTGGCGCGATAAGCCCTATGCGTGATCCTGCTTCAATAGTCATATTCGAAAGGGTAAGCCTGCCCTCAATATCGAGCTGACTAATACATGGACCGGCATATTCGATCGCATACCCTACACCACAAGCGGCACTCTCTTGAGCAATTAAAGCTAAAGCCACATCCTTCCCGGTAACCCCAAACCCTAACTGACCAGTGACAGTGACACGCATTAACTTGGGTTTTCTCTGCCAAATAGATTGCGTTGCAAGAACATGACTAGCTTCAGATGCACCAATTCCAAAAGAAATGCATCCCATAGCACCATGCGTAGAGGTGTGGCTGTCTCCACAACAAAGAAGAATGCCGGGTTGGGTTATACCTAATTCTGGACCTATAACATGAACGATACCCATACGGATATCTTCGAGCCCAAAATGGTGAATGCCAAATTCATTTGCATTAGCCGCAAGCATCTCTACCTTCTCACGAGCTTCAAGGTCGGTCATTTCGCTTAAAGTTCGCTCGGTGGTAGATGCATAATGATCGGGTGTTCCAAATGTTTGATACGGCTGCCGCACCGTTCTGGACGCATCGCGCAACATGCCAAATGCATGAAAACTGCCGTCGTGTAGTATGTGACGATCCACATATAACAACGACTGCCCATCGTCACGTTTCACGACTTCATGTGCCTCCCAAATTTTTTCGAAAATTGTTTTCGGCGCTGCCATGACCTCCTCCTCAGTCCACAAACACGTTTCTTAAATTTTCTGCCGTGCACTCTGACGCAAATATTCAAACTTCATGATATAGAGTCCACTCATAATAACAATGCATGTTCCTGACACCGCGAAAATATTAGGGAGATGCCCCCAAACTACATACCCAGCGAGAACAGCCCAGGCAATGGAGGTATAATTAAACGGTGCTATCGTCGATGCCTCCGCAAACCGCAACGCTTCAATCATCGCATAATGCCCCCCTGCAACGAGCAAGGCTCCAGAAAAAGAAACACACAAATCAAATGGGCTAGGCATTAACCAAGGACCAAAGACCGGTGTGGGACTTTCAAAAATCGTTGCCGTTATAATGCCCAGAGGAATTGTAAAAAGCCCTATAACGATCATCAGACCAAACGTAGTTGCCATTACCGCTGTTGAGGACTCCTTTTCAGTCATTCGACGAGTGATAATGTCTCGCCCTGCAGCTAAAAATGCAGAAATTAGAGGCAGCAAAGCAGCAAACCCAGCAGAGTCACTTTCCGGGCGTACTATTAAAAGTATTCCTACGAAACCTATAATCGCAGCGCCCCAGCGCCGACGGCCGACATTTTCACCTAATAGTGGTCCCGCCAAAGCGGTGAGAATCAGAGGGCCAGCGAATGTAATTACGACTGCATCAGCGAGTGGTAAGTAGGCTAATCCGAGAGTAAAAAAAAGTATCCTCGCGGATACCATCGCTCCTCGCACAAGGTGCATTGCCCAATTTTTCACTTTGAGCGAAGCAAAACCACCATTAAGCCAAACAAAAAACCAAAGTGGTACAATAATGAGAAAGGTAGAACGCATAGTTATTACCTGGCCAACTGGCAAATCGACAGTTAGATATTTTAGAATTGCATTATTTAAGGTCATCAGCAAAGCGCTGATAATTGCAAAAGCTATTCCCTTCAGAGGCTTCGTTTGCTGCGCAAGGACTTCCATCCGTTAGGACGACTTAATGTCTGATAATAAACGTTGCCGGTGTAAAATGTAGAGACCGCTCGCGATTATTATAAAGACACCCAAAACACCAAACTTGTCCGGCAATTGGCCCCAAATGATGAAACCCAAAATAGTAGCCCATACAATGCCAGTATATCGGAATGGGGCGACAATTTTGGCTTCCGCAAAACGAAATGTTTCTATCATAAGATAGTGTCCTGCCGCGACACATAAACCAGTTAAAACAACGAGGACGGTATCGTGGAATCCGGGCATTACCCAATTAAAAGGCTCTCCGTCCAACAAAGAAGCAGGAAATGAGCCCCCAATCGAAATCAAGCTTGATGTAAAAAATATCGAGAGAGAACTCTCCTCTGCTGTAAGTTTCCGAGTAACAATATCGCGCATCGCACCCGTCAATGCAGCAATAAGAGGAAAAAGAATTGCTAATTGTAATGTGCCTCCAATGGGTCGAGCGACAATTAAAATTCCAAGGAACCCGAAAGATACCGCCATCCAACGTCGCCATCCAACCCTCTCGCCAAGAAATGGTATCGCAAGCGCTGTCAGAAACAACGGCGCTGCGAAAGTGAGCGCCACTGTTTCTGCTAGAGGAAGATAGGTAACAGCAAGAACGAAAAAAATACCGTTTAACAGGTTTAGCACACCCCTATACCAATGACCCGAATTGTTGCTTGGCTTAAGAATTGAAAAGCTTGAGAATAGAGGAACCAACAAGAGCACAATTAATACCATTACTATTGAACGCATAAAAATAATTTGGCTTGCCGGATACATACCCGAGAGCCATTTGAGGAGCGCATTGTTCAGATTCATAAAGAAAACGCTCACAACCATTAGCCCTATTCCTCTGAATGGGGCCGTCCTATGCACGCCAGTCACCATGGGATATCCTATCCTCCGTTATCCACAACCTACGGCAACAATTGCAATAAGGATAGCCATGCCGATGATTGACTTATGATAAGTGGCAAGGCTAGGAATCAAGCAAGCGGGTTATATGTGTTATACAAGTAACGTTATAAATTGGGGAGATTGATAATGAGCCAAGAGCTCAATCGAGATGATATCGATGTTTATATACGAGAAGTCGGACTGCGTGATGGTCTACAGAATGTAAAAGCTTTCTTTCCAACCGAGGCAAAGAAAGAATGGATTTCCGCTGAAGCCGCAGCTGGAGTTAATGATATTGAGGTCTGCTCTTTCGTTCCTCCAAAACTGATTCCTCAATTTGCAGATGCACTTGAAGTTATTGAAGAAGCAAAAAGGATAGGGAACCTTAACGTTTGTGCGCTGATGCCTAACCTCAAAGGCGCTGAAAGAGGCATAGAGGCAGGTGTAGATCAGCTAAATTATGTTACTTCAGTCAGCGAGACCCATAATCTTCAAAATGTTCGCCGCACCCCTGCCCAATCGGTGGAAGAGTTTAAAGCCATTGTTGAATGTCGCGATAGAAGGGCAGAGGAAACGGGCAAAAAAGTGACGCTCCTTGCCGGTTGCGCAACGGCGTTTGGTTGTACATTGGAGGGTGATGTTGCTTTGAGCTCTGTGGTCTCTGTAGCCCGGCAGTTTGTAGAGTCTGGAGCTGATGAGATATCGCTTGCTGATACTGTCGGCTATGCTAACCCCAGCCAAATTAAGGCACTGTGCGCGGAAATTTTAGATGTGGTTGATGTTCCGGTAACTATCCACTTGCATGATACACGCGGCATGGGTGTGGTAAATGCATACGCTGCCTATGAGGCAGGAATACGGCGCTTCGATGGATGCCTCGCCGGGCTTGGTGGATGCCCCTGGGCGCCTGGAGCGACTGGGAATGTAGTCTTAGAAGATATGGCTTTTATGTTTGAGGGCATGGGACTACGCACAGGTATTGATTTAAAGAAACTGTGTGCTGTTCGTGATATTATCGCCCGTGAGTTACCTAACGAACAACTTTGTGGTGGTCTGGCAAAGTCAGGCCTACCCTTAAATTTTTCACACGCAACAAGGCTTTCGGCGGCGGCGGAGTAAAATGATGACTGAACAAGAAACTAAGCTAGTACTAGATGACGAGGATTTTCCAGAATTGCGGTCTGAAGTAAGGAAACTCTGTGAGAAATATCCTTCCAAATATTGGCTGGATCTTGAGAATCAACCCCCGGACACAAGTTATCCAACCGAATTTGTTCAGGAACTCACTGATGCTGGCTACCTCGCCGCTCTTATTCCTCCGGAATATGGTGGTTCGGGACTTTCGCTACGGGCCGGTTCCGTGATCCTCGAAACTGTCTGCGAGATGGGCTGCCAAGGTTCTGCGTGTCATGCCCAAATGTATACAATGGGGACGGTTCTGCGCCATGGATCGGATGACCAAAAGCAAAGTTATTTACCAAAGATCGCCAATGGGGAATTAAGACTGCAAGCATTTGGTGTTACAGAGCCTACGACTGGGTCTGACACCACTCAACTTCGAACCCGTGCTGAGCGCGACGGCAATGGATACGTCATTAACGGTCAAAAAGTATGGACTAGCCGAGCGGGCCACTCTGATCTTATGCTTTTACTTGCCCGCACCACGCCGAAGGAACAATGTGAAAAACGCACCGACGGAGTTTCTGTGTTTTTGATAGACATGAGAGACGCGAAGAACAACGGCATGGAAATTAAACCTATTGATGCGATGATTAATCACAACACAACCGAGGTTTTCTTTGACAATGTAAACATTCCGGGTGACGCGCTGATTGGTGAAGAGGGGAAAGGTTTTCGTTACATACTTGATGGCATGAACGCTGAGCGTTGCCTTGTGTCAGCAGAAAGTATAGGCAATGCGCGATTTCTTTTAAACAAAGCAGTTAAATACGCCAATGAACGCGTTGTATTCAACCGTCCAATAGGCAAGAACCAAGGAATCCAATTTCCAATCTCGGATGCGTATATCAAATTACAAACAGCTGATCTGATGGTTCGCAAAGCAACCGCAATGTTTGAAGCAGGTTTACGATGTGGCGCCGAGGCGAATTGCGCAAAATACCTAAGCTCTGAAGCTCTATGGGCCTGCGCAGAAACATGTTTCACTACACATGGTGGTTTTGCTTTTGCAAAAGAATACGACGTAGAGAGAAAGTGGCGTGATGCGCGGCTTTCACGGAATGCGCCAATATCTCCTAATATGATCATGAATTTCATCGGACAGCACGTTCTTGGGCTCCCGCGGTCCTATTAAATTTTTTGTTTCCTCTTTCATATCTACAAAAATTTATTGAGAGAATCACAGATAAAAGCGGAAATAATACAGAAATAAAAATACAATTTGAGAGACAGTATTATGGAAATGACATTTGAAGATGACTACACTGAGTTTCGCGACGCTGTTGCAGCAATATGCAAAGATTTTCCGGGAAAATACTGGCGTGACCTCGAAGATCAACCATCGGATGGAAGTTATCCCACAGACTTTGTAGATGCGCTAACGCAGAGTGGATTTTTAGCGGCCCTAATCCCAGAATCGTATGGCGGATCTGGCCTCCCTATCCGAGCAGGAGCCGTTATATTAGAGGCCATTCATGAAAGTGGTTGCTCTGCAGCAGCATGCCACGCACAAATGTACACGATGGGTACAATACTTCGCCACGGTTCTGAAGAACAAAAACAAAAATATTTACCTCAAATTGCTAAAGGCAGTCTTAGGCTACAAGCTTTCGGTGTTACGGAACCAAACACCGGCTCTGACACTACTCAGTTAAAAACAAAGGCTGAGCGGGACGGCAACGGCTACGTTATTAACGGTCAGAAGGTGTGGACTAGCCGAGCAGCTCATTCTGACCTAATGCTACTTTTAGCTCGCACTACCCCCCCTGAAGAATGCGAAAAAAGAACTGATGGACTCTCATGTTTCCTGATCGACCTGAGAGAGGTAACAGACAATGGCTGCCAAATAAAACCATTAGATGCCATGATAAATCATAATACCACAGAGGTATTCTTCGATAATATGCATATCCCCGGTGATGCATTGATTGGTCAAGAAGGCAAAGGATTTCGATACATATTGGATGGTATGAATGCAGAACGTGTCTTAATAGCAGGCGAGTCGCTCGGAGATGGAAAATTCTTTATCGATAAGGGAGTAAGTTACGCTAACGAGAGAGTTGTTTTTGATCGGCCGATTGGTCAAAATCAAGGCATCCAATTCCCACTTGCTAAATCCTGGGCTGAGTTACAAGGAGCTGACATTATGGCTCGCAAAGCAGCGGCATTGTTTGATTCAGGGAGACCTTGTGGTGCTGAGGCCAATATGGCCAAATATCAAGCAGCGAAGGCAGCCTGGGAGGCGGCTGAGGCATGCTTAATGACCCATGGCGGTTTCGGGTTTGCGCGTGAATATGACGTTGAACGAAAATGGCGCGAGGCTCGTCTATATAGAACTGCACCTGTTTCTGAGAACATGATACTCGCATACATTGGTCAAAATATTCTTGGCATGCCACGATCTTACTAAGGGACTTCAAAATTTGCATTGTCAGAAATGAACATAGGAAAATACCGCGTAAATGTTTCTCTTTACACAACGAGTTATTGAATAGCATTTGATGGTGGTTGAAGTATAAAATCTAAGGATGAGTTATAAGCGGAAACAAACTGGCCCTAATCGTTACCGTGAGGATATCGGACGGTATTACGAAGATTTTGTTGTCGGGGATATTTATGAACACCGGCCCGGGCGCACCATAACATCGGCAGATAATAGCTGGTTTACACTCCTTACTATGAATACACATCCGCTGCATTTTGACATGGCATATGCCTCAAAGAGCGAGTTTGGTAGAGTCGTTGTCAACTCATGCCTTACACTTTCCATAGTTGTGGGGATGAGTGTGTCTGACACTTCCCAGAAAGCGATTGCCAATCTTGGCTGGACTAACATTGATCTCACCCAACCAGTTTTTGTTGGAGATACAATTTATGCAGAAAGCGAAGTCCTTGAAAAACGCGAGAGTGCATCACGTAAAAGTCAAGGAATAATAGGTATTCGCACCCTAGGCATAAAGTCGGATGGGACTGAATTTATGAAATTCAAAAGAAGTATATTGGTTCCCAAAGCCGGAAAGGCCGTTGATGATGAAGAAAAAAATCATGAAGATTAACCACGATGACCTAATCCTCGATACTATAGACCGTTTCCTACGACGCGATGTAGAACCTCATGTTATGAAACTTGAGCGAGAAGACATTTGGCCGGAAGAGATAGTGGGTAAGATGTCGGAACTGGGGCTGTTTGGTGCCATAATAGAGGAAAAATATGGAGGACTTGGTCTATCGTGCCTCACATATGCAAAAATCGTTGAACGTGTGAGTAGAACTTGGATGTCATTGTCAGGCATTTTTAACTCGCATCTTATTATGGCTTCAGCCGTACAACGTTTTGGTACCGAGGATCAGAAAAAAAAATGGCTCCCAAAATTTGCTTCTGGTGAGTTACGTGGCGGCCTTGCTTTAACTGAACCAAGTTGCGGAACCGACCTACAGGCCATCCGCACCCGTGCTGTCAGGACCGGTAACGACTACACTATTAACGGAACAAAAATGTGGATTTCAAACGGAATTCATGGCCACTGCTTCGCTGTCCTAGTTAAAACCGATATTGATGTAAAACCAAGGCATCGAGGAATGAGCCTCTTTATAGTTGAAAAAGGGGAATCTTTTAAATCAACCCGGAAACTCGAAAAATTGGGTTACAAAGGTATAGACAGTGCAGAATTATTCTTTGAGGATTGCCGCGTTCCACCAGAAAATCTCATAGGTGGCATCGAAGGAGATGGTTTTAAACAAGTAATGGGCGGCCTTGAACTCGGCCGCATAAATGTAGCCGCCCGTGGTGTCGGCGTTAGCCAGGCAGCGTTAGACGAAGCTGTGAAGTATTCACAACAAAGGCAAACCTTTGGCAAACCGATATGCCAACATCAAGCGATCCAACTCATGCTAGCTGATATGGCAACGCGCACCGAAGCTGCTCGACTTTTAGTTAACAGGGCGGCGGAAGCATTTGATAATAAGGAGCGCTGTGACATGGAAGCAGGTATGGCAAAGCTTTTTGCCACTGAAGCTGCCATAAGTAGTTCGATGGAGTCGATGAGGGTCCATGGAGGGTACGGTTATTCAAAAGAATTCCCGGTAGAACGCCTATACCGTGACGCACCACTACTAACAATTGGGGAGGGGACAAACGAGCTCCAAAAAATCATCATTGCACGCCAACTCGTTGAAAGAAACCCCATCTAACATGCTGCCGCTCAAAGGAACTCGTATACTTACAGTTGAACAATACGGCGCGGGGCCCTGCGGCACGCAATATCTGGCTGACCTTGGAGCAGAGGTCATAAAAGTGGAAAATCCACATGATGGCGGAGATATGGCGCGGGCCGTGGGCCCTTACTTCTTGGGTGATGGATCGAACACTGCATCGAGCCAATTTTTTCAGGCTTTTAATCGCAATAAAAAGAGTGTCACGCTTGACCTTGGAACCAGTGCTGGTCAGGAGGTTTTCAAGGATTTAGTCCGCACCTCAGATGCAATTTGCGCTAATTTACGGGGGGACGTTCCCTCCAAACTTGGGCTCACTTATGAGTCATTAGAGACCGTTAATCCCAAAATTGTGTGCGCCTTTCTTACCGCCTACGGAAGGACGGGGCCACGCAAATCCTGGCCAGGTTTTGATTATCTGATGCAGGCAGAAGCAGGCTACTTCTCTCTCACTGGAGAAATTGAAACTCCACCGTCTCGAATGGGTCTGTCATTAGTCGATATCATGACCGGCCAAACCATGGCACTTGCATGCGTATCCGCAATAGTTTCAGCGCGCACAACTGGAAAAGGTCAGAATATCGATACTAATCTTTTTGATTTGGCACTTTCTAATCTTGGTTACCTCGCCACCTGGTATCTTAATGAAGGTCATATACAAGGTCGTGAGCCACGATCGGGGCACCCTTCACTGGTACCTTGTGCTCAATATCCGACCAAAGACGGCTGGATCTATATTATGTGCAACAAAGAAAAATTTTGGCCGCTACTGTGCGAAAAAATTGGACGCCCTGAGTGGGGTAACGATGGCCGCTATGCGACATTCAAAGATCGTGAGTCAAGAAAAAAGGAAATTCAGGATTTACTAGACAAAGAGCTATCGTCAAAAACAACGAAAGAATGGCTCGATATATTTTCCGGAATCGTTCCTGCCGCTCCAATTCTTGACGTTGGACAAGCGATTGATAATCCCTTTGTCACCGAGCGAGGGCGTCACATGGAATTAGAGCTTAATGACGGCACTTCATTCTGCCTTCTCGATGCGCCATTTCATACCGGTGAGCCTACACCCAAACATCCTGCTCCGGAGTTGGGCGCTCACACCGAAATCATTCTAAAGGACCTCGGATACGATAGAAAACGTATAGAAGCCCTCCGTGGTGAAAAAATTATTTAAATTCGAAGAAAATGAACGCTAAATAACTCATTGCTATCGGTCCAAACCTTAGAAGGGATAAAGCCTGCGCTCGATGCTAACGTTCGGAACTCGTCAATATCATATTTATACGAATTTTCAGTATGGATCCGTTCCCCTGGTTCAAAGTAAAATTTGTTACCGCTTACAGTGACAGATTGCTTTTTGGAGCTTTCCAAATGCATCTCTATACGCCCCAATTCTTTATTATAAAATGCTACGTGACCAAAAGCTTGGAGGTCAAAGTTTCCCGACAACTCTCGATTTATGTGAGATAAGATATTTAGATTGAAAGCCTTGGTAACCCCAGCTGCATCATTGTAAGCTGCCTCTAAAGTAATAGGATCTTTCTTGAGATCTACGCCAACAAGCATACCCCCCCCGGGGCCCAATGTTTTGACACATACCTCAAGAAACTCTTTTGCTTTAGGGCGAGTAAAGTTACCTATTGTAGAACCGGGGAAATAACCCACTGAACGCCGGGATCTAATTCCCACGTCCTTAGGCAAGTCAAACGGCTTAGTGAAATCTGCACAAACTGCATGCACAGAGATTCCCGGATAATCCTGGGCCACAGAACGACTAGCTTTCATAAGCAAATCTCGCGAAATATCGACCGCCACATAAGACGCCGGCATTTCAAGCGCATCAAGAACGTACCTAACTTTTCTTGACGCGCCGCTACCATACTCTATTAAATCTGCATTTGACCCAATAGCAGAAGCGATTTCCGGAGCCGCATCCTTCATCAGTTTGACCTCAGTTCGAGTTGGATAATATTCTGGAGATTCGCAAATTGAATCAAATAATTTAGACCCGACTTCATCATAAAAATACTTACAGGGTAACGATTTCACCGCGCCACCTAACCCCAATTTAACTTCGGCTAAAAATTCGTTTTCAGTAACGAATGACTCATTCGCTGAGTCAAAATTTGAAAGAGATATCATGGGGTTTTCCGGAGTTATATTGCTAGAGAGGTTTAAAGCAGAGCGCGTGCTTTTGGTTTTGTACACCTTTTCTTTTACTAAGTCAGGTTCTTTAAGCAATGGGACAAGTTTGTATTAGGTATCTGATCATGACATAGTCAAAAAATGGTTAAAAGTAAAAAACATTCGGCCCTCCGTATTACCTGTGGAGCTCACGTAGTGCATGATGGCCTCGTAGATATGCTTTACGCGCTATTACCATTATTGCGCGATGCATTCGGTCTTTCCTTCGCACAGGTTGGTCTTTTGCGCGCAGTTCACAAAACAGCCACTGCAGCATTTCAAATACCAGTTGGAATTTGGTCGGAACGCACAGGCACAAGACCGCTCTTAGTAGCTGGAACTGCACTGGCTGGTTTCGGGTTTTTAGGACTCGGTTCAGCAAATAATTTTGGGGCCATATTAACATTTATTTTCTTCGCAGGGTGTGGGGGTGCATTTCAACATCCGTTATCCTCTGCTATTCTTTCACACAATTATTCTAAAAACGGGCAGCGCGCGGCTTTAGGTATATACAACGCCTTTGGTGATATCGGAAAATTTCTGTTTTTGGGCACTACAATATTTGCAACTGCGAGCCTTAACTACAATTGGCAAGCACCGGTTTACTGTTTTGGTATTATCGCACTGTTGACTGCGCTCGTTATATGGCTTCTTCTCAAAGCGTCCGCCATTGGTGCCAGGCCTAAAAAACCATTATCAAAAACTACTGTTGGTGGAACCTCGAGATGGGGGGTCAAACATCCAAGAGGTTTTGTGTTGCTCGGTTTTATTACCGCACTAGACAACACCACGAGGAATGGTTTCTTAACATTCGCTGCGTTTCTAATGATCGAGAAAGGTGTCTCAACAGAGTGGTCGGCGCTTGCGGTTCTGGTGACGGTATTCGGCGGTATGTGCGGGAAAATGGCTGTAGGTATGATTGCAGAGAGAATTGGAGTGACCCAAACAATTGCTCTTACCGAGTTCGCCACAGCATTGATGATCCTTGCCATTGTTGCAATGCCAAGCCTTTATGCCTTCTTTCTCCTTCCAGTCCTCGGTGTCTTTTTGAATGGCACTTCTTCCGCTATCTACGGTACAGTCCCCGATCTTATAAAGGGAGAAAAGCACTCCCGTGCCTATGGTCTTATCTACACACTAGGGTCTATTTGCGGCATCATTGCTCCGCTTGGCTACGGGGTCCTCGCAGATTGGACTAACGTTGAAACAACGATGATTGTTGTGGCCGGGGTGGTTTTGCTTACTGTCCCACTGTGCAAATTTTTGGCAATAGCAATTCAAGAGGCCCGGCAGCTTTGAGGGACTTTAATTTCCAATCTCCAGAATCACTCGCCCAACCGCTTTCCTTTTCATGACTTCTGCCATTGCGTCGCGAAAATCATCAAATTGAAAACATGCATGAATGGTTGGTTTTATTGCTTGGCTCTGCCACCAATCCAATAGTTTTTTTTGCGTCGCGTCGACACGGTCCGTATATGTATTTCTGTTATCAACCGGGCCCCATCCAACATATTCGCCATAATTAAACCCCATGACCGCGATATTTTTCACAAGAAAAATGTTGTACCCAACTTTGGGAATAATTCCGGATGCAAAACCT
>MDTD01029859.1_pt1 | contig 26443 bp, 21 predicted proteins | sample 811221 | NCBI WGS metagenome assembly MDTD01 (sample SAMN05326646, study PRJNA326480) | marine metagenome | isolation source: seawater | place: Pacific Ocean: South West | collected 2011 | reverse complement strand
TGAAGCGACTCGAGTGGCCAAGTACGGGGCGAGGATGGTGTTCGCGACGCGAAGAACGCTCGACGGTCGCGGCGGCGGCGGCGGCGGCGACGACTTCAAATCCAGACGATGGTGGATGGACACATTTTGCGCGCACGGATGGGTGGAAGACACCGACGCCTTCTTATCCCTCGTGAAGTCCAAGGATGGGACGTCCTCGAAGACGGGTCCGCGAAACTGGTTCGTGTTGAAACGCGTGCGCAAGATTAAAAAGCGCGGCAAGTGCACGTGCGCCGTGCCGCCGGGCAAAGACGCGGAGAACTTTTGCGGCGGCGAGGGTCGACCAAAGGCGAGGGACGAAGTGAAGGCGTTTTGGAAGAGTCTTCGCGGGCGTTCGTCCGCCGCCGCGTGATTGGTTTGAACAACAATTCTTTATTAACATCGTACCGCTCTCTCTACCGAAGCATCGCGCTCGCCCAATCCAACTGTCGAAGCAACAGTTGTCCCTCGTACGGAATCGACGCGAGAATGGCGTAAAATTTCCCCACTAATCGCGCGATATACACCGAGAGTAAGACGGAGATGAGCGTCAACACGCGCGCCGTGACGTCCCCCGCGTAGATGAATCGCACCCCCTTCCACACGATGTTGAGCATACAAAACAACGCGTACACCGCCGTGCCTCTCGGACTGTACATGCGCGCGCCAACGAATCCACACAAAGGCCCGATAATCATCAACGACGTCAATCCACTCCCCACGAGCGCGTGTAACACGCAAAACACCATATCCACCACGGCGAAGAGACGCACGACGCGACTAAACTGTCTCGCGAGCACCAACGTCTCCGCGTCCGCCGGTAACTCCGACGCCGGTCCACCGAACTCGCGCGCCAACTCCCGCTCGATCGTCTCTCGCGAGAATTCACCACCCTCCCCTCCGAACATCATCATCGACGGCGTGACGAACGTAAACGTTCCGTTCGGCGTCGACACCGTCGCCGCGCCGCCGCCGCCGATCGGCGTTCCCTCCGCCGGTCTCGTCTCGTACGTTCGCGCCGTCACCAATCGAGGCGCGCGCGCGGGCACCACCACCCCTCCGTTCGCGAGCACCACCCCGTCGCCGTCGCCGCCGCCTTTCCCCTCGAGCGTCGTCTCTCCACGCGTCGTCGTCGACGCAGCCGCATCCTCGTCGTCTCGCGCGTCGTCGTCCCGAGATCGTCCACGATCCTCGCCCGATCGATCCCCGAGCGCGTCCACCGTCCCATCGTCGACGCGATCGTCGCGATACACCGCGTCCCGCATCTCCCGCGTCGTCGTCTCCCGTCACGCATTCGCATTCATTCATGCATGCATTCATGCATCTCTCTCGGAATGGACGACGACGCGCGGGGCGCGGTCGTCCGATGACGCGTCGACGCGTTCGTGAGTGCGCGACGCGAGACCCGGGATCGGAAGACGCGAACGAGACGAAAAGAAAAAAATATTTCTCACCGTCCCGCGCGACGCGCGATCGACGGACGGACGCGCTCGAACCGTCGCGCGCGGTCGATCGGTCGTCGACGAGACGAGTCGGTTCGAGTCGGCGAGGCGATTGGATTGGCGCGCATTCATTCATCGTTCGATTCGTCGAGGCGCGAGGGACGCGCGCGCGAGTGCGGGAGACGACGACGGGACTATTACTATTTTTTTTGTGCGTTCGGTGAGACTGGATGGCGAACGCGGCGGCGAATGAGTTACGCGCGGGCACGCGTTTGGGCGAGTCGGGGCGATACGTCGTGGGCGAGCTCATCAACCGCGGCGGGACGGCGGTGGTGTACAGGGGGACGGATGAGGAGACGAGGCGCGAGGTGGCGTTGAAGTGCGTGGACGTGTCGGAAAACGCGTCGATGCGAGTGCCGCTGCGAGCGGTGATAAGAGAGATTAAGTATTCGACGAGATTGATGGATTCGACGCGACGCGCGGACGCCGCCGCGAGGGCGCGCGTGGTGCGATTGTTGAACGTCGTGCGAAGAGACGAATCGTTGCTCGTGCTCGTGTTTGAGTTGTGCGAGGGATCGGACGTGTTGGATCACATCAACGCGCGAGGTGGGAGTCTGCGGGAATCGGAGGCGAGGACGCTCTTCGCGCAGCTCGTCGAGGCGATCAAAACGATTCACGATCACGGGTTTTGTCATCGAGACGTGAAACCGGAAAACGCCGTCGTCGGGAAAGAAGGACTTAAACTGATTGATTTTGGATTGGCGAAAGGATTAGAGAGCGCGAACACGCGCGCGATCGGAACACCGGATTATATGGCGCCGGAATTGTTGGATAAGACGGACGCCGATGGGAATCCAAAACGGGAAAAGTACGACGCGACGGCGTGCGACGTTTGGTCGGCGGGAGTTTTTCTGTACATAATGCTGACTGGTCGATATCCTTTTCAATCGAGCGAGCGACCGAAAAACGTCAAGGCGACGTTACAAAACATTTTATCCGCGAAATATCCAAAACTTCCTCGATCGGCGTCGAGCGAAGTGCACGATTTGATGGAACGCATGCTCGAACCCGATCCGAAGAAGAGAATTCGACTTCGCGAGGTTTCCAAACATCCGTGGTTGAAGACGCCGCCGTCGTCGTCGTCATCGGCGAAGACGAAGAAACCGCGGCTGATGGATCGATTGAAAAAACCATTTCGTCGCCTCACGTTGACGTGACGCGCGCGGTGCCGCGAACCGCGTGATTGATTGAAACGCCGACGAAACGAATGCGAAACGAACGTAGACCGAGGTTCACGATGATATGGAATGAAACACTTACTTTACAAACAATGCGTCACCTCAACGTTCGTTTCAGACGTTGGGGTAATAATTATCATAATCTCTCTCACCGTTCGCGTGCGCAGAGTGCGGCGGTTGAACAAACGTCACGCGTGGCGGCGCGGCGGCGTTCGAAGCGGCGAACATCGGAAACGTCACCAACTCGACGCGCACGCCCGGAGACATGGGTGTCATCGGCGCTTGCGGTGCCTCCGACGACGGCGCGGGCGCGTTCGCCTCTTCGTCGTTCGACACGACGGAACATCTACAGTTCGGACACGTGGAACTCGTGTGCAGCCATAAATCGGCGCACTCTTGATGAAAGACGTGTTTACAGTGCGGGAAAAGTCGCAACTTCTCTCCTTGCGTGTAATCTTCCAGGCAGATGGTGCACGTCGGATCTTGCCCACTCAGGATACTATCCTTGAACGCGTGTTGATATTCAATCACCTCGAGTCCCTCAATGACGTCCTGCGGCGTACCCGCGGATTGCGCCGAGTCTCTCCGTCGAGCGAGCTCCTCCATCGAGAGTTGTTGCACTCTCTGTTCTCTGAATTGTCTCATGTACCGCCTGTAAAAGAATCGCTTGATAACGGCGACGATGAAACAGAATGAGATCCCTACCAAGAGTACCAGGGCCATGGACACGATCGTCGGCGCCTTCATCCCGCCGACATCCGATCCGGTGCCGATTGCGATTCTGAACGCGCACGCGCTCGTGGTGCCTAATTTCCGATTAAACACGCCAAAGTAGTACACCGTACCCGGTAGCACGGTACGTATGGTCTTTGTATTCGCACCCGGACGCAAGTTGCCGATTTGAGCGTCGTAATCAATGAGCGTCGGGGGCGCACCAACCTTGATGAGAAATAACGGATCGCCGCCGCCGTCCCAATACACCGTCACGTCGGCGCCCCTCTCTCTCACGCCGGGCACTCTGGCCCATAAATTGTGCGACGTGTAGAAAAATCTTCCTTCGGGTACGCGATTCGTCTCAAATGTCGAGCTGAGCGTGGCGTAATCGACGTACTCGTCGCCGCACGTGCTCCCGAAGGGCGCCGCTCCGTGGATCGTGGCGGCAGCGTCGCACACGCACCGTGTGTTATCGCCCGACGACGATCCGCTCAGTTCGCACGTTCCGAGACCGGAACAATCCCACGCGCACAACGGCGCGCGCGTCACGCCATCGTCCGTCGATCGAACCTTGAGCTCGAACGTCGCGGGATCCGAGTACGTCACCGCGCCCGTCGCTCGGGACACCTCTTGCACGTTTGTAATCTTCAACCAATACCGACCCTCGTCCGCACCGACGATCTTCATCGTCCTGTGATCACTCATGTACCCGTACGCCCCGTACGACGCCGTGCCCCGAAGCGGAAAATCCGACCATTTGTTCGATTCGCCCGCAACCGCAAACCCGTCGACGAGCCGCGACCACGACGTCGACGCGTTGCCCTTCTCTAAATACACGATCGGTATCCCCGTCTCTCGCTTCAGTTCTACCACCACATCCGCGCCGGACGTCCGCACGTCGAAATAAAACTCTCTCTCCTCTCGCACCGCCACCGTTCGTCGAATCGCGGGGCCTCCCGCGTCGAGTCTCGTCGCCTCTTCCTCGCGTCTACCCGCGTCCGCCGTCGTTCCGAACACGACCGCGACCGCGACCAAAACCGCGACCGCACCCGACCGAGACCACGCGCACGCGCGCCTCTCGCGCGCTCGTTCGCCATCGCGCCTCTCGCGCGCGTCTCGTCTCGTCGAACCGCGTCGACGTTCGTGAGGATTCTCACCACGTGGTGCCTTTCCCACGTCGTCTTCTCCGGGCGCCTCTCCTCGCGATCCGAGCACGCGAAGGCGTCGAAAGAGCGCGCGGCATCGCTTCGAACGATGCGCGTCCTCCTCTCGCGTCTCTTTCATGCGCGCGCGGTTCGCGCGCGTCGACGTCGACGTCTGCCGCGCGTCCCCAATGCCGCGTCATCCGTGGCCACGGGCACCATCGATGCTCAAAAGCATTCTTGCGTATACACGGTCCAAATACGCACCTAGTGTCCGACTACAAAGGTTTATCGGTGTCCCGCGAACGTTTGAGCCGCGGGATGGTCGTCGTCGGGACACCGCGCCCGACGACGACGCGATGCCTCGCTCGCGCCCGCGCGCGCGGCGCGCGTCGAGAACGTCATCGTTCTTCGTGTCACCGTCGCGCGCGCTCGCGACGTGCGCGGTGTGCGCGTGGGCGTGCGGATTCGCGCGCGCGAGTCGTGTGACGGTTGGTGCGTTCGGGACGCGCGCGTCGAGCGATGACGCGGACGATGCGAGCGCTCCGTCGACGTCGTTAACGACGCGGGGTGATGGTGTGTTTGCGGGCGCGCCGCCGCGCGCTCCCGCGCGACGGTTGACGAGCGCGAACGTCGCGCCGAGAGACGCGAGCGGGTATCCGAAGACGCGCGCGGTGGGCGCGACGTCGTTTGAGTTGGCGCACGCGATGGACGCGGCGGGGACGGTGTATTACGTCGTTCGAGAGGGACCTCTGACGTCGTACATGAGCGCGACGGACGTGCGAGCGGGGGTGGAACCCGGGGGTGGAGTGGTGACGCGCGCGGGTTCGTTTACGACGACGGCGGCGAACGTCGAGGCGAGCTACGTCGTCGCTGGATTGCAAGAGAAGACGGAGTATTACGTGTCGTCGGTGGCGGAGAGCGCGGGGGCGACGCCGATGTTACAGAGCACGGTGCAGACGCAGACGTTCACGACGTTGGACGAGACGGCTCCGATCGTGGATTCGTTTACGTATTCGCCCGCCGGCGACGAGATTTCGCTCACGGCGTCGCTTCAAGACGAGGACGGAACGCTGTATTACGTGTTACAGGCTAGAAATACGGCGGCACCGAGCGTGTCGCAGGTTATCTCTGGACTCGACGTCACGGGATCGCCCGCGATGTCGAGCGGGAGCATGCAATTGATCAGGGGCACGCCGCGCACCATCGACACGACGGGTTCGGTGGGATTGGTGCTCGGCGGCGAGTACACGGCGTTTTACGTCGCCGTGGACACGATCGGGAACAGACCGTCCGCGGTCTCGTCGAGCGATGTGAGCACGTCCCCCGCACCGCCTTCGCCACCCCCACCGCCTTCGCCACCTCCGCCGCCTTCGCCACCCCCGCCGCCGACGGTTGCGAGTCCGCCGTCGCCTTCGCCGCCGCCGTCGCCGCCGCCGCCGCCGGAACAAAACGCACCGAGATTCGTGAGCGGGTATCCAGTCGTGACGAACGTAAAGAACGTGTCGTTCGACATCAGTGTCGGGTTGAACGAGAGAGGGCACGTGTATTACGCCGTGTACGAGGGGTCGCGCGAGACGACGCCGACGCCGACGGGACAAGAGCTAAAGTCGCAGTCCTCTCTCATCGGCACCACGCAGACGTTTCGCGAAGCGGGCGTGATGTACGCCTCTGCGAATGACGTCACGACGCGTTCCATCACAAACTTGCGCGCGGGCGGCTCGTTCGTCGTCTACATGGTTGGCGAAGACGATTTGGGTAACATGATGTCGACCCCCGTCGCGTTGGACGTCGCGCTGTTGGACGACATCCCGCCCTTTGCGTCGTGGTATGTGCGCCTGACGGGCGTCGAGCTGAAGATCACTGTGTTACCGACAGAGCCTTCAGAGGTTTTTTACGTCTGTTCGACCGATCTGAACGATGAACCGTCCCCGGAAGAGGTTATGAATCCGGAAACAATGGCGCCTCGCCCGTTTCGCTACGGCTCGTTCAGAGTCGATCAAACGGACGAGGCGACGACATCCATCGTGCGCGTCGGGTACGGACGAACGTTCGTCACGTCTCTCGTGTTCATGGACGACTCCGGTAACTACGCGCGAACCGTCTCACGCTCGTCACCGATCCAAACGTTGACGGCGCCGCCTCCGCCGCCGCCCGCGCCTCCGCCGCCGCCGAGCAAACGCGTCGAGCGCGATCAAGATTTATTGCTGACGTTGTTCGCCGGCACGTACACGTGTATCGGCGCCGCAGTGTTGTATATCATCGCCAAGACGTGTGTGTATTACGGCACCGGTCGGTACATGAAGGACGTGACGCGAAGACGCGAGTACGGCGCCAAGAGACGACTGCTCAACGTGAAAACCGCCGCCATGGCCAGGGCGAGAGAAAACGAGAAGAGAGGGCGGTTCACGAAGAAGGGCACTATCAAAGGGTACGCGAATTACGATCAGTACGATCTCATCGAGAGCGGTGGTCGCGGCGAGCGCGCCGGCGCGCGATTTCACGACGTGCATGCCGAGGTGAGCACGACGGCGATTGCGAAGGAGCGCCGACTCGACGCGCTTGTGCACTTGTCGAGACAAGGAGAGGAGGAATTTCTGGATAAACTCGCGCATTAGAACGTAGAGAAAACTAGCCGAGGTGTGATTAAAACGAACGGCGATCACTCACTGGTCTTTCATCGCCTTCGGCGGCGGCAACGCGCGAAGACGAGGAAGCGGAAGCAATCGACTCGTCGTCTTCTGATACGCCTCGTAATCCGGATACTTTCGCGCGGTGATGCTCTCGGTGAACGCGGTCGATCCCTGAAACAGTAAAATCAACAACACCGCCCCCGTCAAGACGGGGGTGAAGAATCGTTTCGATTCCAAACTCGCCGCCGCGAAACCGGCGAAACACGTCCACATTCCCTGCTCGGCCCAAAAATTCGGATGTCGGGACAACGAAAACAATCCGTGCGTCAAAAACCCGCGCTCGTAATCGTCCCTCCATCCCTTGACTTTTCTCGCCAATCCTCGCTTGGAGCGCTGAAACCTCCACTGCTGTTCATCCGCCGCGACTTCGACGCAAAAACACGTCGCCCACGCGATTAACGCGAGCCCGTCCGGTCCCGCGAGTCGAAACGCCTCCGTCGATCGACGCGCCACCGCCGCCGGTAACGAAATCAACAGCAACAATACGTTTTGATACCACGCGATGAACGTCACGTTGAAGATTTCCCACGCCACGCGATGTCTCAACAGCGGGTGTTTTCGCAATTCGCCCCAGCGATAATCCTCCTCACCCGAGTATCCACCCTTTCTCGCGAAATTGTACGTCAACCGCCCCCCCCACAGACACGCGCACGCGAACATCACCATCAATCGCGTCTTCGCCGCGCCCTCGCTCGCGAACGCGTGCGTGCCGACGTACACGACGGGCGTGACGCTCCACAATTGGTCGACACATCCGTGCGTCTTCATCACCCAACTTCCCACGAGGCACCACGTCGCGAACGCGACGCATTCGAGGACGACGAGGGCGTCGACGTCATCGACGACGACGTTCGCACCGACCACCGCCGTCGCGACGCGCGAAGAGAGCGTGCGCGCGAGATCCAAAGCGGTTCCCATTGCGATGTCCCGAGAGTGACGCCGCGTCATCACTCGACGCCTCGCCTCGTTCCATGCGCGTGACGTCCCGCGATCTCGCGAGAGAGCTCGCGAGAGAGGACGAGACCGACCGCGTCGATGTTCTCGCGGCGGCGATCGACGCGTTGACGCGTGTGCGCGCGAGAGCGTCCCCGTGGGACGTCGTCGTCGGTCTCAACTTCACCCACGATGACGACGAGGCGTCGACGCCGACGTACGACGAGAGGGAAGCGAACGCGATACGCGCGTACGTCAAGGCGTGTCCGTTCGTGTTGGCCGCGTTCGAACGCACGGCGCACGAGAGCGATGGACGGATTCGGTGTTCGAAATTCGCGCGGGGACTGAGCGAACGCGAGGCGGCGGAGGCGACGGCGTGGCGCCGCGCGCGCGCGTCCCCGGCGATGTTGGCGCTGGATGAAGAGGTGAGCGGTCGCGCGCGTGAGGGTGCGTTGGGACGCGCAGGGGGGAGACGAGCGGTGAAGACTGGGGGGGGGAATGGTGGTGGTGGCGGCGAAGACGACGCGACTCGGCGCGCGCGGGTCGTCGTCGCGCCGGCGCCGGCGCCGACGAAGCCGGCGTGGACTACGGGAACGACGGCGACCGCGGGCACGACGTTGAGAGATATCATGGCGACGGAATCTGCGCGTTCGAGCGGTGGCGAGCGATCGACGTCGAGACGCGTCGACGCGTCGTCGTCCAAAGGCGCCGGCGCGCACGTCGCCAGCATGCCGAAATTTCCAGTCATCACCGCCGAACTGCTTCGAAGCGAATCTCGTCTGTCACCGATGGATAAGTTTGGAAAAGTGCGATGTCGCGTGTGTGGACGTTCGTTTAAGGCGTACGATGCGCTCGAGCAACACATCGGGGCGTCGCACTTTGGTTTAAATAATCCGTACGCCAAGGTTTTAGAGTCGGCGCGCATCGCCGCTGGACTCGCGCCGAGCGGAAAGGATCGAATCAATCGCGTATCGCTGAAACTCGGTGATTTAGTGTCGAGCGAGAGTAAGACGTCGAACAGTATGGTGAACTCCCTCGCCGCGTACTTTAAGACGGAGAAAACGAAACATAAGAGCGTCGAAAAGAAAGAGGGCAACGTGCACGGGGGCCAAATGGTGCGAAGCACGAACGCGGCGACGTCGACGGGCATGGTGCTTCGTCGAGGCGTGGAGCGGAAAGATGGGAAGAAGAAACGACATTCGACGCTGAAGAAAATCATTCTACGCGAGCGCACGATGCGTCGGGAGGAGGAGACGAAAAAACTCGTCGAGGAAGAGGTTGAGGTTGAGATCGAGGTGCGCGTGAATTGGGTCTACGTGCGAGTGTCGTACGAGGACGACGCGTGTCGCGTGCGCTTGATGTGCATGGAAGAGGACGAGGACGACGACGATGAGGACGACGAGATGGGCGAAGACGAAGAAGTGTCGGCGCGTGACCCAGACGCGCGGGAAAAACTCGAAACCCTCGACGAGAGAGCGCCCGCCGGCGCGTGGGGCGCGCGCAGTCTCCTCGCAGTCTTGAAGACGAAGGATGAGAGCGCCGAGGACGCGAAGAAGAAGACGCAGACGGTCGTCAAGGCGAAACAAACGCCTCGCACGTGTGAGGTGTGTGATGTGCAGTGTTTCGGCGAGCGCGCGTGGGAAGAACACGTCAAGGGTAAGGCGCACGCGAAAAAAGTCGCGCTTCGAGACGATCCCGCGGCGGCGAAAAAACTCGCCGCCGCGCGCGCGGCGTCTGGAACGACGTACGTCGGAGAGACGGGCGCCGAGAGCGTTCGATACGCCGAACAAATCATCACCAACGAACTCAACGAATCGACGAAAACCTTGCTCTCGACGCTGAAGCGGTTTCAAGATCGTCTCTATCACACGGATAAGATCAAGGCGAAACAACGGCGACGATTATTGTACGGCTTGCGAGAGGTGGCGAAGAGCGTCGACGCCGGGACGAGTAAAGTCATCATTCTCGCGCCGAACATCGAGAAAATCGAGAGCGAGGGTGGGTTGGACGATCGAATCAATGAAATCATCGAGCGCGCGAGAGAGAACGGCGTGCCCATCGTCGTCGCGCTCACGAAGAGACGCGTGGGCAAGGCGCTCGGTATTCCGAGCGCCGTCTCCGTCGTGAGCGTGTTGGATTACGACGGCGCCGACGAAGAGTTTAAGCGCACGGTGCGACTCGCGGCGGAGGGTCGCGCGCTCTACGTCAAGGCTCAAAAACGGGGGAAAGAAGACGAGACGACGCGCGTCGCGGCGTCGACGTTCGATCTCGGCGCGAAAGAATTCGTCCCGGCGAGTCGTCTCTCGGCGGCGTGACGAACCGCCGCCGATCGCGCATTCATTCACGCAATCATCCACGCAATCATTCATTCATTAGACGCGTAGATAGACCATAGCGTTACTAGTATAATACATGCCGACGGTAGTGTATCATCGACGCTCGCTACACCGTTCCAACACGTGCAGAAATCCCGGCCACGTCTTTGGAAGTCGAAACGGGCCCGCCGCCTCTGGTAACTTGGCGTGCTCCGCCCTGAGCGACGCCATCACCTCCCGCGCCTTGGTCAATGAAAATTCACACTCGTACGTCCTTTTCATGTATTCGTAGCACTTGTTCGCCTCCTCCGCGTTCTTCACCCATGGTTGAAACTCTTTCACCATGAATGCCACATCATCTTCCCCCAGCGCGCATCTCTTCGTCCCGCGCGCGATTCGACGCGTCGACGCGCGCGAACGCGCCACCGATCGCGCGCGCGCATCGAGCTCGATCGTTCGCACCGACGCGCGCGCGTCCATCGCCCGTCGCGAGATGACGATCGACGATCGATGACTGCGCTCGAAGAGCTCTATCTTGTACTAGTACACATTCAATTACACGCACTCCCACGACGCCTCCTCGCGTTCGTTCGTCGAGTCATCACTCCCGCGTCTACATCTCCACCTCTCCCATCCTCTCCCATCACGTGCGCTGGGATCCACCGCCGCCCGTCGCCTCTCGTCGCGCGCGCTCGTCGCGCGCCTGGACGAGTCGATCGAACGCGTCGAGCCCGATCGCGCGCGGTTTATCGTACGCGGCGCCGTGGACGAGGTACTGCAGACCGCCCATGGCGGTGATGGCGCCGACGATGATGGCGAACGGGGGGATGGATTCCACCGGCTGCGCGCGTCGTCGTCAAACAGTCAGTCATTCTTCATTCATTCGTTTTGCCCCCGAGGGCGAGGGCGACGCGCGTCGTCGTCGTCGTCGTCGAGAGAGACGCGCGGAAGTCGTCGAGACGCGCGTGGAACGAGGGAAAGAGAGAGACGCGCGGAAGTCGTCGGTCGCGGACGCACCATGATCGTCGAGGAGTGACGTCCCGTGAGGCGGTCCGGGCGAGGGGTTTGGGTGCCGGGGACGCGAACGAGGGAGAGGGACGAGGGACGCGCGGGAGCGGAGGATGGAGATGACTAGAAGGGATGCGTGATGATAAAAATAGATGGAATAGTGCGCGCGGGTTGTCAGACGTGGAATGCATGCGAGGTGGAATGAATGCGAAGGCGGCGGCGGCGGCGACGCGAAGAAGGCGACGACGACGAGACGCGTCCGTCACTTGGAACCGTCCTTGGCGACGACGCGATTGCTCCGCCAGTGTTTTCGACTGAGTTCTATGTCGAGGGTTTGATTATGGTCCTCGACATCGTCGCAGTTTCGGAAATCGGGTTCGCTGTCGAAGGAGCGACGCATGCCCACGCGCGCGGCGAGCGACGGTTTAAACGCGTCCTCTTCCCATTTCTCGTCGTCTCCATCCTTGGACGTCCCGCCTCGTCGCGCGTATCTCTCCAACAATTCATCCTGAAAGTGCAAATGTTTCATTCCCGGAGGTCTGGCCCGGGCGAACCGTCGCATCGCCTCCTCGGGCGTCGTCCCGCACGTCTCCACGAGATGACAACAAATCACGAACCCCGTACGATTAAACCCGTACGCGCAGTGTATCGCGATGTACTCGTCATCTCTCGCCGTCGCCATGAACGTCTTCACCGCCTCCGACACTCGTCGCACGTCGTTTGCGCTCGGCGTCGATTTCGCCACGTTTCTCACGTGCACGCGCGTCACCCCGCTCGGAATTTCATCCTCGTACAGACAATCGTGATTCGTCAAATCGATAATCATTCGAATCTCTCTCCCTCGCTTCCGCTGTTCCACCATGAGCCCGCTCATCGTCAACGCGTTCACACACCCCTCATCCACGTACACTCGCGATAACGGCGTCTTCATCGGCACCAATCGCGTCCCCTCGACGACGTCGCCGCACGACGCGTAGTCGCCCCATTTTTGCAACTTTTGCAACACGCTCGGCACGTTCGGATCGATCGTCTCCGCGCGAAGCGACAGCGAGCCCAGCATGGACGCCGTGCGCGAACCCATCGACTTCCTCGACCCCTCGCCGTCGCCGTCGTCGCTTCGTCGTCGAGACGCGGTGGACGCCGTCGAGGAATCCTCTCGCGCCTCCTCCTCCTCCTCCTCCGCCGCGCTCTCGCTCGCGAGAACGCGCGCGAGACGACGCGCGCGAGACGCGACGCACGTCGCCTCACCCTCCACGTCCGCCGAGGACCATCGCTCGCGAGGCGGCGCGCGAGACATGATTCGATTCGATTCGATACGATTCTTTCGCCTTCGCGTCGGTCTCTGCGGGAACGCGTCAGTGCGCGACGCGAGAGAGACGTCGTCTCTCGCGAGCGCCAGAGCGCGGGCGCCGAGGGTACGACGCGAGCGTTTTCGCGTCGAGTCATCGAAAAACCGCCGCGCGCGATGGATCTCGGCGTGGATGATGAATTGGGACTTCCCAAGGCGACGATCGCGAAGATGATCGCCGAGGCTCTGAGCGCGTCGATGGGAAGCGGGGCGTCTCTGCGCATGTCCCCGGAGTGTCGAGACATGGTCGTTGAGTGTTGTCAAGAGTTTATTCACGCGGTGAGCGCGGAGGCGAACGAGGTGTCGACGAAAGAACTTAAGAGCACGATCACGGCGGAGCACGTCTTGGCGGCGCTGCGACGATTGGGGTTCGATGCGTACGAGGCGGAGTGTGAGATCGCGCGAGACGAGGCGAAGGAGGAGGAGACGGAGAAGCGTGAGTTGAAGAAGAAGCGGAAGACGACGCAGATGAGCGAGGAGGATGCGATCGCGATGCAACAGGAATTGTTCGCGCGCGCGGCGGCGCGCATGGCGGGGACCGGCGGCGACGCGAGCGAGGACGCGAGCGGTGGAGGAGCGATGGGTTCGTTGGGATCGTTGGGGTAAGTTCGAACGTGTGAACGCTCGGACGTCGAGGGACGAGCGGTGGAACGTCGCGAGCGGAGGATTTTTTCGAGACGGCGGAGTAGTCTTATAGTCGTCACCCCGTGTATCAACAGACAGTGAAAGGAATGACAATACATCGAATCGAACACGTCGAGCGCGATCAACGAACGTCACGACTCGAACGCGCGCACTCTTCCTTCGCTTTCTTTGTCAGCGCGCGCGCTGACGACGGTTTGTTTACATTTTGTTCGTTTACGCGGCTCTCGTCGCGTACGCGGCTCGTCGCTCCGCGCTCCTAAAAAAAGTCATCGCCTCCGCCCGATCCGCCGCAGCACGCCTTGACCAGACCCTTCAACATCGCTCGCCCGCCCGGAATGTAACTCATGCAGTACCACATCAACGCGCACCACTGTATCGCGAGAAACAAAATCGTCAACGGAAAACTCTTCAACTCCACCGCGCACACCAACGTCATGATCAACGATCCGAGATACACGCACGTCGCCACGAATCGCGTGCCGTGAAACATATTCTTCAACTGTCTTCCAAATCCCGTTAAAAATCCCGTGCTCGCCAGCGATAACACGTTCCCCATCGAGTACAGCGTCGCGAATTTCGTCGGTCTCGTCCAAAACGCGCTCGAGAGCGCCGAACACATGACGCCGAACAGCGCGCAAAACGCGAATCCATACATGCGCTGTTCGTACGACATGCTCGCGCACGACGTGTACTCATCAAGCACCTCCGTTGCGGTCTCCGGTTCGCTCGGTTCCATGCCCGCCCTGCGCGAACGAACGCACCGCACCGTCAATCATCAGTCATCAGTCATCAGTCATCAATCATCACGCATCCATGCCATCGCGTCGTCTTCGCGTCGTCTCGTCGCGCGCGTCGTCGTCGCGCGCACATCAGGCGGACTTTATCGATGCCCTTCTTCACCGCGTTCGACATCGCGCGAGGTGCACCCACGCGCGCGTCCACGTGTGCGGACACCCATCGCATCGCGTCGCATCTCACACGCATCATGACGCGACCGAGCTGCACACACATGCGTCGAAACGCGGAGCGGGTTACAGGTAAAACTGTGCGTTACAACCTCACGCGAGTCGTCGGTCGGTCGGTCGTGCGTTTTCGTTATCGTCATCGTCGTCGTGTCGCCGTCGTGGTGATTTTACAGATCGAGCTCGGGCTCGGGGACGCGCTCGTACCCGCCGCCGGCGCGTCCGGAGGCGACGAGTCGACGCGCGGCGACGAAGACAAAGATGGACGCCGACGCGGCGACGCAACCGACGCCGAGGTTCGTCAATAAAACATCCACCCCGCGGTCGTTCACGTCGACGTTGGATTGAACGAGGAATTCGTGGTGGTCGTCGTGGGATGAGGAGACATCGTTCTCTGAAGCCCCGAGCGAGGGTTCGAGCGTCTCCGATCCGTCGTACGCGCGCGTGCCGTTGGTACGATTGCGCCAGTGGTCGTAGTGCGTGCGGTTGAAGTAGTGCGTGTGGTTGGTCATGTTGAACAAGACCTGACCGGGCACGTCCGGACCGCCGATGATGGCTTGTAAACCGGCGTTGAAATCAGCCATCGTGGCGTTGCTCAGACACTGGCAAATTCTATTCTCTTCCCCGCGCTCGGGAAACGGACGCACGCCGCCGAGCTTGTGCCAGTTGCACGGAATTTCCACCTCGTCCTCTTCGGGCCCGCGAACGTCGACAAAGGTCCACTTGTGGTATTCCGGATCAGCGCGCGGAATCGGCGCGGCGAGAGTTTGGTTCCCGGTCCATCCGTATCGCATGATGGTGTTGCACTTGCATCGATGATGCTCGCCAACACCCTCGTCGGCGCACCAGTCCCAGTCGAAATCTTGATGGGCGACGGTGTCGGGGAACATTCTCTTCAACATGTCGGAGAGCTTGGAGAACGAGAAGAGTTTAATCGTGCGCCGAATGTTTCCACCTCCATTGGCGCGAGGCAATTCGAGATTGACGGCGACATTGATGGAGTTTTGGTCTAGACGCTCCGTGCCCGGGACAAAATTGATGCTCGCGTTCTTGTGGGTGTCTGGAATCTGGGACACGTCAATGTACTGGCACTTTTTCCCCTTCTGACCCGAGCCGATGCTCGGGAACGGATCGACGTACGCGAACGCGCTGGATCCACAGAAAATCGTCTGGTTCGTTCGGCACGTTCCGTACGTCCACTTGATGTCGCCCGCGTGCGCGGGATCTTCAAACCACGCGTCGTCGTACTTGTGCGTGCCCGTGTCCGCGAAGGTTCCATACGTGCCGTATCGCACGATGTACCGCTTCATTTCCAGATCGGTCGTCGCGGAGTGTTCTTCAGCATCGGCGTATTCATCGTCACCCGGCGAGAGCACCTCCTGTCCGAGCCCGCTCGGGGCGTAATCGAGACACTGAAACGTCGCCCCCTCCTTGCCCCCAAACTTCCAATTCCATCCACCGACGCCGTGCGGCAACGCGCTCTCCACCACATCCGGCTGCACATCGCTCAGACTAAACCCAAGACTCGCGATCCCACCGCCTCGCGCGATCGCCTCCTCCATCACCTCCACCACCGCGCTCGAATCCGCGCGCTCGAGTCGTCGCGCGTCGAGGGTGTTGGCGCCATTCGCCTTATCGTTCGCCGCCGCTTCCGCGCATCGCGCGCCGTCGACGAGCGCTACCGTCACCGCACCGACGATGGTGACGACCACCGACGTTCGCGTCACCGCGCGTCGCGTCATCGTCACCGTCCGTCCCACGAAGTCGCGATCTGTCGACGCGCGCGGGGCGACCCGAACGCCTCGATCGATCGATCGAGAGAGAGAGAGAGTGGTGGGAAAAAAGCCTCTTATATATGTACACACACACCACTCGGACAATCAATACATACACACCATACATGAGAGAGTATGAATCATGAATGACGACGACACGCGCGTCGTCGAGCATCCTCCGACATCACATCGCGTAGTGAAGCCCCACGGAACGCCGTGTGATGACGCGCGAGGACGCGCGCGTCGGTCGGTCGGTCGGTCGCGCCGCGGGTCCATCGCATCCTCGCGACGTCCTCGTCCTCATCTCGCGGTCGCCGTCGCGTTCGCGGTCGCGACCGCGCGCGCGACCCGCGACCCGCGACCGCGCTCGTCCTCGTCGTCTCCCGCGATCGTCTCTCGCGCGCGTTCGGGTCGCGCGACGAGCGACCGACGAGCGACGGACGAACGACGACGTCGAGACATCAAATGGTGGTCGACGCGGGCGCGCGGGACGCGAACGGTGATGACGATGACGACGACGACGCGGTGCGAGTGGATGACGCGCGCGCGCTCTTCGAGAGGTGTCGCGTCGCCGCGCGCGCGCTGGAACGCGCGGCGATGAGCGCGGTGAGCAACCGAGAAAAGTGCTCGACGCTGCAGGGACAGGCGGACGCGACGAGCCTGGCGCTTCGAGAGGCGGAGAACGTGTACGCGATGTACGATGATCAGGGACGAGTGCAGATAAAGCGACACCTGGTGCGAGCGTTGGGACGATTGCGGTTAGGGAAGACGCTGGCGGAGGTGTACGGGACGCAGACGACGGCGAGAAAATTGGTGTCGTACGCGACGGGCGGGAAAACCAAGGGGAAATTTGAAGAGGTGACGAGAGATTTGGAGACGTTGGAGGTGCAGTTGTGGAACATGACTGGGGCATCGGGTCGATTGGCGGTCGCGGGAGGGGCGTCGGACGGGAGGAAACGGTTGTTGCGGGGTGGAATTTCGCAAACCGTCGACAGCGTCTTCGGGTCGGGGGTATCGGCGATGTGCGCGGCGGGGTCCGACGCGAGCGAATTGTGGTGGTCGACGGGCGGGGCGTTTCCTCGGCTGGACGCGTATGACATGTTTATTCAGGCGCAGAGACGAATCGAACGACCGAAGACGGGAGAGACGGGCGAACGGGGAGGATTCGGGTGTCTCGGACCGGGCGCGTCGGCGTCGGCGTCGACGCGGTCGCCCGTCGTCGCCATGAAGAGCGCGCAGTTGGGGTCGAGTTTACTCTGGGCGGGCATGAAAAATGGAGGCGTCATGGCGTGGGATTGCGATGCGGGTCGGTTGATGAGTCAGAACATCATCGTCGTCTCGCAGAACGCGGCCGTGACGTCCATCGAGCCCGTCGACGGCGCGTTGTGTTGGGTCGGATGTGCGGACGGCGCCGTCGTCGAATTAAAACTCGTCAAGGCGTCGACGTCCGAGGGGAGAGGAGAGGTGAGAGGAGGCAAGGACGAGTGTTTGGTGATGCGCGCGCGAAACATCGTCGGCGTCGACTCGGACGCGCGACCGAGCTTTAAGGATGGGTCGCCTCGGAAACACGGTGGAGGCGTGCGAAGCATGCTTCACAACGCGAGCGACGATTCCGCCGGCGTCGTTTTCGTCGCCTGCAAGGATGACTTGGCGCTCGAGGTGTGGGACGTCACCGAGGCCAAGTGCGTTCGCGTTGAACCACTCGATGATCTCGGTGCCGTCGTCTCGCTCGTGCGTCACCCGACGGTAAGAGATTTGGTGGTGAGCGTGCACGAGACGGGCGCGATTCAGATTTGGGGCGGCGACAAGTGCGCAGTCGAAACGGGAGAACGCGTGATGAACATCACGAAAGGTTTCAAGAGTGTCGACTCGTGGTCATTCATGCCTCTGTCAAAATATTTTGGGAAAAGCATCGTGAGCGCCGTGGCGGTGGAAAACGTCGTCGTCGTCGGTCACGCCAGCGGTAAACTCACCATTTGGGCGCTTCCCGACGCGTACGATTTGCGCAACGTCTCGTTGCACTCGGACACGCTCGCGAAGTCTTCTGGCAAGGATACGTTCGAAGTCATGTCCAACAGCCTCGTCGCCCACGGAAGCGGACTCGTGTACCTGACGACCATCGAGGGAGGCGGTTCGTTCGGCGTGGTCACCGTCGGTAGGTTCGGGAGCATCATGTATTGGCCCGTCGCGCAACTCGAAGCCGTGCTCGGCAGAGTCAGACAATTAGGAATCAAATCTCGTCAAGGAAAGAACGCGCGACAAGTGTTCCCTAACAGAACCAATCCGAGACGTAACGAGGATAGGTTCACACCGTCGAACAACACGCCCTGGTCGTCAAAATTGTCCGAGACGGCGCGCATTCCGAACGAACACATCAAGCTCGAGCATCAAATCGGCGAGGGGTCGTTCGGGCGCGTGTACAAGGCGAAGTGGAATCACATCGACGTCGCCGTTAAATTCATTGGAATGGAAGACGTGTCCATCAATTCGAGCGGTCTCATTCGCAACACGGAGGAATTGGAGAAGGAGGTGCGCATCATGACGAAGTTGCGACATCCGAACATCGTCCTCTTACTCGGCGTGGTAATGTCACCGCGTCCGGCGATCGTGCAAGAGTTTTGCATCAGAGGTTCGCTCTATTCTGTATTACAGCGTCACACGAAATCCGGCGCCCCAGAGCTCACCTGGCGCATACGTTTGCAGATGGCGCTCGGAGCGGCGGCGGGCATGCTCTATCTGCATGAATCTGACCCGAGCGTGTTACATCGAGACCTCAAGAGCGCCAATCTCATGGTCGATCGGTATTATCGAGTCAAGGTGGGTGACTTCAACTTATCGCGCGCGCACGACGACATCGTGGCGGGCGTGGAACACTCCGGCGCGTTGCACTCGCCGCGATGGATGGCGCCCGAGGTGCTCACGGATGGGCGTTACAGTAAAGCCTCGGACGTGTACTCGTTCGCCATCGTCATGTGGGAGATCCAAAGTCTCCAGACGCCGTGGAAAGAACTTGACGTGTACCAAATAATCAGTTTCGTCCCGGACGGTGAGCGTCCGAGCGTCGAGTCGGCGCACGGTGAGGAGTTCGTTGACGCGCCGGGCTATCGCGCGTTGATGCAACTCGCGTGGCACCAAGACGCAAAAACGCGTCCGACGTTCGAGGAGATCGTGGAACAAGTGCAACAGCTGTTGGAATCCCAGATGTCTCGAGAACAAGCGGCGAAAAAGCGCGCAAATGCGGGCTTACCGCCGCTTCCACCGGCTCGCTCCTTTGAAAAGAAGTCGGCGTCGTTCGGCGGGAGAGACAGTCGCGCCATTTCGAGACGAAAATCTTCGAGTGCTCTGGAGGCTCGCGACGTCAAGTCTCTGAAGAACGTCAACGTCACGTTCAGTCGCGATAAAACAAAAGTTCCAGAGGACGACGCCGTGGTCATCGACACGCCGGCGGCGAGTCCGGAGAAGAGTCAGCGCGACGATGACGCCGCCGGCGACGACGCGCTCAAAGAGACGACAAACATCTTAGAATTAGATGCCGGCGACGCGCCGGGGACGCCGGTGATTTTGCGAGGCATGCGCGCGCGAAATTCGTTGAACGGATCGGTTCGTCAAAGAATTCAATAGGAGGACGCGTGTAGTAAATTTCTTTCTCTAGCTCTCGAATTACCGAATTTCACCTCTACACGAGCGGCGCACGTGATGACCTATTGTCCTCACGTACGTTTGCTCGCTTACGCGCGATCGCGACGCGGACCCTTGTTGTAGTGCGTGCGGCTAGACACGGAGACACCTTGCAAGTTACCCATGTTCATGGACTTCAACATGTCCATGGTGTCGCGGTCGACTTCAATGGAATCCGTCTCGAGAGCAGACTTCTCAGGCACGAAATCCATACGGCGCTCACGCTCTTCCTCTTGAAGCTTGAGCGAGATACCGCGGACCGGGCCACGCTGGATACGCTTCATCAAGTGCTGCGCGATTGAACACATACAAGGCGTCACGGGTCAGTCTCTCTCTCTCTCTCTCACTTTCGCTCTCGAGCGCGTTGGCAAAACAAACCCTTTAGTCATCGTGAGTTCGGACCGAGATCGTCCGCACCCCTCCCGTCTCGGCGACCACCGTCGCGCGTCGTCGTCGCGAGATGAAAACGTACCGTCGTGAAACCGGCAATCTTGTTGCGCAAACGCTTGGACGGGATGATGGCGACGTCATCCGCGATGCGCTTGTTGGTCGCAAAGTCGAGCGTGAGTCGAGAGTAGTACTTCTCGATGATTTGGCGAGACGCCTGCGTGTCGTGAAACGCGCCGTCGCGAAGTCAGTCCCATCGTCCATTGATGCGTGAAAAACACCGCATCACCACGCGCGAAACCCAATCACCCATCGCCTCGCGCGCGACACCGCCGACCCCCGTCGTCGTCGCGCGCGTCGCGATCCTTTAGGGTTTTCCCCATCCCCCGCGCCAACCATCCATCGCGCGCGTCGTCCACCGTCCACTGCCTTCGTCCACCGCGACGCATCGATACATCGCACGCACCTTCTTGACCGTCTTCGTGCGAACGCGACCCATGGTGGTTTCCTTCGCTCGCGCGCGAGCGTACGAAAGAGGTCGATCGCGCGACGCGCGCGCGAGGACGTCGCGGCCGACCGGCGACCGACCGACCGACCGACCGCGTGCGGTCCGCGATATTTACTGTACAACTAGGGCAAACGGTACATACAAATACTACCACACACCTAACCCCATATCACACCACATCGAGGCACGCGCGACGCGACCGCGCCCACGAGTGACGAGTCACGACCCGTCCACCACCGCCCCTCCCCGCGCCCTCGCCCCCGACCTCCGCCTCCCCGCGCGCGCGGGCCCGCAGACCGAGACGCTCCATCGCGCATCATGTTGGCCGTCTCCGCCACGCGCGTCGTCGTGAACGCCGCGAACACCGCCCGCACCCAGCGCGTCAAGAGGAAGGGCGCCGGCAAGGTGCGTCTCGAACGCGTCGCGTCGCGCCTCGACGCATTCATTCATTCATTTTATCCGGCGCGAGGAGGGTTGTCTCGCCCACCACCGCGGGATCGATCGCGCGCGGTGACGAGTCGCGCGCGAGGTGACGAGTCGCGGTGACGGTGACGACGGACGGGTCCTCGCGCGATCGATCGATCGATCGATCGCGATCGCGTCGTCGACGGGAGACGCGCGTCGACGCTCGTCTGAATGGTCGACGCGCGATCGATCGTGGAGACGAGAGGGACGCCGAGGGTCGGGATTCGGTGCGAATCGATCGTCGATGTCGGGGGGGGGTATGTGTTGAGTCGTGACTCGTGAAATGGAGGGGAGAGGGACTGACGTGTTGAATGAAACCTCATTCGCGTTCGCGCGCGCGCAGCCGGGCCAGAAGAAGGGTTTCTTCGATTGGTTGCTCGAAAAGTCGTGCCGTGATTCTAGCGAAATCGGTGCCGGCTACGAGGACGATCTCAAGAGCGGTGCGTTCAAGCCGAAGGGTGGTTTGGACATCTCCGAGGGCGGCTCGTTTAAGATTTAAGCGCGCCGGCCGCGGCGGTTGAATCGAAACCGACTATATCATTATTAACGTTGTAATGACCCGACCGAAGAGTGATGCGATCCGACCCCACCGTTTCGTCGCGCGCGCGTGATTTCTTGAAGAGTCTGTTGATTGAAAAATACTGCTCGACGTCGAGGTGCTAGGCCGGTACGGAGGTGCGAAGACGCGCGATGGTCTTCGTCGGATCGATGTGCTACGACGTACAAAAGTGATACAAAAAATGAAGACAGTGTGCTTCACGCGACGAGAGCGCGCGCGTAAATCAGAAAGTGGAGAAAGTACACGAGGCACGCTACTTCAACGCCGCCATGGCGTCGAGCGCGCTCTTTGAACGCGACTCTCGCGTGGTGCGAGTGGACGCTCGTCCGAGCGGTGAATCTTGGTCCTTCTTCTTGTTGGACTTGCCGAGAATGGATGTCACCGTTTGAACTTTACCGCTACTATTTTTCGGTAGCGAGTTCATCATCGAGTCCAGATCCACCGGACTTCCCAGGTCAAGCGAACCAACCGCCGGTAGCGCGTCGTCCAAGTCTCTCAGAGTGCCGAGACTACCCACGGGAAAATGATCGGATCCGTGCGTCGATCGATCTTTTGGGGACATGGAGAACTCACCGTAAAAGTTCATTCCTTCGCCACCGTCTGGAGTCGACGACAGAGCCATCTCCGGAGGAAACATGGAACCGAACGAACCCGCGACGCCGAATGACGTGCCGAAAAACGCGCTGCTCGGACCACGGTCTCTCTTTCCGTTTATCACCGGAATCTCCGCGTTCGTGCGCGGGGACATCCCGCCACGAAGTTCCATGGACTCTGGCATGATGAGCGGAGATCCACCCGTGCTCGACGGCGTGCCGCCCACGCTGCCATTCTGGAAAAGTTTGACAAAGCTGTTCTCGGGATCTTTTCTCGCCGACCCAGCCGAGGCGAGGTTTTGATTCGCCAAGGCGAGGTTCGCGTTGACGAGCGCCGAGAGATCGGTGCCGCTGCCAAAATTGATGGACCCACGCTTGGGGACGGCGCTACTCGACTTCTCCGTCGATCCCGGACCGAATCCGTAGATTGTGCTCGGAACGCCCTTCGCGTCTTTACCCGCGGGTTTTTGCTTTTTCAGCACGTTCGGTCCTCTTGACGACGGCCCGGCGCCGCCCAGAGTGGTGGAAGGAAATCCCGTGTCCACGCCTCTGCCGCGCCCCCCACCCCCACCTCCTCGACCGCCCGAGGGAGGCTCCGGAAGCACGAACGGCGGCGGTTCTTCTCCCGGCGCGAGCTGAAAATTCGTCTTCGCGTTTGGTCCTCGAATGTGTCTCGCCGCCGCGTCGTACGCCCTCGCCGCCTCTTCCGCGGTATCGAACGTCCCGAGCCATAACCTCGCGCCCCGATTCGGATCACGTATCTCCGCCGCCCAACTCCCCCACGGACGCTGTCGAACGCCTCGATACTGCGACGTCGTCGCCTTTTTCGACGCGTTGTCGCCCTTGAGTCCCTGCGTCCGCGCGCGTTCGCCGTCAGTCCCTTCACCCTCCGATCCACGCGCGTCCATCCTCGCGTTCCACCGCGCGCGCGCACACACGCGCTCGACCCCCCCTTCCCCCCCCGATCCATCCATCGGTCCGCGTCCACCCGTCGGACCGAAGAAGACGCGCGCGAAAAAGCGCGCGCAGAGAGAAAAAGCGAAAACCGTCCGTCCCGCGCGAACGCCCTCGTCCTCGTCGTCTCGCACCTCGTCCCCGACGTCCTCCTCGTCCGATCGTCCGTCATCGTCCTCTAACGAATCGGGCGTCGATTTCCTCGACGACATCGTCGTCGTCCCTCCCTCCGTCGCGGACCGACCGACGGAATTCCGTCCCGCGCGTCCCCGTCACCGTTTCGGTCGCCGTCTCGGTGCCGACGCCGAATCCGAATGAATCCGAATCCGAATCGAACGCCGACGCGACGGACGAACGCGACGAACGCGACGCGCGTCCTCGACGGACCGACCGACGGACCGACGGACCGACGGACCGACCGCGCGACCGTCTCCCGTCTCTCGTCTCCCGTCCGTCCGTCGGTCCGTCGGTCCGTCGGTCCGCGCCCCGGGTGCCCCGGGTGCCCCGGGTGCGGTCGGTCGTCGTCTGGTGTGCGCGCGCGTGTGTGTGTGTGTGATGGCGTTCGTGGTCATACACTACGAGGTATGCATCCGATCCGACGTCGTGGGAGTAATTCGCAAGTCTCGACGCCCCGCGTGTGGTCTCGTCTGGGTGTGGTATTCGAACACGCGGGTGTCGTCGCGGGGCCGTCCGCCCACCGCCCGGTGCGAAATCGCGCGCGGGGCGTCGGACGCGAGACTCGACGCCTCGCGCGGTGGGCGCGGAGGACGAGGACGACGACGACGACGACGACGACGACGAGCTCGACGACCTCGACGCCGTCCTCGAGCGAGGACGGGTCGACGGTGGGGAGGCGTCGTGGGAAGAGCGCACCGGGCGGGGACATTCGCGCGGCGCGCGAGCGGTGTCGAGAGGCGAGGGACGCGTATCACGCGCGAGGGTGCGGTGGGGTGGACGAGGGGGAGGAAGGGTCGAGGGGAAACGCGAGGAGCGCGTGCGAGGGATTGCGTCGAGCGTACGAGGCGGCGTGTCCGAGATCGTGGGTGGAGCACTTTGAGCGAGGACGCGTCGAGGAGGCGAGACTCAGGGCGGCGCTCGGGACGAGCGCGGGGGCGGGGAAGACGGGGTGAGCGCGAGGAGAGCGCGGCGAGATGAGCGATCGAGGACGAGGCGGTGGGTACGGTGGGTACGGTGGGTACGGTGGGCGACGGGACGCGTCGCCGCCGAGAGGGGGGCGGTACGGCGGGTACGGCGGGTACGGCGGACGAAGAGGCGGCGAGTCGCCGCCGAGAGGGAGGTACGACGATCGAAGGCGAAGTCGATCGCCGCCGAGAGGGAGGTACGATCGCGATGGTGATAGGCGAGGGTACGGGCGCGGTCGCGGGCGGAGTTGGTCGCGTTCGAGGTCGCGTTCGAGGTCGCGTTCGAGGTCGCGTTCGAGGTCGCGTTCCCCGCCGAGAGGGAGGTTCGGAGTCGGTCGAGGACGCGGGCGCGGGCGCGGGCGCGGTGACGATCGATACGATGGATACGACGGTCGGAAACGTCGTCGAGATTCGCGATCGCGGTCGAGATCGAGGTCGCCGCCGAGAGGTCGCGGTGACGATAGAAAACGTCAGAGAGAGGTTCCGCCTCCGCCGCCGCCCCCGGGTTCGCGCCCGGAACAAGGCGAGGTGGACGTGCCGCCGCCGCCTCCGGACGAGGCGCCGCCGGACGGAGAAGAAGACGAAGAGGCGATGATGATGCGCATGATGGGTTTCGGCGGGTTTAACTCGACACAAGGAAAACACGTGGAGGACGAATTTGCGAACGCATCGGCGGTGCAAAAGAAGACGAAACGACAGGCGCGTCAGTACATGAATCGTAAGGGAGGATTCAACAGACCGCTACCAGCCGAAAAGACGGGCCAGAGACAAAACATGACGTGACGTCGGCGTCGAGTCTAATGAAACAATTGCAATATAGTCGGTCTAGTAACTTTGAGAGCCTTTCGGACACGCGCCGCACGAACGCATGCAATTTCCCTTGGCGCGCCCTCTGCCGATCATGAACGATGGGTTATTCTCGCATTCGCCTGCTTTGGCCCAACCTTCACAGTTTTTGTTGACGTCTTTGCACACGCCCGGAGGCATCGCCGCGCCCGCGCTGCCATCCTCGATGGTGTACACGTGCATCCATTTCGTCGCGCTGTACTTGACCCCGAGTTCGACCGGACACCCAGCGTGCGCACTCAACACGTCGAGCGACAGGTTGTGATTTAAACTTCTAAAATAGAGCGCATCCCCCGCTTTCGGCGCCACCGCCACCTTGCCCCTGGCGCACGCCGACGCGTCGCTCGGCGCTCGCTCACCCTCTTGAGCGCTCGGAAACGTCGTCTCGCCGCCCTTCTCGACATCCGTCAGATACATCAACACCGTTCCGACGCGCTGCCCGCCCTTGTCTCTCTCCGTGTGCACGGAATCGTGAAAATAATCAAAGTGGGGACGATACTCTTGTCCTCGCTCGTATCGAAGCACCTGAAATCCTTCCCCGTGCGACTCCGGTACGTGCGTCCACGCCGCAATCCTTCGCTCGATCGATTCCACGACTTCATCTTCACCTCTCATCAAAAACATACCGCTCGACGTGCGCACCTCGCTCCCCACGCTCCCCCCCGTGTCGACGTCGACGACGGTACTCTTCCGCAGCGCCGGCTTGGCGAGCTCGATGAGGTGCTCGCACTCCTCCTCCGTCAAAAATCCTCTGTACACCTCGGCGTGAGGCTTCCACGAGATGCGATCGATCGCCCTCGGATCGATCGAGCGATCGTTCGAGCGATCGATCGTCGCGTCATCGCCGAGTTGAAACGATTCTCGTCGCCAATCGTGAACGGCCGATGATGCGCCGGGACCGACGCGCGCGGCGCGCGCGACGTTCGAGTGCGCGAGCGCGCACGCCGCGACGACGACGGCGATGATCGCGACGACCGCGCGCGGTCGCGATGACCGCGCGCGAGACGGGCGAGACATCGCGAGGAGGAGAATGTGGCGGTACAGGCGCGTCGACGTCGACGTCGCGAGCGAACGAAAC
>MDTD01145278.1_pt1 | contig 26448 bp, 29 predicted proteins | sample 811221 | NCBI WGS metagenome assembly MDTD01 (sample SAMN05326646, study PRJNA326480) | marine metagenome | isolation source: seawater | place: Pacific Ocean: South West | collected 2011 | reverse complement strand
GGTGCTGCTTTTTTTGCCGGGGTTTTCTTTTCAGCAGTTGCTGCCTTTGGTGCTGCTTTTTTTGCCGGGGTTTTCTTTTCAGCAGTTGCTGCCTTTGGTGCTGCTTTTTTTTCTTCGATTTTTCCGGTGTTATCTTCCTTCACAGCTACAGTTTTTTGGTTTCTTTTAAGCCCTGTAGATGAAATATCTAGTATTTTTAGTTTTGTTTGAAATTGTCTATGTCCGATTGTCCTTCGAGAATTTTGTCTTCTTCTCTTCTTAAATACTATGATTTTTTTTGCTCTATCTTGTTCAACTATTTCTGCGGTTACAGTTGCGTTTTCAACGTATGGAGTCCCAACTATCGTTTTTTCTCCCTCCGTAATCATTAAGACTTCAGTGAATATAACCTCTTTACCTTTTTCATCTGGAAGTTTTTCTGTGATGATTATATCACCTTTGTTTACAGAGTATTGTTTTCCACCAGTTTTTATAACCGCTGTCATTAGAATTCTTTCAATTTTTTGTTAATTTAGCGCTCGTTTTTAAATTTATACCACTATTTAATATTTTAAATAACTTAAGTCAACTTTTCTTTGTTAAATCGCAAAAAAATTTGCTACTTTATGGGGCTGTATAAAATAGCTTACAAACAAGGAGCGATTATGATGAAAACAAGAGCTATAGTGTTAAAAGAAAACGGTGACGCAGAAAAAATGACATGGGAAGAAATTAGCCTGCCAAAGCCCGAATATGGTCAGGTTTTATTAAAACATGAGTTTGTTGGGTTTAACATGATTGATACTTACCATCGCTCCGGTGTCTACCCAACATCCTCAAAACCATGTTTTCTGGGAACAGAGGCATCGGGAGTTATCGAACAGGTTGGAGTTGGCGTAGAGAAGTTTAAAGTTGGTGATAGGGTTGCATATGCTGGAAGTAGTAGCGGCCTTGGTGCCTATTCTTACTCAAGGATAATAAATGCAGATGATTTAATCAAAATTCCTGATTGGATGGGATTGGAGGTGGCTGCTGCTGTATTAACGAAAGGAAGAACTGTAGAATATTTGTTTAATAGGACACATAAATTACAAAAAGGGGACAGAATATTATTTAATGCTGCTGCGGGAGGTGTTGGTCAGATTGCAGGTCAATGGGCCACATCAATTGGCGCGATAACAATTGGAATTGTTGGTTCGGTGGAAAAAGAGAAGTTTGCGCGTGACTCAGGTTACAAATATGTTTTTAATTTACAAGATCACGACATAGTCAAAGAGGTTATGGCCATAACTGATGGTATCGGTGTTGATGTTGTTTATGACTCGATAGGGAGGGTAACTTGGAATAATTCACTCGCTGCGGTTAAGAAGTTAGGGCTTGTTGTTAGTTTTGGCAGCGCATCAGGCAACCCTCCATTATATGATGTTGCAAAGGATGGAGTTAAGAATTCAGCATTTATTCATAGAGCGACAATGGTTAACTATATGACTTCACCAGAAATTGGCAGAAAGAGTGCTGAAAGTGTTTTTGAAATGATAAAAAATGGTAATATCAAACTTAATCTGAATATGGATTATCATTTAGATGATGTTATAACTGTTCATCGAGACGCTGAAGCAAGGAAAACAGTAGGGCAGATCGTCATGAGGGTTTAGAAATATTTTTTTAAAATGTCCAAATTATCAATAGACGGAGTTCGTTTACCAGCATGGATATCTCTTGTAAGCCTCACTATTTCATCATTGATGGGCGTATCTATATTATATTCTCTCCCCAAATTCGCCACGAGTCCATTGATTTCATCAACCTCACTATACCTACCCTTTATATGATCGTGCAAAACTGCGTCTCTAGCATTTGGACCGATATCCCTTATTAACTTATCTAGCATAAGCTCAATCGGATTATTTGAATTATTAATTTGTTCCATTGATAAACCAAATATTGGTACAATTTTATATCCGTGTTTTTGGCCAACTGTGAGCGCTTCAGTACCGATCTTCATGATAAGTTCTTTTATACCAGGTATCCTGAATCCATCATAAAGATTAGATCCAAGCGATGCGAATGGGCCCATACACATGGCATTGATAATTAGTTTCATCCATTTTGCAGAAATTATGTCATCTATAATATCAACATTACCAACTGCATTTAATATTTCAGCAACTTCACCCAATCTCTTCCTTACTGTATCTTTTTCAGCCCCGATACCAAACCAAGTTTTTTTGTTTGGTGTATCCCTCTGTATAATTCCAGGAATGAATAACTCAGAAGAGCACTCTACAACACAAGGTATTGTTCTATCTACGCCAACAATTTTTGATATACGATCAGCTGTCATTGCATTTTGAACGCCGACTAAAATGCCATCATGTGCAAGATATGGTTCAATAAGCCTTGTGATCCACTGTGTATCATATGCTTTCACAAATAAAAAGACATAGTCGAAGCTTTGATTTAATTCAGCCAGACTGCACAGATGACGTGCATTCACATTTATATATCTTGTTTCTTCAGGCAGATTTATTGTTAATCCACTGATATTCATTGCGTCTACATGCTCTGGCCATTGGTCTATTAGTGTAACATCATACCCCGCAGATGTAATATCAGCTGCTGCACAAGAACCATTGGCACCCGTTCCTAATATGGCTATTTTTTTGTTTTTTAATTTCATTACGAGCCGATATGTCTGTGCCCTATTGGATCTAGTATGGAACAGTTTTACCATGCCAGTCAATAATATTTCCAGTGTCTTTATGATCAATACTATTAAGGGCATTAATTAAAAATTCTACCGCTTCTTCTTTTGTGAAGACTCTCTTATTTTTGAACTTTTGGGTAAAAGGTCTCGATAGTTGAGTATCAACTGTACCTGGATGCAACCCTATGCAAATTGCATTTTTGTTACTGTATGACAACTCGATTGATAGCGTCTTGATAAGCATATTCAGTGCGGTCTTTGATGATCTGTAGCTATACCAACCACCGAGTTTGTTATCAGATATACTGCCTAATCTCGCAGACATAAAAGCGATGATTGAAGCACTATCTTTTGTAAGTAATGGCGCAAAATACTTTGAAACTAGAAACGGAATGAAGGTATTAACCTGAAATACTTCTTGTAAGTAATCGAGATCAATTTCCTTGTAGGTTCTTTCCGGTGAATGTTTTTTTGTGTGTAGCAATCCCGTGGTGTTTAATACTACATCAATGCTCCCAAATTTATTCCTTATTTCATTAGCACAATTAGCAACAGAATCTTCATTTAGCATGTCCATTTCAAATTGACTCTTTTTCGATTTAGAGCGAACAATTTCAATGACAGTATTCTTACGGTCTAATGTTCTGATTTGTTTGGATATTGTCGAGCCTATACCTCCACTTGCTCCAATGATGGCTACTTTTGCTTTACTAAAAATGTTTTTATTCTCGATATTTATCATAACTTACTCATATTTTACTATAATCAATAATAATTAATAAAAAAATATAAAACTTTAAACTATTTACTAGAGATGCACGTTAAATATATGTTACATTGATGTGTGACAAAAAAAAATGTAACGATGTTAGAAATTAGTAAGGATTTTATCAAAAAATTCCAAATCGAAAAGAATAAGGAAGATTTTGAGATTATTTTTAATTTCTATGCGCCTAAAATCAAATCATTATTGGTTAGAAATGGTGCAGACATCACACTTGCGGAGGACATAATGCACGATACTATGATTAACATTTGGGACAAAATCCATATGTATAATCCAGATAAAGGTTCGTTCAGCTCATGGATCTTCACAATCGCAAGAAATAACAGAATTGATTTACTTAGAAAAAAATCTTCACAACCATATACAGATATTTCAGAAATTGAATTACCCTCTGAAAACGAGAATAGCCAAGACATAGTCGAACGAAAATCTCTTACCAATCAAGTAAAGAATGCTATAAGTCTATTACCTGATAAGCAAAAAAGGGTAATAGAACTCTCATTTATAAATGACATGACGCAAGATGAAATTGCTGCAGAGTTGGATATTCCAATTGGAACAGTTAAATCAAGAATGAGGCTAGCATACCAAAAAATGAAAGATAACTTAAAGGAAATAACAGCATGAAGAATTGCCCAGATCTCTCAACGATAATATCATACTCAAGTGGCGCACTCAGCTCATCGTTTGCATTGATAGTGTCATCACACATAGAAAAATGTGATCATTGTAGTAAAAATATTGAACATTGTCATGAAATGGGTGGAAGTTTTCTTGAGTTAGCAGAGAATGAATCCCTTGGAACAGACTCATACGCAATATTTTTAGATAAACTCGAAAAATCAAAAAATACAGATAAAGCAGATAGCGGGACAGACTTATTTGATGATAATAGCGAAGTACCTGTCTCATTACAGCGACATATTGGCAGAGACTTAGATAGTCTCAAGTGGTCCTTCTTGGCACCGGGAATAAAAAAATCTACCGTAAAATTAGATGGACCAGAAAACAAACATTTAACCTTTTTAAAAATTAAATCAAAAAAGAAAATACCTGAGCACAGTCATACTGGTAGCGAGCTAACGTTAGTTCTCAAGGGTTCTTTTGATGACGAAAACGGAAGATATGTTGCTGGGGATATTGCAGATCATGATCATACATCGCATCACGAGCCAGTTGTCACCTCAAAAGAAGACTGTATTTGTGTGATTGCCACAGACGGCCCATTAATTTTTAATAGTCTAATAGCAAACATCTTCCAATCTATCGTACGCATATAGATGTCTCTTCCTTGGAAGTCGGTATGGGTAACCGGTGCCAGCTCAGGCATTGGTCGTGAATTAGCATTACAATTAGTACGTAAGAATGTTAAAGTATTCGCGTCAGCAAGGCGGACTGATAAGCTTGCGTCCCTGCGCAGTATAAATGACAATATACATCCAATTGATTTGGATGTATCTCAAATTGAAGATGTTAAAAGAAAAAGTAAATTTTTTCTGGAAGACGGTAATTTACCCGATCTCATAATATTAAATGCTGGTGTAAGTAATCTTTTTACGCTTGATAAGATTGATGAAAGGTACCAAGATATTGTTTCTTCTATGGATATTAATTATATCGGAGTGATTAATTGCCTTTCAGTTTTACTACCGAGCATGATAGAGAGAAAAAAGGGACATATTGCAATCATGTCGTCCGTAGCAGGTTACAGGGGTCTTCCCAATTCGGTCGCATACAGCCCAACAAAAGCTGCATTGATAAATCTAGTTGAAATTATGAGGTCGGAACTATCTCCACTTGGGATCACAGTGTCAATAATTAACCCAGGATTTGTTGATACCGATGCCACGCGTGTAAATAGATTTCGTATGCCGAAGATGGTAACCGTTGAATATGCTGCAAGGAAAATAATTCATGATCTGGAAAAATCAAAATACGAAGTTGCTTTTCCTTTTGCCTTTACCTTTTTTATAAAATTTTTAAGAATCCTGCCAAACAATTTATATTTTTACATTATACGTAAACTGGTTTGGAAAAAATAGATTTTAGTTCATATGTTGGAATTTAAATATGCTAATATGAATTGTTTCCTCACAAAAGCCAGCTTCGCAGTATGAAAGATAGTAATTCCAGATTCTTCTAAATCTTTCATCATATCCCAAGTCTTTAATATGAGGCCATTTTCTATTAAATTGTTCCCTCCATATAGATAAAGTTTTTGCGTAGGACTGATTGAAATCTTCGAGGACCTCAATATTTAATTGTTTTTTGTTCGCGATCTTTTTAAGCAGTTTCTTACTCGGTAAAAAACCGCCTGGAAAGATATATTTTTGAATAAAATCAACTTGCCGGCTATATTCTGCATATTTTTCATCAGCAATTGTTATGCCCTGAATTATAGCGTGCCCTTCGTTTTGTAGACATTTCTTGATCGTATCAAGATAAATTGGCAGATATTTACTTCCAACTGCTTCAATCATTTCAACGGACACAATCTTATCATACTTATTGTTTGTTTTTCTATAATCTTCAAGTTTGAAATTGCATTGTCGTGAATTTTTTGTGATACCCAAATCTTTCGCGTATTTTAATTGCTCCTCAGAAATTGTAATTGCATCAATATTTATTGTATTATTTTCAAATAAATATTTAGATAATGTTCCCCAACCACATCCAATTTCTAATACCTCTTCATTGTCCTTAATCTCTAAATAAGAATTTATTTTCTTAAATTTATTTTCTTGTGCTTGGTCTAGTGTGATGTGTTTTCTATCAAAATGTGCACTTGAATATTGCATTTTCTTATCTAACCATTCACCAAAGAAATTATTTCCCATATCGTAGTGTGCTCGAATATTTTTTTTCGCACCTCGAATGCTATTCCACCTCAATAAGTGTAAAAAATATGAAATATTGAATCTAAATATTTTCAGCGGGTTTATTTGATCAAACTTTTCCTTATTTCTGAGATAAAACACAAAAAATTGTGTCAAATCAGAGCACTCAATATCACCATTCACATAACAATCACCAAATGCATTAGGGCCACTGGTAAAGTAATTCCATATTATTCTGTAGTTATTTAGCTTAATTGAGAGATCTGATTTATTAGATCCAATTACGTAGTCGGTATTATCTGGAAAAATAATCCTTAACGATCCATTTGGTACCCAATTAAATAATTTTTTGAAGTAATTCTTTATCATTAAAAACTTAGGTACCCTCAGTAGTTTCTATATAGCATATCTGTAATTTAGGTGCTTGGGGTTTCTTTTTAAAGCTCATTCCTTTAAAAAAAAGCTTTAATGCTTCATAATGTATTGCCAGTATCACTTTGAATGTTAAGAGTAAATTTTTTCCAAGAGATTTTAAAAGATTTGAACTTGAGTAATCTTGCTTCTGTCCTGTAAAGTGAGCTACAAGTATAGGCTGATTTCTAACATGAAGATTTATTCCAATTTGAAATAAATTTGGATTATTCTTAATATGGAAGCTGTATGTTCCCTCATTGTTATTGAATGGTGAGATGAATAATTTTTTTTCACATTTCTGGTGTATAATGTCCCCAGTATTTTGCGCTACTGGAATTACATAAATTATTCTTTGACCAAAAGTATTGTTTACTTCGTAAATTACCAACTCTATTTGTTTCTCCTTATTATAGCCGAGATATATTGTTATTGGATTGAACACGTAACCAAATACGCGGGGGTAAGCTATCATGGAGAAATTAACTACTGGTTCTCTTGTTATCACATTTTTTTTTATTTCTTCAAGAAAATCCTGGATGGGCCTTCCATCACCGTGATCTTTGTCATGAATACTAAATAGATTAAATCTATTATAAGAGAATAGACTTGTTTTTTTATTCAAGTCTTGAAATTCATCGCAATTCAGCATCAGAGCAAAAACACGATATGCCAGCTTATGTCTTATTGGGCTTATTCGTTTATGAACAACTTTGCCTTCTAATATATTATTTTTAATCATGAAATTTAAGCTTATGATTAATTATACTGCTATCCTATTCCAGGTTTTATCCATTGTCCACGGTCTGTCTTCTTTAGTAATATTTTCAGCTACCAGAAGACCACTCTGTATACCATCTTCGTGAAACCCATATCCAAGAAAACTTCCACAAACCCATATATTATTTCGACCTTGTCTTCTCATAATTTGTATTTTTACATCTTTATTATTGAGATCGAATATCGGATGGGAAAAGGTAATCTCTTTATGTATACTCTTATCTTGGATCCTTTTTTCTGGATTTAAAGTTAAGAAAAAATTTGTTTGGGTATTAAGTTTTTGGATGTTATTAAGCCAATACGTCATTGAAAGGCTCATGTTTCTGGATTTTATTTTTCGCGTATAATTCCAGCTAGACCACAACTCCTTATTGAGAGGCATCTGATTTGGATCTGAGTGAAGATAACCGATATTTTTCTGGTATTTGAAATTTCCTAGGAGGTCTGCAAGGTTCTTGTCACAACCTTCTATTAATTCTTTACTATCTTGTGCCTGCGCTGCAAGAACAATTTTATTAAAAATTAAGCTTTCGCCACTATTATCGGTGATTTTGTATCTATTACCCAATTTTTCAATTTTCACAATATCTGAATTAATCTTTTTTTCAAAAGTTGATGATTTAATAATCGCATCTACATATTTTTTACTGCCACCGTTTACTGAAGACCAAACCGGTCGATTTTTTAGCTTGAATAGCCCGTGGTTAATAAAGAAATTTACAAAATCATGTGCTGGGTATTCAAGCATTTTTTTGGGATCGCAAGACCAAATAGCACTGCACATTGGAATAATATGATTATCAATAAAAAAAGTTGGGTAATTCTCTGACCTCAGAAAATCATTCAGTGTAGTTGATTTTTTATATTTCTTAATTGATAGCTCAGCTTTTGAGTAGAATTTAATTATTGCAAATAATTGCTTCCAGTGTTTTTTGTTCAAAATATTTGATTTTTGTCCAAAATAACCTCTCAATCCCGAGCCTGAATATTCATAATTCAGAAATTCATTTGACATAGCAAAACTCATATCAGATGTATGTCTATCAACATTTAGTTGCTCAAAAAATTTCATTAGATTCGGATAGCTAGCTTTATTGAAAACCATGAACCCGACATCGACAGATACGCTCGCTCCATTCACGTCCATTAGTGAGATTGTATGGGCGTGACCGCCAAGATAACTATTTTTTTCATATAGAGTTACATCTCTATATTTTGATAGATGCCACACTGCAGACAAGCCAGATATGCCACCTCCAATAACCGCTATTTTCTCAGACAAAGTCACACCTATAGGACGTAAAAAAATGATCTTAACGGTAGTTGTATACGTTAAATATTTAGATTACAATTGATAATGAAATGACAAAGTACTTTCTAACATATTTTATCGTTCTGATTATTTTTCTTGCCATAGATGCTATCTGGCTTGGATTTATTGCAAGAAAATTTTATGTAAATCACATTGGTTACATCCTAGCTGAGAAACCAAACTTTCTCGCTGCAGCAGTATTCTACTCCATATATGTTATTGGCATTATTATTTTTTCTACAATCCCAGCCCTCAAAGATGGTCTTGGTACAACTGCATTGATATATGGATGTCTTTTTGGATTTTTTGCATATTTAACATATGACATGACAAACTATAGTACTTTGAAAGATTGGCCTCTCCAAGTATCCCTTATCGATACAGCATGGGGTACATTTGTAACTGGTATTTCGTCATACCTTGGATATCACATATCTAAATCTTGGGTCACATTCTAGTCACAAGATAATTTTACTTGCCTGTGTACAAAAGTATTGGGACTAATAATATACTCCTAACCTGTGAAATAATATTTTAAAATTTGAACAATGATGTATTATTCACATTATGGGACTTTAACCTTTATATTTAGGGAGATTTTGAATGGATTATGACATACCAATGAAGCCATATGGCCCTACGGCAGGGAGGGATCATATTGATGATAAACCACGACCAAAAACAAAAACGGTAGACTTTCACATTCACATGAGAATTCTAGATGCAGATAAATTAGTCGGTGATAGAATTCCCGATGACTCAAAGGTTCAATATAGATTTGCAAGTAAAGCTTCAAAAGAGCAAACACTCAAACATCACTCAGAAAGAATGCCTTTTTTGACTGATATGAATTATAGATTACCAGATATGAAAAAAATGCAAGTGGATATAGCTGCACTATCCTGTGCCCCAAGGCAATTTTACTATTCTACCGAACCATCTCTTGGACATGAATCAAGTCAAATCGTCAATGATGGGATACATAAAGCGGTAATTGAAAATAATACGACGCATGTTGGACTTGGAACGGTTCCACTACAAGATACAGATTTGGCAATAAAAGAGCTCAAAAGGTGTATTAATGAATTAGGTTTCAAAGGTCTTCAAATTGGAGCTAGAATAAAAGAAGATGAAGAGCTTTCCTCCGAACGATTATATCCATTCTGGGAAGCTGTTCAGGAACTAAATGTGCCAATGCTCATACACCCCTCCTCATTTTCAAGTCCAAGACTATCAAACTATCACATGATGAATATTATAGGAAATCCATTAGACACTACAGTGGGTGTTCATTATCTTATTTTTGGTGGAGTTTTAGAAAAATTTCCAAATTTGAAATTTGTTTTGAGTCATGGTGGCGCATTCACATCTCATTATTTTGCAAGAATGGACCATGCCTATGGCGCAAGACCGGATTGTCGCGAGGATATTCATCGTAAGCCAAGTTATTATCTATCAAAGTTCTATTTTGATACGCTTGTATTTTCAATAGAGCAGCTATCCTACTTAATCAGTAATTTTGGCTCGGACCATATTTTATTAGGTACCGATTATCCATTTGATATGGCTGAATTTAATCCTGTTGAACATGTTTACCAAGTGCCTGATCTCAGCGAAGGTGATAGAGAAAAAATTTGCGGCCTAAACGCACTAAAACTTATGGGAATTGATGAAGCTTACTTTACTAGGTAATTAAAACAGGGTGTGGTTTTATAGCCAATCCTGATCAAATATTTTATCACCATGCTCATCTATAATGATCCTAGCCTTCCTCTCAATACATTCTATAGCGTCATCTTTTTTACTGAAAGTGTCAGTCCTAATGAAATAAGCATTCATTTTAATACCCTCAATTTCTTTGAATATCTTTCCCTCTGTTGTATAGGCACCTCCACTTTTTTTAGGTGCCGGCACAATTTGAAAGTCCTTATAATAGGAAGTAGCTGTGGCGTTTGAATTACTTGTAATTAAATTCCTTAATTTGCTGAACATATATCAGTATCCTTGCTGATTATTTTTTAATTATTTTCAAAAAAAATGTTATTATCTGTAATATACACATAATTAGGAGAATAATTTTATGCAAGGAAATAATATTTTATTTATCATGGCTGATGAACATAATTATAACTGCATTAACCAATTAGGTAATGATTTTATTATCACTCCAAATATTGATAGCCTTGTCAAAGAGGGTACAACATTTACAAGTGCTTATACCCCATCTCCATTGTGCGTACCCGCAAGGGCATCATTAGCTACGGGAACGTACGTACATAAAAATAAGTATTGGGACGGCGCGCATGCATATGATGCAAGAATACCCGGCTGGCAGCATATATTGCGTGATAACAATGTGAATGTGACTTCTATAGGAAAATTACATTATAAAGACCGGTCTATTGACACTGGATTTACAGAGACTATTGAACCAATGCATTTGAAAGATGGCCTTGGTGATTTATTTGGACTCTTGAGAGAAAAGATGCCACCAAAAGATGCTTGTAAGAGATTATCCGAAGAGCTTGGACGAGGTGATTGTGAGTATTTGGAGTATGATCGTGTCATAACAAAAAAGGCAGTCGAATGGATCAGGGAACAAAAAGAAAGAGAAAAGCAAGAGAGTCCTTGGGTATTATTTGTATCTTTTGTATCTCCTCATTATCCTCTAATCGCTCCACCAGATTTTTATGATTTATACAATGATACTGACTTGCCTTATAACAACTATCAGAGTTTATCAAAAAATAAGCTGCACTCATGGGTCAGAGGCATAAGGGAGAGTTGGCCATATGATGATTACATGGATGAAAATAAGAGAAAAATTGCAGTGCAAGCCTATTATGGTATGTGTAGTTTTATGGACGCAAATGTTGGTCAACTTCTTGCAGAACTGAAGCAATGTAATATATATGATAATACCACAATTATTTACGCCAGTGATCATGGAGAATCTCTTGGTAATAGAGGGCTTTGGGGGAAGATGACAATGTATGAAGATTCTGCATCAATACCATTGATAATAAAGGGTCCTAACTTCAGAAAGGATCAGATCTGTCAAACACCCGTAACCCTAATTGATCTGTATCCAACAATTTTTGATATTTTATCAATTGATCGCATCAAGGTAGACTCAAACATAGATGGGAAATCATTGAAAGTCATTGCAAATGAAATTTATGATAAAAAAAGATGCGTTATGAGTGAGTACCATGGGGCTGGATCCTATGGGGGCGCATTCATGCTTAGAATGGGTGATTATAAATACGTTTACTATATTGGACACCAGTGTGAAGTCTTTGATATTAAAAGCGATCCGGATGAGAAACGAAATCTCGCGAAGGATCCATCATTTAAGAGTGTGGTTCATTCTCTGCATGAAGCATTAAGATCGCTCATTGATCCTGAAAAGGTGGACGAAGCCGCACGTAGAGATCAGAAAAAGATGCTTGAGGATGTTGGGGGCATTGATTTTGTTTTGAATAGGGGAAACTATGCTGGTACGCCGGTTGGTTCATGAACTTAATCAAATTTTGTATTAATAAACAATGATTTATAAAAGGAGTAAGAAATGGGTATTTCAGGATTTTGGCAATGGGTTGTAATTGGTCTAATTGTATTATTATTATTTTCGAGGCCAGGCAAAATTTCAAAGCTACTTGGTGATCTTGGCGTAGGGTTAAAAAGTTTTCGTGATGGCGTTAAGGGCGATATTAAAGAGTCTGACGAGGATGAGAACGAAGCAAAAAAAGATAAATAGAAAAGTCCAAGATGTTTAACATAGGCTGGCAAGAAATACTGATCATATCAGTGGTTGTAGTTTTAATTCTAGGCCCAAAAGAGTTACCTGCAGCTCTTAGAACTTTTTTAGGCGTTACAAGAAAAATTAGACGATTATCGACTGAATTTCTCACGGAAGCAGAGAATATAATGAGCAAAGAAGACTTAGATAAAGTTAAAGAGTCGATGGAAGGTATCCAATATGAAGAGAGCATATCAAATGCAAGCAAAGAGACTGAGGGAACCAAAAATGAAAAATGAGATGATTTTTGGTAAATGTGAATATGACAGACTCAATTAACTCAGCTGAAAAAAAAATGTCTTTGCTGGAGCATCTGGCTGAATTGAGGATTCGGCTACTTTATTCATTCATATTTTTCATTTTCATTTTTATCATTTCTTTGATCAATTTTAAGATCGGGGCATTTCATGGCAGTATATCAGAGCTTGTTTATATTTTCCTACAAAACCCACTCGCAGAGATAATTAATGAACGTGGAGGTAGGATGATCTTTACAGCATTACATGAAGGTTTCTTTACGCAGATAAAAGTGGGATTTTACCTCGCATTGTTTATATCATTACCAATAATGCTTATCCAAATCTGGAAGTATGTTTCGCCTGGTTTGTATAAGGACGAGAGAAATATATTCTTGCCATTCATGATAGCCACGCCATTTCTTTTTTTACTGAGTTTTTTGATGGTTTATTTCATCGTTATGCCAATTGCGTGGAATTTCTTCTTATCTTTTGAAATTCCGTCAACCTCAGTGGGTCTTCCAATTGAGGTTGAACCACGGATATCTGAGTATTTATCGCTTGTATTAAGACTAATACTGGCTTTTGGGCTATGCTTCCAACTACCCATACTAATTTTATTATTACTTAGGATCGGAATTATTGATGTTGCTTGGTTAACACAAAGACGTAAGTATTGTATACTATTTTCATTTATCACTGCCGCGATCCTAACCCCACCCGATGTAATCAGTCAATTTCTACTGGCGCTACCGCTAATATTGCTTTATGAGATTTCAATTATTATTTCAAAATTTATGAAAAAAAGAGACTTAAATTAATATATCATTTGAATTAATTCCATATGCAAATTATATTTAGATTATACGCAATGAAATGATGAAATAATAAAATGATCCTTCTAAATACACTGATGCTGCTACAATGGATTGCTGGTCTTATTGTATGGTTATTAATATTAAATGTTGTGATAGAGTGGCTTCTTCACTTCGGAATTTTAAACGCTAGGCATTTTCTTGTATCTGTGATTGGTGAATTCTTATATAAAATGACAAGCCCGATTCTCGCACCAATAAGACGTTATATACCAACCTATAATGGTTTAGATTTCAGCCCATTAATTGCAATTTTTATCCTATTCATCATTAAGGACCTTATTAATATACTAATTATTAGCAGTTAAAATAGGGGGTATTGTGCCTTTAGATAAAGAATCACAGCATAAAATTATTGACGGCAAGGTAATCTCAGGACTTTTAGTTGAACAGGTAACTGCAGCGATTTCTGAGCTTTACAAAAAGGATATAAAGCCGACTCTAGCAGTTGTTTTGATTGGAAATGATCCAGCTAGCGAAGTATATGTTCGAAACAAGAAGATTATGTGTGAAAAAGTTGGTATTCATTCATTGGAGTATAAACTTACTCCCGATGTACAGGAGTTAGAATTACTGAGTCTAATTGACTCACTAAATAGAGATAAAAATATTAACGGTATACTTGTTCAATTCCCGATTCCATCTCATATTAGCAAACAAAAAATAATAAATACAATATTACCCGAGAAAGATGTCGATGGATTACACCCAATCAATGCTGGTAAGATGATGAATAATATTGAATGTCTCACACCCTGTACACCGCAAGGATCCATGATGATGATTAATTCTGTTGCTAAAGACATATCCGGAATGAATGCGGTTGTTCTCGGACGATCGAATCTGGTTGGAAAACCAATGTGTCAATTATTAGTAAATGCTGATTGTACAGTCACACAAGTACACTCAAAAACCAAGGATATAAAATCACTCACATCTCAAGCCGATATTTTAGTTGCGGCAATAGGCATTCCAAATTTTGTAAAATCTGATTGGGTAAAAAAGGACTCTATTGTAATTGATATTGGTATTAATCGAATTAAGTCAGATGAAGGTGCCTCAGTTAAAACAAAACTTGTTGGGGATGTTGATTTTGAAGATGTTTTTGATAAGGTATCTGCCATAACTCCTGTACCGGGAGGTGTTGGCCTCATGACTGTTGCTTGTTTAATGAATAATGCACTAATAGCAACAAAAGCCCAGTATGGTTTGTGAAATTTATTTTTTTCTATTTGATAAGAGTTTCAATCTGAGGGAATTTATCTTGATGAAACCGCCCGCATCATGTTGATTAAAATCGGTATCAGTATCTTCGAAACTTACCAGATCAGTGCTGTACAGAGAATATTTGCTTTTTCTATTGGTTATAATCAAATTTCCCTTATAAAGCTTTAGAGAAATTTCACCTGTTACATACTCTTGGGAATGGTCAATTGCTTTTTGAAGCATTTCCCTTTCTGGCGAAAACCATAATCCATTATAAATTAATGATGCATATTTAGGCATTAGTTCATCTTTTAAGTGCATTGAGCCTGAGTCTAATGTTAGCTCCTCAATTGCCCTATGCGCTTTTAGAAGGATAGTACCGCCCGGTGTTTCATATATTCCCCTACTCTTCATACCGATATATCTATTTTCAATTAGATCAAGCCTACCAATGCCATTTTCTTTACCAACTTCGTTTAATTTTTCAAATAGTTTAACTGGACCCAAGTCTTTACCATTAATCGAAACTGGATCTCCTTTTTCAAAACCGATAGTTATTTCAGTCGGCGTGTCATTCGACTCATCAATAGATAGTGTTCTTTGATAAATATATTCAGGTGGCTCGTTTTCAGGATTTTCAATTAACTTACCTTCCGAGGAAGTGTGCAAAATATTCGCATCTATTGAAAATGGCGCTTCTCCTTTTTTATCTTTTGGAATTGGTATTTGGTTTTCTTCGGCAAATTCTATTAATTTCGTTCTCGATTTAAGGTCCCAGTCTCTCCATGGTGAGATTACCTTTATATCTGGGTTTAGAGCGTAATAACCGAGCTCAAACCTGACTTGGTCATTCCCTTTGCCGGTCGCTCCATGGCAAACCGCATCAGCACCTGACTCTTTCGCAAGTTCTATCTGCCTTTTGGCGATTAACGGTCTCGCTATGGCCGTTCCCAGAAGGTATTGACCTTCATATAAAGTATTTGCTCTAAACATAGGAAATATATAATTAGAGACGAAATCTTCCCTTAAATCCTCGATATATATATCTTTAACACCAAGCATCTCAGCTTTTTTTCTGGCAGGCTCTATTTCTTCACCCTGTCCTATGTCGGCTGTAAATGTTACCACCTCACAATTATAGGTATTCTGAAGCCATTTTAATATTATGGAGGTATCAAGGCCACCCGAATATGCTAGCACCACTTTTTTTATTTTTTCTGTCATGGTTACAGATATAAGATATTAATTCACCAAAGTATATTATTTTTTACTTCTAAGTCTTATCGTTTCAGATTTTAATTGTCCGCATGCAGCTAAAATATCTTGACCACGGGGCCTTCGAATTGGTGATGAAAAACCAGCGTCCGAAAGTACTTTAGCAAATTCTTTAATTTGTCTCATGTCTGAGCACACGTAATTGCTTCCCGGCCATGGATTGAATGGGATCAGATTAATCTTTGAAGGTATATTACTTAATATTTTAATTAGGTCCTTTGCATCTTGTAGACTGTCATTGATATCTTTTAGCATGACATACTCAAATGTAATTTTACTCGAGTTTTTGATTTTTGGATAACTTTCGCAGGCTTTCATTAGTTCTTTAAGTGGGTATTTTTTATTTATTGGAACAAGGATATCCCGAATTTCATCTTTTGCCGCATGCAGTGATACAGCAAGAGAAACACCAATTTCATTTCCTACTCTCTCGATGTACGGAACAATACCAGACGTTGATAGTGTAACGCGACGTTTTGAAAGCGCGAGACCGTCACAATCTGTCATAATCAGTAACGCTTTTTTAACAGCGTCAAAATTATATAACGGCTCTCCCATACCCATCATTACAACATTTGTAATTTTTCTTGAATTGTTAGGGTTATTTTTATGCCAATCATCTAGATTGTCTTTTGCAATTAGTAATTGCGATACGATCTCAGCAGCAGTAAGGTTTCTGACTAATTTTTGCGTACCTGTATGACAGAATGAACAGTTGAGTGTGCAGCCTATTTGGCTTGATATACACAATGTTCCTCTATTCTCCTCAGGTATAAAAACTGTCTCAATTTGATTGTTAGTTGAGTTATTTTCACTTGGCAAGTCTACTAACCATTTAATTGTTCCGTCATTTGATTTTTGTTCATTTGCGATTGGATTTCTGGCTAAAGTGTAATTTTTTGATAGTTGGTTTAATAGCTCTTTTGGCATATTTTTAATTTCTGAGAATTCAGTAACGCCACCTAAGTAAGTCCAATTCCAGATTTGTTTTGTTCGCATAGAATTTTGTTTTCTAGGAACATGAAACTTCTCCAACTCCTCAGAAATTTCCGATTGAGATTGACCATAAATTTTTTTTGTGCCCTGATTATTTTGGTTTGTGGATGATAATTCTGTTGAAGTATCCATCATTTTATATCTTTGACATTAATTTGGTTAAGTTCAGGAGCAAACTGAGTCAAGTTCTTGGAGACTTCTTATTACGCCTTTTAATGAGTAGTGATCAGTTGTATTTGTTCCAAATTCGGATGTGCCCTTAATAATCATTTGGTAGCCTTTTTTCATGGCTTCAACTAATTTTTTTTCCTCATCCTCAGTCATGAGCCATGCATTTAGACCATCCTTATTGGAAGTAAGCGCAAATGTATTGTTTAGAATCTTTACAGAAATTGAGGTTCCATCCTTAAGCTTATAACCGATATTTAGGCTTGGCTGGTTATAATTCTTATCAATTCTTGAAATGAAAAAATTTGGATTCCAATTTTTATCTTTTGGATCCTGTTTGATTGGGGTACTGGCAATGTAGCACATATCTTTTTTATCGGTAGAGAACGTGAAAACACTCCAATCACCAAATCTACTTTTAAGTTGTGGCTGTGTATTAGCTAATGTGTAAACTTCAGGTATTAGAAATGTTATCACAAGACTTATACAAACAAGTTTTAAATATTTTTTAAATTTTTGCATTAATTTATCAACTTAATTCCATATTTTACCATAAGAAAAATTTATTTATTTTTCGTAAACATAGTTCATATTGGATACTATTTAGTCTTTATACCTAACGTTTTGATGCGGTCATACATAACTATTGCCCCCGCAATTGCAACATTTAATGAGAAGCTTGTTGGGATTCTTACTACATGATCTGCTTTTGCTAAGGTTTCGGTAGAGAGTGAGTCTTTTTCAGGTCCTAGTATATACATTGCTTGTAGGGGATGAACAAAGTTCTGCAGATCTTCGGCATTTTCAGTAATTTCAATGCCTACTATCTTGCAACCTCGTGGTATTGTGACGTCTTCTATTTTATCCCATTCATAATAAGGCATATGATTTACTGATTTTGACGTATCTGATTTATTAATTTTATCCTTATTTTCAACAACTTTCTTGTGAGGATTAATGGTAAATACAGAATTTGCCCCAAAGGCATGGGCAGACCTTATTAGGTTACCAAGATTCATAGGCTTTGATATATTTTCAACGCCAATTGAAAAATAACCTCTAGAAATTTGTTTTGACTCTCGCATTTCCGCTAAGATTTGAATTTAGCTTCTATTAGGTCTATATGGTTTGCAAGCTCGGTATCTTTCTCTGTTACTTTTCCTTCATCATGCGTACATAATGTTATGCTGACTTTATTATATACATTTGACCAATCGGGATGATGATCTAATTGGTTTGCAATTTTTGCAACTTCATTCATAAAAGCCCAGGCGATGTCAAAATTTTCAAAAACAAATTCCTTTGTTATCCCCTTATTATCAGGTGTAGATGGCCAGGGTAATATTTTATCAATATCATTCATTCTTATCTCACTCTCTTTTCATTTCTAGTACAACCTAATGCATTATTCTATATATTAATAAATCATATTATCTACTTGATTTCCAGCTCTAGAATAATTTAATATATATATAGTTTTTTATTTATGGAGATAAAAATGGAACCAAACATTTACAAAAATTCATCATATGCATCAGCTGATATTGATCAGGGTTTACGCACATATATGTTACGAGTATACAACTACATGGCAATCGGCCTTTTTATAACAGCGATTGTCGCATATTTTGCAGCGGCTTCAGGTTTATATCTCGCATTGGCACAAACACCACTAATTTGGGTTGTAATGCTTGCGCCACTTGGCATGGTATTTTACCTTAGTGCTCGTATCACTCGAATGTCCTTCGCATCAGCGCAGGCATCTTTTTGGATTTTCTCAGGTCTTATGGGATTGTCTCTATCTTATATCTTCTTGGCATATACTGGTACTAGCATAGCACGAGTTTTTCTCATTACATCGGGCTCCTTTGGTGCACTGAGTTTATTTGGATATACCACCAAGAAAGATTTATCAGCTTGGGGTTCATTTCTCTTTATGGGTTTGATCGGCATTATATTGGCATCAATTGTTAATATTTTTATTGGTTCAAGTGGAATGCAGTTTGGGATTTCTGTTTTAGGTGTGCTCATATTTGCTGGATTTACAGCTTACGACACCCAGCAAATTAAACAAATATATTATCAAGGAGATAGCGCTGATGTATCAGGACGCAAGGCTATAATGGGTGCATTAAGGTTATATCTCGACTTTATTAATCTTTTTATTTTACTAATACAATTATTTGGTTCACGTAGGTGAATATTATATAATTTTATATTTGTTCTTATCTTTATCTAAAATTTTTAAAATATGAGGGAGCTCGCTCCCTCTTTTTAATATCTTACCATCGACCCCTTTTACCTGATACATTTTTTGACTATTTTTTAGTTTAGGTAATTTATGTATTGTATATTGTGGCATCTCATTACTTTTTTTATAGATTGAAAAGATTGCTTGGTCTTTGAGTGTATCTATTGCATAGTCTTTCCACTGACCGGAGACCACTCTTCTACCATATATTGCAAGTATATAGTTAAGCTCATCTCTCGAGAAAGATACAATTTTACTATCCTTCTGATCTTTATGATTATGGTCTGATTGGCTCCAATTTTTTATGTTTGGAGTATTCCCATATTTATTCAAATTTAAAATGTTATTCATGAAGTAACCGTTATTGAATTAGCATAATTAAGAAAATGAAGAATTAAAAGTTAAAATATGTGGAAATTGACAAATATCTCATTATATAAACAATGTAGGGAATATAAATTCGCAAAATAAGTTCCAGAGGTGAATATGTCCAAGGGCGATAATAGCATGGAATTTACAGCAGAAGTTAATCGTCTGCTACAAATTCTAACTCATTCAATTTATTCAAATAAAGAAGTTTTCTTAAGAGAGCTGATCTCAAATGCATCGGATGCATGTGATAAATTAAGATACATATCTATCTCCCAATCTGATGTAGCTATCGAAGAATTAAAAATAAAAATAACCATCGATAATCATAAAAAGACTATTTCAATTTCTGATAATGGTATTGGTATGAGTCGGGATGAAATGATTGAGAATCTGGGAACTATTGCCAGATCAGGTACGAAAACATTTATCGAAAATATTTCAAAAGATGACGATGCATCTTCCCAAATCGGTCAATTTGGAATTGGTTTTTACTCAGCCTTTATTGTTTCAAAAGACGTTACGGTGCTATCGAAAAAATTCGACTCTGATGAGGCGCATTTGTGGAGCTCAGACGGTACTGGTACTTATAATATTCAGCAAGTTACAGATAAAAATATTACTGGAACACAAATAACTATTAAATTAGCAAAAGATGCACATGATTTCTCGAATACGCAACTGGTTAAGGATACCATAAAGAAATATTCAGATAATATTAATTTCCCGATATATTTAGCTGAGAACTCGACTAGTGACGGTGAACAAATCAATACAGCAGGCGCCATCTGGGCTAAACCAAAGGCTGATATTTCCGCAGATCAATATCAAGAACATTATAACTTGTTGAGTAGAAACTTTGATCAGCCTCTTTCAACGATACATTACAAGGCTGAGGGCAGATTTGAATATGACGTTTTGCTATATATACCAACTACACGCCCATTTGATCTTTTTGATCAACAAAGAAAAGCAAAATTGAAATTATATGTTAAAAGAGTTCTGATTAGTGACGATACGGATATTATTCCACCTTATTTGAGATTTATTAGTGGTGTGATTGACTGCGCCGATATTCCATTAACTGTCAGTCGTGAAATATTACAGGAAAATCAGGTTGTCCTTTCCATTAAGAAGGCAATAAAGAATAGAATAATTTCAACCTTAAATAAATTAGCGAAGGATGATAACGAAAAATTTAATATATTTTGGGAAGCTTTCGGTCCGGTAATCAAAGAGGGTATTTATGAGGATTACGAGAAAAAAGATGATTTGCTCAAACTAATCAGGTTCAAATCAACTGGTGCTGATGATGGATATAGATCATTAGATCAATATATAGATGGCATGAAAGAAAATCAAAAATCAATTTATTTCATTACCGCAGAAGATTATCAATCAGCGAAGGCAAACCCATTATTAGAGGGTTATACTGCAAGGGAAGTCGAGATTATTATACTTATCGATCCTATAGACAGCTTCTGGACAGCCACGGGGATAAAGTACAACGATACAGAACTAAAGCATGTTTCGCACGGAACTGAAGAATTGGCTGATATTCCTATAACCCAAAAAGCGAAGAAGAAAAAAATAAATGCTAAAATTACTGATACTGACTTGAAGAAATTGGTAGCCGAAATGACGAGAGTTCTGGGTGATCATGTTAGTGAAGTGAAAATCAATTCAAGCCTAATTGACAGTCCTGTCTGTATTTCAATTGGTGAGAGTGGATATGATAAAACGATGCAAAAAATACTCCAAGAAAGGCAAGGTATGTCTCTATCAAAGCCTGTTCTTGAAATAAATCCAAACCATAGTGTAGTGATCAAATTAAGTGATATGTTTAAAAATAAAAAAACAAAAAAAATAAAGACAACAGCTCATATCTTACTGGATTATGCGCTCATTATGGATGGTGAAAAACCTGTGAATATTGAAGATTTTGGAAAAAATATGCAGGATCTAATCGGTAAAGCCGACTAATATTTCTTGATGACCTTCGGTAAAAGACTCTAATTTAAAAGTGCACAGACAGGGAGTCTTTAATTAACCTATCATCTGGTGGAACAAACTTTGTGAGATTAATTCCCTTTACCGCAGACTTGTATTCATCAATATTTGGTGTCCGCCCTAAGATTGCTGAGAGCACTACGACTGGCGTTGAAGCAAGAAGAGACTCCCCTTTTTTTTCTTTGGAGTCTTCGACAACTCGGCCTTTAAAGAGTCTTGTTGAGGTCGCAAGTACGGTATCACCTTTTTCTGCTTTTTCTTGGTTACCCATACATAAATTACAACCTGGCCTTTCAAGATATAATATATTATCGTAGTCTACCCGCGCCTCATCCTTTGGTTTATCGTCATTAAACTCAAAACCAGAGTATTTTTGTAAGATAGCCCAGTCGCCCTCCTCAATAAGTTCGTCAATTATATTATACGTTGGTGCAGCAACTATGAGCGGAGCCTTGAACTTTACGTTTCCATCTGTTTTTTCTAGGTTTTTTAACATTCTAGCAACAATCTTTATATCACCCTTATGCACCATGCAGGAACCGACAAAACCCAAATCAACTTTCTTTTCAGCTTGGTAGTAGGAGATTGGCCTAATTGTATCGTGGGTATATCTTTTTGATACATCAATATTATTAACATCAGGATCTGCTATCATTGGTTCATCTATTGCCCCTAGGTCTACAGTAACTTCTGCATAATATTTCGCATTACTATCAGGTTGTAATGCCGCTACATTTTTATTTTCAATTTCACTAATTCTTCTGTCAGCGATTGATACCAGGTTATGCAACATTTTATTTTCATTATCCATTCCCTTCTGAATCATATTGCTAATGCGATCTCTTGCTATGCGAAGGGACTCAATGAGTGTTTTATCCTGAGATATACAAATTGCTGCTTTTGCTTTCATTTCCGCAGTCCAATCTGTAAATGTGAAAGCTTGGTCTGATAAAAGTGTCCCTATGTGGACCTCTATAATTCTTCCTTGAAATACATTCTCATCGTGTTGTTGCAGCATTTGAGCCTGTGTTGCATGCACTACATCTCTAAAGTCCATATGATCTGCCATTTTACCCTTAAATGTAACCTTAACTGACTCAGGTATTGGCATTGTTGCTTCCCCAGTTGCAAGTGCTAAAGCTACCGTGCCGGAGTCTGCACCAAATGCCACACCTTTTGACATACGAGTATGTGAGTCGCCGCCAATAATTATTGACATGTCATCTACAGTTATATCATTAAGGACTTTGTGAATTACGTCCGTCATTGGATGATATTGATCTTTCGGGTCACGCCCAGTAATTAAGCCAAAATCATTCATAAACTTCATCAATTTTGGAGTATTTTGCTGAGCTTTCACATCCCATACGGATGCTGTATGGCATCCTGATTGATAAGCCCCATCAATAGAGGGCGATATAATAGTTGCTGCCATTGCCTCGAGTTCTTGTACGGTCATTGGGCCAGTTGTATCTTGAGAACCAACAATATTCACTCTTACACGGACATCAGACCCGGCATGTAGTATCGTATTTTCTGGCACACCAACTGCATTTTTATTAAATATTTTTTCTACAGCTGTCAGCCCTTGATTCGGATTTGAAACTATCTTTGTTTTGGCGTATGGTGATAATACATCAACACCGAGTATTTCACATGCCAGATTTTGGAGTTTTTTTCCAAAAACAACAGCGTATGAGCCACCAGCACGAATAAAATCGATATCTTGTGGTGTAAACGAATTTGAAATATCAACTAATTCCTTCGTGCCATTCTCATTATAAAGTTTTTTTGTTTTCGTATTAATTCTGAGTAATGTTCCCGTATCAACATTATAGGTCTGTGTCAAGACGGGGCTCCCATCATTATTCAAAATTGGCTCATTATTTTCATTTAGAGCTTTGACCCAGTTTTTTAGGTCAATTCCAATACCGCCAGTCACACCAATTGTAGTTTGGAATATAGGTGAAACGCCATAAGATCCTGCAACAATTGGTGCTATATTTACGAATGGTACATATGGGCTTGCACTTTTTCCAGTCCATAGTGCGACATTGTTAACTCCAGACATTCGAGATGACCCAACTCCCATAGTACCTTTTTCAGCAATAAGCATAACACGCCTGTCTGGATGAGCTTTTTTCAAGTTTGCGATTTTTTCTTGAGCGTCCTCAGATATAAAACATTTACCGTGTAATTCTCTATCTGATCTTGAATGGGCTTGGTTACCTGGTGAAAGTAGATCTGTTGAAATATCTCCTTCAGCGGCTACGTAAGTGACAACATTGATCTCTTCATCAATTTCCGGAAGAGTTGTAAAGAATTCTGCTTTTGAATAACTTAAAAGGATCTCTTCGGCAATATTATCTCCATTTTCATAGGCTTCCTTAATGCGTTCAATGTCGGCCTCATATAAAAAAACTTGTTTCATTAATATATCAGCTGCTTGCCTACTAATTTTTATCTCTTTTCCAAGCGCTAGATCAATCAATACTTTTATCGATGGCCCCCCTTTCATATGAGAAAGTAATGTAAAAGCAAATTCAGAAGTTATTTCCTTTAATTTAAATTTGCCTGTGATAATTTCCTTTAGTAATTCAGCTTTTTCACCAGCAGCACTTGTAGTCCCAGGTAGAGTATTATAGATGAAAAATTTTATGCATTTTTCTCTTTCACGACTTCTAGGGTTTTTAATGTGGTTTATAAGTTCCCTTAACAGCGCAGCATCATCAATTGGTTTTGGCTGTAATCCTTCAGATTTTCTATTTTCTATTTCTTTTAAATAGGTTTTGTAAAGATCCATATTGCACACTATATCTATACTAAACAATCATGTTTCACTATTAAGTTTTACCACGATAGAATAGACATTCAAGTATATTTTGATAGTATGAGTATTTAAGGTAAGTTTGAAAATTTAAATATAATTATCATAAAAGAAGAAATGAAATTAACCATAAATGGGCTAAGTTTCTCATATGAAGACATAGAAATCTTCGAAGATTTAACTCTAAATTTATCATCCAAAAAAATATCAGTATTAATTGGACGAAATGGAGTAGGTAAATCTACCTTACTGAGAATAATCGCAGGATTGGAAGAGCAGGATAAAGGTAAAATAACTCTTATTAATAATTCAAATGACCAGATTCCAATCAGAGGGAACATTTCATATTTGGGACATAAGCTTGCACTCAAGGAAGAGCTATCAGTTCAAGAGAATATTAATTTCTGGAAGAAATTCTATAATTGTCTGCCACCTGATGATGAATATAAGGGCCTAGGCATTGAAGAATTACGGTATCAAAAGATCAGAGAATTATCACAAGGCCAGAAAAAAAAAGTTGCTTTATTAAGGATTGTAATGGCAGACAAAAAAATCTGGTTACTTGATGAGCCACTTTCCCATTTGGATGAGCAGACAACGGATTATTTTAAAAATACTTTAATATCAAAAGTTCAAGATCAGAAGCTGATATTAATTACATCGCATATAAGGCTTAATATGAAAAATGAAACTAGCATTTATATTGAGGAAGAAGCATGAGTCAGTTTATTTCAGTCATTCGCCGTGATCTGTTTGTTTACCTTGAGAAAAAATCGACTTTTGTAATTGCAATAGCTTTTTTTCTTATTATATCTGCGCTATTACCTATTGGAATTGGACCAGATCTTGATTTATTAGAGCTTATATCGCCGGGGTTATTATGGATCGCTTTTTTATTATCAATTTTATTAAATATCTCACATGTGTATGAAGGTGATTATAGAGATGGCTCGCTTGATCTACTAATATTAGAGTCCGACATACCAGAGCTTATGCTTATAAGTAAATTTATCAGTTTTTGGTTGTTAATAATATTACCTGTTATCATTTTTTTACCATTTGGAGGTATTATGTTGAATATGCAATCAAGCGATTTGATTAAAATAATTTTTTTAATTATAATCAGCAGCCCTTGCATAATTTTAATTGCGTCTATTGGTTCAGCAATTGCAATAAGAATGAATAATTCAGGATTATTGGTAACACTATTGGTAACCCCATTTTACGTTCCAATTTTAATAATAGGTACATTACCATTTATAGAAAATGACGTTTTGGATTTTACCTTCTTTAGATCGGCTATATTGCTTGGTGCTGCAACTCTATTTACACTTGCAATTATACCGTTTTTGGTAGCGTATTTACTTCGAGTAAATAGTGAATAAAAACATGAGGAGATTATAGATTGAATTTTTTCAGCCCAAATCACTTGCTAGGTAACATAAATAAATATTCAAATTTCGTGTTCTTTTTCGGGATTGCTTTACTTGTCATTGGTTTCTATTTTGCTTTTTTTGTTGCACCGAATGATTATCAACAAGGCGTAATGGTTAAAATCATGTATCTGCATGTCCCCGCCGCATGGTTAAGTCTCGGTATATATTCGTCAATAGCGGTCAT
>MDTD01082203.1_pt1 | contig 26450 bp, 21 predicted proteins | sample 811221 | NCBI WGS metagenome assembly MDTD01 (sample SAMN05326646, study PRJNA326480) | marine metagenome | isolation source: seawater | place: Pacific Ocean: South West | collected 2011 | reverse complement strand
ACACTAAATAAAATTTCAACAATTCTAAATATTAAATTTGATAAATGTATGCTTAACCCAACATTTATTGGTAAAAATACCCAAGGTAATAGCTCCTTTTATAAGAAAAAAAGAGTGTCATTTAATGATTATAAAATTGTTTTACATAAAGAATATTTCGATATTTTAGATACTTTGGATAAAGTTGCTATATGACGATAAATATATTTTCTAAGCCTAATAAAGATGTTGAATCAATTAAAAAAGACTTAAGTTCTTTTAATAAAAAAAATTTATTGTTTTCTAACAAAATAGCTAAATCCTATAACAATCTGCCTGAAAGAAAATATTGTAAGAATTGTAAATCCAAACTTTTAAAATTAAGTGACTTCAATTCTTTTTCAGTGAAATATAAAATTTGTAGAAAATGCAGTCATATAAATGGTAGTAAAAGAGAAACTAAATCTTTCTTTGAAAAAAATTATATTTCTAAGTCAAATTTAATAAAATTTTATAAAAAAGATTATAAAGCTAGAATTGAAAAAATTTATACTCCAAAAGTTAAATTTTTAATTAATAATTTAAAATTGAATAAAAAAAATTTAAAAGTTTTGGACATAGGTTGTGGTGTGGGTTTGCTAAATTGTGCATTTAATAAATCTAAAATTACTTCTAAAGGTATAGATATTTCTTCAGATTTAATTAAAATTGGTAAAAATAAACTTAACATAAAGAATATTTTTCATAAAACTGAAATAGAAATTCTTAATGAAATAAAAAATACAAATTTCAATTGTATTTCAATGATTAATGTTATTGAGCATTTGTTAGAACCTAGTTATTTTTTTGAGTCTATAAATTCTAATCATAATATTAAATATGTTTATATAAACGTACCATTATTTGGTTTTTCAAGCATAGTTCAATCTTTTTTTCCTAATGTATTTCCAAGACAACTTGGTGGATTACACACCCATTTATATACAGAAAAATCGTTAGAATATATTTATAAAAAATATAAATTAAAACCACTGGCAAATTGGTGGTTTGGACAAGATAGTATTGATTTAAAAAGATCAGTAATTAATCAATCTGCTTCACAGAATTCAAGTAAGTTTTATAATAATTATTTATCTAATATTTTTGACTCAATTGAAGAAAATTTACAAAATTTAATTGATAAAAAAAAAATTTGTTCAGAAGTTCATGTAATTTTAAAAAAGATCAAATGATGAAAAAATTTTTTGTAAATAATGAAAATCTATAATTTATGATTAAAAAAGTTTTAATATTTGGAAGTGGTTCTATAGGTAATCATTTTGCTAATGCTCTTTCTAGAATGAAGACTAATGAAATAAATGTTACTGATATATCAAATAGGGCTCTTCAAAGAATGAAAAATGAAATTTATCCTGAGAGATATGGAGTATGGAATAAAAAAATCAACTTAATATCTTATAAATCAGCTCTAAATTTAAAAGATTTGTTTGATTTGGTTATTATTGGAACTCCGCCTGATACTCATTTAGATTTGTTTAAGATTATTGAAAAAAAAATTAATTATAAAAAGATTTTGATTGAAAAACCTCTTGTTCCTTTCAATGCTGATTTTAAAAAAATATACAAAAGTAATAAAAATTCAATTTTTTGTGGTTATAATCATAGTGTAAGCAATTCATTTACAGATTTAATAAATAAATTTAAAAGAATTAACATCAATGATTTGCAATTAATTAAAGTGAATTGGTCTGAAGGATTTAATGGTATATTAAATGCACATTTTTGGCTAAAAGATGAATTCGATAGTTATTTGGGTAATTATAAAAGAGGAGGAGGTGCTTTACATGAGCACTCACACTGTCTTCATCTAGCTGTTTGTATTATAAAACAAAAATTTAAAATCACTGATTTTAAAATAAAATTTAATAAAATTATTAAACAAAAATATAATCTTAAATATGATTCTTACGCTCAAATAATCTTTATTAAAAAAAATCTCAAAATTATTGTTGAGACAGATTTATTAAATAATTTTGAAACAAATAAAAGTATTGAAATTTTTTCAAAATCTAAAGATTTATATTGGAGTTGCTCATATTCCAAAGATTTTGATATTGTTATTAGTCAATTAAAAAACACAAAACAAAGTAGAATAAAAAAATTCAAAAAAGACAGAACCTTAGAATTTATGAATGAATTAAACCATATTAAAAAAACAAATTATATAAAATATGTAAAATCCTTCTTGAGTGAATCATATATTAAAGATACTATGAAAATAATAAATAATTTCTATAATACCTAATGTTTAAAAATTTATTTGTTTTAGATATTGCTAATAATCATTTTGGTGATGTAAATCATTTGAACAAAATAATTAATCAATTTTCTAAAAGAATAATTAAAAATGAAATTAATGCTTGTTTTAAATTTCAGTTTAGAAATTTGGATACTTACATTCATAAAAATGCTTGGGATGATAAAGAAAACCATTATGTAAAAAGATTTACATCTACAAAGCTTAAATTTAAGTTCTATAAAGAAGCTGTAAAAAAAATTAAAAAACTTAAAATTAAAACTTGCTGCACACCTTTTGATGAGAGTTCAGTTGAATTAATTGAAGATTTGAAATTTGATTTTCTTAAAATTGCGAGTGTTTCTTCATTAGATTGGAGTTTATTAGATAGAATTACAAAAAATAAAATACCAAAAATTATATCTACTGGAGGTAAAACTTTAGAAGAAATTGATAAAATTGTGAGCTTTATGAAACATAAAAAGCAAAAGTTTTCTTTAATGCATTGCGTCTCAATATATCCGACAGAAAATGCTGAGATGAATTTATATTCAATTGCAGAAATGAAAAAGAGATTTTCTGATTTGGAAATTGGGTGGTCAACTCATGAAAACCCAGATGATATGTTACCTCAATCATTATCATACGGTCTTGGAGCAAGAATGTTCGAAAGACACATTGGGCTCAATTCAAAAAAATACCCATTAAATAAATATTCAATGAATGAATTCCAATTTGATAAATATATTGACAATTTCAAATTAATTAAAAAATCTTTAGGATTTGGAAAAAAAAATATACTATCAAATGAGATATCCACTCTTAATAAACTTGACCGAGGAGTATATCTATTAAGAGATTTACCTAAAAATACTAAAATAAAAGAGAATGATATTTATTTTGCATTTCCTTGTTTAAAAAATCAATTATCAGTAAGTGACTTTAGTTTAAAAACTTATGATTATAAAATAAAAAATAGTGTATCAAAAGATAAGCCACTTAAAATAAATAATACTAATAAAATTTTAAAAGATGATATAACATTTGTACATCATACTCTACATAAGGTTAGGGCTATATTTAATATCTCTAATATAAAAATTGGTAAAAGCTATAGTGTAGAAATTTCTCATCATTATGGAGTTAGAAAGTTTAATAAATTTGGATGCGTGTTATTTACCTGCATTGATGAAAAAGATTATGCTAAAAAATTAGTTTATCAAAATAAGAATCAGTATAACCCTTTTCATCTTCATAAAAAGAAAGATGAATCTTTTCAAGTTTTATACGGAAAGTTAAAAATATTTATTGGAAGCAAAATTTATATTCTTAATGAAGGTGATATTCTAAAGGTAAAAAAAAATACATGGCATGCCTTTAAAACACTAAGTGATGGTTGTGTTTTTGAGGAAATTTCTAATGTAAATATTAGAAAAGATAGTTATTACAAAGATAAGAGTATCACGAATAATTTGAATAGAAAAACTATTGTTACACCATGGCATAAATTTGTATTTTGATAAAAACAAAATATGTTTTCTAATACCAGCTAGAGGCGGTAGCAAGGGTATAGTAAATAAAAATTTAAAAAAAATAAATAGTATCTCATTAGTAGAGTTAAGTATTAATTTTGCTTTAAAATTCGTTAAGAATAAAAATATTTTTTTAAGTTCAGATTATGAAAAGATATTAAAGATAGGGTTAAAAAAAAAAATAAATATTCTTAAAAGGCCAAAAAAATTATCTCATGGAAGAGTTTCAGATATAGATTTAATAATTCCTTCACTAAATATGATTTTAAAAAAAAATTCTGATTTAGATTATTTGGTTTATCTTCAGCCTACTTCACCAATACGAAAAGCAATACATTTAAAAAAAGCTTTGGAGCTAATATGTATTAATAATTTTGATTCTGTCTGGTCAGTTTCTAAAATTGATAATAAATACCATCCATTAAAACTTTTAAGAATGGAAGAAAATAAAAATATCAAATTGTACTCTAATAAGGGTAAAAATATTATTGCTAGGCAACAACTTGGAGATCTTTATATTAGAAATGGAGTATTCTATATTTTTAATATAAAAAAAATATTAAAGTTTAAATCTATTTATTTAAAAAATACCTTTGGCTTTGAAATTAAAAATAAAATAGTTAACATTGACAGTTTAAATGATTTAAAACTTGCTAAAAAAATGTTAAAAATTTAATTATGAAAAGACGTGTATATTTATCATTCGAACAGGCTAAAAGAGAGCTACTAGCAAGATTAATTAATGCAATTGAGCTATGTGAATCTGGTGAATTTGAGGTTTTAGTAGGTGATAAATCAAGTTTCCATAATTGTATCCAATTTTTAAGACCGGGAGATTTTTTTTTAAAGAGCATTGGTCCTAAAAATATTAAGAGAGTAAAAAAAATAAAAAGAAACAACCATAGAGTTTTTGGAACAGACGAAGAAGGTCTACAATTTTATGATGAAGATTTTTATATGAGAAGATTGGATAAAAATGTATTTGATGAATTAGAAGTTCATTTTTCATGGGGTGAGCATGATAAAGAAATTATACAAAGAAATCTTAATGCAGATCCAAAAAAAATTATACCAGCGGGAAATCCCAGGATTGATCTCTTAAAAAAACCTCACGTTTCATTTTTAAATAAATATTCAGATCAAATAAAAGATAAATATAAAAAATATATTTTATTTTCCACTAAATTTGGAAAAGTAAATTATATAAAAAGAACAGATATAAAGGATTATATTGATGGTCAAGAGAGAGATGGATATTTAAATAAGGGCAAATTAAATTTTGAAAAATTGTTCAATACTCTAAAAAAAGCTATTAAACACGAGCAAAAAAATCTTGATGCATTTATAGAATTTGTAGAGTTCTTTTCTAAAACTTTCAGATCTATCAATCTTGTAATAGCTGTACATCCTAACGAAAATAGAGAAACATATGAGCGGCTTGAAAAAAAATTTGACAATGTTTATATTGCAAGTAAATCATTACCAACACCTTCATTAATTTTAAATAGTATATGTAATATTTCATGTAATTGTACGACATCAATCGAGGGTTTTATGCTTGGAGTACCTCAAATAAATTTTTTATTTTATAGAGATAAAGATGTTGAGTATCTTTTACCTAAGGATATATCTGAAAATGTAAGTAATTTAGAAGAAATAGAAAAAGTGATAAAAAAATCTATTAAAAATGAAAAAATTGAAATTAAGCAAGATTTTATATTTAAACATATTAAAAACTCTACAGGTAATAGTTTTTCAGAAAACATAAAAACAACTTTATTAAAACTAAATAAATTAAATGAAGGTAAAGATAAATATACTGCTAGAATTTTTTTTTATTATTTTAAGTTAATTAATAAAATTAAAAATTTTTTATTATTTATTTTTCTTGATCAAACAAAAAAAAACTTAATTAGAAGAAAAAATATAAAACTATATAATTATAATAATAAATTTGTATCGCATTTGTTTGATGATATTTGTAAATTAAAAAGGATTGATAATCTAAATTTAAAAGAATATTTTCCAGGAGTTTATAAAATCTCAAACAAGAAATAATTTTTTGATGTTCATCATTTCAATTCTTATGAGGTTAATGATTCTAAATAGATGATTTAAATCAAAAATAAAATCTCTAGCCATAAAATTTAACTACTGATATTAATTGCTTATTTATTTATTTATGCTATATAAATAAAACTTCCAAAAAAAAATTTTATAATTATAAATTAAATTGATGAGCATTTTTAATCGTTTTAAAAAGAACATAGTAATTAAATATTCCAATGCTAGAAAATCCTTTAGCTTATTTATAAGAAAAAATATTGCAATAAAAATATTTAAAAGAAGAAAATCTTTAGGAATGATTATATTTGATAAATTGTATAATATATTCATACTAAATAAAAAAAATAATCCTAATTTTATTTCTGAGTTTGACAGAAACGGTTATGCAAAAGTTAATGTAAATGTTAAAAATGAACTAGACATAATTATTTCTAAATTAAATAATACTAACTTAAATAATCAAGATGGAGATAAAGAAAAAAAAATAGAATTTTCTATTGATGAAAATATTAAAAATTCTGTAGATAAAATTTTAAGTAGTTCTTTAAAAAATACTATAATTAGTTTTGAAAAATATTTTAATGCTGAAATATCACCAGCTTATATAACTATAAAGAGACACCATCATTATGAAAGAGATAATATCTCAAATGAACTATTTAATAATAATTTTCATAATGATGCATATGCCTTAACACATTTTAAAGCCTTTATTAATTTAAAGGATGTTAGTGTAGAAGATGGTCCGATGGAAATTGTTTCTAAAAATAAAACAAATCAATTTATTAAAAAAATTAAATATAAAGACAGAAATGATTATCAAAATAATATTAATATTGATGAATTTATATATAAAAATACGGGTGAAAAATATGATTGCTTCTTTTTTGATCCTACTCAGTGTATGCATAGAGCCACTATTCCCAATAAAGATCATTTTAGGGACGTTTTAGCAATCACTTTTGTTTGCCTACCAAATAAATTAAATATCAAAGATACTTTATTAAAAAATCTCGATATATTCAAATATAAGCCCAATCCTTTGCTACAATATGCAAAACTTACTGGCATTTTTGGTTCGATAAAAACTTTTTTTAATTATTTATAAAAAATATTATTTTAAGTTTGATTACAATAAATATAATTTTGCTTAATCTTATATTTTTTAATACTTATTTTTTTGTTAAGTGAGGTCTATATCAAAAAATATTAAGCGATTAATTAATTAAGCTATGATATATTTATTTTTTAAATTAATTCTTTATTTTTTATTGTTTTAGAGTATTTACTAAGACTGCATTTATTATGAATCCGATTGAAAAAATTTTCAGAAATTTCTTTAGAATTAAAATATTTTTAGGTGCTTATTCTTATTTTAGATTTTTATATTTCTTTTATATTAAAAAAAGTTTTAAAACTTATTATCCAATTGATAGTAGTGAGCATGGAATGGCAAAAAACTCATATGAAACTGCTTTAGAAAGTAATGTCTACCATACAAATAAACCTTTCAGAAATTTTTTTAAATATTTTGCAAAGTTTAAAGCAACCAGGTCTAATGAATTAGTTTATCCTTTAAAATCACTTGGATTTGTTGATTTTCAAAGCTCAAAAGTCTTATCAGTAGGTCCAAGATTAGAATCTGAAATTTACACTTTATTTGCAAATGGTTTCAGATTAAAAAATATTAAGTCTATTGATTTACAAAGTTATACAAGTCTTATTGATTTAGGAGATATGTTAAAAATGCCATACGAAGATAACTCTTTTGATGTAGTTGTTGTAGGCTGGGTACTAGCATATACCGATAAAGTTCAAGAAGCAATTAAAGAATTTGTAAGAGTTTCTAAAAATGGTTCTTTAATTAGCATTGGGATAAGTCACAAGCCTGACATTCAATTATCTAAAGTTCCATTAAAAAGCTCAAAAGAAATAATTTCATATTTTGGTGACAATTTAAATCAAGTATACTTTAGCCATCATCCAAATGATGATACTTTCATAAAAAAAGACAATCAAATTAACTCTTATAAGTCTATAATTGTAGTCAGTGTTAAAAAATAAATTATTTAGCCTCAACAAAATAGAAAATTTAAAACATTCTTATACGATGTTAAAATAAGTTATAATGAAAAGATTAATATATTTTTCTTTAAAGGTTGGTAAAAGAAATCTTTTGAAAATATTAATTTGTACAATTGAGTTTATTAAAGAAAATTATTTGTTAATTTTTACTTTTAGGAAAAAAAAATAATGTGTGGATTTATTTGTGAATTCAACTTTGATCTTAGTTTCAAAGATGATAAGCAAAAACTCTTAAAAGCTTCTAGTGCCATAGCTCACAGAGGGCCAGATACAAAAAAATATAAAAATATAAATAATTTTCAAGCAGTATTCTACAGATTGAGCATAAGAGACTTGTCAACTAATGGCAATCAACCAATTTTCAGTTATTCAAAAAATTTAATCATGGTTTTCAATGGAGAAATTTATAATACTGATTATTTAATAACTTTACTTAATAAAAGTAAATTAATAGGAAACTCAGACTCAGAGATATTAATAAATCTATTCGAAGAAAAAGGTCAAGATGCTCTTAAATTAATTAAGGGTATGTTTTCCTTTGTTATTTATGACATTAAAAACAATAAAATATTTGCTGCAAGAGATCGTTTTGGAATAAAACCATTATATTATTTTAGAAACAAAAATAAAATTATCTTTTCTTCAGAAATTAAACCTCTATTATTGATGAATAATACATATAAATTTAATGAAGAATCTTTTTTTGATTTATTTGATAAAGGTTATTTAGATCATGATAGTAAAACTTTTTTCAAAGATATAATTTCTCTAACACCTGGCCACCAACTCTTAATTGATTCTACAAAAAAATTAAAAATTAAAAAATATTGGGATATATGTTATTTTAATGAAGATATTTTTAATAATAAAGAGAATGAAGAAACTCTTTCTGAAAGATTAAACTTTTTATTAAATCAATCAATTAATAATCATTTGATATCTGATGTCGATATAGGTTTATTTTTAAGCGGTGGATCAGACAGTAATAGTATTGCAAATCTAATTAAGTTTAACTCTAATATAAATATAGAAAATTTTACATATGCTTTTAAAAATGAAAATAAATTCAGTGAAGCTTATACAGCAAAAAAAGTAAGTAAGTCATTTAATCAAAAACATCATACAGAAATAATTGATCCTAATTATATTAAAGATAACTTCACTAATATTGTAAACGAAATGGAGTCACCATTTACATCTTTGCGCTTATTCGCTGTAAGAAAATTATATGAGAGAGCTTCTAAAGAACATAAAAAGGTTATAATTGAAGGTCATGGTGGAGACGAAATGTTTGCTGGTTACGGATACAATATAATACCTTATTTAATTGATTATTATAAAAGATTTGGATTTGAAAATATCAAGAGTAATCCATTTTATACAAATTTTAAAAATAATAAGTTTAATATCTTTAATAAATTTCTAACAACATTTGAACAGGGTTTATCAACTACAGATGGCACGAGTTATTATAATAAAGATATTCTTTTTTTAAAAAATCCTAATAAAATTAGGGAAAGACAAATTCAACTTCATAATTCTTATTTAATTAATTCTCAACTACTAGATATTAAATATATTAAGTTACCTAGAATGTTAAAGTATACAGATAGAATGTCCATGAGATATGGAGTAGAAGCAAGGGTGCCTTTTTTAGATCATGAATTATTTGAATTTTGTTTTAATTTAAATCATAATTTAAAATTCAAAAATGGAGAAACTAGATATTTGCTAAAACAAGTAACAAGAGAATTTAATAAAAATATTCATTATAAAAAGAATAAAATTAACATTGTCGATCCACAAACATCCTGGTTAAAAACGCATTTAAAAGAATTTACTTTAGATGAATTAAATTCTTTAGATTTTATTAATAATGACTTTGTTAATTTTAAAAAAACAAAAAAATTATTATCAACATTCTATAAGTCTCAAAATACTAAATCTAGTTACCTAATATTTAAAATACTTACGGTACATAAATTTATTCAAAATTTTAAAAATTACTCATGTTAAATTTCTTTTCAATTATTTCAAAAGTTACATTAATTTTTTCCTCTAGATTGAAATTATTATTTTATTTTGCGATTTTTTTAATGATTTTAACTATGATTTTTGAAGCTGTAAGTTTAGGATTAATTTTTCCGATAATGTCAATGTTTAGTAGTGAAAGTTCTATGCCATTTGATATTACAATCGGTAAATATAATTTTAATAATTATCTTACAAATATTGAGCCATCAAATTTTTTAATTATTTTAATTTTAATTTATACTTTTAAACTTATTTTTCTTGTGTTTAATTCATACTTTCAATCTTTATTTACATTCAAAGTAATGTCATATATTTCAAAAAAATTATTCTCCAATTATATCTATCAAAATTATAATTATTTAATATATTCAAATACTTCACTACTTATCAGAAATATAGTTAACGAATCAGCTCAATTTGCAAAAGGTGTAGTGCAACCAATTCTTATTTTTCTATCAGAATCATTGATAGTTGTAGGGATAATAATCTTATTATTAATTGTTGATATAAATTCAGTAATAATTATTTCATTCTTTTTTTTAATTTTCACATTGATCTTTAGTCATTTTACAAAAAAAAAGATATCACAATATGGAAAACAAAAACAAAAATATGAAGGTGAAAGAATAAAGACCATCAACCAAACATTCCAATCAATATCCTTTATCAAATCTGCATTTATGGAAAAAGTTTTTGTGAATGTTTATAAAAATAATATTGAAAAAGTCATGACATCAGCAATGTACCAACAATTTTTTAACAGATTGCCAAAAATTTGGTTAGAATATGTTGCGGTTATATCCATTCTTTTATTAATTCTAATTACTCATAGTAATGAAAACTCGTTTATTTTTATAGCTAAGATTGCAGTATTCGCTATTGCAGGTATTAAAATTCTACCTTCAATAAATAAAATTATTATTTCTACGCAATCAATAAACTATTCCATGCCTTCAATGCAATTAATTAATCAAGATTTAAAATTAGAAATACCTGTCATGAAATTTGATCATAATTTTAATAATTTTAAGAGTCTAGAATTTAAAAATTTATATTTCAGTTATGACAAAGAAAAAATATTTAATTTTAGTGAGTTCATTATTAATGAAAATGACTATATTTATATTAGTGGAGTTTCTGGCTCAGGTAAAACTACATTCATTAATGTTTTATCTGGTCTTTTAAAACCAGAAAAAGGGGTGTTTAAAATTAATAAAAGAGAATATAATAAAGATCTTTATCCACCAAATAAAAATTTCATAGGATATGTTCCTCAATCAACTATACTTTTAGATGAAGATTTAATTTTTAACATTACTTTTAAAAGAGAAATAAATTTAGATGAAATTAAATATCTAGAAACTTTATTTAATATTTTTGAATTAAATGAATTAAAAAATAAATATTTTAATGTTAATATCAATATTGGAGAAAGAGGTTCAAAAATTTCTGGTGGACAAATTCAAAGAATAGGGATTATTAGAGCATTATTCACTAAACCTGATATTCTTATATTAGATGAAGCTACTAGTGGTATTGATGTTGATTTAGAAAAAAATATCTTAAAAAAAATTAGGGACAATAGCTTAACTAAATCAATCATTTTTATTTCCCATAGAAAAAGAAATCTTGAATTATTTAATTCACAATATGAAATAGATAATTATGAATTAAAAAAAATACATTAAATGAATAATACTATCATTATTTTAACAGATTTTGATAAAGGTATTAGAAGTATAGATTCTTCAAAAAGCTATCCAACACATCTTAAAAATATCAAAAATTTAAATGAAAATTTATTAGATTTTAAACTCAGGTTAATTAATAATTTTGATTTTAAAGACATATATTTTGTCGGTTCTTATCATATAGAAAAAGTAATTAAGCATTATACTCAATTAAGATATATTTATTATGATAAAAATTCTAAAGATAATTTTTTTTCAATTTTAGATAATATAAATACTCTTAATAAATCTATTCTTATAATAAATAAAAATTTTTTATTTAGAAAAAAATTAATTGATTTAATACTTAATAATAAAAATAAGAATTTTTTTATTTATGATAAAAAAAATATTGATTTAAATTATTCTCTATTATTTTTAAATAATAATAGTATAAAAAAAATTAAAAAAAATATAACGAATTTAAAAAAAATAAAAAATTTTTCTCTTATTAAAAATAGATTAATTAAAGATATAAGATTTGAGCCAGTAAAAAATATATCTTTATATAGTTTTTATAAAGATGATCTTTCTATCGCTAGATTTATATTTGGAACAAAAGCTCAAACTCTTGAAAGAATTTCTTCTCATGTAAATTACTCTATTATTCTTGATCAAATCATTATTAATTATGGTGAATGGAAAAAAAATAAACTTATACTTTTAAAAAAAATATCTAATATCTTTAAAAATAAAAAAATTATTATAAGGAGTAGTAGTCTTCAGGAAGATACATGGTCGTCATCAATGGCTGGTTACTTTGATTCTTATAGCGATATCAACTCTGATGACACTTCATTAGTAGATCAATCAGTAACAAAATTATTTAATTCTTATAAAATAAAATCTAATATTGATATTAAAAACGAAGTATTAATTCAACCATACATTACTGACTCAAAAGTAAGTGGTGTTGTATTTACTTCTCTAATAGAAAATGGTTCACCATATTTTTGTGTAAATTATGATGATAAATCTGGGAGATCAGATACAATAACCTCAGGTTCAACTAATGAAATAAAAAATTTATACATCTATAAAAATGCAAAAATTGAATTTCCTTTGAAATGGCAAAATAATTTATTAAAATCAATTAAAGAAATAGAAAAAGTTACTAATCATTATTCATTAGATGTAGAATTTTTAATCAATAAAAAAAATGAAGTATACATTCTCCAAACCAGACCTCTTATTACAAATAATCAATTAAAATACAAAAGAGTAGAGGACTTAGATAGTGAATTACTCTCAATTAGTAAGTATCTTAATGTACTAATGAAAAGAGACAAATTATTATTTGGAAGTACTAATTTTTTATCTAATATGAGTGATTGGAATCCAGCTGAAATGATTGGTTTTCAACCAAGTCCACTTGCAAGATCTTTATATAAAGAATTAATTACAGATAATTCATGGGCTATAGCGAGACAGCAACTCGGATACAAACCACTTAAGAAAACTAATTTAATGATTTCGATAGCTGGTAAAGAATTTATTGATTTAAGAAAATCATTTAATTCATTTTTAATTAAAAATATTCCAGATAAATTATGTGATGAATTAGTTTCTAAAGAAATAAAATATTTAAGAAACAAACCTTCGCTAGCAGATAAAATAGAGTTCGAAGTATGCATAAATATTTTCAATCTTGATAAACAAAATTTTTTAAAACACTTAACTAAAAACCTTAATATCTCCAAAAAAAATTCAAACTTAATATTAAAAGAATATCAAAATTGGACTTTAAGATTATTAAAAGAATCAAATTTAATTTTTCAAACATCTGATAAAAAATATTCAAAATTAAATATATTATTAAATAAATTTAAGAACATTAATAATTATAACTTACATGAAGCAATCAATGAATTATCTAATATAATAGAATTTACAAAAGAATTAGCAGTTATCCCATTTTCAATTGATGCAAGATATGGATTTATCTCACTAACTTTTCTGAATACACTTTTGAGAAAAAAAATTTTTAATCAAGATGAGTATTCTACATTCTTAAATAATATTCCTACAATATCATATTTATTTAATAAAAATATAAATCTTGTATCTAAAGATATAAAAAAATATGATAATTTCATAAAAATGTTTGGACATTTACGACCATCGACATATGACATAGAGTCAAATAATTATTCTGAACTATTTAAAAGAAGTGTTTTTAAAAACAAAACTTCAAAATTTATTACAAATAAAATTAATTTAGATATATCCAGAAATATTTGGACCAGAAAAAAAAATGAAATTAATAAACTACTAAAAGATTCTAATTTTTCTATATCCCATAACCAATTATATGATTTTATAGTTAAAGGAATACAGCGTAGAGAAAAAGGTAAATATGAATATTCAAAATCAGTAAATATAATATTAAAATTTGTTGAAAAAATTGCAAAATTAATGAAGATTGAAAGAAAAAAATATAAATATTTGGATATTTTAGAATTAAAAGAATTATCTTCTAGAAATGTAAGTAGTTATGAATTAATTATAAAATTAATTAATTTTAGAGAAAAAAAATACCAATTTGATCAGTTAATTACTTTACCTCACCATATAACTAGTAAAAATGATATTTATAGTTTCTATAATATTGAAAATGAACCAAATTTTATAACAAATAAGAACACAGTAGGTGAATTAATGCAGATATCTATTGATCAAAAAATTACTAATGTTGATGAAAAAATTGTTTTGATTGAATCTGCAGATCCTGGATATGACTGGATTTTTTCATATAAAATAAAAGGTTTAATTACTAAATTTGGTGGAGCAGCATCTCATATGTCAATTAGAGCATCAGAATATTCTCTTCCAGCTGCAATTGGGGTAGGTGAAGAAAAGTACAAGAAATTATTACATACAAAAAGTATTTTTTTAGATTGTTTAAATAGGCAAATCAATATTATTGAATGAAAAATATTATTGTTACTGTTAGATCTATCAAAGATATTAAGTACAAAGAAGATTATTATTCAATAAGTCATGATTGGATAAAACTAATAAAAAAACTCAAAATAAACCCTTTTTTAGTAACTTCTGACTCAATTATTAATAGTAAATTTATAAAAAATAATAAAATTAAAGGTTTAATTTTAACTAATGGAGAAGATGTTAAGCTAAAGTATATTAAAAATAAAAAAGTTGGGAATAAAAGAGATTTATTTGAGGCAAATTTGATAAATATATTTTTAAAAAATAAGTTGCCAATATTAGGAATATGTAGAGGGCATCAGTTAATTAATAATTATTTTAAAGGTAAATTAAGTAGAAAAAAAAATCATGCAGGTACAAACCATACAATAGAAATTAAAAATTCTCATATTAGTAAGTTTTTAAAAGTAAATTCCATGAATGTTAATTCATATCACAATTATGTTGTTGAGAAAAAAAATTCAGCAATTTCATTAATCCCATGGGCTATGTCAGATAATACTATCGAGGGGTACTATTTTAATAAACTAAAAATATTAACAATAATGTGGCATCCTGAAAGAAAACATAGAAGCCAATACAAATCTATTAAATTAATCAAAAAGCACTTCAATTTATAATTTTTAGTTAAATTTAAAGTAATAAAAAAATTTAAAAAATATATAAATTTTAAATCTTTATTTCTAATGACTACATCTTTTTCTGAAAATAGAGCTTTTAGATATTTTGATTTTATTAAATCTCTAACTCTTTTTTTTATTTACTCTAACATTACTAATTTTTTTAATAATACTATCAATTTTTTTTTGTGAATACGGTTTAAAATTATTTTCAATAATTAAATCACTTTTATATGGTGTAGGAAATTTAATATTTTTTCCAACTACATTATTATTATTTGAATATACTTTTTTATTATCTCTTTCTTTTAGTTTAGAAAATTCTGATTTAATATAAATTTGGAAATAATTATTAAATTTTGTTCGATTAAGTTTTTGATGTTTGGGAAATATTGAAAGTACTGAACAAATCACAGTAAAACCTTGGGATTCCAAAAATTCACATAAATCAGCTATTAATATAGAATTCTTTTTTCTATCATTTAAAGAATATTTTAAATTATAAGTTATGTATTTTCTAACCATATCTCCATCTACTAATATTTTTTTTCCATTAATTTTACTAAGTATTTTTTTAGAGAGATATGTTTTACCTGAACCTGATAAACCTATTATCCAAATTACCATTTTTTTATTTCTCTTTCGGCAAATTTATGATCTGAAATAGTGTCTATTTCATACCAATAATTGTAATATCTATTTATTTTAAATGAGGTAATCTTATTTTTTATACATAAATTTAAAAAATTAGTCATATCAATATTTTTATCATTCAGTTTTCTAAAAAATTTATAACATTTTATAAAAGATTCTTTTTGCAATTTTATTATTCCCATAAATTGATAATCTGGTAAATTATTAATTTCAATTTTAGTTCCAATCTCTTCTAAATATTTTTTTTTAACAATTAAATTTTCTGCATCTTCATAAACTTTTTTTAATGGCATTCTTTTTTTCCAATTTTTTAACCAATTTGTATTAACAGGTAGTATATTCACTTTAGATTGTAAAAGCTTATAAATATTTTCATTAAATATTATATCACCGTATACTATTACAATATCATTCTTTATAAAATTTTTTGTTAAAAAAAGACTATAAACCATGTTTGTAGACGCATAATCCTTATTTATTATATTTTTAAAACCTATTTTTTTTATAATATTATTAAGATGTGATTGTTTGTAACCACTGACTATAATTTTATTTTTAAATTTTTTAAAAAAATTTACATTATATAAAATCAATGGTTTGGAGTTCAATTCTACTAAACATTTAGGCTTATTTCTAAATTTTTTTGGCAATCTAGAACCTTTACCTGCTGATAATACTACTAATTGCATAAATTTTAATAATATTTTCTTATCATTTAATCTTAATAATTAATAGGATTAGGTAGAGTATTAGTTTAAAAAAGTTAAATAAATTTATAATTATAAATGAATTATTTATTATATAAAATTAAAAATAAATTTTTTAGATTTTCAAAAGAGGCTTCAAAGATTAAAAGACCTTCATTTGAAGATTTGATTTATTATAAATCATTTGAACGTAAAGATAAGAATAGATTAATTCTAAGTTTAGGAGCAGGAAGATGTGGTCAAAATTGGGTTGGTAAAATTTTTAATTCACATCCAAATTGGATAGGAACAAGTGAAAGATTTTCAGATATAGAAGCCTTTTATAGATATGTATCTTACTATAATTTGCCGGTTGAAAAAGATGGTATACTCAAACTTTTTGAATATGCTGTAAATAGAGATTTTGCAAAATATCAAAATAGTTTTATTGCATCTCCTTATTTTTCTTTTGGTGTAGAAGAAATTTGTAATAAATTGAATCCAAACTTCCTATTTTTTCAGATTAGAAATCCAATTAAATCAGTAGAATCATTTCATAGAAAAGGTTGGTATGCTAATTTAAACAATATAGCAAATTTTAGAAGTCCATTAATTGATGTTTCTAACAACTTAACTAGAAATTTTTCAAGAATATTTCCAAAAAATGATTTTATAGATGAGTGGTCTAGCTTAACTACTATTGGAAAAATATCTTGGTTCTGGGCAACAATTAATAAAAAAATCATAGATGATTTAAATAAAATTAATAATGTTGAAAAAATTTATATTAAACTAGAAGATGTGGACCAAAATTATGAATTTTACGAAAAATTATCTTTAAAATTTAATTTCAGGAATAAAATGAATAGAAAACAGTTTTATAATGTGATCAATAAAGCTCCTAATAAGGGTCCAACAGATAAATATGAGTATAATTATTGGAGCAATTTAGAAAAGAAAGAATTTGATAAAATAATTAATAAAATATTTCCTTATTATGATGATTTAAAAACAAAAATTTAAATGCAAAATTTTATAAGTAACATAATACTTCCATTTATACCTTTAAAGATAATAACTAATAAATTCAATCCTATTCTATTATATCATTCATTAGGAACAAGTTCGAAATTTAGTAATAATATTGATCATGTAAATTTAGAAATGTTAAGTATTCAAATAAAAACTGTAAAAAAATACTGGAAATTCGTTTCAATAGATGAATATGCCAGTACTAAAAATAAAAAAGGTCTTGCAAGTTTAACCATCGATGATGGTTATAAAAATGTTATTCAAGAAGCACTAACTATTTTTAAGAATTTAAATATCCCAATCACTATTTTTATCAATAGTAGCACGTTAGATGGAAAAATATTTTGGAGAGATAAGATAAGATATTTAATAAATAATAATTTAGTTGAAAAATATATAAAAATCTCAGGTATTTTTACAAAAGATTGTTTAACAAATTTTTATTATATATCAAAAGATCCTAAATATAATAGTATTCATATTGAAAAAAGTATTGATGAATTCTTTCATAAAGAAAAAATAATATTGAATAATCAAGAAAATCTTTGCTTCGATAATAAAAAGTACTTAATTAAGGATAATCTAGTATCATATGGTAACCACACTCATAGTCATTATATGCTTTCATCATTAAATAAAGATGAGCAATATGATGAAATAAATAAATGTAAGATTTTTATTGATAAACTAGATGTTAATAAATCTGAAGTTTTTAGTATACCATTTGGTGGGATAAATAGTTTTAATAATGACACAATCTCAATTCTTAAAGATTTAAATTATAAAAAAATATTAAAAAGTACAAATGATTTAGATAGTAATATATTTGCAAATCAAATAAATAGATTTATGCCAAAGAGTTATAAAATGGACAATCTTATAAAAAAACTGTATTTAAAAAAAATTATAAAGAAAAAAAATTTTTAAAAAATAAATATATAAATATAAAAATGAATATTTTATATATATCAAAGTCGATTATACCCTCAAGAACGGCTAACAGCATTCATGTTATGAAAATGTGTCAAGCATTGGCTGAAAATGGACATAATGTGATTTTATTAGCCCCAAATATTCCAAAATATAGTGAGAAAAACGTACAAGATATATATGATTATTATGGTGTAAAAAAAATTTTTTACATAAAGAAACTTTTTCATCCTAACATTAAAGCTGGAGCATTAATTTACACCTTTTCTATTTTATTTTATCTTTTTTTTAATAAAAATTTTAATCTTATATATGGAAGATTTTTACATGGTTGTTATGTTGCAGCTTTATTAAAATATACTGTAATTTATGAGTCTCACGAATCTATTTTAGAAATTAAAAAACACAGATTATTAATTTTAAAAAAACTTGTTAGAAATAAACATTTTAAAAAAATGATAGTTATTTCCAATTCACTTAAAAATATTTATTTAGACAATAATTATTTCAAAAAAATAACGATTCAAGTAGCACATGATGGCTCAGATGAAGTAGTAAATTTTGACTCAAAAATTGCACTTTTAGGTTCTAAGGATAAATTAACAGTTGGTTATGTTGGACATTTATACAAAGGTAGAGGAATTAAAACAATCATAAGTTGTGCTAAGGAGATTAATGAGATGACATTTCATATAGTAGGTGGCTTTAATGAAGACATTAAGTATTGGAATAATTATATTAAAAATCTAAATTTAAATAATATTTTCATCTACGGTTTTGTACCTCCCAAAGAAACTTTAAAGTATAAAAATACTTTTGATATTCTTATAGCGCCTTATGAAAAAAAAGTGTCAATACAAGGTTCAGGAGATACAAGCAAATACATGTCTCCACTTAAAATTTTTGAATACATGTCGCATAAAAAACCTATAATTGTATCCGATTTTCCTGTTATTAGAGAGGTTTTAAATGACAATAATTCAATTTTAGTAAATTCTGAAGATATTAGTTTATGGATTAATTCAATTAGAAAGTTAAAAAATAAGAAAACTAGGGATTCAATTTCTAAACAAGCATTAATCGATTTTTATAAATATACTTGGAAGAATAGGGCTTTATTAGTTATCTAATCTTCTCTATAATTATACTTAAATGCTAAAATCTTAATTATTTATAAATAAATTTAATGAAAAATTAATTTAATATACGTTAATGAATAAAAAAAAAATAATTGTTGTAACAGGTTCAGCTGGTTTTATTGGATATTCGTTGTGTATTAAACTTTTGGAACGTGGAGACAATATAGTAGGCATTGATAACCATAATGAATATTATGATCCTAAATTAAAAGAGTCAAGACTAAGCATTTTAAAAAAATTTAAAAATTATAAACATTTTCGAAAAGATCTTTCTGATAAAAATAGTATTGATAAAATATTTAAGGATAATAATCCTTACAAAGTAGTTAATTTAGCTGCTCAAGCAGGTGTGAGATATTCAATTGAAAATCCACTGGTATATATAAATAGTAATATAATTGGATTTACTAACATACTTGAAAATTCTTATAAATATAGAGTAAAGCATTTAGTGTATGCAAGTACTTCAAGTGTTTATGGTGCAAACACAAAAATGCCTTTTTCAGAAAATGATAGTGCTAACCATCCACTTTCAGTTTATGCAGCAACAAAAAAATCTAATGAGTTAATTGCTCATTCATATAGTCATTTATATAAATTACCTACAACTGGTCTGAGGTTTTTCACAGTTTATGGACCTTGGGGAAGACCAGATATGGCACTTTTTAAATTTACTAAATCTATTTTAGAAAACAAACCTATAAATGTTTATAATCACGGCAAGCATACAAGAGATTTTACATATATTGATGACATTGTTGAAGGAATAATTAAAATTTTAGACAATCCAGCTACTGCTAATAATGTATGGGATAGTAATAAACCCGATTCTTCTTCAAGCAATGCTCCATGGAAAATATATAACATAGGTAATAATAAACCTGTTCAACTTATGGATTATATTAATGCTTTAGAAAAAATATTGCAAAAAAAAGCAAAAATAAATTATTTACCATTACAGCTAGGAGATGTTCCTGATACAAATGCAAGTACAAAAAAATTAAAAAAAGATTTTAATTATAAGCCTACAACATCAGTTTTTAAAGGAGTGAATAATTTTGTAAAATGGTATAGGAAGTATTATAATTTATGATTAAAGATGTTAATAATTTAAAATTAGCAATAATAGGTTTAGGCTATGTTGGGTTACCTCTTTCATTAGAGTTTTCAAAAAAAAAAAATGTTATTGGATATGACCCAAATAAAAATAGAATAAAAGAACTTATTAATGGTTTTGATAAAAATCTAGAGATAACAAAAAAAGAAATTAATAGAGCTAAAAAACTCAAATTTTCTTTTGATAAGAAAGATCTTATTCATTCAAATTGTTTTATTGTCACTGTTCCTACTCCTATAGATATAAATAAAAAGCCTAACCTAAAACCCTTATTAGATGCGTCTAGAATGTTAGGAAAAATAATAAAAAAAGAAAGTATAATTATTTTTGAGTCAACAGTTTATCCTGGATGTACAGAGGAACAATGTGTTCCAGTATTGGAAAAATATTCAAATTTAAAATTTAATATTGATTTCTTTTGTGGCTATAGCCCTGAACGAATTAATCCTGGAGATAAGAAACATAAAATCGCAAATATTAAGAAGATTACATCAGGATCAACACCAGAAATTGCACAGCTTATCAATAATTTATATAGTAAAATTATAAAAGCTGGAACATACAAAGCGCCTAATATAAAAGTAGCAGAGGCTGCAAAAGTTATAGAAAATACACAGCGTGACTTAAATATAGCACTGGTAAATGAATTTTCTATTCTTTTTAATAAGCTTGGTATTGATTCTAATGAAGTTTTAAAAGCTGCGGAAAGTAAATGGAATTTTTTACGTTTTAAACCTGGTTTAGTAGGAGGTCACTGTATTGGGGTTGATCCATACTACCTTACTTTTAAAGCTAAAAACATTGGTTATAATCCCAAAATAATTCTAGCTGGAAGAGAAATTAATGACAATATGGGAAGTTATATTGCCACAGAACTAATAAATAAATTAAGAAAAAAAAATATAAAACCCAAAGGTGCTAAGATTTTGATAATGGGTCTTACTTTTAAAGAAAATTGTGCGGACATTCGTAATTCAGGTGTAAGAAATGTTATCAGTGAATTAAAAAAATTTAAGTGTAAGATTGATTTGCATGATCCATGGGCTGATAAAAATGAAATAAAAAAAATTTATAAAGTTTATCCAATTTCAAAATTAATTAAAAACAATTACGACTCAATTTTAATAGCAGTAGCCCATAAAAAATTTAAAAGTATGGGATTAAAATATTTATATAATTTATGTAAAAAAAATCATGTTATTTATGATTTAAAAAATATTTTTCATAAAAAAATTATTTAATTTAGATTAATAATTAGATAAGCTTTTTTATATATTTTATTTAGTTGATTTTTTATTTGTGTAATTCATAGTAGGGGATATTATTAATTTTTTTTATTTATTAATTTCATGGCTGATTTAGTTGGTTTTACTGCACTCTTATTAGTAGTTTTTATGACAATGATTTTGTCTCTATATTATCCAAATATATCTAAAATACTTTTTTCAGCTCTACTGATTCGTATTCTATTTATTTTAATTGGACATTATATAGTTCCATTGCCAGACAGCACAGCAGATGCTGTTGGACAAGAGAACGAAGCTTGGGCAATAGCACAAAATGGTTTTTTCAAATTATTTGATTACTACAAAGGACCAGATCCTCGGTTTCATAGTTGGTTAATTGCAATTCCTTATTCTATATTTGGAAGAAGTTTATTGATGGCACAATCCATAAGTTTGTTTCTTGGTATTGGATGTGTTTTCTTAGGTTGGAAATTGGCAATGAAATTATGGGATTATAAAACGGCTAAAAAAATTGCTTGGATAATTGCTTTATTCCCTTCATTAATTTTATATTCAGTGTTAGTTTTAAGAGAAGTATACATATGCTTTTTTCTATTAATCGCTTTAATTGGAGTTGTTAATTGGGTTAAAGATAATAAATTAAGTTCTATTGTATTAGCAATGACTGGCTTTACAGGTGCAGTTTTTTTTCATGGAGCTATGGCTGTAGGTGCAATGACTTTTGCTTTAGTAATTGGTTTAGTAAGCTTAAATCGATTATTTAAGTCTTTATTAAAATATAAACTAAATACCAAAATACTAATAATATTTATTTCATTCCTTTCGCTTCTAATACTTTATATATCAAACAAAATAAATATCCCATATTTAAACAATTTTGATTTTGTATCAGATATGAGTGTTCTTACAGAAAAAACTAAAATTTCAACTAGAGGAACTGCATCATACCCACAATGGACTATAGCAAATTCTCCGTTAGAATTAATATATAAAACACCTGTAAGAAGTTTTTTGTTTTTATTTTCACCACTACCATGGGAAATAAAAGAGATTAGACACTTGATAGGTTTTTTTGATGCCTCCCTTTATATTTATTTATTTTATTTAATTATACGAAATATAAAAACTATCTGGAAAGATCCTGCATTAAAAATAATATTATTAATTTTGATTTCTTATATTTTTGTATTTGGTATAGGTGTAGGAAATTTTGGAACCGCAATAAGACATAGATCAAAATTTACAATTATTTTTATTTTATTAGCCGCCCCATTAATAAAAAAAATTATTATCTCTAAAAAATTACCAAATTACTAGTTATTTTATATCTTAAAAATAGTGTCCATTGTAATTCTTACATTTTTTAAATATAAATAATTTAAAAATCATCACTATAAATAATGAAAATTATACATATTATCAATAGTTTAAAAAAAGGAGGTGCAGAAGGAAATTTATATAGACTTTGTGAACTGCATAAAAAAAAATATAAAAATAAAATTGATATTTTGATTATATCTTTAATTGATAATGGTTTTTATGAAAGTGAATTAAGAAAATTGAATATAAAAATTTTTTCTTTAAAAATAGATGAAAAAAATAAATTTCTAAGTTTCATAAAAAAATTATTTAAGCTTCGTAAATTAATTAATAAAGAAAATCCAGATATTATACAAAGCTGGATGTATCATTCAAATTTTTTGACTTTATTTATACATAATAAATTTAATACTAAAATATTTTGGAATATAAGACACTCTGAACTGAACATTAAATTTTCAAAAAAAATTACAATAATAATATCAATTATATGCGGTTTATTTTCCTATATTATTCCAAGAGGTATTATTTATTGTTCTGAAAAAAGTATAAAATTTCATGAAGGTAAACATTTTTATTCACGAAAAAAAACTGAGCTAATTTTTAATGGGTTTAGCGATAAAAAATATTACTCTTCAAAAATCATTCGTTCAAATTTTAGAAAAATAAATAAAATTCAAAAATCCGATATCATTTTGGGGTATGCTGGTAGATATGTTAAGCAAAAAAATTTAGATACATTGTTATTAGTTTTTTCAAAAATTTCAAAAAAATATAATAATATTTATTTGTATATGGCTGGAAAAGATATAAATTATAATAATAAAGAGCTAAATTTCTTAGTTAACAAACTTAAAATTGACAATAAAGTTTTTTTTTTAGATGAACAAAAAAACTTACTTAATTTTTACAATGGTATCGATCTTTTATTGCTTACTTCTCATTCTGAGTCATTTCCAAATGTTGTAGCAGAATCCATGCTTTGTTGTACACCAGTATTATCAAGTGATGCAGGATGTGCAAAATATATAATTAATAATAATAAATTTATATTTTTAAAAAATGATTATAAGACAATTTTTAAAGATTTAAAAAAAATTATTAATTTAATAATCGACCAAAAACTTGAGTGGAAAACTATTAAAAAAAATTCTCGTACGCAAATAAAAAATAATTTTTCAATTTCAAATATGGCAAATTCATATTTACAAAAATGGGTTTTTAAGTGAGAATAATTTTTATTTGTACTAGATCAATCACATTTAACACCTTTCTAAAATCTCAAGCAGATTTTTTTTTAGAAAAAGGTGAAAATGTATTAGTCGCTTGTTCAGATAATGAAAAATTAGATTTTACTAATGAATATAGTTATAAGATTAATTTTCCAAATAAAATAATAGATCTATTTAATATAATAAATTTTATCAAAATATATAGGCAAATTAAATTATTAGTTAGAAACAATCCATCTGATATATATTATATACATACACCATTAGCATCCTATATATTTAGATTATTTACCTATTTTAAAAATATAAAGATTATATATTTTGTTCATGGTTTTAGATTTACACCTCAAACAAATTATTTGAAAAATATCTTATTTAAAACGATTGAGACAGTTTTGTCTTATAATACAGATACCTTTATTACAATCAACAATCATGATTTTAAATATGCAAAATATAATCTTAATAAAAAAAATTCGTGCTACAAGATACAGGGTGTTGGCTTAAATATTAAGAAAATTAAATTTAAAAAACATAATAATATAAAAAATAATATAAAAAAAATTTTAGTTATTGCAGCATATAAGAAAGATAAAGGATATTTAGAATTATTGAAAATAGCTGAATTGATGAAAAATAAAAAAATAAAAATAGTTTGTTATGGATATGGGAATTATCTATATTTTAATTCACTCAAAATTAAAAGAAATCTAAAAAATATTTCTTTTAATAAATTTGATATAAATTTAAAGAATAGAATTAAAAATTTTGATATATTGTTACATCTAAGTAAAAGAGAAGGTCTCCCAGTTTCAATCATGCAATCACTTTCAGAAGGTTTGCCAGTGATATGTTATAATATAAGAGGAAATAATGATTTAATAAAAGATAAGCTTAATGGATACTTTATTAAATCATTCAAAGATGTCCCAAATAAAATAAATTATCTTACACTTGAGAATAACATTTTTAATAAAATGAGACTAAATGCTTCTTTAACCATAGATGAAAATTTCTCACAAAAAAATATAAATCAAAAAATATATGATATTATTAAAAAAAATAATAAATAAACTTTGTGAACTCGAAAGCTATTAATACAAAATTAACTTATAGAAAATTAAAAATTTCTGACTACGAAGAATTTAACAAACTTTTTTATTCATGTTTTAAAAAAAGAGTAAGTAAAGAATTTTTTAAATCAAGATATTTTAGTGATAAATTTTCATTTTGTTATGGTGCTTTTGAAGCATCAAATTTAATTGCAAATGTTGGAATGTATTCAATAAAAATAAACAATGATTCCAAAGAAAGAGTTTTTTCAAGACATTCTAGTATGGTTTTAAAAAAATATAGAGGTAAAGGTATCTTTTCAGATTTATTGAAACAGGTTAAAAAAATTATATCAAATAATTATCGAATTATAATTATGTGGCCAAATAAATTTAATTTCTCAAATTTTAGTTTAGACAAAAGAAATATTATAAAAAAAAAATATTATTTATATAAAACAATATCATTAAAAAAATCAGTATCTAAAACAAAAAATTATCCTATTGAAGACATAGTTAAGTTCAAAAATTATATGAAATGTAATGATAGTTTTTTTTTTAAAAATTATAATTATTTTAAAAATAGATACTTATCATATAAAAAAAAAGAATATTATATAAATCAATTTATTTATAATAAAAAATTTAGTTTTTTTATAGTAAAGCGTAATCGTGATAAATCTGGCTCAAATTATGTAATAGTTGATCATTTTGGTTCAAGTAAGATAAGATCTAAACACCTTAATTTT
>MDTD01192207.1_pt1 | contig 26452 bp, 24 predicted proteins | sample 811221 | NCBI WGS metagenome assembly MDTD01 (sample SAMN05326646, study PRJNA326480) | marine metagenome | isolation source: seawater | place: Pacific Ocean: South West | collected 2011 | reverse complement strand
TGAGCCGTTTCATCGGATGGCCTTTTGATGGGTTTGTTTCCAATGTCGTTCGCGCAGTTGTCGTGGGGAGACATTGTGGATTTGCTTGACCCATCGTGAGAAGTGAAACGGTGTTGCAAAGCCGACGCGCTGGGCGATCTGTGTGATCGGCAGGCCGGTGTGCAGCAGCAGTTCCACGCCACGCTGTGTGCGATATTGCCAAAGGTATCGGCTGGGGGTGATGTCCAGATGATCCTTGAAGAGTCGGATCAGGTGGTTGTTGCTGACATTGGCTGCTGTTGCAATATCCTCAAGCAGGATCGGATGCGTGTGGTACTGGGCGATGAAGACTCTTGCCAACTCGATGGCTGAGGGATGCGGGTGATGCGCTTTGGTTTGCTGGTGCGCAGCAAGCCACGCATAGAACAAACTCTGCCCCAGATGCACGCATAACGGTGATGCAGATTGATGAGCATTGGCCCGAGCCTGCAGACCCCATTCAATCAACGACTCCATCAAGGGGGTCATTGGCACCGCAAACGGCAGGCCTTGCATCACTTCGTCAAAGTCCGGGATGCCTGGCTCAAAATGCATCGTGCACCAGTTGTGTCGCGTCTGCTGACGTCGGGCAAATCGGAAGTGCTCGTCGTGTCCGGGTAACAGTAAACACATCCAGCCCGCTTTGAGTTCATGTCGCTTTTGTTCCACCTGAATCGTCGCACGCCCCGACTCAATGCCAACCAATTGCAAACCGTCCTGAATCCGCGGCCCCAGAGTCGAACCGGGCTCATAGACCACACGCCCGAACATGGCCTGCGTCGGAGTTTGTGGGATAGTGATATCAGATATGTTTATGGGGTTATTATCCATTGTGATGATGTTTCTGTGATGTATTCTAGTTGCACACGCTAGCCGTGTACACCTCGTGTTTCAGTTGATTGTTTGATAAGAAGGATGACCCGATGACCGCCACCCAGACATGTAGCAAACTCACGCCGCAGCAGGTTCGTGACTATCACGACAACGGATTCATGGTTTTGGAACATGCGTTGACGACGGAAGAGGTCACGCAATTGCAATCTGAAGCCGTTGCGATTTGTCGTGGTGATCGCGGGGTATTGCAAGGCGCGGTGGGGGACCACACGCATGAAGATGACGATCAGGTGATGCAGCAATATCTGTGCATTCATTTCCCGCACAAGATTTCACAGGTCGCGCTCAATGCCATCAAGCATCCGAACATCGTCGGCCCGTTGTCGCAGGTGATCAGCCCGGACGTCAAGTGTATGCAGTCGATGCTCTTTATCAAGGCTTCGGGTAAACCGGGGCAGGCCTGGCATCAGGATGAGTATTACATCCCGACGCGCGATCGTTCACTGACGGGTGCCTGGATTGCCATGGACGATGCGACCGTGGAGAACGGTTGCTTGTGGGTCATACCCGGATCACACAAGCATGGTATCCTCTGGCCGCAGCATCAGCACGATGACCGGCGTTTTGACTGTGCAGGTGAAGCAGGGGGCTATCCCTACACCGATGACGATGCGATCCCCGTCCAGGTCAAAGCGGGCAGTGTCGTGGTCTTCAACGGTTATCTCCTGCATCGCTCATTACCCAATCGCGCTCAGGCCGGATACCGCCGCGCGCTGGTCAATCATTATATGTCCGCCCAATCACTTTTGCCCTGGCATCCGCCCAAAGAGGGCCAAAGCGTCAGCACGCATGACTTCCGCGACATCGTGATGGTGGCAGGCAAAGACCCCTACGCTTACAAAGGCATTGACGATGTCATGCGTCCGCATGTCCGGCCGGACGGCAAAGGCGGATGCCGCGATTTTTCCAAGGATAAACAGGGGATCAAGGACGATGTCTAGTCACTTGATCACCGCATTGCGACAGGAAACAAGATGTCCACAACAGCCACACTCACCAGCCAGCAGCGCGTAAACCGCGCCATGAATCACCAGGATCACGACCGTGTTCCACGCTTTGATACCTATTGGCCGGAAACCATCAAGCGTTGGCAGGAGGAAGGTTTTCAGGGTGATGCGCAACACGCCTTGGACATGCTGGGTGCTGACATGCAATGCATCGCTGGCAGTTGGCCCCGCACCTATCCCGGTCGTCATGAACAAATCGGCGAAGACGAACAAACCAGCACGTACATCGACGAGTGGGGCTCGGTCGTTCGCTATTGGAAAGCCCAGTCCGGCACGCCTGAACATATCTCCTTTGGCTGTGAAACGCGGGAAATATGGGAGAAAACCTACAAACCCATCTACCAATCCTATGCATTGCATCTGGATGCCGACGCCATCATCAAGCATCACGCTCAACTCAAAGCGCAAGGCAAATGGATCTTTCTCACCGGACTTGAAAGCATCGAAGCCTTGCGGAAACTGCTTGGCGATGTGACCTCCATGATGAGCATGGCAGAAGATCCCGAATGGATCATCGACATCAGTCGAACCTACACCGATGCCCTGCTTGGTGGGTTGGATCAGATCATGACACTCGGCGTGAAGCCCGACGGTTTGTGGGTGTATGGGGATATGGCCTACAACCATGCCACCATGTGCAGTCCAGCGATGTACAGGGAGTTGATCTGGCCGGACCACAAACGCATTGCCGACTGGGCGCATCAGCATGACATGAAATTTATCTTCCATACCGATGGCGATGTCAACGGCGTGTTGGATCTTTACCATGAAGCAGGCTTTGATTGTCTGCAACCCCTCGAAGCCAAGGCCAACATGGACATCCGAAAAATCGGCCCGACGCATGGCAAGGTGATGACATGGATGGGCAACATCGATGCTATGGTTTTAGGCACCAATGACAAGCAGCAGATCGAAGCCGAAGTCCGCAGCAAGCTCGAAGCAGGCATGGCCAACAACGGTTACATCTATCACTCCGATCACTCCGTGCCACCGGGTGTGAGTCTGGAGTCGTACAAGTTCGTCATCGAATTGCTTGACCGGTTTGGCAACTATCAATGATCTGTTGAAGATAGTCTTGTGCTGCTTCAAGGTTGTCTGTGGTCCACGTCCCATTGACCATGCCTTGGTGTCGCCCGGTCTTTTGCATGATGGATAACAGGTTGGCGGGGCTTCCCATGACCTGCGCCAACTTGCCTGATGCCATGATGGTTTGGAACACGTCCGGCCAGGCGCCAGGTTCAGGTTGCCCATCACCGGGAATCCATTGCACACCATTAAGCGTCGGGATTTGCAGCAGTGATTCGAGGTGCGGCAGTTGTCCCTTGCCATCAAGATGATAAAACGATCGCGCCAGTTTCTCGCTGCATCGCACCAGGCTCGGCTTGACGAATTGGTCAAACATCTCCGGGCTGATCATGTAACAAAAATCGCACTGCATCATGTAGCTGGGAACATCGCTGTAAATCCCCGCCCAGGCACAGTAACCGGGATTGGTCGGAGACAGTGCAGCTTGAAACAGGTCGTAGCATTGGTTCCATGCAGTTTCGATTTCCCCAATCACACGCTGCACATGCTCCGGCTCGTCATACAGATCCAGTAGCAACATCTCCGACGGGCGAAAGGATGAAAGCACATCCATCACGCCACCAATGTCGGGCATGCTGATGAGCACGCGATCCCCCCAACGCTGCTGAACCAGTTGACCAATTTTGATCAGGCGTTTAAGCCAGAGATTCTCCGTGTCCAACTGCACATGCAGTTCCGAGATCGGCAGGGGGTTATCCACTCTGAACCAGATGTCATCGTAGGATTCAGGATGCAGTTGAGCACCGGTTAACGCAGCCAACACCCCTGCGCCGGAGCAGCACATGTTCACCCATGGGAACGCATCACCCATGAATGACTTCTGGACAAACTCCCATGCCAATTGGTCAACCATTTGTTCTTCACTGATGGACAGATCGGAGAATAAGCCACGTCCAAAGGGTTTGGGGGCAGGTTTGGGCGTGGTTGCATTTTCACGAATCACCATGTGAACCAACGGGCGATCCAATTCGCCGGCCCACCAGGCATTGCTGTTGTCTCGGATCGTCTGCCAGTGTTCGCTGGTCCAGTCATCAAATCGGCAAGGGGTGGTATTCATACAATGTCTCTTTCTGGCGAGGGGTAATCGGGGATGCGGTTCGGGGTTCGATCAATCGTCCCATGAGGCCAGACGATCTTGCGTTGTCGTTCGGACAGTTGCGATAGCAAGTCCGCGGAGGGTCGGTACGGATGTCGGAAAAAGCCCCACGATGGGCCATAGCGATAGACCACCACGCGGCGAAGTCCTTCATTGATTCGACGTGCTGAGCCATGACAGGTCGCATCGCAAAACACCAGCACATCACCTGCATTCATGTGGACTTCTATCGCGCCTTCGACACCATCGACGGAGGTGTTCTTGCCTTGTGCGATGGCATGGGTGTCCTGCTGTGGATGTCGGAGATTGGATTTGTGTGATCCGGGAATGAGCATGGTCCCGCCGTCACCTGGGCCGATGTCGGTTAATGCCATGAGCACGTTGACCTGAGCGCAATGAAATGCGCCGTTTTCAAAACGGTATTGAATACGCGTGGAACCTTCTGCTTTACCACTGTGCATGCCGATGGCTTGGCCGGACCCACGCAGCGAAGCAAAATTCTCATCAATGAACATCGGGCCATGATGGTTATCAAAGTTGTGCTCTGAACCAATCAACTCAAGCACCCTGGCATACCAACTCGGGTGATCGATGAGCTGTTGGAATGCAGTACCGGCTTCGTAAATCTGTTGCAGGTTCAGCCCGTCATCGCCGCCAAAGGTGTGAGCCTGCACCGCCCCGACCCATTGGCCATGCTCCAGTGGCGGTTGCATGTCGATGTATTCATCAAGCTTTGAATTGAGTGCTGAAAGCAATGCCGGTTCAATCGCGTTTTCAAGCACCAGATACCCGCGCAGGTCAAACAGATATCGCTGCATGTCCGTGAGTTTCTGATCCTCGGTGGCTTGTTGCGTTGGGTAGGTCGTGGCGGTCGTTGTGGTCATGGTGAGTTCCTTTAACGGGTCTGATTTATGAGGTGATATCAGCATAGACATGAAAAACCGGCAAAACGTCTTGAATTGATCCTATTTATTCCGGTATCCTAACCTTATGTCACAAACTGCCCCGGTTACACATGTTCCACCACTTGGCTTTCGCGTTTGGCGAGGTCAGATCAATTCGATGCCCCTTGCGCATCAACACAATGACCTGGAAATCAATATGGTCTTAAACGGTGAAGTGGTTTATCTGCATGGCGGGCGGATGGTGTCCCTTGCGGTCGGTCACATGACGTTGTTCTGGGCGGCGATACCGCATCTGATTGTCCGGCAGTCGCCTGAGGCGCGGATGGCATGGATGACCTTGCCGTTGGATTGGCTTTGGCAGTGTGATTGTTCTTCGGGCTTGATGACGATGCTCCTCTCAGGCCAGATGGTCAGTGACATTCAGCCTGAAAATCAAGACGATTCGTCTTTCAAACGCTGGCATGAGTATCTGAGTCTAAGCGATATGCAGTGGCATCACATCGCAGCCCTGGAAGTCGAAGCCAGACTCCGTCGGTTCTTTCTGGCAAACCAATCCATCGCTAAAAAATCACGTCGAAAAGGTCAGCGTCTCAAAGACAAGTCGGCACTTGATCCGGTGCAACAGATGGCAGACTTTCTCTCCTCGCATTACCGCCAAACCATCAGCGTGGAAGATGTCGCAGAGCATGTCAGCCTGCATCCCAACTATGCCATGCGTCTATTCCGCAAGCACCTGAACATGACCATGATCCAGTATCTCACCCAGCAACGCATTGCCGAAGCCAGACGACTGTTGATCACCACGGACATGCCGATTCTGGATGTGGTTTATGAATGTGGCTTTGGCAGCACCAGTCAGTTCTATCATGCCTTTGAAAGCTACGTCGGCCAATCCCCACGCGCGTTTCGCAGACAAATGGACGGTGTTGGGCAGTAGCGCGTTGCCAATCCATATGACGCGTTTTGTCTTGCTGTATGTGTCTTTGACCGTGTCGATTTGCATCGACAATGCTCGCATCGTCTGCTTCAATCTCCCTGGCAAAGCCTCATTCGCTGGCGACAAACCCGCTACAATTGGATTCGCAATGCTCTGGCTACTGCCAGGGGAGCGGTTGTGTTTGTCGATATTGTCCCGGCGTCATCCCCACGATTTTCTTGAACACGGTTGCGAAGTATTGACTGGATGAAAAGCCCAGGTCAAAGCTGATCTGCGTGATGGTTTGTCCCGTGTTTCGCAGTAATTGTTGAGCTTGGCGGACACGCAGATGCATGCGGTACTCCGCTGGGGTGAGTCCGACCTCAGCAAGAAAACGTTCGTGAAATCGACTGACCCCCAACCCGACTTGGCTGGCGATGTCTTCAATGCTCTGATCTTCATCAAGGTGATCCGACATCCATTGCATGGCATTGGCAATGACTTTGGAGCGTTGACGGTGATTCGGATGTGCGATGGCCTGCGCGTGATCCCTGAGCAGTTGAATGAGTAACTGATGCAAGACCGCCCGACGTCCAGCAGGTTGGAAATCCGATTGATCCTGAAGTTCGACATGCATCTGCCTGAAGTGACTTTGCAGCAAGACCGAACTGGCAAAAGTCCGCTGCGTCATCTGTTCAAGTTCGGAAAAAAGGGCACGCGTCTGTTTGCAGGTAAGACCCGGCAATGAGTTTGATTGGGCAGGGACCGGCAAAATCAGCCAATACAGCGTGCATGGGTGCATCACTTCATCAATCCCGCCATGCGGTTCATCCGGGCGCGTGATATATATGTCCCCCCGATTGAGTTGATATATCGCATGACCAACCCACCATTGCACACTCCCCCTATCAATCAGACAGATTTCGTAAGCGTTCTTGTGTGTATGCCGTTTGAGCCCAAGGTCTGCTGCACGCGGTGTGGACGCCCAACCGAACATACGCAATTCACTCAGACCCAATTCTTTTCCTTCGTAGGCATGTCGTTGGAGTTTTCGCATGGCAGGTTGTAATTGTGGTCTGTTGACAGGCGATTGGGGTTTGGAGCACGATGTTCAATATTCTACGATCAAGTAGCGTGAACGCCAAGCTCCTGTGTGAGTGATAAAGTCATCTCACCTCATGAACACAGGAGAATCATCATGACATTTCCCGCACCCGTATTGACCACGCAGCAAGTTGCCCGGTATCACATTGATGGCTTTATCGCTTTGGATGCCTTAACCAGTCCTCAAGAAGTCAGCCAGATACGTGAGATTTATGATGATCTTTTTGCTCGACAGGTCGGGCGCGAAAAGGGTGATCAGTTTGATCTTGGGGGCAGTGATGAAGAGGGCGTGAAGGCGAAATTGCCGCAAATTCTCAATCCATCACGCTATGCCCCCGAGCTTAAGCAGATGCAGCTTTATGCCAACGCTCAGGCCGTGGTTGAGCAATTGCTTGGTCCCCAGGCCAAGGTCACCGGTGATCATGCCATCAACAAACCGGCCTTGGATGGGGCGCCAACCCCCTGGCATCAGGACGAAGCGTATTGGGATCCGTCGCAGCTTTACGAATCGGTGAGTATCTGGATTCCACTTCAGGATGTCACCGTGGCATCAGGCTGCATGCAGTTTATTCCCGGTTCCAACAAACTCGACATTGTCGAGCATCAAAGCATTGGCGGTGACGTTCGCGTGCATGGTCTGGAAGTTTGTGATCCGATGGTGGATACGTCCCATGCAGTGGCTTGCCCGATTCCTGCAGGCGGAGCGACACTCCATGGCAACCGCACGCTGCACTATGCCGGCCCGAATCGCAGTGACCAGCCGCGACGCGCTTTGATCATCATGGCTGGTCTACCCAGTAAACCCTATCCCGCACCTCGTCGTTTCCCATGGAACGAAGCCAAACGCACTGCCCGAGAGCAGCGTGCGATGGCAGCATCTGATAAGACTTGATCTGAAAGTAAACACATGCCCACAAGTACCACCAATCGATTGAACAATGACGAAAAAGCACTGATCTGGAAGGCTTATCAGGATCGTAAGCCCACACGCGTTCCGGTCAGGTTGTACACCAACCCTCGTGTTGTTCTGCTTAATGAACAGTGGAACCCCGAGGGATTCACCTTCCAGCAAGTTACAGAAGATCCGAAGCTGCATATTGAGATTTCGTTGCGTCATAGCTTGTATCGCCGGACGGTGCTTAATCATTACACGGATGAGCCAACGGGCTTGCCCGAGTTCTGGGATGTGGAGTTGATGATCTATAACATCTACGAAGCTGCGATGTTCGGAGCCCCGATCGATTATCTACCTCAGCAGGTACCTGATACCAAAGTCTGTTTGACCGACGAAAACAAATTGGAGATTTTCAAACAGGACATTTCCAATCCATTGGAGAGTCCATTTATCAAGCATTGGCTGGACTTCAATCGTCAGATGATGGAGATTGCCAGGGACATGACGTTTGAAGGCCGACCTGTTCGGGTGATGCCATGGTCAATTTGCGGGACGGATGGGCCGGTGACTGTTGCGATGAACCTGCGTGGTCCTCAGTTCATGGAAGACATGATCATTGAGCCGGCGTATGCTGACAGATTAATGCGCTGGATCATGCAGGCAGCGATCAATCGTCGCGCTGCTTTTGAGTCTTATTGGGGCGATCGCATCGGGCATGGCAACGGGATGGCGGATGACTCGGTGGCCATGCTAAGCACGCAGATGTACGAACAGCAGGTCCTGCCAATCCATCGCATGTTTTATGAAGCAGTCTCATCTGATCGTCCCCGCTGTATGCATCTCTGTGGTGATGTAACGCGGCATTTTTCCCTGATTCATCGTGAACTTGGCGTGACGAGTTTTGACACGGGTTTTCCCGTGAATTTTGGCCAGTTACGCAATCAACTCGGAGACGATGTGGAGATTCTAGGCGGCGTTGAAGTGGCTAAACTCATGAACGGTACTGCCGATGAAGTCTATCAGCGTACTCGTGATATTCTGCAAACCGGTGTGATGCGTGGCGGTCGCTTCATCATGCGTGAAGGCAACAACCTGCCGCCGAATTGCCCGCTTGAGAATCTGGAAGCAATGTATCAGGCAACCCTCGAGTTTGGCAAGTACGACCAGTGAGTCGCATTACTTTTTGTCAATGAGAAGGCTCAAGTTTGTCTTGAACGTCGAAACCGTGCGGGACTGATACCCACAGCCTGCGTGAATTGTCGCGTGAAGTAGTAGACATCCTGGTACCCCAGTTCATCAGCAATCTGCTTTATGGGTTGATCAGTTGAGCCAAGGCGTTTTCTCGCTTCAGTGACCAACAGGTCCAGGCGGTATTGATGCAAGGTCGTGCCGGTGGCTTGTCGGAAACGTCGTCGTAACGTGGTTAACGAGAGATGCAATGTTGATGCGAGTCTGCCGTAGTCCGGTTCCTGATCCAGTTTGGCAAGCTGAGTAAAAACCGTATTAAGCCACGGTGGCAGGTTCGGTGCAGTGGTCGTTCGGCTTTCCGCCAGTTGAAGCAGGATCGATTCAAGCAGGTTGACCGCATGAGCCTGTCCCCAGCGGCCGGGGCGATTCATCTGCTTGAGCATCTGGTCAAACTTCTGTGCAACTACATTCGCTGTCTCGTCATCAAGCTGCATCGGTTCACTCAGTAGCAAGCCCTCAGCATCCCATCGTCGGGTTAAGGGTCCAGTGAAGGCAATGTAGCGATGCTCCCAGGACTTGCCTGTGGGGTATTCATGAAACCGAATATGCGGTCCGGGATGACAAGGCCAACAGCAATTGCCCTGCAACAAAAATAGCTTCTCATCATAAAACAACTCCACAGCTCCGCGTGTCATCAACTGAATGGTGTGATACGAAAAGGCCTTGTCCACAGATGCGATACAACGTGGTCGGTGGTCAGCATGTAGCAGGGTGAGTTCTTGAAGCATGGTGGACATATTATGCAAAAACGCGTGTGCTTCGTCCATTGTTTTCTGGTCTTGAATTGCAGATAGTTATGTCATACCTCATGGAAACGTACATTTGAAGGAGATTGGTATGAATACCGCCACGCAGACATCATTGATTAACAAATTAACCATCACGGATGGGGAAGTTGCATTTTACAAAAGCGAAGGTTATCTCTGCCTGCCGGGCTTGATCGCCAGTGATGCGGTTGCGGGTTTACGGCAGGAGATTTTTGATGTGCTTGATGCCAATGGTGTCACGCGACAGATGCTCGCATCGGCCAGCACCCCGGCTGATAAACTCCGGCAGTGCAGTCAATATTTAGCCAACTCACGATTGGATGATCTGATCAATGGACCTGCTGTCAAGGCGATTGCCAGTCGATTGCTTGAAGGTGATGCGCGGGTGTATTTACCGTTTACCGCGGTGAAGTCTGCCGGTGGCGGTGGTATGTTTCATTTTCATCAGGACAACAATTACACTCAGCATGAACCGGCGGTAGGGTCGATGAACATCTGGGTTGCGCTGGTGGACATGACGCCGGAGAATGGCTGCCTGCAGGTAGTCCCGCGCTCGCATCAACAGGGGCAGCTTCAGTCCCGCAACAGTGATGATGGTGATACGCATCAGCAGTTGGATGTCGATCCGCTAACGTGTTTGCCGATCCGGATGCGTGCTGGCGATGCGATTGCCTTTACGCGTTGGACTGTGCATGGTTCAGGGCAGAACGTGACGGATCAACCGCGCGTGGCCTATGCTTTGCAGTATCACCGCGATGATGTGAAATGGTTTGATCGCAGTGACGATCAATGGAAGTTACTGGTCGACTCGCCGCGTTTTGCCACGCCGCCTGTCGATGTACTGGGTCCCGCAGAGAAATGAGATGAGTTGATGGATGAGTCGTTATGTCGCTGTCTGGATGATCTGGCAAGTCGGATTGATGAAGAGCATGAAGCAGCGATACACGCTTCGTGGGATGCGTTTGTAGAGGGTCAGATTGATGAGGAAATATTCTTTCCTTGCCAACGTGTCACTTCAGCATCCAAAGTGGATTGGCCGCAGATTCCTGTGAATCAGACACTGCATGATCCGCAGTTGATGGCCATGAGTCAGTTCAAGGCGGTGTCGGATGTGTTGGCCAGTGGTGCTAATTTTCTGCTGAATGTCCGCTGTAACTACGGTGTTTCGATCATGACCAGTCAGTTGGGGTGTCAGGTTGTTGAGATGCCCGAAGGACAGAACAACACACCGACCACGATGGCGTTAGGCAGCGAAGATGCCATTCGACGTGTCATCGAGCAAGGCGTGCCGAACTTACGGACGGGGCAGGGGCAAGCGGTGTGGGACACAGCCGAATTGTTCCTTGAGATCATGGATCGTTGGCCGGTGCTCGGTCGATGGGTGTCACTGTATCATCCTGACGCACAGGGTCCGATGGACAACGCGGAGTTGGCCTGGGGTAGTGAGATTTTCCTGGCATTTTACGATTCATCCCAGTTGGTTCATGATTTTCTGGAACTGATGACGGAGCATTACCTGGCATTCATGAGTAAATGGTTTGAGATGGTCAAGCCGGGTCAAACCAATGTGCATTGGGGACTGAAACACCCGGGTACAATTGTTCTTCGGGATGATTCCTTGATGAACCTTTCGCCTCAGATTTACGAGGAGTTTATTCGTGATCGTGAAGCACGCTGCTTGCGTGAACTCGGCGGAGGGATGATCCATTTCTGTGGCCGAGGTGATCACTTTATCCAACTCATGGGAGAGATGAAAAACGATGGATTAACAGCCATCAATATGTCTCAACCGCATCTTAACGACATGGAGACGATCTATCAGCACACGGTGGATCAGGATATCAAAATCATTGGCTTTGATCCGACATGGGCGAAAAAGGCTGTCAATCAAGGGCGAAAGTTGCATGGACGCGTGGCTTGTCACAACCGGTGATCCGCTTGTTTAACATGCCAAACTACAAAGCTGATGCTCCAATGTTTGTGCAGCTTGACCATCTCCGATGATGACGATGGCAGAAGTATCTCCAACCATCCGCTCCACAGGATAGACATTGATTTGTCCCGAGGCGACATCCACATACGTCGGCCCCTCAGCACAGGCCACCCAACCCTTGGCACGGTAGAGTTTCTCGCTTGCCAGATGCAACGTGTTGAGCAGTCGAGTGCGTGACGGTTTGTCGGAGATGCGAAGGGTCATTTTCATGTAATGCGGATCGCGGCACTTGGCATACTCACCAGCCAGAGGGATCGCACTCTGGGAAGCGAACAAGTCGATGGGCATGTCACAATTCACCGTGTGATGCACCGTTGCCTTGGGATTGATCGCGGTGATTGCATCATGTGCATGCAGTAACAAATCGTTATCCGCGATATCCGTCTTGTTAAGCAGAATGACATCGGCGCTGGCAATTTGATCGTGAATGTTGGGTAGCGTTTTAAGCAACTTCAGCAAACTCACCGGGTCCGTTACGGTGATCACCTGGTTAAGCGTGAAGACGGTATCAAGCCGGGTCTCCTGGAGCATGCGCCGGATCACCATGGGATTGGCCATGCCACTGGCTTCAATGACCACGCCGTCGTAGGGTTCAAGAACGTAACGCTCGTGAAGCTTTTGGAGTTGTTCAATGAAAGTCGCAGTCAGACACTTGCAAAAGATAGACCCGCCGGGGATCGGTACGACATCGGCATCGGGGGGTAGCAGCTGCCCATCAATGTCGAGTGTGCCGAATTCATTGACGACATAGATCAGCTTTTTGTCGCTGTTTTTTGCAATGATCTGCTTCAGCAGCGTGGTCTTGCCCGTCCCCAGAAATCCAGTTACCAAAGTCAGCGGGATCATGATGTGACTTCCTGTTTGCTTTGGGCAGCCTTGAGAATTTCTTCCACGATCACAGCGGTGTCCGGGATGATTGAAGCGAACTTGCACTGCCCATCAATGCAGATCGAAGGCAGGTTGGGTACGCCAAGTTTAACCATCATGCCAACTCCCTGGCGGGTAGTGATCTTGTGTTCACGGATGATCACCTTGCAGTCGCTTTCCAATCTTGCGCGGGCATCCAGTGCAGCTTTGAACATGTACTGACATGGTGCACAGCCTTCCGAGTCCAACGTCACCACATCCACAATCACATCCCTTTCACTGGCATAATCCGGGAGCAGAACATCATCAAACGTATCGGTCTGGCTGACATTGGCGGCGGTGCGTGCGATGTCACGCTGGTATTCATCGTGAACCATCTGGGCAACGGCAACCAAATTCTCCGGCTTCACGTCATAGGGCAAGTCACAACCCGGTGCGAGGATAAACCCCGTGTCACCGGCAGCATCCATACACGCAATGGTATTGCGCCTGGCATCGTTCTCATCACCCATCATCAACACCGTCGTCAGCTTGAGATTACCACCGAAACTTTTGCCAGCAGGCAAGGCAAGATCGCGGATTTTCTCCAGTGGAATCTGCTCGTCGATCGCGACGTTATCACAATGCGTCTCCGTCATCACGTCCAGATTTCTCGTCGCATCACCGCAGACAAACATCGAGCCTTTGCCACCCTTGTTGCGAATGTGATCAAAGACTTTGTTCACCGCAGGTGTGACAAACTCCGTAAAGTGTTCCGGGGAAATCTGGCTGGTCATCGGGTCAACGACAGCAATCACGTCCGCGCCATGTTCGATATACGCATCAGCAACCTGGCAGGCAACTTCCGCGCAAAAGTCCATCACAGTCATGACACTCTCGGGCGTGTCATACATGTTCATGAACACGTCATTACCCATCAAATGCAGTGTCAATGTGAACGGGCCGGTGAGTAAACCGTAGAGCGCGATCTCGTCACCCATCTGTTTTTTGATTTGATCCAACGCCTCAAACGCGATAGGGAAGCGTCCTTTATCAACGGAAAATGCAGGTAAATCAGCAAGCGATTTGCCATCACCTTCCATCAGACTCATAGGATGCGATACCACCGATGGCGGAGTTTTCTCGGCCCATTTCAGTTCGCAACCAAGCACCTGGGCTTCCATCTGCAGGTCAAAGACGATCGGCAGGCCATCGGGTTGATACAGTTCTTTGGCTTTGCTCAAACCGTCAACAATCAGGTTTGCGGACTTCAAATATTCCTCAGCCGTCACACCCACAAGACTCGCGCCGTGAACGCCGACATAAGGCAGCCAGGCCGGACGCAGGGTTTGCTCACCGTTGAGGGCGCGCAGCAACAGTTCTTTACCTGTCATGGCAGGATCCTTCGTGTTTAACAGGTTCGGTTGAAGTTTCGTTTCTCAGCAGGCCAACAGCTTGCGTGCTGCATCCACCGCGCTGGCGGCGTCGGCAGCAAAGCCGTCAGCACCAATCTGATCCGCGTAGGATTGCGTCACCGGCGCACCACCAATGAGCACCTTCACGCCTTCGAGCTGTTCCTGGCGAATCGCATCCATCGTTGCTTTCATGGATGGCATCGTCGTGGTCAACAAGGCTGAAAGTCCGACGAGGGTGGCGTTGTGTTCCTTGATCGCACTGACAAAGGCTTCGGGCGAAACGTTGACGCCAAGGTCGACGACGTTAAAGCTCGCGCCTTTCCACATCATGCTCACCAGGTTCTTGCCGATGTCGTGAAGGTCGCCTTGCACGGTCCCGATGACGGCGGTGGCAAGCGGCTTGTAACCACTTTTGACCAGCGCTGGTTCGAGAATGGCCATGGACTCTTTCATCGCTCGCGCTGCAATGAGCATTTCCGGGACGAAGACTTCGTTGCGCTTAAAGCGTTCGCCAATCTCGTCCATCCCGACCACCATGGCATCGAGAATTTCCTGCGGGGCCGTCTCGTTATCCAGGAATTCAGTGGTGAGTCGTGTGGCATTGCTACGATTGCCGGACTTGATGGCTTCGGTGAGTTCGTTGAGTTGTGGCATGCTTCTTCTCCTGAAAATTGATCCGGGCAACGCGCCCAAACCAATTTCTTTATGTTTCTGCATACTTACCTTAGCGCTGATGACTTGGAAAGTCTTGGTAAACTTTGCGCGACTATTGGTAATTTTGTGCGATTGATAATGCAGGCAGGCGTGCAGACGACGGATGAGAACAATCTTTTGCACTTTTTTGCCATGGATTGGTACTTTTATGACATTTTGTCAGAATGTGCCTGTTTATATTGGGTGGGGGACTGTCCGATGAGTTTGTGGAAGGTCTTGGCAAAGTACCCCTGATCACTGAATCCGGCCTGCTCGGCGATCTGACCGATTGGCAAAGTTGTGCGGGACAATAACTCACAGGCCCGATCCACCCGCATCCGTACCAGCGTCTGATTAAACCCATGACCGACATGTTGCTTGAAGAGTCGGGAGAAGTGCGAGGGAGACAGGGATATCTGGGCCGCGACTTCGTCCCTGCCGATGGGTTCGTGCAAGTGCTCCTGCATGAAGGTGATCGCCCCTGCCATGACCATGGGCGCGGTATTGGAACTGTGCTGCGACATGGCGTCCATCGTCTTCTCCAGCATCTCATGAAGCCAAGGCGCCAACTGCTCCAGGCTACGGAAACCTGCCAGCGCGGTCATGCTCTGGAAGTTGTGTCCCAGCATGGCTTCGGGGTCTGCGCCGGCTTCCACTGCTGTCCGACACACCGTTGCCACCAACTCCATCAGGAAGCTTTTGATCAGGTCAAACCGTTCGCCTGCATGATGCATGATCACGGTGAGAATCCGGTTGAGAATCAAGCGTGCTTCGCTGCGATCACCTTGTCGCAGGGCAGATAACAGTCGCGGCTCCTCACGCCAGTAAAGCTGTCGGACGCTGGCAATACCATCGAGTTTAAGCAGGTGCAAGGCTTCGGCACGTTGGCGTTCCTGCTCGGTGCTGGAGCGATGTTGATGGAGCACCGCAGCATTGGTCAGGTTCTCCCGTTCGAGCATCAAACGCAGTTGCCTGCATGCCAAACGTAAATCCAAAGGGGGTTGATCGGTGCCTTCCGGGAACAAATCGTCTTCGTCGATTCCTGCAACCAGTCCGCCAATCACCCTGGCATTGTGCATGATCGGGACCGCCCAATACAGGCGATTGTCCGGGCAATAGCTGACCGTCGGTTCGCCGTATCGCAGGCCTTCCTGGACATTAAATGCCAGTAAATCACGGTGTTCAATGGTATCCCGCCCGGGCCACCAGCGTTGGGACATCAGGCGTTTGCCATCGGGCTGGACCACGCACAAACCCACCGGCCATTGCGTTTGGTACGTTCGACTCAGACGCAAAAACGTCTGGCGATCCATGCCCGGAGATGGTATTTGTGTTGGGATTGACTGTTTGGTCATTGATTCTTCATTGCCTCTATGCCTATGATGACGAACTTTTTGATCAGTGACAACAGGCAGTGTTTCAATGGGACACTGCAACGAATCCGAAAGTCTGATGATGAATATTGCGGTAATCACATGTGCGGTGCTTGAACTGGAGATCGATGCGCTGGCTGCTGAGGTTGGCGGTTTGGTGCATGTCGAAAAACTGGAGCAGGGATTACACAACGAGCCGGCCAAACTCCGCGATGCATTGCAGCTTGCAATCAATCGCGTGGAGTCGGAACATGCAGTGGATGCGATTGTGCTTGGCTATGGTTTATGCAGTCGCGGCATTGAAGGTGTCCGTGCAAGCCGATGCAAACTGGTGGTCGCTAGAGCGCATGACTGTATCACGCTGTTACTGGGTTCCAGGCAACGTTACGCTGAGTATGTCACGGAGCATCCCGGAACATATTGGTATTCGCCGGGCTGGAACAAGCATCACACGCCACCGGGTCCGCAGCGGTATCAGAAATTGCTCGATCAATACACGGAAAAATATGGTCAGGACAATGCTGAATATCTCATGGAGACCGAGCAGCATTGGTTTACCACCTATGACCGGGCAACGTATGTGCACCTGACAGTCGGTGCCAGCGATGATGATAAGCAGTACACGCGCGATTGTGCACATTGGCTTAAATGGAACTATGACGAACAGCAGGGCGACCCGCAACTGATTCGCGATTTACTCTCGGGGCAATGGGATGATCAGCGTTTTCTGGTGCTCCAACCTGGTCAATCCATTGAGATGTCCGGCGATGATAGGGTGGTGCGTGCGGTTGACCATGCATCCGCTTTACATGTTCACATGCCGGATGCTGAGCATGTTTTACCCCTGAAAAACAAGGACGATTTGCACAAGCCGTTATCGCAGTTACTGCGTCAACATGGTTTGCCACTGAACACGCGATGCGGTGAACGCAGTCTTTGTGATGGCTGTCTGATTGAATTGCGTGACGGTCAACTTCAACTCATGCAAGATGATGGGCAGACCGTCTGTGCCAATGGTCAGCCGGTGACGATCAAAGCCTGTGATTATCGTGTGGGTCAAGCCAATCATCAATCGGTGGTGATCCATGTACCCAGGCGATCCACGACCGCGTACAAACCGGCGGTCCTCGATGTGTGTCGGATCAACGTGCCTTTTGCACATCAGCCCCTGGTGACTTACACGGACGCACGGCATCTTGCGATCACCGTTGATATCGGCACGACGACCGTTGCCATGCTGCTTGTTGATTTGCGCGATGGTCAAATTCTGGATCGCGCTACAGCCTTCAACAAGCAGATGCATCATGGGGATGATGTCTTGACGCGCATCAATCTCTGTACCGTGGATAAGGCCATGATCCAGAAACTGCAGCAGGAACTGGTGAATCACACCTTTGAACCCCTGATTGATGAACTTCTGAAAAAGTCTGGTTTTTCCAGGGAAAATCTCGCCGGCATGTCCGCAGCGGGTAACGCGACCATGTTGCATTTACTTGCAGGTGTCGACCCGTCCCCCATGGGAATCATGCCGTTTGAACCTACTTTCCTGGAACACCGTCAATGTGATTGGCAGGCGATTGGTTTGACGTGGGATCAGGCGTGGGGCGATGCACCGGCATTGCATTTACTACCTGGTGCTGCTGCATATGTCGGGGCGGATCTGGTTGCCGGCTTTCTGGCAAGCGGTCAATGTTATGACACGGGGCCGAGTTTGTTGGTCGATGTGGGGACCAATGGTGAGATCATTTTCAAGCACAATGACACGCTGTTGGGTTGCGCCACCGCTGCCGGTCCTGCCTTTGAAGGGGCCGGTCTCAAAGCCGGTATCCGGGCAGGCGATGGTGCGGTCAGTCACATTCAAATCGCCACCGATCCAATCGCGTTTGACCTGCAGGTCATCGGTGAGACCCAACCCATCGGCATGTGTGGCTCAGCTTACATCGACCTTTTGGCGCGCGGTCGAACGTCAGGCGTCATTGATGACCGCGGGCATTTTGACATCAAGCGTTTCCCCGATCTGTCCAGCCGGATCAAGTGTGAAGAAGGACGTTCGCCGACGCTGCATCTGGGACACGGACTGTATGTCAGTGAAGCGGAAATTGCCCGTCTTTTACAGGCCAAAGCCGCGATTGCAGCAGGGATTCTGACCTTGCTGGACAAGGCCGGTGTTCATGTTACTGACATCAAGCGGTTGTATCTGGCAGGCGGGTTTGGCATGCACGTTGACCTGCAAAGTGCCATCGACTCTGGCTTACTGCCCGGTTTTAGGTTGGATCAAATCCAACTGGTGGGCAACACATCATTGGCTGGCTCGTACATGGGGATGATGGATCGCGATTTGATGCAGGTTATGTCCGAACAGGCTCAACGCATTGACGTGTTGGAGCTCAATACCGAACCTGCGTTTGAAGATCACTACATTGATCAACTGATGCTTTGAACCCCGGCAATCCACTCAGCGGTCAGTCATTGTTATTAGCCCGGCGGTAATCTCTGGGGCTCACGCCAATGATGCGCTTAAAGAGTCTGGAAAAATAGTACGCGTCTTCGTAGCCAACGGCTAGGCCGACCAGTCGGATGGGCGAGGTGGTTTGTGTCAGCAGCGTGGCGGCACGGTTCATGCGTTGCTGAATCATGTAATGCATCGGACTGCAACCAAAATGCTTTCGAAAGAGTCGGGAGAAATGCGTGACCGACAGGTGATATTCCTTTGCCAACATGTCGAGCGTGATGTTTTCAGTGAGATGTTGATGGATGTACTTCCGCAATGCCGTGACGTTGAGTTGGTCGGTGGGTTGGGTGGTTCGATTCTTTGCCTGTTGTCCTAGCAGATGGATGACGCGCCCCAGTAATCCTGCGAGCATCTGCCCAGTAAGAATGTCCTGGTTTTCTGGCGTGTCGCGATGACTGTGTTTGAGTCCCATGGCTGCAGCCTGTAAATCTTCAAATTGGTTCAGAAGGTATTCATCATGGCCGAGAAACGCCTGAAGTTTTCCGTATTGTGTGATGGCGTTGATGTATTGTGATGCCAATTTGCCCCCAAAGTGAACCCAGTGAATATCCCACGGTTGGGTGGGGCTGCTCCCATAGGCATGTTGTTTATCCGGCATAAAATGCAGCAATTGTCCTGCGGAGGCTTCCACGCGGTGTGATCGTGTCTTGGCAAATCCCTTCCCGCCGACCACCCAGATCACCAGGTAGTCCGTTGCCTTTTTGCGTGAAGCCAGATGATCGGGCTGATCAGAGAAGTGACCCACTGAGTGGACCTGCAGCCACTGGGCGATGGTGTCTGTCGGATTGTCTGGTTTGCAGGGCATGGCAAGATTGTCCATTAAATTGGTCAGCCTGTCTATTGGTTTTTGCCATCAATCAACTACAGTTTGACAACCTCAAGACAAGAATGATTTTACCCAGGAGCACCCGCCATGACAGATCAACTGATTTCAAACTTCAAACTCACAGAAGAACAATGCGCTCAATGGGAATCAGATGGTTATCTGATTGTCCGTGGGCTGTTTGATTCGCATCAAGTTGAGCAACTCAAACAAACCATGCAGAACATTGCAGACAAGGGCGAAGCGGTGCCCGGTTGGCAGCCATTGATTGATGTCAAGCAGTATGACACTGAAGTGGTTGGTGTGGATCAACTGGGGGATGTCCTCAAGCGTTATCCGCGTTTCCTGCATCCGCATCGCTATCTCGATTTACCCCGTGAGATGATGCTTGATCCGCGTGTGCATGATGTGCTGCTGCAGATCACAGGCGAAGAGCCGGTTGCCTGTCAGAGCATGTATTACTTCAAGCCCTGCGGCGCCAAGGGCCAGGCCTTGCATCAGGATAATCTTTACCTGCAGGTCGAGCCCAATACCTGTTATGCAGCGTGGACAGCCATCGACCCGGTGACGCCTGAAAATGGTGGCTTATATGTCGTACCTGGTTCGCATACGCTGGATACGCAGTGCCCAACCCTTGCAGATGAAACGCAGAGTTTCACCACGGCGCTGGTCGATATACCCAAAGGCATGAAAGCCATCCCGACGGTGATGCAGCCCGGAGACGTGCTGTTTTTCAATGGCCAGATTATCCATGGCTCGGGCATGAATCGCTCCAAGACCCTGTGGCGTCGCTCGTTTATCTGTCACTACATGCCAAAGACCAGCAAATGTGTCAGTGAGTTTTACTTCCCCATCGTCGGCTTTGACGGCAGTGAACTGACTTATGAAAAAAGTCAGGCAGGCGGACCCTGCGGGGAAGAATTCAAAGACAAGATCCCCAGTTCCTACAGTTATTAAAGGTTGATATGACCACGTCCACCACACTCACAGATCGTCAGCGATTCCTGGATCACATGCACTATCGCACGCCGGATCGCTATCCACTTTACGACTTTAATTTCTGGGACGAAACAATTCCCGCATGGTACGAACAGGGGCTTGATCGCAAGTGGACGCGGAAGAACATTCACCAACTCTTTGGATTGGATGCCAGTCTAGGCGGTGGAGATAACACGGCGGTCCAGGCGATTCAGACGAACTGCGGACTCCTGCCAGTGTTTGAACATCAGGTCCTTGAAGACCTCGGAGATGAGCAGATCGTTCGGCAGTCCGATGGTGCGCTCGTTCGTCAGCATAAGCATCACGTCTCCATCCCGCCGCATGTCGGTCATACCTTGGTCGACCGCGCCAGTTGGAAGAAACATTACCTGCCCAAACTCCAGGCAGATGATCCAGCACGGTTTTGTGACCATTGGGAATCACACGTTGCTCAACATAGCCACCCGGAGCGTGATTACGTTTTGCAAGTCTATGCAGGCAGCATGTTCGGCCGACTGCGCGATTGGATGGGGATGGAGAACATTGCCCTGGTTCCCTATGACGATCCTGCCTGGTTTGAAGAGATGGTGACGACGATGGGGGACATCGCCATCGCCACGTTGACTAAAGTTTTCGAGTCGGGACTTCGGCCGGAATGGTGTCATATGTGGGAAGACATGTGCTACAACTCAGGGCCGCTGCTTGGGCCGGATCATTTTGTGCAATATCTTGTCCCACAGTACCGTCGCATCACTGAGTTGTGCAATCGGTATGGCTGTGACATTGTCAGTGTCGATTGTGATGGCAAGATTGATGCGCTGTTACCTCATTGGCTGGATGCGGGTGTCAACTGCATGTTCCCGGTTGAGATTGGTAACTGGGCCGACCCCGTTGCACTGCGTCAGCAATTCGGCAAAGAGCTGCTGATGATGGGCGGCTTTGATAAGCACATTCTCGCCCGGACGCCCCAGGCCATTGATGATGAAATCACGCGCCTCACACCCTTGGTTGAAGAAGGAGGGTATATCCCATTCTGCGATCACCGTGTCCCGCCGGATGTGCCTTTGGTGAATTACGAATTTTACTGTCAGCGTGCTGGTCAAGTCTGGGGCAAGCGGCTAAAGTAAACACAAACAAACCTCATGAATTCCAGACTATTTTGAAAGATCACGATGAACGAATCTCCCGCTTTCGTTGCTGACAAATATCATTGGCATGAACACTGGGCGACGCTGCCCGACACACCGCAGGCAAAGGAAAACGGCCGGACACATGGCGTGTGTGTGCGCGGTGATGGGGCTGTCGTTGTCTTTGCTCAAACTGTTGATGGTCTGCTGACCTATGACCCGGATGGCAAGCTCATGTCAGCGGTCGGTGGGGATCGCTGGTTAGGCGCGCATGGTCTGACCAAAATCGTCGAGAACGGTACGGAGTATCTTTGGCTTTGTGATCAGGACTCTGCGGAAGTCGCCAAGGTCACCATGGATGGGCAAACCGTCCAGAAACTGCCCAAGCCCGAGCATGCCCTGTATCACGGTGATGATGCAAAACGCTTTGTCCCCACGTGGGCGGCGCAACATCCGGTCACCGGTGAGATCTGGCTGGCCGACGGCTATGGCGCATCACTGGTGCATCGCTTCTCAGCCACAGGTGAGCAACTCCAATCCTACGATGGCACCGAAGGCGCCGGTCGCTTTGCCTGCCCGCATGGTTTGAACTTCCGAACCACAACCGAGGGCAAAGTCGAACTGTTCATCACTGACCGGGGCAACAAGCGTATCGTCATTTACGATGACAACGGCAATCTCCTGCGTCAGTCCAATGTCACGCACAGTCCCTGCTGCTTTGACTTCCTGCACAACTGGGTGCTTGTCCCCGAACTCTCCACCGGTGCCAAGGTGCTCGACGCGGATTCACTGAAATGTCTCGGCGAAATCGGTGTGGCGCCATGGGCAGGCAAGGCGCCGGACGATGCACACAATCCCCCCGAAGGTTGGCCCAATCTCGCGGGAACCGAGCATGTCAAAGCTGGTGCGTTTAACAGTCCACACGGCGGCTGTTTTGCACCCAATGGTGATATCTACATCGTCGAGTGGATCATCGGTGGACGCATCACCAGGCTGCAACGCCAATAAACCAAAGCCGTGTCGCTCCTGTGACGCGGGTTGTATTGGATGGTCTTACGACGATTGCAGCACGCCATATTCGTGAATGGTTTCGTACATCGCCACAATATTCTCCGTCGGACTCACCGGCTGGATGTTGTGACATGGACTGCAAATCCACCGCGTGCTTGAATAAATGTCGATCGACTCTTTGACCTCGTCAATCACTTCCTGCACTGTCCCGAAAGGTAAAGTGTGTTGGTTATCAATTGAGCCATGGAAGATGATGTCTTTGCCAAAGTCACGGACCAATCCTTCACGTTCCATTCCCGGACATTTCCATTGGATCGGATTCAGCAGTTCAATGCCCACCTTGTCAATCAAGTCCGGCAGGAAAATCCTGGCTGCACCATCCGTGTGATACATGATGTGAATGCCATAGCTTCGCGCCAGGTCCGCCATCTTGATCTGGTTGGGCAGTAAAAATCGACGGTAAGTCTCAAGCCCCATCAGCGGGCCGGTCTGCGAACCCAGGTCCTCAGCAATGTATGTCACATCCACCAGGCCCTTGCCCGCTTCAAACAGTCGACGGTTGTACTCATAGTGAAACTCAAAAAGATGCGTCAGAATCGCATCGGCAATCTCCGGCTCAAGCAGCAAATCCTCAAAGCCTTTTTCCAAACCACGCAAATGGGCATAGGTCAGAAAAGGTTCAAAACATCCGAGTGTGATGGGATATTCCGACGAATGCTTTTCCAAATCGCGACGGACATTGGAAAAATCAAAATCATCGGCGCTGGGCCACGGGTAGGCATCAATCTCAGCGGTGCTGGTCATCTCTGCCAGTGGGTTGGTTACCGCTTCGCGATACGAACCGGTGCCATAGTCGACATCCCGATACTGCACACCCCAGATGTCCGTGTCCGATGGGCATGGTTTGGTGTACGTGGCATAGGCAGACTTGCGTTTGTCGATGTTTAGCTTTCGCCAGACTTCGTGTTCATCCTTGCATTGCAGGTCTGTGATCAAACGATCGGTGACCTCTGCAGTGGATTGATAGTCGGTTGGGATGCGGTCAGGCGTCTGGTTGTTGAGTACTGCTAGCCAGCGTTCACGGGGTGTCATCATGTTGGTTTACCTTTGAGATGAGGTGGCAAGTTTCTTGACCTGCCACGCATTGGGTTTGGGATTCGTGTGGGTGTGACCGATGGGGTTCTTGCCGACCCAGCGTTCGTCGATGGGGTCTGCAGCAGGTTGGAAACGTGTATCGCAACTGATCCGCCATTGGTTGGTTGTGTTGGTGGTTGAAGCGTGCATCGCGTGCATGCCAAAGAGAATCACGTCGCCGGGTTCAAAGGTTGTGGTCTGCCATTGACCGCCGAATTCACGGGCGATGCCCAGCAGGTCATGTGTGAAATGCCCGCTGGTACCATCGCGATCGACATCGCTTTTGCCATAGGTGTTGCGGAGTTTTTCAAACGACGCCAAATTGTGTGAACCCACGAGCATGGCCAGGGTGCCTTGCTCGGGCGTGAGTCTGCCAAAGGGAGTCCAGATGGTATGCAGTCGTTCGGAACCGCGCCCCATGTAGACAAAGTCATAGTGTGCGGCGGTGCCGGTATCTTTGCCAACGGCACGAAGCCACTTGTAGTCAAATGTCCGCGAGGTTTCGCCGAAATAGGTGTTGAAAAAATCAAACACGCGTTGACCTTCGAGTACGGCTTTGACATCAGGATGATGCGTAATGTCAGTCTTGCCCATCATGTTCGGCGCTTTGCTGTCGTTGGTAATCATGCCATCTATCAAGGGAGTATTGGGATCAATGCATTGGGTTTGATCACGCATATACGCAAGGATGGTTGTGCGCGCTTTGAGTACGAGCTTCGGATCATGTAGCTGGCGGACAAGCAGGTAACCGTCTTTTGCCATGCGATCGCGTAAAGCTGCTGCATCACCCAGCAGGTCATTGCAGTCGCGCAGGTCGGTGCCCAGTTCGTTTGATCCAAGTTCCACTTCGTTGAGTCCAAATGTGACGGTCATGGCGGGTTCCTTTTTCCTGAAAGTTCATGAGGTTGACATGATTGTTGCTTCAAAGACTTGCTTTGACCATGCATTGGCTGGACAATCACTTGTATCTTTTGGAAAATTGTTATTACGCATGAATCAGATCAAGCCCCAATCCTGGTTTCGCGTCCGCCATGCCGTTACATCGGAGATTGGCAGCATCTCGCAAGCCGGGTACCTGCCTGACAGTCGTGGGATTGGTGAACCTGAAATGCGTGTTTTGGGGGAGTATGCGGTGGTGTTCCTGTTGGCGGGAAGCGGGGATTATGCCGACGCCAATGGGGTGACATCGGCAATCTCACCCGGTGATTTGATTTTTGTGTTTCCCGACCTGGCGCATCGTTATGGTCCGGGCCCTGATGAAACTTGGACCGAGATGTACCTGGTGTTCAACGGGCCGGTGTTTGCGCTTTGGGATCAGAGGGGGGTGATGGATCGTGAAAATCCCGTGATGCATCTGGAGCCTTTGGATTACTGGGCCAAACGGTTTGAGTCGATCCTTGGGGCGCCCCATGAAGCAGGACAAGCGCCCCCCTTGCTTGAAGTCTGTCGCTTGCAGGAAGTCCTGGCTGAGATTGTTACCGGTTCATCCCATGCATATTCTCAGCATGATGCAACCGACAGTTACTGGCTCAGTCATGCCTGCATGTTGCTCGAAACCGATCTTGCCAACCGCCGACATCCCTGGCAGGTGGCTGAGCATTTGAACATGGACTACGAACGTTTCCGCAAACGCTTCACGCAGTTGATGGGTATGCCGCCTGCACGTTTTCGCAATAACCGCATCATTGACCGTGCCTGTGAGATGATGCAAAGTTCCACGCTGTCGGACAAACAGATTGCTTTGAGCCTTGGATTTTGTGATGAGTTTTATTTCTCCAAGCGATTTAAACAGTTGGTCGGCGTCACACCATCGGTCTTCCGCAGGCGATTGCCCCGTGCTCAGACATAACTGTGACGAAAACAGATACATCTGAAAACCAAACTCTGGTACCATGACAAACATCTTTGGCACGACCATTCTCGGAGATTCAACGCATGTCCACACTGGTTAAAACGTTTTACATGTCGGGGTTGTTCCTGCTGCTTTTGGCATTGAGTCTGTTACCCGGTTGTGGCAAGTCAGACTCTGATTCACAGGATACCGCAAGCAGGAAAAAACAAATCGCGGTCATTGCCAAGAGCACCGTCAATGCTTACTGGAAAGCAGTGGAACAAGGCGCAAAAAAGGCGGCAGACGAAGCGGATATCCAGATCATCTGGACCGGCCCGGATGCTGAAACCAATCACACGCAGCAGGCTTCCATGGTTGACAACATGGTTAACCGCGGTGTCGATGGCATTGTCCTGGCGCCCACCAATTTCGAGGCGCTCGTCCGTCCCGTCGAGTCAGCAGCGATGCGCGATGTGCCCATCGTCATCATCGATTCACCTGTCAACTCCGATAAACCCGTGAGTGTTGTCGCAACCGACAACGCATCAGCAGGAGGGGAAGCAGCAAGGGCATTGATCGAAGCGATGGGGGATAAACGCCCCAACGGGGGCAAGGTCATCATGCTCCGATTTCTCGAAGGCTCCGCATCAACCGAACAACGCGAAAAAGGCTTTAACGATGTCATCAACGCAGCAGGCAGCCTGTCAGTTGTTGAGTCGGCCTACATCAAAGGCTCGGGTTCGACCACTGATGCTGCGGACACCGCCGATGCCTTACTTC
>MDTD01071450.1_pt1 | contig 26458 bp, 11 predicted proteins | sample 811221 | NCBI WGS metagenome assembly MDTD01 (sample SAMN05326646, study PRJNA326480) | marine metagenome | isolation source: seawater | place: Pacific Ocean: South West | collected 2011 | reverse complement strand
TTTTTTATTTAAAGTTATAGTTTTATTTTTAGCACTAGTTTGCCTTGTATTAGACTCATTCATATATATTTTTAGAGTCTCTAATAAAAACTGTTCAGCTGATTTATTATGTTCCCAAACTAAAAGCTTTTCTCTTATAACTTTACCTTCTTTAGTTTTACCTATTACTATTGAATTTTTAGTAAGTAGTTTTTCACCAGGTAAAGGTATATAAATACCTCTTAACGGAGCAGCTAACCTAAGCGCTGATCCCATACCAGATTTTAAATTCATAGTACGTAAACCAAGATCTATATTATCTATTCTACCTTCTTTAAATTGAGTTACAATATATTCCATTTGATCAGCAATTAGCTTTCTAGCTTTTTGACTTACTTGATCGTATTGTTCATATACTTCTTTAACTTTAGGAGAACTATAATCTAATTTACCATTTTTTATAGCTTCTTCCATAAGCTTTAAAGCTTTTTCAGAATTATGAAAAGCACTACCAATACCGCTAGCTTCTCTTGATTCACCAGTTTTAATATCTACTACCTTATTATTTTCTAGTTTAAAACCGTAATCAAATAAAACTTCATTAAGCCTACTGTTCCACTTAGCAGTACCTCCGTGATACATATATCTTTTATCGCCAATTGTAGAACTGTTAGTAAATTGTTCTCTACCTATTGAAGCTAAGTCTACAGCTGCTTGAAACTTATCAGTAGCTTTTTCCATACTATGGCTCCACCAGCCTGAATCTAAATCTCTTTGTTTTTCTTGTCTGTTAAATAATCTATTTTCAGAAGCTAATACACCGTTAGCTATTCCTAAAACATTTTCAGTTATAGTTTCATTATTAGCTAATAAAGACTCTTCAAAATAATTTTTAACTGTGTTTTCAATGTTAGTAGCTTCTATACGACCTGCTGTCTCTTTATTTCTTTGTATTTCTAATTCACTAACTTTTAAGCTATTAAACATAGCTTTAGATAAATCGTTAACTTCTTTAGCTGTGTATATAGACTCTTTATTAGGTCTTAAAATTTCTTTGACTACAGCTTTTACTTCAGCTTCTGTTGTAGGTAAACCACCATATCTTATTTCAAATTGTTTTGCTATATCAGATATTTTATTATCTAAAAAGTCTCCTCTTTTGCTAGGTTCTAACTTACTTATAGCTGTACTTGAAGCAGCATAAATATTCTTAGCTGATCTAAGATCTTGTACTTTATTCTTTAAACCTAACTGCTCAGCCTTCTCAGCATATAACCTTAAGTTAACATCATCAGCCATGTATCTAAGAACACCTTTTAATGTTTGTGCTTCTGATGATCTTTGTGTAAATCCTTCTGCTCTTCTTAAATCTTTTATACCTATTTGCTCTAAAAAGTATGGTGTTGAAAAATCTTTTTTAGTCCATAAGAAATGAACTCCAGCCGCTTTGTCTACACCAAACCTTAACGGTGTTTTTTCAAAGAAAGCTTTTTGTATGTTACCTTTTATACCTGTAGGAGCGTTTAATATATTTTGATCTCCAGCACTTACCCATATAAAATCTTTATTACCTCTAGCTTTTGGGTGCTTAACTCTTTTACCTTCAGCATTGTAAGCGTATTCTTTAAATGCTGGTACATTGTGAAAAGGCATTAAGTCTTGAGCTTTATTATAGTGATTATCTCTAACCATCCACATTTGCGCTTTTCTAGCTTCAGGTCCACTTAAATTATCTTTTGGATCTGATACTTTATTTTCAGGTATACCAACTTCTAAAGCTATAGCTTCATAACCGCCTAAATCAGGTAGTTCTAAAAACGGATTTTTAAAAGCGTTTAAGTACGATTCAAACTTTTCAGGTGTATCAAACTCAGATAACTTATCTTCAGCTTTTAGTTTCACTCTTTTTAATACTACATCGTTTAATAACTCTAGAGATCCTGTTCTACCTTCACCAGTAATAGGTTCTGGTCTCATTACTTTAGTATCAAACCCTGGTTGTTCTTTAGCTTTTTGACCTATATATTTTTCATATATATCAGCCTTTTTAAATGATAAATTATTAAATACCCAGTTAGTAAAAGTTAGAGGTTTGCCTTCTGCGTTTAGTTTAGTAGGATCATACGAAGTTAAAACTTTATCAAAAAATTGATTTACATCTCCAATTACATCTTCTCTCTCTATAACTTTAAATTCTTCTTTTAACTCAGTTTCTCTTTGACCTTCTTTAGGTTTGAGTCTAAAACCTTTGTTTTCTACATAGCCTATAGCTTTCAAAGCTACATTTTGATACTGCTCTAACATGTCAACTACATCGATGCTTGGATCAGCAGGATCTTTTTTATATTTTAAAGCTAAATCATTAAGTGTTGCATTTTCCGATGCTGCAGTGAAATCTGTAGGTTCTGGCTTTTCTTTTTGAGTTTCCCAAAATTCATATATACGTGAATCAAGTTCACCTTTTTTATATGAGTTATCTAATATTTTCAAAAAGTCAACGACACCTTCTTTTGTAGTTAAATCTATAGCACCTTTGTTTTTAACACCTGGCATTTTACCTATAAGGTTTGTCATTGAATTTAAAAAGCCTTCATTAAATTTAATTCTACCTCTTCTTGATCCATCAGAAAACAACGTTAAATACTCATTGTATTTTTGCTGTTCAGTATAATTACCACCTTTTACTCTTCTATCTATTTCAGCTTTATCTTTAGTAGATAATGAATTATAAAAATCGTCTAATACTTCTTTACCTTCAGCTGTAACTTTACCAGACTTATCTACAAATGATTTCATTATTAAAGCGTGAATCATCTCATGTGTAGCTACACTTACTGCTCCAGCTTTAGCTGCTCTATCTTTGTTTATATATACTCTTCCACCTGCGTAAAAACCTTCACTTGTTTTTGAACCACCTATAACAGACATTGTAGTCTTATAAGTTTTATCATCCATAACTTTAAACTCAACACCTAGCTTTTCAGATATTGGCTTCCAAAAGTTTATGTCTTTATTTACTAAATCTTTATTACCCTCTAGAGCTTTTTCTGTTATAGTGCTCCAGTTCTCCATACTTTCGTTTCTTGATTTGACTAACCTTTTCTTAGCATTTTCTGCAAACGCAACTCTAACTGGATCACTAGACGTTTTTATTATTTGATCTAATTCAACTATCTCTCTTGCTTCAGATTCAATTTTACTATATTCATTTAATAAAAGCTTTCTATTAGCCTTAGCTTGCTTTGTATTGCCAGCAGCCATTTGATATATGTCTGTAGCTATACTACCTTGTTCTACAACGCTTTTCTTAAACTGTTCAAAGCTTGGGAGATTAGCACCTAAGTTTTGTAATCTATCGTACATAACTATAGCAGCTGGATTAAAGTCTTTTGTTATAGGTATATTTAAAGATGTGTTTACTTGACCGTTTTTTTGTTTTATTTCTCCAAAGTTTTGTATAGTTTCTAGCTCATCTAAATTAAGCTTTTCTCCCATAGCAATTTTCTTAGCTGCTATATCTAATTTAGCTCCAGATGACTCCCACCATTTATCATTAGCTTCTATTATTCCTTTTGCTTCTTTAGCAGCGTTTTGAGACTTTAAAGTTTCAGCAGCTAGTTTTAACTTGTCAATATTGGCTTTATTTTGCTTATTATTCATTTGAGCAAGGTTCATCTTATCAACACCAAGCTCTTTTAATTTACCTTGTAGAGCTTTGTCTATGTTAATATTACTACTAAACTCTTTTATACCTAATTGTTTTGCTGCGTCTATAGTTCTTTGAGATCTAGTATCTACAGCTAGTATATTGTTTCTAGTTTCATTGTATATATTACCTCTAATACCTAAAGCTGTAAAAGCAACTATATCTGCATACCAATTATTTATTTCTGTTAAATGCTCTAAGCCTTGTTCTATAGTTTGATCATCAGCTCCATTAAAATATTGAATCGCTAAATTACCAGCTTCAGCAAACTTACCCACTGTAGTAGCTGTTACACCTCCAACTATTGGTCTTCCTGCAGCACTTAAACCTACTCCTAATTTAGTTCTAGCAAATTTAGAAAAGAAAGGCATGTATTTAGTAGCTAGAAATTTACTAACACCAGCAGCTGTTGAATTACCAAAACCAAAAAATACCGCGTCTTGCATTGGCGTTTCTTCTTGATTTAATAATCCAGTCATATATTCATTAGCCGCAGCAAACGTCAAAATCTCTTTTGCTATTCCATTTAATAAGTTGTTTACTTTTGTAATAACTGGGCCTCTACCTCTGTTTCTAAGTCTATTGTAAGCGTCTAACTTGTCTAAAGTAGGTTTTAAACCATAAGACTTTCCATTTTGCATTTTAACTTTAGTTCCTTTAGCAGCGGCTATAGAATAAAGTAAAGGCATCATATTAGCTGTAACATCAACAGCTTTTTCACCTATACTTAATTCATTAACGTCATACTCACTCATTACAGTTGGGTCTAGCTCTAAGCCAGCTGACTCAAATACAGTTTTTAAAGTTCCTGCAGCTTTCTCAGTGCTACCTATACCATAATAGTCATCTGGCCCACCTAAAGATGTTACATCGCCTCCTAAGAATATACCTGCAGCTGCTTGTTTTGCAAACCTAAAAGTATCATCTTCTTCTATAGTCATTAAATTAGAGTTAAGTTTTAAAGCTTGATTTAAAGCCATTAACTCTATAATTAGTTCATTATGTTGTACAGCTAAAGGGTGTGTGCCAGCTATTTTACCAGAGTTAAAACTAAGTTCATTGTTTAAAGCAAAATCAGTGGCGTTTATTGGATTAGTAAGTGTTTCACCTCCGCTTATAAAATCTCTAGCGGTTTGCATTGGTCCACTTATGATTCCACCTGTAGCATTGTCAATTAATGACTGTTTGTTATTAGCTATTTTTTTGTCCACATACATTAACTCATAATATATTCTAGACATTTGCTTTTTTAATTCTTCAACAGTAGGTGCTTTTTCTTGGTATTTTTTAGCTTTATCGTTTATAGCATCAGACTCTTCTTTACTAAAACCTTCTTCTGCGCTGTAATTTATATTTATTAAATCCCCTTTTTCATCAAACAACTTTTCACCTAAGTTAAGCTTTTTTCTATTATATTTTTCAGCTGTCTCTGGGCTTACGCTACCTGTAGCTTTATATTCTTCATATATCTCTCTTTGATCTTTAGTAAATCTACCTTTGTCAAAACCTTTTTTAAGCTCTTCAAAACCTACTACTTTAGTTGGATCTTTATAAAACTCTAGTATTTCAGGTGTTGTTTTTAAGTTCATTAATTGACCTTCAATGAACTCATATTCTTGCTCTTGGTTTCTTTTAGTCTGTTTATTTACTGTATATCTAACTTGTTCACCACCTCTGCTTATATCAGCTTCTATTATAGGTCTTAATACCTCATCTGGGTTTTCACTTACAAAACCAGTTAGTCTATCTTTTTTTAATAACCTACTATCAAAATCATAACCACCACCTTTAACTTCATAAGTTTCTGGAAATAAAGTAGCAACAGCATAATTTTTTACATCGTCATTATCACTGTATATATCTTGCTTTATATCTCCAGTAGAGCCAGCACCTATTCCTACTATTTTAAAACCACTTTCACTAACCTCAGGCTTTACATTATCTAAAACGTTTAAGTTTTCTTCTACTTTTTTATTTTTAGGTTTGTATTGCTCATTAAACTCCTCAAAAGAGGTTTCTTGTACAATGTCGTAAACTTCTTCTTGTCTTTTTCTTTCTAAATAAGGTTTAGTAGTAGTTTCAAACTTACTAGTTACACTTGGATCTTCAGTTGATAAATTTATACCGACTTCATTGGCTTCATCTTTAGCTAGTTGTCTAGCGTTCTTTTCTTTCCAGTCTTGATAAGCAGCATAGTCCTTATCCATCATTGGAAGACTCTCATAATATTCAGCTGACTCAGTAGGATTCCACTCTTGAATTTTAACTATGTCTTGCTCTTGCTCTACTTTCTCAGGTTTTTCTTTTTCTTTTTTCTGTATACCGTTTTGTATAACGTATTCAGTAAAATCCATGTCTGCCTGTTCAGCATTAGCATTAACCTGATCGTAGGTTAATTCTACTCCATCAAGAATATAAAGATCTTCCATATTTTTTATTGATTTTGTCCTAAGTATTGAGCTCCACTTTGTCCAACTAATAATCTATTAATAGCCTCATCGTTGTTTAATAATTCATCAGATAATGACTCTCGTTGCCATTTACCATATCTGTCTTTATAATATAACTCCTCTTTACTAGGTATAAACGTTGGTGTTTTAAGCTCGTCTTGAACAGCTTGATCATCACCTCTTCTATATCTATTAGGATTTAATTCAAGCAGTTTTGAAATTACAATGTCTCTTCTTTCAGTTGCTGGTATAGCTTTTCTTCTAGTTTTCTGTGTACCATCTTCATCATATGTTTCATTTTCATACAGCTTTGGTGCAATGAAGTTTTTCATGTAATTTCTTTTAGGCTTTTCAGGTTTGTCTTTTGCTTTAAACTCTTTAGAACCTGGTAATCCTGCTAATGCTTCATCTATAATTAAACTACTATAGAGCTCATCAGAATACTGTGTAGCTTGGTCGTCTATTAAACTAGTAAAATAATTTTCTTTTAATGCGTCTTGTGTGTAAGGATTTAATATACCCATTGCAGCAGCAGACTGAGGATCATTAGCAAACTCTCCTGTACCGGTAAAATACTCTTTTATTCTTTCTTTGTTAAATGTTTTAACATTACCTTTTTTAGTATAAAACCTAGGATCATTTTCTATTAAAGTATTCATTTGACTTCTTAGTGTAGTAGGATCAAACTTTTTAACATGATCAAAATAACCATTACCTTCTTCAGCGTCTTTAACTACATTGCTCGCATTAATTATTGTAGGGTTACTACTTCCTAAGTTATGCCCTAAGTAAAAATCTCCATTTGCATCTTCAGCTAAATCAACATCGTTAAAGTTGTCTAACACAGTAAATAGATCTGCATCTCTACCACCTCTAGGTAATATAGCGTTTTCTTGATTAAATGCTAAACCTTGAGAAGCGTCTTTTTCTATTTTAGCTTCATGTGTATGTGCAAGTAGATTACCTAGATCATAAACTCTTTGTACTTTCTTATCTACTATAGCATTAATTTCACTTTGACTAGCATTAGGATTAGATTTTAAAAGCTCTTGTATTTCTACATCAATATCATGGCTCCAAGACTTAGTCATATTATTAACCTTATCTAAGAAGTTACCTTTACTTGCTTTACCCTTGTCATCAGCTGAAAAGTCTCCAGAAAAGTCAGCTATTTCATCTTGTATTTCAAACTTAGCTTTATCGTATATACCTAACGCGGCTTCTCTTTTCTTATTTAAATCTTCTATTTGCTTAGCTTTCTTAGCGGCTATACCTGCTCCTATCTGTTTAGTAGCGTCAGTAAGACCAGACACGTCTACTTTAGCTGCTTGAAATCTTCTATTAATAGCTTCTTGTGCTAGTTTTGGTTCTCTATATGCTCCCATTTTATTTTTTTTATACTTAACCTCCGGCACCAGCCGCTTGAATTTGACCTTGTGCTCCCATGTATGATCCTGCTGCACTAGCTAAATCACTACCTAGTTGAGCTGTAGCTTGGTTGTAAGCAGCTTGCGAAGCCATCTCTTGTGCAAACTCTCTATCTTGTAAACCTGCAGCTCTATCTAAATCAGCGTTTAATCTCTCTTCATTTACAGCTTGTTCATACTGCTCAGCTTGTACAGCTTTACCTAGTAAGTCAAACTTTTGTGCTTGAGCTTGTTGTTCACCTTGAGCAGCTAGTTGTTGGTTTCTAGCTTCTTGTTGTTCTATATTAGCAGATATACCTTGCTTACTTCTCATAGCAGCTTGAGCTAAAGCAGTTGCACCACCAGCACCTGTACCAGTTGCTCTTAGTGTATCTAATGTATTAGCCAAAGCTATATCAGCTTCTTCAGCTTGCATATTAGCAGCTTTAGTAGCAACACCTAAATCCTTAAAAGGATTTTTAACTTGACCAGCCATTTCTTCAAATTGAGCAGAATAGTCAGGTATAGCCTTTCTAGCTGCTTTTAATGAGTCTATTTCTTGTTGTCTTTGTGCTTGCGCTCTTTTCGCTTCCTTCTCAGCTTTTTTAGCCTTACTCATTTGTATTCCTGAGACTGTGGCTGATATTGCGGCTGATCCGATAGCTGCTACTGCTAACCATGCCATATTGCTATTGTTTTAATTGTTTAAATTGTTCGTACTCCAAATATGTAGGAGCAATTATTTCTTTTTCTAATTCAGCTAAATTAGTAGTGTTTGTAGGGTTTAAATGTACTGTAACCCAAACTAAATCTGTTTTAGCATATAAAGCTCTTTTAGTACCTGCTTTTGATATAATAGATAAAGGACCTTTTAACTCTTCTGTTCCTTCCTCAGTCACCACTATAGTTTCACCACTAAGCAAAAAGTTAGGGTGATCATGCTTATGTATTTTACCAACCACAAAACACCCTGCAGGTATAAATATTTCTCTAACATACATACCATCAGAAAATTTATGAGTAAGAGGACAAAGCTCTTCAGAGTTTTTGTCGGTTACTATAACAACTTCGTCATTGTTTATATTTTTTAAAACATTTTCAAAGTTAATTATTTTATCTCTTATTTCTATATTTTCAGATATATCTGTTGTTGGTTTTTCTATTATTTGTTGTTCCATTAAATTAAATTAAGATGACTTTACATATTCTGTTGATACTGTAAATAATTCTTTTTTACCTTTGTAGTTTGTTGTTCTGTCTGTTACAAAAACTACTTTAGCAAAGTAACCTTTTATACCAGTAGGACTTTGACCAGATGGATTACCAAAACCATCAGGACCAAAAACAACCTCTCTAGGTCTTGTAGGTGAGTTATTTTTTAACTCAGAATAATATTTATTTTCCTTTCTATTAAATCCTGATCTTTTATAAACGCCAAATTGATCTTGATATGATCCTTCTTGATAACTTCTTATTCTCTCTGCTTCGTCTCTTATTTCGTTATATGTTGGGCTTGTTAAGTTAGGGTTTTCAAAACTAGTTTCGTAATAGTCTGTTACATCAGATACAGCTGACTTCATCTCCCAACCATTACTACCTTCATAGTTTATTGTTTTAAAAACTTTAGGATTAGAAGCTATAGGATTAAATATAAACTCTATAGAAGAAGCAACATCTTGACCATAATAGGACTGATGGCTAACACCTGAAAAATCATCAAAATAGTGCTGCCATAGGCTATTATCTTTTAATGAGTAAAACTTGTTTTTTAAGCTACCCATGAATATAGGTTTATATTCGTGAAAACTCACCCAACCTCTTACTGGCTCATGATACGACAGCGTAGAGTATTCATTTATATCGTCAACACCTCCAGTGGTAGCAAAAACGCTAGTATCTTGAAGTGATAATACATAGTTGTTATTATGTATATCCCAACCACCTACTACTCTAGGCATTTGTAAATTATAAAATTCATATACAGCGTTAGTCTGCTGCGCTGATGGTAAAGATTGACTAAGGTATACAACATCTGAACCACTTGGTCCATTACCTGGATCTACAGCCACTACGTATGTGTCAGTTAAAGTAGTACCTTGTGGATCTTTAACTAGCATACCAGGAGTAATATCGCCATTTATAGCGCCATATATAATAGGTGTAATTACACCAGGGCCGCCAAGAGGTGTAGTTAACTCAGCTACTTGACCTAAAACATAATCATCAGATATTTCTGATAATCTGTCTCTAAAATAGTCTCTCATACCATAGTCAGATATTCTAGTCAAACCGTCCTTAGAAAGTCTTAAAACAACACCTCTGTCTTTGTCTGTGTAATATCTTCTAAAGCCAAAGTTGGCAAAGCTCTCTGGGTTTCTACTTATGCCATAATCACCATCATAAGGTATTATTTGACCTAAAACTGTTCCTGGAGGCAGCGTCTGTGTACCACCTTCAGCAGTGTATATAGTGTCTTTATCTATTAGTGCTCTATAGCTTTTAGACTCTTGTAAAAGTATTAAGTTGTTATCTTGTGAGTGTAGCTTTTGTATACTACCGTAATATGGATCTAGTGACTTAGTTATGTTTTCACCAACACTAAAAACGTTAGTATCGTTAACACCTGTTCTAGAGTTAAATATACCAGAGTATATTAACGATGCTTTTCTATCCGTTATTTGTTCTTCATCTTCTGTAACATAAGCTTTTACACCAAAGTCTACCGTAGTGTTATTGTAACCTCCTCTAATTCTAGCTTCTTCTATATAGTAATTCATCTCTCCAGCAACATCATCCTCATCAGGATTTGCTACATTGTTACCTGAATACTCTGGTCCATCATTAGTCCATGTAGGTTGACCTGGGTAAACACCATACCTGTCTTCATAAGTATTTTCACCACCTGAAGTATCTTGAACTACAGTCTTTTTAATTAAAAAAGTATTAAAGTATTTTACCTCTAATTTTGCACCCATAATAATATTATCACTTGTTTTTTACTATTTATACTACGTCATTTGATCATCCCAGTCACCGGCTCTAAATGGATAGTTTCTTTTAGGGTCTAGTTGTCCAGCTTTAAACGTTTCACCAAATACGAAAGGACTAGGTCTATCAACTGGAGAAATACAACCTACATATACGTTGTATCTATAATAATTACTTTGACTAGGTATATAAGGACCCCAAGCATTATCATGACCAAAAGATTTTCTATCATAAGAAGTTGATGGTTCTATGTCGCCATTACTATCAGTAGCAGGTCTATATACTATTCTTTTAATAGTATCGTCAGCGTCTGGCCAGTAAAATTGTGAAGAACTTACTTCACTTGGCGCCCATCTATCGTAAACTTTAGCTGTCCACTGTGAGTCAGGATCTTGATTAGGTTTTTGCTCGTAAAATTGAGTAACATATCTACATAGACCTTCTCTAGCATATAGCTTTAATGTTCTTGTTTGTGAAGGATCTGTTATGTCTAAGCCTGACGCTCCAGTCCCGTCCATACCTTGCAAACTAACATACTTAGCCCAAGATTGTGCTGTACCAGCAGAACCTCCCGGCCACAAAGGCCAAGTAAAATCCATTACATAGTAAGAATAAAACTTAGGGTTATTAACATCATTAATGTCAACAGAGTAATAACTATAATCACAGGTAGATATCCAAGATGTAGGTCTTTGCCTCCATCTTAAATTATAACTATAACCACTACTGTTTCCACCATAATATTTTTTCCATTCTTTATCGCTGCTAGCTACAGTGCTTATAGTAGATATACTTCTGCTTATTCTATAATAACCAGGTGTGCTAAATACTATACTCTGTGATACTCTAGCATAATCTGATGGATCAACCTCATCTAAAGTATTGTCTCCAGCAAGTCTTATTGTTACATTTCTTTTTTGTGTAGCATCAAATCTATTATGGTCATTAGCTCCACTATAGCTGTCTGGTAAAGTGTCTGGATCATCATCTATCCATAATCTACCACCAGTTGATATAGATCCAGTATTTTTTTCGTCAGTTGGGACGTTGTCATTTGCATCAAAGCTACCAGATTGAGGACCAAAAGTGGTTGGATTATCAAGGAAGTTTATACCACATCTCAAACTAGCTCTTTTTACAGCGTTATCATTACCTCCTAGTGGTTGACTGTAAGGTTTTGCAGTTGCGTAATCTACTTGTGTTCCTTGATCGTCTATTTGACCAGCCGACGGTGGTTGAATTGTTTTGCTTGATGAGTAGTTTGGCTCTCCAGAATAAGCTCCAGTTAATATATATCTATGATCTAAACCATTTTTATCTAAAGCTGATGTCCAGTTTTCACCGTCTACACTGTGCTCTACTAAAATAGCGTGTTGTGACTGTAACCTATGTATTCTGCTATTACCGTTGTTTGTAGCAGCAGCCCAAAACGTTAAAGCAAACTCTCCTTTTTTGTGGTATTCATAAACACCACTATAATTAGCTTCTTGAATTTTATTGTTCCATCTCCAACATTCAGTATTATCGCTACCTCCAGTGAGATCACTAACGTTTTTCTTTATTCTAAATAAATGAGCTTCCTGACTACCATAAAACTCAAGAGCACTTCCTGAAGAGTTACGCTCAAATATATCTAAGAAAAAAGAATTAGAACTACCTAAAAACTGATGATTACCTTGTCCACTAGAACTTGTTTGATTATATGGCTCATCGCTCCAGTCTACTCTCCATTTACCACCTACAGCACTTTTCCAACTAGTAGGATAAAAAGTTCCGTAAGGAGCGTTGTTTTCATTTTTCCAACCTTCTTTAGTGTCTAAAAGCGGATGTCTTTTATATCCAGTAGGTATAGTTTGACCAGCAAATGTATATTGATATTTAATGTTTCCACCGGGTGTTGGTGCTCTATCCGTCACAAGTAGTTGAGATGCTTCGCTAGTTCTAGTAACATTACCTGTTGAAGTTCTATCATTAAAGTTTATTATTTGATCTTTGGCCATCCTCAATAGCTGTGGAATACCTTCGCGACTAGGATAATCTATTGTCTCTACATTGCCCTGTAAACCTGATGCTTTATTTATTCTAGGTGCTTCATAGTTAAAATATATAAACTCAGTGTCAAAACCGCCAAGACCATTAGCATCTTTAATAGTTAATCTTATGTAGTACTCTCTGTTTGATATTAAAGCAGGTCTAGATGCATCGCCTAATCTAGCTGGCCTATATTTTAAATGTACTCTTCTTCTTTCGGTATTGCTTGGATCTACTTGTAATTCAACAAAAAAGTAGTTACTTAAATCATCTTCTCTAGCATATCTTTCTACAGCTTCTATTATAAACTGACACTCCATTTGATCAAAAGGAACTGACTGACCACCTTGAGTGTTTTGAGTTACTTGCTTTGTTCCACTTCCATTTGTATATTCAAATATACCTATTAAACCATCTTCTAGTGAACCGTTTACTTCTTTGTCTTGTTCTCTTGTATATATCCAAGGACCTAAAGCAGTTGGTGTTAAATCTAAATTACCTTGGCCTCCATCCCAGCGCGCACCGCCTGGTTCTAAATATTGACCTGTACTTGTAGGATTAACAACTGTTAAACTAGGTATAACGTTGTCCATAGCTAGTCTAAGCACTGGTTCAGATACTACTCCTGCTGTGGTTGTAAATCGAATATAAAAATCCCATACTTGATCAGACAAAGAGTTGTTACCGTAAAAACTTCTTCTATTATCATAAATAACAATTTCATTACCAGTTCCTTGACCTGTTAACATGAAAAAATCAATACCATTTCTATCGAAAGGATTTGTAGGTATAGCAGTAACTGTTTGCACAACAGCTGATTGACCTGATTGAGAGTTAGCACTTATTAAACTGTATGTACCAGTTATTTGAGCACCGCTAAAATTACGAACATGAAAAGGATCTGTCATTGCTCCAGGCGTACCATTATATGAGCCAGTGTTATTGTGAGGTTCTACATACGTAGCTTCTGTCCAGTTAGTAGTAGCACCGGTTTCAGAAAAATCTACAGCTATTTGATCACCTTCTTCTATATCTTTATTTAGTTCAGTAATTAAACCTGATGTAGATGTTTCCCAATAAATATCTAATTTAGATTCAAAAGGTTCTGTTTCGTAAATAGCTAGTCTAGGTATCCAAGTAAATTCATCACCAGCAGCGTTTTCTGCATAAGCTTGTTCACCCATTGTGTTGGGATTACTTTGTACATCTTCACCTCTCTTTGTAGATATTCTAACAGTTAGTGGATCTGTTTCAGCTCTATACCAACCATTGTATATATCACCGCTTTGTATTAACTCTTTATCTTGACTACCAAAATTAGCTAGTACAGTAGACTTAAGTTCCATTTCTAAGTTAGTCTGTATGTCGTTAGAAAAATCAGAAACAACATTACCTCTAACACTTAAAGGAAGATCTGTAGTACTATACTTATTTTTTAATTGAAATTGTCTAGAATAATAATAATTGTACCAAGTGTTTGTGCCAGGCGTAGCGTTCCAAACATTGAAATTTAAAAAATTCTCAACTCTAGGAAATAACTTAACACTAGATCTAAACTGCTGATCATCAGGACCAACTTCCTTTAAATCTCTTGGTATTTTATTTATATTGTCATTATGTAAAGTAGTAAAACTAGTTTTATATTTTTCTGATAATTTTTCCTCATCTACAGTACTTGGGGTTGGTTTTGGAAAACCAGCCATAACACCTGGTAAGTATACGTTATAATACTCTTGTTCTTGTTGTTTAACAACCACTTTATAAGTGTACCAACCTAATGGGTTTTCAGCGTAAACATCAGCTATTCTAAATGTCGCTGGTTGAAAAGCACCACCAGAACTACCAGCATCAGGCACTTCTATAAGATCGTTTATTGAATAACCCGATCCACCTTCAACAACAGTTACAGTATCTATTTCCTTTCCAGGTATAGTAGGATTATCTTGTAACGTATATAGTATTGTCATGCCAGTACCACTACCAGTAGTTATGTTTAAAGGAACAGTAGGCACAGTAGCACTATAATCTTGACCAATAGTATTTAAATCTTGTATTTCCTCGCCAACACCAACTGTTGTAGTTCCTGATATAAATGACTTTGGTTCCCCATTAGTTCTGTATATACCACCGTTGTTTTCAAGATCTATAACATCATCAAATAATAATTGTATAGAATCACCTGGCCAGTTTAATATGTTCTGTCTGTTTGGATCACCAGATCTATAGTTAACATAAAAAGTTGAATCGCCAAAATTAGGGAAATTAGTTATGTCTACATTATCAAAGTCGTTTTTTGACAATATTACAGGTGACTGTCTACCATATCTGTCAGCTAGTACTATACCTACTTGATAAGTTCTGTTGTGTTTTAAACTGTGACTAGGGTATTCTACACTAGCAAAACTAGTAGATTGATTTAAAGGAGTTAGTTTTTGATCATAACCAGCGTGATAGTTTATATAATCAGGCCACTTGTTTCTAGATACGTAATTACCGTATATAACTCTATTACCTGTTATAGCTAAAGTTTTTGCTCTTATAGGCGCTTTATCATATACTCTAATTATTTCAGCTTCTGGCAGGGTTTCATACGGAGCAGTTGACTTATATACATACGAATACGTATTAGTTGAATTATTAGATAAAGTTTCTACAGGTATAGTATCAACAACTTTAACTGATGGTTCATCTGCTCTTTTAGAAAGTATTTCAATTTCAGTTATATTTAGTTTTTCTCTAATTTCGTTAGCAGCAAATGGTAAGTCAATGTTTAAAGTAGCTTGATCAACAAAGTTTTCCATTTGTTTTAATATAGTGCTTCTATATGATTGATCTTCTTGTTCTGAACTTGTAAACTCAGCGTTCGTGTGGTTACCAACTAAAAAACCGTATTGTTTAGGTATAAACGCTATTTGAGTAAAAGGAGCCATTAACGAATACTCGTTGTCGTCAAATTTAAATCTATAACTAAATCTTAAAAACTTATCATCTAAATAATCGCTATCGCCTTCCCAGTTTTCATCATAATTAGGATTACTTATATAGTCTGCAGCATCAAGAGGATCTTCCACTATGTACTCATCAGACTTGTTAATCATGGTAGAAACAGAGTTCTGTGGTCTAATGGTGTCTAAATCGTATAATCTTATAGCATTATAAGGATAATACTTGCACACTGATATTTTATCTTCAGAATCGTAATAAGTTGGATCTTCTAATGCTCTTCTTACGTTTATTTTTCTAGGTTGATTTCTATTATCTGTCCAAAATAACAAATCTTCTAGTATAGAAACATCGTTTATAGGTGAATTTAATGAAAAATTTAAAAACAAACCTTCGCATATAATAGTTGATACCGATGTGTTAAAATCGTATACTGATATGTAACAAGACGTTTGATTAACTAAGTTGGCTACAGGTTTTGGTTTAGCGCTAAGTTTATCAAAACTATTATCTGTCCAATTTGTTAAAAAAGCAATTAACCTATTTTTATTTTGATCAAATATATAGCCTATTATTTTACAACCTATAGCGTTATTTACTTGCCTAGGTGGAAATAAACTTACTATACTTTCATTTTTTAAAACATTTTCTAAAGCTCCAACGTCATCTCCTTCAGAAGTGCTTATCATTACATTTTTAGCGTCTCTGTATTCACCAGGTGGAATAAGTCTAGAGTCTAGATCTTTATTCATTCTAGACTTAATAAAATTATTCTTATGTTCTAGATTTATTTTATTTTTCTTCTTGGCCATATTTAATGTTTAATCCACTTAGATTTATTTCTAAACACTTGTGCGATCTCTTGAGTTTTAATATTGCTAAGTCTAATTTTAGCATTGTGCATTGTAGCTCTTCTATTTTTCTTATATCTATTTACTATATATTCTGGAACATTTTTTCTAGTGTTGAGAATACTATAAGCTATATGCATGTACAAAGCTTCTTCAGCTAACTTAGGTATAATACTATCTTCATCATACGCTAAACCGTCAGATATATATTCTAATATTATAACTTTACCAACTAGTTGATTTGTAAAAGTAAAACATCCTAATCTATCATTTATAACAAAATTACCATTTACGTTTGCTTCTTCAGGTTGTAACCCGTATCTTCTACCTAAGTTAAATTCTCTATATGGTAAATCATATTCTGTAGTTAAAAAATCTTTAGTTAGTGTTTGATCGTTCCATCTTTCTTCTGTTATAGACTGAGTAGCTTCAATATTGTTTTCAGCATCGTCTTGTATAGGTATACCTTCCGTGTCTTGTATAGGTAAACTATCAGGCGCTGAAGTAACTCTTGTAGGGTATATAGTGTGTTTACCTCCATTATCATCCACCCAAGATATGTTTATATAATTAACGTAGTCTTGAGGAAAAGGTACACACAAATTAGGTGGTATTGTTAACTCTTGAGATTTTAAACTTTTAAAAACGTCATAGTTAAATTCTTGTATACCACGTTTAGCATGAAACATTATATCAGCTCTTTTAACTCTAGATAATAGTTTATCTTCACCTACATAACCAACCAAAAAGTTATCTATTAAATCTTTTAACGTTAAGTAAGAATAATTACCATAGTTGTTGTTTATAGCAAACTGAGCTAATTGTATTATAACTTTCGTTCCAGCTGTTTGATGAGCTATTAGCCTCACAGTATTATTATTAACTAATACATAGTCTGTGTTTTCAACTAAAGCAACATTATTCACTACTACAGAAAAGTTAGTGTTAGAAACACCAGGTACAGTAGCAACAAGAGCTGTGTTAAAATCAGTTGTAAATGTATCTCCACCTAGCATAAAAGCTTGTACAGTTATAGTAAGAGGTGCAGTCCAAGTACCAGTTGGTGGTGGTGGTAGATCTATAGTGTCACCTACAGCATAATTTGCTCCTCCATTAGTCACTGTTATTAATATACTTTGAGCTGATTGATCTGTTGTGACTAAAAACTCAGCGCCACTGCCAGATCCAGACGTTGTATTTCCAACCACGTTGAAAGAACCACTTAATACAGGCAGACCACCAGTAAAGCCAGTTGTTAAGTTTTGTAGTTTAAAAGAGTTTACACCTGAAGAGTCAAATGATTGTTGACCAGAATAATATTGAGCGTTTGTTTCTGTTATTAATGACATTTACTATTGTTTTTCAATTAATTCATTTTTTTGCTCTTCTTGCATAGCTACTTGTATAATTTGAGGATCTCTTATTATAACACCAGCATAAAGCAATATTTTTGTTATTAAATCTGTTTTTTCACTAGGTATAAGCATAAAATTTATAGACGTGTTTGAATCATACTCGTATTGACCTTGTGAACCTATGTTGTAACCCCACACCGGAGGAACAACGCTTATGTAGTTTATTGTTAAAACACCTGTAGATTGTATAGCGGATAAAGGATATATAGATATAGACTGAGGTGTACCTAAACCAGGATTTGAATTTGGAGCTGTAGCAGCCGCGCCATATACAGGATATTGTAGTGTTGGAGTTGTTAACTTACTAGCTAAACTTTTTTGTAATTCTTTTGCTGAAACTTTTTTAATTTCTATAGACTCTCTTGGATATATAGCGTCAGACGTGTAGGTTATAACGCCAAGCCTATAAACTTCGTTGGTTAATGAACTTAAGTTTATTATATTGTTTGATATAGGTAAATTTCTAGTATCTATATATTGAAAAGGTTCTAGCTTTTGTTCTGTAAACAAGTATCTATCTCCGTACTCTTCGTCTATTTGTTGAACTCTAGCAAACTTATTTAAGTCCTCAAAATAATTATTAACCATTTCTTTTTGAGTAATATCAGCAACATTGTTAAACTCATCTGGAGTCATAAACCCTCTTTGCTCTTTATTTAAAATAAGTAAAACAGTTCTATATACTTCGTTTACGTTTATCATATTTATATATTTAAAAAGAGGCTGCCAAGCGCAGCCCCTTAATTATTATAATCACTTGTTATTTTAGCTTTTTCTCTACAGCTTTGTATATTTCTAAACCTTCATCGGTTTTAAACCACGAAGCTAAAGCAGAGTAAGGATGCTCTTCAAATGGTACAGTGAAAAGTTTTCTTCCGTTACTAGCCCATTTAAATGTTCTTTGATCTTCAGATAACTTTAACACATTTGCTTCAACAGCTTTAATACCAAAGTTTCTTAACTGAACATTATCATCTACAGCTAACTCCATAAAGCTTAATGGATTTCTCTTAGCAAACAATAACGCATCTCTTTTTATTTCCTTAGAACTCATCTCTGTAACTTTAGAGCCGATCTCTACCCTCATTATCGCTTCTAAATCATCTATCTCTAAAGACTTGCAAATATTCATTGCTTCAAGTTCTGCTTCTATCCAATCTATTTCATCAGCTGCTTCTTGTACTTCATCTTTTTCAGCATATATTTTATTTCTTAGTGGATGATATAGGGATAAAAGTTTTTGTAAGTTTTGTTTTTCTTTACCAACGAACAGTACGCCATCTTTAAATTGTACATGACCTAAAGTAGCATGACCTTTTTGTTCGTCTACAAAACAAGACTTTTGATTAGTAGCATATCTTAACTCTCTTTGATGACCTTTTTCTTCATCAAAATAAAGTAATGGATGCATGTCTGAGTGTCTACACCCTATTGTTAATGTTAGTGGTGTGTAGGAAGTTTTAAGATGATATAATCTATCTTTGATCTCCCAGTTTTCTTCTGTTTTTGACATAATATAATATAATAAAAAATTAATAAAAAGCCGAGGCGCTTTCACGCCTCAGCATTAAAATAATTACGTTGTTCTAAACAACATAAAGTTATTTGCACCTTGAACACAAAGACATCTCTCAGATAAGAAATGTACTTCCATAGCATCTTTAGATGATGTATAAGCACCACCAACAGATCCTAATACCCAAGACTTCATTCTTCTATCGTCAGCCTCAGCCGCTCTATATCTTACATGTAAGAAAGGACGTCTGATATTTTGACCTAACATTTGATCGTAAACTGTAGAAGTTCCAGCAGGAATTAAACAACCATCAATATCACTCATGATACCTCTAGTAGTAGCATCATTTAAATATTTCCAGTCAGTTTTGTAGAAGTCATAAGAACCTCTTCTAAAACCTGTGAATCCTAAGTTTAACGCCATGTCAGCATCGTTGTCAAATAGACCGTAAGCAGTACCACCAGCAGAACCAGCAGAAAGCTCAGCTAACATATCATCAAAAGCTAAGTTTACTTTTCTATTTAAGAATAACATGTTTTCTTCAATAGCACCTTGCTTATCTAAGTTTTTAAGGATGTTATCAAAATCAGATAATGCACCTGCACCAGCAGCGCCATAATCAAGATATACATTTCCTCTTTCTTCAATAGCAGCAAATAAACCTTGAGTACCTTTTGGAGCAGAACCGTTACCTTTAAGCTCACCTTCAACCATTGCCATTTCCAAATAATCTTGGAATCTTAATCTAGTTTCAGATTCAGCTTTTAAGTACCAGAAGTATCCGTTAGCACCTTCTTCAGTTGTTACTTCAACCCAACCAATTTGAGTAGCATCAGAACCGTTAACTTCGTAATAGTCTTTAATGATAATTGGAGAGTTAGAAAATTGAGTAAACTGTGGCTGTAAAGCTTCAGTTCTACCGCTTGTTCCTTTTCCAAATTCAGAACCATAAACAAAGCAAGATTTACCTCCAGCTACAGAGAAACCATCGCCAGCAGCAGCACCTGAAGCGTTAGTTAAATCAAACCAGTTATAAGTTGTTACAGTAACATCAAAAGTGTTAAGTGCAGGAGCTACACCAGCTTGAAAGTTGTCTACAAGAGTAACGTGAGCTTTAACAGTTTTACCGTCGTTATCAGAAATTACAATAGTATCGTCTTTTCTAATAGCTTCATAAGCGTCCTCTGTAGAAACTTGAATTTTAGTAGCACTAAGTACTTCTACTGTTTCATAACCAATATGTAGTCTATTTTGCTCAGACCAAATAACTTGATCAGATGCCATAGGCATTTCAGCACCTACCATTGATAAAAATCCAGATAAAGTTCTATTACCATATCTTTCTACTTCAGCTTCGTAAAGCTCAGGTAGATATTGTTCAGCGAATGTACCACCACCAGAAGCGCTATCAAAAGACAAGTAGTTTTGGTTACTTGCAATTTGCTTAGCCTCAGGCATTGGGAACATTGCGTACTTTCCAGCCGTGTTAGTACCGGTCTGGGGAGCGGGTGAAAATTGTCCCATAATTGTTAATTTTTATTTTTATTTTGTTCTTCGTTTTATTTTCAACGAACTAGAATCAATACCAGATATTGCTCTAACTTTAAATCCTCCAACAGTTTCTCCACCAGGCGTTGGCCTAGAGTCATTTGTTATGTTTTTAGATTTAGCCATCATATCTTTAATTGCGTCAGCTTTGCCTTGCTCATAAAAATGATTAGCAATGTTATCAGCATTATCTGCTGCATATAAAGCTTTGTGATATGCTCCTTGATTGTCTATTTCTCCGTTTTTATTTAAGAACTTCTTAATAAAATTACTTATGTCAGACTGATTAGTAGCTACTTCAGATGGATTTTTAACTTTATATCTAAATCTTTTTTCACCAACTTTAAAATCGAAACCTTCGAACTCGTTGTTGAAATATTTGCTAGTGTTGTTTTTAAATCTATCTACTCTTGCTTCATTTTGTTTTTGCTGTTCGTTGTATCTATTGAAAAAGTCCATAGCTCTTTGTTGTTCTTGAGTAGCACCGGGTCTCAACTTGATCTCCGCGTAATATTTGCTCTTCATGTCCTCCAAATAGTTTTTGGCTTTTGCAATTTCTTCTTTATAAGCGAGTTTCTTTTTTCTTATGTCTCGCTCTTCATCCACTTCTTCATCATAATTAAAGTTATCCTCCATAATGAAAGATATTTCTTCTGAATCTAAATGTGGTTTAGTTCTTTTGTAATATTCTCTTAGTAAAGTATTATTGTCAACATTTGAATAATCAGCATTTACTCTGACATAATCCTCTACAGTACCACCTGTTTCTTTCATAAAAGCTACTAGTTTTTCTATATTTTCTGGCAACTCTTGTTTTACAGGTTCTTCCTTTGTTTCAAAAACAGGTTCTTCTTTTACTTCTTCTGTTTCCTGTATTTCTACAATAGGTGTTAACTCTTCTTGTTTAGTCTCTTCGGCAGCGACTTTTTCTTTGTGTGGTTCTCCCACTTCTTGCAATTCCACTTTGGCCTCTTCCCTTGGCGTTTCGCTTTGCTCATTAGACTGTAACACAGTTTCCTCTGTGCTTGGCTCTTGAATGGCATCTTCTTCTTTTTTTCTTAAATCTACTTTTGCAGGTTCGTTATTTGAAGTTAGCTTTTTAGGCCTACCTCTTCTTTTCTTCATTTTAAACTCACCTTCTTGTTTTACTTCTTCTGACATAATATAATATAATAATTAATAATAGTTATCTAGGCATAAACTGCTCTAGTCCGAACCCGTCTATTGAATCATTACCTGCGGATTCGAAATTTTTAGGTAAAGAATCATTTTTTCTTTGATCAATTAATTGACTTTGCTGACTAGCTTCTTGTCTACTTCTTTGATCTTTTCTGTTTTCTCTGTATTCGTCTTCAGTTTTCTTAGCATCACCTTGTGCTTTAGCAAGCTGCATGTTATATTGAAACTCTTGCTCCATTAACTGTCTTTTGATTTGAGCTTCCATCTCCATTTTTTGTATATCAAACTGAGATCTAGCTTGTTCAATTTGTATTTTTTGCTCAGTTAATACTTGCTGTTTTTGTGTTTCTGCTAAAGCTGTTTCCTGTGCTAACTTTGCATTAGCATCAGCTTGAGCTTGTATCATTTGCTGTTGTTTCGCTTGCTCAGACTCAGATCTTTTCTTTTGTCTGTATTTAAGCATTTGATTAGCTAACTTTAAATTCTTAACCTCTCTAATATCTATAGCATCTTCTAAACCTATTGTTTGAGATTTTAAAGCTATTTGTATATTTTGTTCTAACACTTGTTTTTCTTCCTCGTCTGGTTCTAACTGTAAGAATATACCAAAGTCATGAAGATTTAAGTTTATAACTTCATCTAATGAACCTACATTAAATTTACTTAAGCTATTTAATAGTGAGGATCTTGTTAATGGATATGCTAGCGCATCTGCTGCTCTAAGAGATATATTTTCACAAACTCTAAGTGTTAAATATAAACTAGCTTGTAGTATGTGTCTTGTAGCTACGTTTGAGTTTGCAGCGGCTAATTTTTGTAGACCAACTAACGATTGCTTATCAGGTAATGTACCATCTCTAGCTTCATTAAGTCCGGTCACGTCTCTTATCATTTTAAGATAATACTCATAAGTTTGTATAAGCGACTGTATCTTAGACATACCGTTTGAGGTCGAAAGTTCTTGTATTGGTAGTTTACCTGGGTTCATATCACCATCTTGCGTCATTGATCTACCAACGATACTACCAGTTTGGAAATACATATTTAAAGCTTCCTGTGGGTTATAATTTGTCCCATTGCCTAGATCAACTTCTTGCAAACCATCTACATCTACATAAACACCGTCAGGTACTACTCTTGACATTACTTGTTGTAATTTCAAATGAGTTAGCTGTATCATATCAGCAAACCCAGTTATTCTACCTACTAAACTCTCTATTCTACCTTTATAAAGTCTTGGTGCACATATTGAGTAATTCATTTTAACTCTAGATGTATCAGCATAAGGTCTAGTCATGTTTTCTGACATTTGCCATTTTAACATTTTTTCGTGACCTAATATTTTAGCACCTGTATATAATACTTCTATAGTTCTATAAGCTTTTTTAAAGTTGTCACCGTCAGGAGCTTCTACAAATGTGTCTTGCTTTTCTAATGCTTTTTCTAATCCTTGTGCAGTTTCTTTTATTTTAAATACTTGATTAGTATATGTCTTGTATTCAAAATAAAGTACTTGAACAGTGTTATCGTCAAACCTACCGTTCCAGTTTCTAGTGTAATTTTGGTTTCCAGGATATTTTTGTATCTCTTCTATGTCAGCAGGAGTTAAATAAGGAAACTCTTTTGTTAGTTCTACTAATGATATATTTTTAACTTCACCGGCGTAATATAAATCTTCAAAGTTTGGATCTTCAGTATATGAGTAAACAACATTTGATGGATCTACATAATCTATAGTAATACCTTCTGAAAGATTAAAATTTGTTTTAACACAAGCTATACCTAAAACAGTTAAGTCATAGTTTAATCTTTTCTTTATTAATTGATATTTATTATAATCTAAAACTTGGTTTATAATTTCTTCTTCAGCTACTTCAATAGACTGCTTGTAATTCATTTCCATGTAAAATGGTAGCTCTTCTGCTGTCTTTGGTATTTCATCTCCACTAGGTGCTTCAGAAACATCCATCTTAAAAACCTTTTCAACTGCCTCTATATATTTCTGTTTTGTTATGTCGTTTAATATTCTTTGAGCATAGTCAGTTCTTTGTTTTGTAGATTCAGGATCTTGAGCGTAAGCTTGTATTTCATAGTTTCTTTGTGACATACCATTTACAACTATATCCACAAACTTAGGTATAATAGGTATAGGCTTCCAGTCTAAGTTTAAATATGATAAATCTCCATTAATAGAAAGTTCGTCTTTGTATTTTTGTATAGACTGTTCTCCTCTAGCGTAAAGCTTTAATCTGTGAAAGTTGTTATAGTTAGTGCTAAACCTATCTTGATAATAAGCATTGTCATATCTAAACCACTCACCTTCTATCGCTTTACCAACTTGAAGACCATATTCATAAGTAGCTTTCTCTGCGTCAGGTACTACCTGATCTGGAAAAGAACTATTATAATTTGTTTTTATCATTTTTATTTTATTATTTTTGAAACAAAACCGTCGTTATCATATTTTTTAAAACCTAAACTTACACTTTTTTGAGTTCTATTAGGGTTTGGTTTATATAAATTTCTATTGCAAGCCATTATAGCTAATCCAGAACTAATTGAAGCATCGTGCTTTGTTCTGTTATTTATATTAAACTTTGCCCAGTCTTCTAGCGTTTCTTGAAAGTACATATCTCCATATGAACCTTCTGTTAGTCCAACGTATTTTTCTATATAACTTTCAATAGCAGCAGCGTGTGCTTGCTTAATATCTTCACTTGTATTTGGTATACCACCTATTTCTTTTTCTGCAGGAGATAATTTATTCCATATTTTATCTGGCCTGTTCATACTGTATCCTCTATAACCTCTTCTTTTTAAATAATAAAGTAATCTAGGTTTGTTGTTTTCAGCAAGTATAGGCATACCATAAAAATGTAAAGCCATTAATACATCTTCAAAAAACATTTCAGCTGTCTGTGGTCTAGCTATATATTCTAAAAAGAAGTGATTAGGAGGAGCGTCTTCCATAGAAAACTTTGTTAATCCATGTAGTGATCCTTTAGAACCGCGACCATCAACAGTACCGCTAATATCGTAAGAGTCACAACCGAATGCTCCAACATGCTCATTTGCTGGATACTTATTTCCATTTTTATTTATAAATCTATTTTGTAAATTATACGGTGGAACCCATGACACTAAAAATCTACCATTATTGTTTGGTACAAAAACTACTCTTGTATCTTTTATACCATTATCCCACATAAAACTACCTTTTGTTACAGCTCTTTTATTATTTAACTCTTCGTTATAATCTATCTGTTCGTATATCTTTGTTAAGTTAAATAAACTATTTTTAGTTTCATCTCTAAAAGCGTGTTGCTCTGTTCTTGGAAACTGCCTATAATATTCATTTAAACTATCACTATCATTTTTTAATCCTTCAACTTCGTTTTCCCAGTGTTCAATGACTCCTGTTGTAATCTCAAAACCGTCTCTTGTTTTGACTGAATTCTCTTGTTTAGTAAAAACAGGTGATCCGTAAGTATCCATGAATCCTTCGTAGTTCCATTCCATAGGGATGAAAAGAGAATAGAGGCCAGAAGATGTTTGTCCGTTTCTATTTCTTTTTGTAACGTCTGAATTGTAGTATAGTTTTTTGAAGTTTTCTCCACCTTTATCTAAAGCGTTTGAGGTTGAGCCCATCATACATTTACCTACGACTTTTGATCCTAGTCTTAGTGTAGTTTTTGTAACTCGCCAATTGTTTAATATATTGTCAGGTCTTTCCCATTTACCACTTTCGTCATGTGCTAATAGCTTTAGCTTTTCACCGTCATAAGAGTTATCACCTGTGTTTTTCCAGTCAATGGTAGTGTCAAGACCTTGAAGATCTACAGCTTTAATATTTTCCTCCAGTTTTCTTCTAGTAAGCTTTGATGCCGGAACACGATATGCCAACTCAGTCTTCGGCCTGTCCATACCATCTTGGATCGGCTTGAAGAAAAATGGATAGTTAACGGATATTGGTACGACTTTATCTGTAAACATTTTTTTAGCATCTGCTCCTGACTTTGATAATATACCAAATCTCGAGTCACTAGAGATTGTTGCAGTGTTGACAAGTTCTGCTGATGCCATAAAGGAGAAACCAGACCGTCTGTTTTTAAGATAGCACATCCCATAACATCTATCATCTGCCTTGCAGGCTTCCCAGAATATAAAGAATAATCTATTTGCTTCTCTATAATCGGGTGCACCAACATCGATCTTTGACCATTGCAAGTACATGTAATGAGTACCAGTAATATATACAGGGTTGCCATTATTGTAGAAATGAAAACCTTGCTCTCTACGCTTAAATTCTTCATCTATATAATCGTACCACTTTTCTTTAAAATCTAATGGGTATTCTTCCCAGTCAAATCTTGTTTTTATTCTTTGTAATTCTTTTGGGTACTCAAATCTTTCCCAATATTGTTCCGTTTTATCTTTGCTTCGTTT